>Ga0163144_10019776_pt1 | contig 13516 bp, 12 predicted proteins | sample OliLak19BULKMAT1_FD_123175 | JGI IMG/M metagenome (GOLD analysis project Ga0163144, IMG submission 123175) | Freshwater microbial mat bacterial communities from Lake Vanda, McMurdo Dry Valleys, Antarctica - Oligotrophic Lake LV.19.BULKMAT1 | ecosystem: Environmental > Aquatic > Freshwater >... | reverse complement strand
TCGTGCTGCTTGTGTTTTACTTGATTTCATTCTGCAAATAGAAATAAAATAATTCCATAATTTAAATGCTTAGATACGATTTTATTAGATTGTTTTTAACATTCTATTTTTAGAACTCCCCTCTAGTATTTCACAAACGGATCTTCGGTGTAATGGAATATGTGTTGGTACAGCCACAGTTACACCAACCGGTGTTAACGGCCCTTATACATATAGTTGGAGCAATGCGAATACTACGCAAAATGTTACGGGACTATGCGCGGGAATATACACTACGACAATTACAGATGCAGCCTTAGCAACTATTACCGTTACAATAACAATTACCCAACCATCTGTTTTGTCCGGTACAATTACTTCTAGTAATTTAATATGTAACGGAGCTAATAATGGAAGTGCATCGATAACTTCCAGTGGCAGCAATCCTCCCTATACCTACAGTTGGTCGGTTGGAGGGACGAACTCAACAAAAAATAATTTGTCGGCGGGAACTTATAGTGTTATGGTAACCGATAGTGTCGGCTGCATCATAACGGCATCTACTTCAATTACTCAACCTCCACCGATACAACTTAATACAAATTCCGATCCAAGCGCCTGTAATGCGGCAACAGGAATAGCAACTGCAACAGTAAGCGGAGTAGGTTATACATACAGTTGGAATACAGGAGAAACAACAGAGATTTTGACAGGGCTAAGTCCGGGTACATATTCAGTAATTGTAACAGATTCTAATGGTTGTACTCAACCGGGTTTTGTAACAATTGCAAACACAATTCCCGCGCCTGCAACATTAAGTGTTGGGCAAAATAATCTTGGACCGGGCGAGAGTACACAGCTCATAGCAAGTACGGGTCTTAATTATTATTGGTCTCCTTCGACAGGATTGAGTTGCACTAATTGTGCGACTCCTATTGCGAGCCCAATTGTTACAACAAATTACTGTGTATGGGTTACAGATATCAATGGTTGTGCCGACAGCGCATGCGTATTAGTAAATGTTGGCTGTGAAAATGTTATGCAGGATATTTTTGTTCCGAATGCATTTTCGCCCAATGATGATGGTGTAAACGACAGGCTAATACTAAAAGTAGAATCAGCTTGTATAAAAACATTTACATTCAGGGTGTATAATAGGTGGGGAGAAAAAGTTTTCGAGACAAGTAACGCCGATGAACCCTGGGATGGAAGTTTCCGGGGGCAAATGATGGGCACAGATGTGTTTGCTTATACAGTATATGCTAAACTCTCGAGTAGGGAAGATTTTATTCTAAAAGGGAATATCAGCTTGATCAGGTAAACTTTTTAAAGCGTCTCTCCTGGAGAGTTCGGGTCTAAAATTATTCCCCTATTACTCTTATCACCTCTTCCAGCGATTTATTTTTTATTTTACTTTCGGGCCAATCTAAAAAGTTGAAATACCGGAGTGCCACCTGCTCAGTGGGATCTTTAAAACATTCGTTTAGTTCCTGTTTAAGTAAACTAAATTCCGATGCTTCTATGAATAGCCGCCCTCGTAAAAACTTCCTGAAAAATTTTATGAACAGGTCTTCTGTTTTATATAACTTCTCTTTACGGCTTAAATATTTATAGGTCGAGTTAACAGAATAATCAAGAAGCTCATACTTTTGTGTTTCAAAATAAGTTAACAATAAAAGAATCCTACTCATACAACGAAAATCATTTCGCTCCTGAGATGAAAAATCAGATAACACTTTGTTAAACAATACTGCCGCTTCTTTGTATTGTCTTAATGTAAAAAGCACCGATCCTAATGTATATATATATACAGATTCCTGATCCGAAATATTTTGCGGATATTTTCCTGCTTCAATTATACTGTATTGTTGCAGTGCAAAGGTTGTGGCCTGCTGTGTATTACGCGCCGGACTAAAACACATGGCATTTTCAGTATTATTAGTATAATAAAATATTGTGGCGGCTAATTTTTTGTTTTTAATTTTCTGCCCTCTTAACTCTTTTATTGTTTTATCTACCTCAGAGTAGTACTCCAATTTATGGGCTATTGTCAATTGGTTTTGAAGTGCCTGTATATATTTATGCTGATGCACTTCCATTGTCCATTCGTTCCCTGCAAATAATGCAAGCACATTTTTTATCTCGTTGTAAGCCCCTTCAACTTTTCCATTGGCAAATTGTGTGTTAAAAATGTAAATGGCGTTTATGGTATGAAATTCTATTTGCGCTTCGAACGATTTTGCCTGTTCTTTGCTTTTTAGCAGGGGCAATTGCATCAGCTGGTGATAGGCTTTTAGTTCCGCCGAGGAACGAGCAAAACCGCCTTTGGCTCGTCTGCGAATAATGCCGCTGCTTAAGTATAAATAATTGAAACTGTTTTTCCAGGCACGATGGGCATTTTTGCCTTGCTCAAAAAGTTCCTGGAGTTTTTCTTCGGGCGGATGATTGGTGATGTCCCGGTTATCTAATATCATTTGCCAACGTACAAACTCAGCCAATGAAAAATATTGTTGGTATTTATTCGCAATATATCTGCCTCTTTTAATAATTTGTTTGGCCTGCTCATACATTCCTTTTTCAAAAAGTATTTTTATATCTAACAAAAGGTCGTACAAAATTTTGTCGATACCCGTATTGTATGCCCGCAGACTTTTTAATATAGTATCGTAAAGGTATTTTTTTGCAACCCAAAAATTATTGATGAACGTTTCCTTTTTAAATTTTTTACGTAGGGCATCTTCATCAAATTCTGTTTGCGCATCAATGGCTTCGAACAAGCGTAGGTAATTGTTTGCTTCGCCCGGTGAATGCAGTTGGGAATATTTTTTAAAATAACCCTTTTCGTTGTGGTTAAGTGATTTGATAAGTTCGAAAAGATCTTTTTTAGGGGTCATGGGCTAATTATTTCTACTATCTCAAATTTATTATCTTATATCTAAGGTAAAATAAACCTTCGAATAATATAATAAATTGCGTCTAAAAGCAAATAATAGACGTATATATTATAATTATTACAATATATAGAACCTTCGAATAATGCCATTTTGGGATGTGAACTTCCTTGCCTGTGGAGTAAATTTGAATCATAACAAACAAAATCTAAAACAATGAAAACTTCAAACAAAAAATTAAGCTTAAATCAAATTAAAGTAGAAAGTTTTATTACCAACATGGACAATGGTGAAAATAAAACCATAGTAGGGGCAACAGGTGTAATAGATACTCCACTTCAAAAGCCATCAGACTTTTTGCCAGTGTTGTGCCTTTACGGCTTTGAGATAAGAAGTGATGTTCCGGCCTCTTTTATTGATGGTCGTTGCGGAGAAGGTAACGGATCTCACCACTAATCTACACAAGAATTGAGAATGGCGTTATAGTGTGTTCGGTATGCAGGGTCAATAATAAATCTATATGCTGTAAAAAATAAAATCTAAAACAACGAAAACTTCAAACAAAATCATGAAAACAATTACACTTACAATTTCATCAATTTTTATTCTACTTGTAATTACTGTTAAGTCGCAAGGAAACGGATCTTGCACTTATGCCGGGATCAGGCCGGTAAATAGTTCTAACTTTTGCGGTTGCTATGGGTTTCAAAGAATATTTTATCAGAATGGCGATAGTTGCTCTACTCCAATACAATATTTAGGAAACCAACTGAGTGATTGTGGAGGTCCTGATACGGTATTTTTTAACCCGAACAGCAATATTAATGTACAACCTATGAATTGTGGAAATGGAACCACGACCTGGAGATTTTACAGAAATATAAAACTAAAATATATCGGTGGACCTACTACCAAGACAAGCAATAATGTATCTGCTAAAACAGGAGACAATAATCCTAATCCACAAAATGAAAATGCTAATACACTTGATTTATATCCAAATCCTTCCGGTGGACAGGTTAATTTATTAATTAACTCAAACATAGAAGGAGTATACGAAATTATTGTGGTAAATACTATTGGACAAAGAATTATGGAACAAAAAAACAACATAACTGCAAATAACAATAAAGTAACTCTTGAAGTAGATAATTTTCCACAGGGCTTGTATTATGTATTGGTATTACAAAACGATACACAAATTAAACTAACAACAAGCTTTTTCAGGGGAAACTAAATAGGGGTCTATAGACCCGGCCAAATCCAACACACAAATAACAAAAAAAAATGAAAAAGACAACGACCCCAATTAACTTACTTATACTCCTATTCTTTAGCATAGGCGTTTTAAATGCACAAACTTATGTCACTATCGATAGCACTAAAATAATTCCCACTAACCCAACAACAGCAGATACCATTAAAATGATAATGTATACAACATTTCCAAATGGTGCATGCAACCTAACTTCGAGTGTTATTCATCCTACCGGCAGCAACAGTATTGATTTACTTCCTTGTTATAAAATGGGAATAGCCTCAGTGATTTGCCATTCTGTTGATACATTTATTCTTGGTAAATACAATGCCGTAGGGACACAAAGTGTTGCAGTGCACCTTGGCTTGGTAGACCCATTAATAGACTCTGTACATTGCACAACAACATCCACCGACCCTGTATCTTATTTTCTTTTAATGTAGGCGGTCCAAGTGGCATACACTCAACAAAAACGGCAAATGGGGTTATCCTATCCCCAAACCCGGCCTCAGATGAAGTTGTGTTAATATATAAATCACCAAATGTTGGTAATGAGTACTGTATTGTTTTTTGCGATTTACTTGGTAGCGAAGTTTATAGAGTGCCTCTGCACACAAATGAAAATGAGCAAAAAATTAATACGAGCAATTTTTCAAATGGGGTGTATCTATACCGGTTAGAAACCCACATGGGCAGTGATGAGTTTGGAAAAATGATTATATCTAGATAACCTTTATGTAGAACCTCCATGACCCTGACTGCTTAAAGTATTATTCCCAATGAAGAATTGTTTGTTTCACTCAGCCACTGCGGGCACATTGCTTGCGGTGGTTGTTTGTTTGTAGAAGTGTGATTCCCTTTTGTAGGGAAATTCTATAGTGCAAACCAAATTTCTCTTTCCTCAATAATCGGATTACATTCAGGTCACCCTTCGAGAAATCCTCAGGGTTCGGAGTCCGTTCGTTGAGCCCTGAGGGCACTCGAAGGGTCGAAACGAACAACGAGAAAAATTTGGTTTGCACCTGAATTCTGCTCCCATTTTTTATTCTAAAGGAAAGTCGTAACTTATATCCACATAGTAATTTTTAAAAATGAGAAAACTATTCCCTCTTTTTTTATTGCTGATTACATTGATAGGCAAAGCACAAACAGCAAAAGACATTTCCGTTTTAATTACCTGTTCGGTACAGGCGGTTCCGCCAAAAATAACATTGAACTGGGTGGCACTGCATGCCTCAACTACCAAAATTTATATTTACCGTAAACTAAAGGATCAAATTAGTTTTGGCTTACCCATTGATTCTGTCACAGGAAGCGCGACTCAATACATTGATAATAATGTTTCTGTAAATATTGGTTACGAATATGCGATCTATTCTAAAAGTTCATCGCCGGGCTACAATGCCAAAGGCTGGATATATACCGGCATTAATCTGCAGGAAACTGAATACAGGGGCAAGATGTTAATTTTATATGACAGCACTTTTGTCCCAAACCTGTTGCCCGAATTTAAAATACTGGAATCGGATCTTATTGGCGATGGCTGGCAAATAAGTAAACAGTACGTACCGCGAACTGCGGGAGTTCAAACTGTAAAAAATATTATTAGAAATTATTATTACACCGATACTGTTAATTCAAAAGCTGTTTTATTGGTGGGCCATATTGCCGTACCCTATTCTGGAATGTACCCTCAGGATGGGCATTATCATTTAGTGCCCGGTTATGGAACTTCGCACGAAGGGGCCTGGGCTGCTGATGTGTATTATGCAGATGTGGATACCGCAGGCTGGACAGATGTAACTATCAATAACACCTTCGCACCCAATGCACGCAATCACAATATTCCCGGTGATGGAAAATTTGACCAGGATACCATTCCGAATGACGGAGCAGAGCTGCAAGTAGGGCGTATCGATTTTTATGATATGCCAGCGTTTGGGACAACAGAAGAATTGCTGCTGAAAAGATATTTAGGCAAGAACCATAATTACAAACACAAAGTTGTTGTGGCGCAAAGGCGTGGTCTTGTTGACGATAATTTTGGATATTTTTTCGGTGATGCTTTTTCACGCTCAGGTTGGTCGAGCATGTCATCGTTTTTTGGTTCGGCAAATGTTGCGGTCTTAGATTATTTTACCACACTCGCCACTCAAAGTTATTTATTCTCTTACGCATGCGGTCCGGGTGGTTCGGATTTTATGTCCTGCGCCGGAGTAGGTACTACCACTGATTTTGTAAATAACAATGTTCAAACAGTTTTTACATTATTATTCGGGAGCTATTTTGGAGACTGGGATAGTCAAAATAACTTTTTGCGCGCTCCGCTTGCTTCCAATGGCATGTCGCTGGCAAGCATGTGGTCGGGCTACCCGTATAGTTATTTACACCATATGAATATGGGAGAAACGATCGGATACGGCACATTGATCTCACAAAACAACCGCAACACGTATATATATCAGGCTGAAGCAGTGGATACTTTTTTCTTTTCAAAGGGCAAAAATGTTGCGTTAATGGGCGATCCTTCTTTACGTTTGCATACTGTTGCACCTGTAAGTAATTTAAACACTGTAATAAATGGTACCGGAATTCACTTAAGCTGGACAGCTTCTTCAGATAATGTTTTAGGATATCACATTTACAAATTAGATACGGTTACCGGGATGTATATAAGGCTGAACACTCCTATTGTTACAGCACTTACATACAGAGACAATTCACCAAGCAACGGAAAGAATTATTATATGGTTAGAGCGGTACTTCATGAGAATGGAACCGGCTCCTATAATAACCTAAGCCAAGGGATTTTTGATACCATTAATAATTTTCGTGAAGCAGGAATTATCAGGTATGTTGCACCAATAGTAAATTCGATGTGCGTTGCAACTAACCAAACAATTTCAATAAAAATAAAAGACAACAGCACCGATAGTGTCAATCTGTCAACACATATAATTACGGCGAGCGTTACGGTAACAGGGCCGATAAATCAAAATTTTTCGACTACTGTTAGCGCAGGTTATCTTGCTTCTGGAGATTCACTAACAATTATAATTTCTAATTCGGTTAATTTTTCAATCTCAGGTATGTATTCTATTTTCAGTAAAATTAATTTACTCAATGATAATGTTGTTATTAACGACAGCCTTACAAAAATAATTATCGTGAGTGGTTTGCCCTCTGTAACTCAGGGAACATTTCCGACGGTATGTGTAAACAATTCCAATTACGTTCTTGTAGGCGGTACTCCGGCAGGAGGAACATATTCCGGTTCTGCAGTATCAGCAGGAATTTTTAACGCAACAACCGCAGGTGTTGGAACACATACGATAACTTATAGTTATACCGATGGCAATACATGCACTAATACAGCTCAAAGAACCATTTTGGTTGACCCATGCACAGGTATAGAAGAGTCGGATGATGCAACTTCGTTTTTAGTATACCCAAATCCAACAGCAGGAGAGGTTACGATTAATATTAAAAACACAGAGCTCGCAACAGTTTTTATTTACAATGCTATTGGGCAAAAAATACGTAGTTGCGAATTAAAAAAAGGAGAGAATAAAATAATTTTGGCCAATGAATCTCCTGGAATATATTTTTTGCAAATAAATTATGAAAATGGCAGGCAAACTGCGAAGCTGCTGCTGGAATAAATTGGGTATCCGTATTTTGGCTCAGGAAAAAAAGTGTAGAAACTCAACTTATCATTGCTAAAACAATGACCCCGACACCGGTGAACTATTCTTATCAACGAATAGTTTAGATTGACAATTCTAACAAACTGTAATTTTTAATTATTCAACGCTTCAGCGCCTCCAACGATCTCGAGGATCTCATTGGTAATTGCAGCCTGGCGGGCTTTGTTGTAGCTGAGTTTCAATGCCTTTAACATTTCTTTAGCGTTATCGGTAGCTTTATGCATCGCGGTCATCCTTGCTCCATGCTCTGCAGCATGAGAGTCAAGCAATGCTTTGTAGAATTGTGTTTTTAAAGAAAGAGGAATAAGATCCTGTACAATTTCCTCCTGGTCAGGTTCAAAAATATAATCGGAAGTAGTTTTTTTAACGCCGTCTTTTTGTTTGGCAGCAACAACCGGTAAAAATTGTTCTATCGTGGAAAGTTGCACAGCTGCATTCTTAAACTGGTTGTAAATGAGTTCCACTTTATCGTAGTCTCCTTTTGCAAAATGATTCATTACGCTTTGTGCAAGCAGAGCTACTGCATCAAAATTCAGATTATCAAATAATGAATTGTATTTGCCTGAATTATCTCCTTCAAAAGAACCATTCGTTCCTTTTCTGAAAAAGTCAGCTCCTTTTTTACCAACAGCAAGTATATCAACAGATGCTCCTTTATACTCGTTTTTAATAAGGCTACTTGCCTTTTTAATTACGTTAGCGTTGAAGGCTCCTGCTAATCCACGATTCGAAGTAATAACAACAAGCAATACTTTTTTTACTGCACGCTCTTTTGAATAAACACCATCGGAGCTGCTAAGACTTGCGCTGAGGTTTTGAAATACCTCTCTTAATTTGTTTGCGTAAGGCCTCATACGTATTATGGCATCCTGTGCCCTACGCAGCTTTGCCGCCGATACAACTTTCATTGCACTGGTGATCTGCTGTGTTGAAGAAACAGATACTATACGATTACGGACCTCTTTTAAATTTGGCATTTAACTAGTAATTAGTAGTTAGTATAAAGTCGGGAGTACTAAATTTTGTCACTAAAGACTAAGTACTCAAGACTATTTACTTTACGCTTTATAACTTTTAGATAAATCTTTTGCAACAGCTTCAAGAACTTTAGTAATATCGTCGTTGAATTTTCCTGCTCTTAAATCATCCAATACATTTTTATGTTTTGATTCAAGTAGTTGTAAGTATGTTGCTTCGAATTCTTTTACTTTATTCAAAGGCACATCTCTCAACAATCCTTTTGTACCGCAATATATGATCGCAACTTGTTGTTCAACACGGAAAGGAGAATACTGTCCTTGTTTTAATATCTCAACGTTTCTTACTCCTTTGTCAATTACAGATTTTGTAGCAGCATCAAGGTCAGAACCAAATTTCGAGAATGCTTCCAACTCACGGAATTGTGCCTGGTCAAGTTTTAATGTACCGGCCACTTTTTTCATTGATTTGATCTGAGCGTTACCACCCACGCGCGATACGGAAATACCTACGTTAATTGCAGGGCGAACACCCGCGTTAAATAAATTCGACTCAAGGAATATCTGTCCGTCAGTAATAGAAATTACGTTGGTAGGAATGTATGCAGAAACGTCACCCGCTTGTGTTTCAATAATAGGAAGTGCAGTTAAAGATCCTCCTCCTTTTACAATTTTCCGAAGTGACTCAGGAAGATCATTCATGTTTTTAGCGATCTCATCTGATGAAGTAACTTTTGCAGCTCTCTCCAATAAACGGGAGTGAAGATAAAATACGTCACCAGGATATGCTTCACGTCCCGGAGGTCTTCTTAATAAAAGAGAAACTTCACGGTAAGCAACAGCTTGTTTAGAAAGATCATCGTATACGATCAATGCTGGTCTGCCGGTATCTCTAAAAAATTCACCAACAGCAGCGCCTGCAAGCGGTGCGAAGAATTGCATTGGAGCAGGATCAGAAGCTGATGCTGCAACAATTACTGTATATGGCATCGCGCCATTCTCTTCTAATGTTTTTACAATGTTTGCAACGGTAGAACCCTTTTGACCAATTGCAACATAGATACAAAATACAGGTTCGCCTTTCGCGTAAAATTCTTTTTGATTGATAATAGTATCAATTGCTACAGCAGTTTTACCTGTCTGACGATCGCCGATGATCAACTCACGCTGTCCTCTTCCAATCGGGATCATCGCGTCAATAGCTTTGATACCTGTTTGTAAAGGTTCGTTAACCGGCTGACGGAAAATTACACCCGGAGCTTTTCTTTCCAATGGCATTTCATAAAGTTCACCCGGGATCGGGCCTTTGCCATCGATCGGTGTTCCTAATGTATCTACAACACGACCCAACATTCCTTCGCCAACTTTTATAGAAGCAATTTTACCTGTTCTTCTGGCAACATCACCTTCTTTAATATCATTTGATGCACCAAGCAATACTGCACCAACGTTATCTTCTTCAAGGTTAAGTACGATACCTTTTAGGCCGTTAGTGAATTCGATCAACTCACCGGATTGAACTTTTGAAAGTCCGTATATACGAGCGATGCCATCACCTACCTGCAACACTGTTCCAACTTCTTCGAGGTCTGCTTCAGTTTTATATCCTGCTAATTGTTGTCTTAATATGGCAGATACTTCTGCCGGTTTTACTTCAGCCATTTTTTTTCTTTTTTGGCCCCTCTCCAACTCTCCCCAAAGGGGAGAGGGGTTGTATTGTTTAAATCATACTCTACTACGCATTTGCCCCTCCCCCTCGGGGAGGACGGGTGGGGCTTTTTTTAGTATTCCTTTATATACGGATTCTCACTAAAGCTCATTGTTAATTGTTTAAGCTTACGTGCAATACTTGCATCTACTTGTTTATCGCCAATGGTCAATACAAATCCACCGATAATATTTTTATCAATTTTTTCTACTAATTCTACTTCTGATTTCTCTACACCTCTTACGATCTCGAGCACTTTCTTTTTAAGCGTATCGTCCAATCCAACGGCTGTTGTAATAACTGCTGTAAGGATTTTTTTATGTTCACGGTATTGTGCAACAAAATCATTTGCAATACCTTCTAAATAAATTTCTCTTCTTTTGCGGGTAATAATATCAATGAACTCCTGAGTTAATTTAGATACGTGCTTGCTGAATATCTCATTTAAAACAGAAAGTTTTTTATCTGTTTTAATGATTGGACTTTTTAGAAATGCAGACAGATCTCTGCTTTGCTTACATGTGTTAGCAACCAATTGCATATCTGCATGCGCTTTTTCCAATTCGCCTCTTTCAAGCGAAAGGCGGATCAGTGATTTTGCATACCGGGAGGCTACTCTTGTTCCTTTCATTTTAGTTCATGCTTACATCATTAAGCAAATTGCTTACCAATGCTTTTTGTTTTTCTGTTGATGAAAGTTCTTCTCTCAATATTTTTTCGGCGATCTCGATAGAAAGTTTTGCAACCTGATTTTTTAGTTCCGTAACGGCTGCAGCTTTTTCATTCTGAATATTTTCTCTTGCGATCGATAAAAGCCTGTCTCCTTCTTTGCTTGCAGTTGTTTTTGCTTCAAGGATAATGGAGTCTTTTATATCACGCGCTTCTTTTAATAATTTATCTCTTTCTAATTTTGCTTCGTGCAAAATTTTCTCGTTGCCAGCTTGTAGTGCAAGCATTTCTTCTTTTGCTTTTTTAGCAGAGTCCAATGCTCCCTGGATAGAATCTTCTCTTTCTTTTAAAGAGTCAAGAATTGGCTTCCACGCAAATTTCTTTAATAAGAAAAGTACAGTTAAGAAAGCAAGAAGTGTCCACACGATTAGTCCGTAAGAAGGACTAAGAAGAGGACTCATTAAAATTATTCCGGTTGTGTTCATGTTTAATTAATTTGTTTTAAATTTTTCTGATCTGCAACCAACCGTTGCAGATCAGAAAAAAAGATTTCGCTTACAAACCGATAAGCATACCGATTACGATAGCAAACAAAGCAGGTCCTTCAATGAAGGCGATGGCAAGAATCATATTAGCACGAATATCGCCTAATGATTCTGGTTGACGAGCAATGGATTGTAATGCACCATTACCGATCGAACCGATACCAATTCCAGCTCCTGCAGCAGCAATTCCAGCTCCAACAGCAGCAAGACCTTGTCCTGATGTTACACCTTCTGCAGCTTGTAATAAAACAGTTGATAACATAATTAATTGTTTTTATTTCTTTCCTGTTTTTACTACCGGCAACAGGAAACAGCCGGAAATTTTTTTAATGATGTTCAGCATGATGCGGCTCTTCCACACATGCTCCAAAATACATCGCTGTTAAAAGTGTAAATACATAAGCCTGTAAGAATGCTACCAGCAATTCCATCGCGTTCATAAATAATGCGAATGCCATTGATATGGGAGAGAATCCCCATCCTCCAGCAGCACTTGAACTGCCGAATACAAATATCAGACACACAAAAGAAAGAATTACAATATGTCCTGCTGCAATGTTAGCGAACAACCGGATCATCAAAACAAACGGACGTTGGAATACACCAATGATCTCGATAGGGGTAAGCAAAAATATTTTTACCCATGCAGGAACGCCAGGCATCCACAAAATGTGCATCCAGTAATGTTTGTTTCCAATAAAAAGTGTAATGATCAATACGATGAACGCCAATACAAAAGTAACGGAAATGCTACCCATTACGTTAGCGCCACCCGGGAAAACAGGGATAAGACCTAAAAAGTTATTGATAAAAATGAAAAAGAAAATAGTGAGAAGAAAAGGAACAAAGCGTGCATATTGCTTTTCACCTATTGATGCTTTGGCAACATCATCACGGACAAATAAAATAATTGGTTCGATAAAAGATTGTAATCCTTTTGGCGCCATACCTTGTCTGCGGGTATAAGCTTTTGCTACAGAAATAAATATCCAAAGAAGAAGTATACACCCTATTAAAATTTCAGCAACAGTTTTGGTAATGGAAAAATCCAGGAAAGAAGCGCCGTCTTCACGTTCAAGATGCCCCTCGTGGTTTAGTGTGTAACCTTTATATGCTTCTTTACCATGATGAAAATTGCTTGAAAGAAAAATATCCCATCCCTGTGCTTCAGTATGTAATATAAGTGGAAGCGGAATTGCAACGCCTCCATCGTGAGGGCCTGCAATGTGCCAATCGTATTTATCGGTAACGTGATCAATAATAAATTTCCCGGCATTGAATTTTTCCTGTTCCTCCTCATGAGCAGGCTCATCGTTTGTTGCCAATAAATTGGGAGAGAAAAACAGAAGTCCCAAAAAAAGAGAAACAATCCCTAAACCCTTAATTTTCCTATATGTAGCTGTGATCAAAACCTCTGGTGTTTATTGTTTTTTCGCGCTGCAAAACTATACATTTAGATGAATTAAAAAAAGGAAAAGCAAAATCTTTTTTACAATTTTTTAATGCATTAAAGTAGCTGATAAAACGGCCGTTTTATTCGATAAAGAGGCTTAAAATTTCTTTTAAAAAAGTGCTAAGTTAAGAGAGGAGGGAAGGCGTACGCCGGAGCGGTAATTTATTGCTTGAGATGTTTCAGCAAAACGGAAACTTCGAAGATGGTAAACAGAAAATAATGAGCTAAAAACCCTATCGCAAAGGGGATAACGGTGGGTTTATCAATAAATCGGTAGACTAAAACCGTCGTTACACAAAGCATCATCCTTAAAGCGGTTGATCCCATGT
>Ga0163144_10019775_pt1 | contig 13517 bp, 15 predicted proteins | sample OliLak19BULKMAT1_FD_123175 | JGI IMG/M metagenome (GOLD analysis project Ga0163144, IMG submission 123175) | Freshwater microbial mat bacterial communities from Lake Vanda, McMurdo Dry Valleys, Antarctica - Oligotrophic Lake LV.19.BULKMAT1 | ecosystem: Environmental > Aquatic > Freshwater >... | reverse complement strand
GCAACCAAGAAAATCCCGTTGCAAGGGACACAAGACGACTGGCAAGAGTTTGAATCACACTTTGCAACTTTATACAAAACTACAGAGCTTGATACCCTTGGCGTGCCTGTGAGTATATGGAATACGAGTAATGGAATGGATCATTGGGTTCATAGTTGTGTTTATTGGCGTACTGGCATGGATAAATTCAAGAATGACGGTGGTCAAATATTCACTGGCGAAGTCTCAATTTTCTCTAAAGGACGTAATATAACGGACAACACAGTGTCCTTTAGGCCTATTCCTAAGTTTATTTACCCTGAAAAGGAAGAGTTAAACGATTGGCGGATATCATAAAGGACATGCAACAACAAATTGAAAGAGAAATAATAATATTCGCACTTCTCAAAGAACTTGGGGTATTCAATATTAAAAATGGTAAAGCCATTCTTAATTTTAATACTGAAGGTGTCTTGACAGAAGTCAAATTTGATATTACAGCATATAAAAAAGGGTTTCCAACCTTGCAAAGTTTAGTAAATAATGAACCTATAGTGGTATAATATGCTAGTCAACAAAGCTCAACCTTAACAAAAGGAGGGCACCGCACAAGTGGTGTCCTCCTTTTTTTTTATATAAAAACAAAAACAAATGAGTTTACTTAAAGGATTTTTTAGTCTAAATGACGATACTAATAAGGCTGTTTCCAACCCCCTAGCCAATGATGAGGGGGTAGTTTCAGATTTGTTACCCGAGCTGACTCTTGAAATGGAAGACTCGGAACTCATTGCTCTTTCCCACGATTGGCAAAAGACATGGGAACCTTACGCTAAGGAAATTACAAAGAAACAGACAGAGAATGAGAACTACTGGCTAGGTAAACAGTTTAATAATGGAGAAGGTCCACGCCCCATTGTCGATAACCTTATTTTTGAATCCTTGGAGACATTTCTTCCTATTGCAACACGTCCTAAAGCAGATCCGCTTGTGGAATCAAACGGTACGGAACTTGGTAATGCTATTGCCGATAAGGTTAGGAAAATGCTTATTTACATTGCAGACACTCTTTCGCTTAATTTAAAAATGAAGCAAGTGGCTCGGTACTGGGCTATTTATCTCCTTGGTCCCATGAAAGTAGGTTGGTCTATGCAGATGAATGACATCACTTGTATTCCCGTTAGGCCGCAGAAACTTATTCTTGACCCTACTGCAACGATTGAAGCTTGTGAATACCGTGGGTATTACATTGGTGAGTATGTCGAAGATATGGCTAGCGACCTTATGCTTCGTTTTCCTAAAAAGAAGGAATATATAACAGGTTTAGTGGATAAAAAAACTGGGACAAAGATTCAATATATAATGTGGACAACTGATGATTATGTTTTTTGGACATTAGATAATGAGGTGCTTGGGAAGAATAAGAACCCTCATTGGAACTATGATACAAAACAAAATGCACCAATGAATGAATTTGGGAGCGTTCCGATGGACCCCAGTGGTCAACCTCAACAAACAACCATACCGGGTAGAAACCACTTTACACGTAGGATGAAACCATACGTCTTTCTGTCTGTTTTTAATCTCGGCATGCAACCGCATGACAATGCTAATCTTATTCAGCAAAATCTACCCCTTCAGGACCTCATCAATAAGCGTCTTATGCAGATAGATAAAAATGCGGATAACGCTAATAATGGGATAGCTGTATCGGGTGATGCGTTTACTAAAGAACAAGCACAGCAAGTAGCTTCAGCTAAGAGAAAAGGTGGGGCTATATGGGTACCTACTGGTCCGATAGATGCAGCGGTTAAAGTTTTGCCAACGGAACACTTGCCTAATTTTATATACGAATCTTTAATTGATTATCGTAATGAACTAAGAAATATCTTCGGTACTCGTGGGTCTACTCCTCAAGGAACTATGAATGAACAGACCCTTGGTGGTAAGCAAATTGTAAAAGGACAGGACGGGGATCGTATCGGTGGAGGTGTTTCCGTGTACCTCGAACAATTTTCTGATGCTCTTTTTAATTGGTTCGTACAACTGATGTACGTTTATTATGACGAGCCACACTTTGCTTCTGTCCTTGGTAGTGAACGGGCGCAAGAATATATCCAACTGGTTAATACTGATTTTACAACTAAACTTCTTGTTGGTGTAAAGGAAGGTTCAATGATTCCGCATGACCCTGCTAATGAAAGATTAGAAGCCATTGAATTATGGGGAGCACAGGGAATAGACCCGATTACTTTTTTTGACCGTTTAGAGTTTCCCAATCCTAGAGAAGCGGCAAAAAATCTGTTTCTATGGAAAGCCAACCCGATTGCACTGTTTCCTGATCTAATGGCACAGCAACAACAGCAACAGGAGCAAATGATGGCACAGCAACAACAGCAACTTCAAGGGCAGCAGCAACAACAGCAACAGGTCGAAGCTCAGAAGTCGGATAAAAGTAATCAGCATGAACTGAAAAAGATTCAGCTTCAAGGATTGGTTAAATCAATAGGAAAATAAATAGTATGAAGAATAATAAAGACAAAGTGATGGGGGTTCTCAAGAGTATTGCTTCTGTCCCCGGGAAAGTTGGTAGAAAGGTTGATGGGTATATAGATAAAGGGAATAATAAAGTGATTGATATAGGTGTAAAAATGCTAAAAGAAAAGCAAATGAAAGCAATGCAAAGTAAAGTAAAGTAGGTAGTAAGTTAATAATTATTAAGGGTTTCGCTCGGCGGGTCTCCCAGAAAACCAACCTGCGTAAATATGAATGATCTGAACACAATATTGGCGGATGTTAAGCAAGAAGGTGATACAAATCCTTTCAAAGACCTTAACGAGGAGAAGGAAACTCCTTCAGAGTCGCCAACTGAGAAAAAAGAACCAGAGGAAAATGCAGAAAAGGAAGAGCCTAAGGAGGGCGAGAAAGATAATACTCCAAAAGAAGAAGAAGACGTTCCTTTTCACAAACACCCCCGTTGGATAGAAAGAGAAAGTGAACTAAAAGAATTAAGAGAAAGAGAAGAAACGACAATTCGCGAACTTTCTGAACTGAAATCTTTTAAACAAGAAGTTTCACAAAGGTTAGACACTAGCAATAAGGATGTCCCCGACTGGTTTCAGGAACTATACGGGGATAACGAAGTGGCATATCGCAAATATGAAGAGCATGAGAAGGTGAGAACTTCCGAAATCGAAAGGAACATCCTTGAGAAACAGGAAATATCTCGCCGCCAGTTGGATGAAGAAGGTAAGCGTTGGAATAAGTGGGTTGATGATGAAATTGGAAAACTTCATAACGAAGGGAAACAATTTGACCGCAATGAACTTATTAAGACAATGCTGGAATACAAACCTACTGATGAGAACAATAATTTTGATTTTAAAGCAGGATATAAAATATATGAAGCTATGAAAACAAAAGAAATTGACCCTGCTAAATCTCAGGCTCGCAAAGAAATTGCTGATACTACCATGAAAAATACTTCTGGTGAAAAGAAAGTAAAAGACTTTTTAACACAGGCTGACCTTAGGAATAAATCTTGGAATCAATTATAAATTAATTATTAAAAACGTATGGCAGTACTTGGAACAAGGGTAACTACTACCACGCAGGATTATATCTTGCCAAAAGTAGTTGATACTATTCTAAATAGTAATGTGTTTGCAACACGCATGCTTTCACGAGCACAAAAGTATAGAGGTGAGCGTATGAAATTTCCTGTTAAGTATTCTAAGAACACAACTGGTACATCTTTTGCAGGTTTTGATTCATTCTCAACCGCAGCAACAGATAACCGTGTGAACATGGAATTCGTACCTAAGTTTTATCAAATGACAGTAGCATTACCTCTTGATGAACTTTCATCAAATGCGACTGAGGATAAAGTAATAGACCTTGCAAAGTTGGAAATGGCTTCGACAGCGCAGGACATGGCTGATGATATTGGGACATTGTTTTACGGAACAGGAACAGGAAATGGAAATAAAGACTTCCTTGGATTAGAAGCGATAGTGGATGACGGTACAAATGCAGGAACTTACGGTGTTCTCTCACGCACTACATTTCCAACTCTCAGATCAACAGTAACAGCATCATCTGGTACTCTTTCACTTGCAAAAATGGCTACTCTTTACAACGCCGCAACGTCTGGCTCTCAAAAGCCTACTCTCGGACTTTGTTCAGAAGCTATTTTTGCTCTTTACGAATCTCTCCTACAGCCACAGGAGCGTATCGCGAAAGATGTCTCAATGATGAAAAAAGGCGGATCGATGGGTAATGAACTTCAGAGTGGTCTTATTGGAGGTACTGGATTCACTGGCCTTTATTACAAAGGGTTCCCTATTCTTGCCGATGAAAAGGCAACTTCAGGTGTTCTTTATTTTGTGAATGAAGACTTCTTGAATTTCTACGCTCTTCCTATGGCGATGACTACAGCGATTAAGTATCGTTCACAAGACATTGAAGGTAATGATTACTCAGAGGTGCAAGGACTTGGCTTCTCATGGTCTGATTGGATTAAGCCTACTAACTCAGCTTCCATTGTGGGTCACATTTACCTTGGTGGTGAATTGATTTCTGAGAATCCAAAGCGTCACGCAAAGTTGACTGGTATTACGGGAGTTTAGTTTATTAGCCTAGCTAAAAATATATGGCTATAGAAATGGTAAGTTACGACCCAGGAGTATCGGCAGGAGTAAAAATAGGCTACTTTCGTGGAAATGCATCAACAGTTACGCAACTGACTAGCCGTGCTACTGGAGTGACTATAAACGCTCTAGCAGGAATGATTACGACTAACAATACATCGTTAGCAGCAGAAGCATCAGCAGTATTCGTTGTTACGAATAGTGAAGTTGGTATCGGCGATGTCGTTGTTGTCTCAATACGTTCAGGTGCAGTCGCGTTAAATACCGATGTGGTTGTTACAGCTGTAGCAGCAGGCTCATTTAGTCTGACTGTTATCAATAACAACGTAGCAGTAGGTACAGCAGAAACAGGTGCTATCATCATTAATTTTATTGTGATGAAAGCAGCAAGTGCTTAAATCAAATTACTAATTAACTAAAAAGAATTATGGCAACAACATTAACAGGTCCCGTTCAGCTCTTCGGACAAGATGTATTTACTGCAAGTGCTGTCCAGCAACACTCCTTAGGTGAAAGGGGTATTACTCAAGACGGGCGAGCTTACAGATATGTTTCAGTAGAGCCTTCAGCTACCGGCGTTACAGGTCAACCAGTAGGTGCAAGCCTAATAGCAGGTAATGTCATTCAGTCTTCAGCTCAGATAGCAAACCACCTTGCCCTTACACCAGTAGCAGCAAACATTGGCGATTCGACAATTACTGTCGCACTTGGTGCAACAGCTTGTTATATCAATCAGTACGCAAGTGGATTCGCGGTTATCAGCACAGGTCCGGGGAACGGAACTGCTTACAAAATTAAGAGTCATCCTGCAGGTGCATCTTCAGCGTCTGTAGTTTTCACTCTTGAGGATAATCTTTTGGTAAGCCTTACTACCTCATCTCGCGTAGACCTTCAACGTAATCCCTACGCTGGTGTCATTCAGGCTCCCGTAACTACTGCATCAGGTTCACCAGTCGGTGTAGCTCAGTGGGCACTTCCTGCTCTTACAGTAGGTGGTGCAACAGGGCAGAATTACGGATGGATTCAGACAAGAGGCATAGCAGCATGTCTTATAACTGGTACTCCAGCAGTTGGAGCATTCGTAGTAGCGACAGGTGCAGCAGCAGGTGCAGCAGCTATTGGTTCAAGTACATTGGCACCAATCGGTACCATGCTTACGTTAGGTGTAACAGCAAAGAACAATGCTGTTATGCTAACGCTAGATTAATCATCTACCCCCTCCCTCTGGGGGGTTTTGGGAGCCTGACGTACATACAACTATTTTAGGAAAAGACGTAAGCTCCCGAACCCCCTCCAAGGGATCAATTAACCGGCGCAAGGTTTGCGTCATCAAAAAACCAAATATATGGAAGTCAAAAAATTTAAGAACTACAGCGAAGATGATTTTATTTATTCATTCGATGGGGTTCCTCACACGTTTAAGAAAGGGATGGAGATATTCTTAGAAGATTACAAAGCGGAACATTTTGCGAAACATCTTGTGGATCGTGAAATGAATAGGATGAATGTACTTACTAATAACATGTCGGTACGGGCTGAGTTATTAACTAAGTGTTTTCCTACTGATGAAGTAGCACCAACTATTTCAGAGGCAATAGATACTAACGAGAAAAAAAAGGTTAAGGTTACTAAAAAGGTCGAAACGGAATTTGAAGACTTAGAAGATAAATAATATGTCTAATAAACAAGATAGAGGAAATCCTTTTTCAGCTACGGCTACACACGGCACATTAGCTTCTGCAAGTATCGCAGGTGTAGCAGGTATGAAATATTTCATTACTGACATTTCAGCTAGTACTGATAAAGCAGGGGCATTGTTACTTGTGAAACAGGGGACTACGGTAATTTGGCGTTCTCAGGTTGCGTCAACAGCTGCTGGGTATAATGCTTATGAACATATTTTCTCACAACCATTGGAGGGTGCAATAGGGGCGTTGGTGAGTGTAGAAATAGATGGTACTGCAGTGTGTCATGCAAATATAGCAGGGTTTAGTTTGCCAACAACTGGATAAGATGAAACTTCTCTCTGAAAATGAAGTTGAGACGAGTATTAAAAAAAATAATGATGAACTCGTTGATACTAATATTCGTTTACGAAAAGAGTATAGAGAGATACTTCAAAAACTTAATTCAGTAAAAGACGATTACGAACCTGATAAGTTTAAAAAACTTAAAGAGTTCGAGAATTTCTGTGTAGAAATAGATTCAAAGAAGTCAAAGTTACTGAAAGAATTTAAAGATGTCGAGCAGTTAATAAAAGAAAAGAAAGACCTCTTTTTTAATCTGGTAGAGAAACAGGATAAAATTGAAGAAAGGATTTATCAAGTTAATGAAAGGGAAAAGAAAGTACAATTAAGAGAGCTTTATGTCGGAGAGCTTGAGAAAAAAATAAATGAGATAAAATGCTAACCTTTACTAGTCGAAGGAATTTATGGGGTGACTTAGCAGGAACAACTGCTACGACTACTTTGGCGACCGCTGATATTCTTATGAATACCACCGAGAAGAAGATACTCACTATAAAAAATTGGTCTTTCTTAGAAAGACAATACCAGCTTACTACTGCGGCAAGCACTCAGGATTATAAATTACATGCTTATACTCGAGTACCAGAGAGTGTGTATGTTACTGTTTCAAGTCGAAAATTTGTTCCGAGAGAAGTAACAACCAGTAGGGAATGGGATGTTTTGACACAGACAACAGTTACTTCTGATAGCGTTACTCATTATCGTGTTTATGATGGAATATTGAGTTTATACCCTCGTCCTGCAACGGCTGGGAACACCATTACTATAAACGGCAGGCGTATAGCTCGGGACTTGAGTGTGTCTGATTATACGACAGGGACGATTACCACAACGGCTACAGTGGCAGGAGTAACGACAGTAACTGCCACTGGAGCAACTTGGCATACAGGAATGATAGGCAGATGGATTCGTATAACAGACTCAGGTGTATCGGCTAATACCTTAGTCGGAGATCATATTTGGTATGAAATTGCCACAGTTCCGTCTTCAACAACTCTAACCCTTGTGAGAGCCTATAGTGGCACAACATTAGCAGCAGCTTCGGCTAATTACATAATAGGGCAAGTTTCATTACTTCCTGAGCCATTTGATGTACTACCTGTTTATGATGCTTTGATACCTTATTTTACTTCCATAGACCCTAACAAAGTAAAAAAGGAATCATATCAAGGGCTTTATAATGACCTTTGGAATCAGATGAATAAAGACTTCGGCAGTCAAGAAAGTGTTGTTTTAGACTCAGGAATTGAGAGTGATTATAATCCGATCAACCCAAATACTCACGTAACTCTGTAACTATGGCTTTAAAAACCCTTACTATTAACCAAATCTTTAAAGGGCATTCAGCTTCCCAATATTTTGGTGCTGAGGGTACAATAAATACATCAATAGCCATAGACCCCGATCTTCCGATTATTTCTACCGATGTCCGCACCTCTGGATTTGCCGTCCCCGTTGGTTCGGAACCTTTTGGAAATGCGGCAACTATTGCTACTGATATTGTACGAATCCTTAATAACCCTAAGAATACTCTTACCTATGCGGTTACTTCAGGAGGGAAACTTCTTTCTTACAGTGTTACACAGATAGGCCTTACCACTGTTTTAGGTTCAGAAACCTCTATTGGTACTGTTACAGGTAGTGCTGCAGTTTGGGCAGAATACTATAATAATTATATCTATATCTTTACGCCAACAGATATCTCCCGTTATGGCCCTTTAGATAATTCTCCGACACTCTCAAATACTATTTGGACAACAGTTGCTCCCTTAACTGCTGCAGGTGGGGGATTAGGCAAAGTAGCTCTTACCAATACTACTTATCCCTCTTTAAGGGGTGTTTCTTTACCTAATCATCATGCTTTTGTACACGGGGACGGGTCAATGTACTTTACTGATTTTAAAAATGGACAAGGACTTATCCACAGGATAAACACAAAATTAAGTGGTAATGAAGGAGTTATTGATGGTACAACTGCTCCCTCTCTCTATAACGCCCTTGACTTACCATGGGGTTTTTACCCGACCTCGGTTGGTCCGTATGGCACTTCAGTACTGATAACAGGTATATACACTATTGATACGAAAGTAAATCAGGGCCGTTCCGCCTTTGTCCTTTGGGATCCGACTAACACTGTTTCATTCTACCAAGGTCCTGTTTTTCTTCCTGATCCATTGTGCACAGCACAGTTAAACGTAAACGGGATAGTCCATTTTTGGACAGGTAATGCACAGAATGGGGTACGTGTTTCACGTTATTTAGGCGGTGAATCAGTTCGAGAAGTTGTCTATCAAGAGGAGGGATTACCTCCATTTCCCGGAGCAGTGGACGTTTTAGGCAATCGTATTGTTTGGGGAGGATTTTCAACTAACCCTACTGTAGGGGCGGTTGTTTGGGCTTATGGTTCTAAAGACGGAAGACTTCCTGCTGGGCTTCATAATGTCATGAAAACATCTTCTGTGGGGACAACGCCGATAGTAACAGCCTTAAAATATGTGCAGCAGAACTCGAATATTGCTCCAAAAGTGGTAGTGGCTTGGAGAAACGAGTCTACGAGAAATATTGAACAATATTCTACTACAGCAACTTTAACTTCAGTATTACGCTGGATGTTCAATATAGGCAGAAAATTTGAAATAAAGAAGATAAGTGTTCCTTTAGGCGGTGCAGTGGCGGCTAATACCACCATTACCCCTACTTTATACTTTGATGACTTGTCTTCAAACAAGGTGTTAACAGTGATAAATAATACTAATTATGCTTCTAAACGGAAGATTATTTATCGAGGAACGGAGCTTAAAGATACGGTAGCTCTGAATAACATGGTATTAGAACTGGCATGGACTGGTACTAATCCTTTGCCTGTAGCTTTTCCTATTTTTATAGATATCGATATTAAGGAAGACGAATCAACTGGATAAATATATGGAAAAAGACCCACTTTACAATCTATCAGAAGAAAAACCACCGATTGATGAGGACGCTGTTTTAGCACTTATCAATGGTCAATTACGTAATTTTCAATCTCCTGCAGTAGTGGGGCAAGGATTTTTACAATCAGGTAATTTTGTAAGTGGCACCGCTGGTTGGAAACTCTCTCCTTCAGGGGCGGAGATATATAGTTTGACTGCGAATGTATCCCAAGTAGTTAAAAAATACACCGCTCTCGTTAATATAAACGCAGGTGATACTCTTTATATCTCATCTGATCTTTCTTTTAATAATTTTACAGAAAGTGATGTGAATAGTGCGACTAATAGTTTTGCACATCTTGTCGGAGGGGGGAATAATGTGTTTGCAGTAGCAACGATTTATCTACAATCAGGAGCAACAATAACGGGTAATGTAACTTTAAATGGGGTAAATATGTCCCTTGGTAGGTTACAACAAAACGGTAATGAGGGAGTTAGTATTTATTATCTTGCCCTCGGCGTAACAACATCAGGTAATCAAACTTTTTCTGCAACTCAAACAGGAGTTAATGCTTTTAATGTTAGGATAGCGACTTATTTTAATGTAAGACAGACAGGACAACCTGACGCAAGCGCTGGAGTGAATAATCTCACCCAATCTATTACTGTAGCGACTGCGGGTTCATGGCTTATTTCAATGTGTCGTTCAACTAGTGCTACTGTCACTTCAAGTACTAATAATACAACGAGGGGAAGTGCGTCATCGACCGCTTTTGGTGATAGTAATGGACCAGTTTCTGCTGGTGTGAAAACAGTGGCTTATGCAGGTGGAGGAGGTACTCAAGTGATGGTGACTATAGCTATGGCTCCAGCTATTACAGGTTCGGAGTTATTTTGCAATAAAGCCTCTGCTTCTATAGCAAGTTCTTCAGATTCTTTTATAGGTTTTGCTTTAGGGACAGTAACTGCTTTGGAAACAGGGTATGTAGTTATTTCAGGGGAAGCTACAGGATTGACAGGTCTCACAGTAGCTAATAGATATTATCTTTCTGATACAGCAGGGCAAATATCAACAGTAGCAGGAACAGTTACTAGAAAAGTTGGAATTGCTATTTCTCCTGTTAGTTTATTAATCACAAACATATGGTAAACCTTAAACAAAAACTAGAAGCAGATGTTAAAAAGAATACTAAATTAGAGAACGCCAATATTCTAAGTACAGAGGAGGGTATGCGTAGAGCAGTGCAATCATTAATCGATACAGTACAAGACCATGAAAATAGAATTATTAATTTAGAATCAAAATGATATGAATCCGACACAACAACAACTCGACGCAAGATTAAATCCGACATCTTATACTATCAACACCCCAACAAATTCTGGACTGTTTAGAGGTGTGGGTGGTTTTGGTGATACTATTTTTTCTGGTGGTCAGAATGGTGGTCACGGGACGGCATATAATCTTACTGGGAATGATAGCCCACTTTTTAAAGACTTTACAGATAGAGCCTCTTTCGGCAACGCAGGTGGACAAGCGGCGGAAGCGATAAAACGTCTACAGTCACAATACAATATTGATTATAATTCTCTTCCCTCGGTAAACCTTGGAGATTATATCCAGTCTCAAAATCGTTTAGGTGGAGCTTATTCAAATGCTAATCCACAGGATACAGCTGGTTTTAAATTTAATCAAGGTAATTTAAGTTCTTTAGGGCAATCCCCTCAATCAGCCACTCTAGGTACCCAAACACTCAACAACACTCCTAATACTCTCGCCCCACAAACTCAAGCCCTTAAAAGCAACCTTTATTCAGGTGGTAGTGGCTATTCTGGTCCCTCTATTGTGGACTTTCTATCATACGCAGGACAGCCTAATGATTTTAATTCTCGTACAAGACTAGCTCAACAGTCAGGAATACAGAATTATTCAGGTACTGCCGATCAGAACACTCAGCTTTTAAATATGTTACGAGGACAGAATCAGAGTGCTGGAAGTGGAATTGCACCTACTAGCACAGGGGGAGGGGTACCAGTTGTGGGTGGAGCACCTAGTAATACGGAGGGAGGGGTACCAGTTGTGGGTGGAGCACCTAGTAATACGGAGGGAGATTCTAACTCTTTAGGGTTAGAACAAGCATTTATTAATTCTTTGAGACCATCTTCTTCAGAAACATCAATTCAGGATCAAATCGATCGTCTTATGGCTGGGACAGCACAAGGAGTGGCTAATGTGCAAGATCAACCGATTGCTACTTCCTTTATAACTGGACAAGCATCAGCCATTGAAAGACAAAATAATGCAAAGATAGTCCCTCTTCAACAACGTTTAGTAAAAGAGCAATCCCTACGCCAGTCCTCTATGGACCTTAATAAATTCGCTTTAGAGAGGTCGGATAAAGCGAGGGAAGCAAATAATCCTAAAGAATTTACACCAAAAACTACACCAAAAACTACACCAGAAACTACACCAAAAAATAAAGATACTAAGTTTCTAACAAGAGATTGGTTGGCTACAACTTTTGGAATTGAAGATAATGGGACTAATTGGTTGGGATTAGATTTCAATGATGGTAAGAAAAAACTTGATGAATATGAAGGAATCATAAAACAGTATCAAGAAGCGGGTTATACCGATCAAAAAATACTCGAATTAATGAAAAAGGGATGACTTTATTAGATAAAAAATTACCACCGCTTCCTAAATTACCAAATAGCTATGGTGATGTTAATTTAACTTCCAAACCTTCTGCTCTTTCTTCTCCCAATAATGTCAGTACTTTAACGAGTGGTTCTTCACAGGCTGTACCTGATGAAAGCACGCCTAATATTACTCCTGCAACAGTAGGAAAAGGGTTATTAAACATAATAATGCAAAGCGGTGGTGCAGCAGCAGGCGCTTTAATGGGAATCCCTAAACAAATTTCTCAAGTAATAAGGAATGAACCTACTGCTCCTATCGGTAGTTTTACTCCACAAGGAAAGGTGCAGGAGTTTATTTATGGAACTAAGGAACCTGTTAGTTTAGGTAATATGGGCGATTTTGGATTAGGAAAAGATAACCCTATTTCAATAGGAACGGGAGCGGCTTTCGGTATTTTAGATCTAGCAACAGGTGGAGCAGCAAGTAAACTAGCACGATTAACAAAGGCTCTTATTCCAATAAAAGATGTAACCGAAGCTGCAAGACTAATGAGAATTGAAGGATTTTCTGACGATATTATCAAAAACTATGCCCCAGTTTTTACTAAAGAAACTGACGGCGCACGTATAGAAACAGGTCTTTTAAAGGCACAAGAATTACAGAATAGTACGAAGGTAAAAATTCCTGCACAACCTACGGAATATGGACCGGCGGCGAAGGGAGTTTTAAGTGGAGGCATAAAATCCCCCGTCTCCGAAGTCATCGCTAAAGGAGAGACAGATGTACAGGAACTAACTCAAACTCTCCGAGGTACAAAGGGAATGACGGCTGACCAGATACAAAAACAGCATCCGAACATCAGACTCACTAAAGACGTAGTAGCCAAAGATGTATACGGCAACACTGTTAAGATACCAGCTGGCGAAAAGCTCACGCCGTACGAGATGAAAGACGGCAAGATTGTCCTACAAGACGGACAGGTTTATGTCGTGTCTAAAAACCAATTCCAAAACATTAAAGGCAACGCGGTAGGAGGTGAAGCAAAACCTTTTGCACCAGAGCTAGATGGAACAGAGGAGACGGTGAAGGGGAAAAAACCAGACACCAAATACTCCAACTACCAACTCCCTGGAGGATATGACTATGGGGAGATATCGATTCGCTCAAAAGGGAAAGAGGGCTTCAAATCATCTCACTGGTCAGAAGAAGATGTAATTTCTCATGTTAGACGAAAGTATTATGACGACCCAAAAAGAGGAAAAACCTACTTCATGGAGGAGCTTCAAAGCGACTGGGCGAGAGAGGGAAG
>Ga0163144_10019774_pt1 | contig 13517 bp, 13 predicted proteins | sample OliLak19BULKMAT1_FD_123175 | JGI IMG/M metagenome (GOLD analysis project Ga0163144, IMG submission 123175) | Freshwater microbial mat bacterial communities from Lake Vanda, McMurdo Dry Valleys, Antarctica - Oligotrophic Lake LV.19.BULKMAT1 | ecosystem: Environmental > Aquatic > Freshwater >... | reverse complement strand
GTTTTGCACTTAGCCCGGATAGCCAAAACGGTTGAATCGGTAGACTTGATCCGAGCACACCGTGTAGGGTCGCTCGCGAGTAGAGCATGAAATATCCGGGCTAGCCCGAAAAATTCACACCTGAATCAAACCAAGGCATGAGCCACAGAGGACACGGACCCCAGCCACAGAGGACACGGAGCAATACCGCGTGCTTTATTCTGTGCACTCTGTGTCTGAACTCTGTGCGCTCTGTGACAAAAATCTTTTCGCGAAAAGTGTGAAAAATCCGGGCTAGCGACCGCGACTCTCTCTTCTTCATGATCCCACCCACCCTCCAGGACGCCGCCTTTCTCGCCGATGTCGCCACCGTGCGCGCGCTCCCGGCGTCCGATGCGCTCACGCTCTGGTGGCTTGGGCAGAGCGGATTTCTCGTTCACTTCCGCGGTGAGTTTCTCCTCTTCGATCCCTATCTCAGCGATTCGCTGACGAAGAAATACGCCGCGACCGACAAACCTCACGTGCGCCTGACCGCGCGCATCGTCAATCCCGCGGAGCTCGACTTCATCGACGTCGTCACCTCGACGCATAATCATACCGATCACCTCGACGCCGACACGTTGTTGCCGCTCTTCACCGCCTCGTCGCAAGCCCGACTCGTGATGCCGGCCGCCAATCTCGGGTTCGCCACCCAGCGCCTCGGCGCCGCTCACCGGTTTCGCCTCGCCCCGCTCGCGGACAGCGAACGCACCGCCATCGGTCACTTCACCTTCGAAGCCGTGCCCGCCGCGCACGAACACCTCGCGCCGGAGTTCGCGGGCTTCGTCGTGACCGCGGGCCCGCACCGCATCTATCACAGCGGCGACACCGTGATGTATCCGGGAATGGCGGACCGACTGCGGCCGTTCGCCCTCGACCTCGCGCTGCTCCCCATCAACGGCCGCGCGCCCGAACGCCGCGTCTCCGGCAATCTCGACGGCCCCGAAGCCGCGCGGCTCGCCTGCGCGATCGGCGCGCGCTGGGTCGTGCCGTGCCACTACGGGATGTTCGCCTTCAACACCGCGTCGCCCGCCGCGTTCGTCGCCGAGTGCGCCCGGCTCGGCCAGCGCCACGCGGTGCTCCGCGCCGGCCAGCGCTGGTCGCTTCCGGCCCCATGAACTTCGTCCGCACCGTGCTCGGCGACATTCCGCCCGCGGACCTCGGCGTCTGCTACGCCCACGAGCACGTCATCATCGGCCCGAGCTTCGCGACCCACGCACATCCCGAATTTCTCCTCGACGACGCGGATCGCGCCGCGAGTGAGCTCCACGACTTCCATGCCGCCGGCGGCCGCGCGATGATCGACTCGATGCCCTGCGACGCCGGTCGCAGCGTGAAGAAACTTGCGGCCCTTTCACAGCAGACCGGCGTCCACCTCGTCTGTCCCACCGGCCTGCACCTCGCGAAGTATTACGAACCGGGCCACTGGGGAAACAGCTATTCCGAAGACGAACTCGCCGCGCTCTTCATCGCCGACATCCGGGACGGCATCGATGCCCACGACTACCACGGCCCGCTGATCCGCCGCACCGCGCACCGCGCCGGTGTCATCAAGGTCGCCAGCGGCCCGACGTTCACCGCACGGGAAGAGAAAATCTTCGCCGCCGCCGCGCAGGCGCATCGCGCCACCGGCTGCCCGATCCTCACCCACACCGAGCAAGGCGGGCTCGCCCTGGAGCAGATTGATCGCCTCGCCCGCGGCGGCGTCGCCCTCCCGCACGTGTGCCTCTCGCACACCGACCGACAGCCCGACCTTGGCTACCACCGCGAGATCCTGGCGCGCGGCGTGCGCATCGAATTCGACAGCGCCTTCCGCTGGAAACTCCCCGCCGGTCAACGCAACCCGACCCTCGACCTGCTGGTCGCGCTGCTGCCCGAATTTCCCGATCAGATCATGCTCGGCATGGACGCGGCGCGCCCCACCTACTGGCGCAGTCACGGCGGCAGCCCCGGGCTCACGTTCCTCCTCACCGCATTCTCCGCCACCCTGCGCGCCGCCGGCGTATCCGCCGAGTCGCTTCACCGCATTTTCGTCTCCACCCCCGCCACCACGTTTTCGTTTTCGACGTAGCGCCAGCTTCCAGCCGAGCGTATCAATCTATGCCGGCAGGATGCCGGCGCTACTCCCCCATGAAAAAACTCAAAGTCGTCGGCCTCAACTTCGACCACATGCACATGGGCGACCTCCTGCGCCTGTGCCATGAACATCCCGGCGTGGAGATCGCCGGCGTCTGCGATGCCGATCCCGCGCGGATGCAGGCCGCGATCGCGAATTTCCAAATCCCGCCCGGGCGCGTGTTCACCGATCCGCATCGCTGCCTCGCCGCCACCGCGCCCGACTTCGTCGTGCTGTGCCCGGCGACCGCGCGTCACGCCGAATACGTCGAACTCGCCGCGCCCTACGGCGCGCACCTCTTGGTCGAGAAACCCTTCGCGGCCACGCTGGCGGAAGCCGATCGCATGATCGCCGCCGCCAAGAAAGCGAAGCGGCTCCTCGCGATCAACTGGCCGCTCCGCTGGGTGCCGGCCCACGCCACCGCTCACCGCCTGCTCCACGAGGGCCGGATCGGCGCGCTGCAGGAGTTTCACCACTATGGCGGCAACCGCGGCCCACTCTGGCACGCCGCCGACAAAATCGAGACGACACCGACCCCGGCGATGAAACGCGCGAGCTGGTTCTACCAGGCGAAGCGCGGCGGCGGCTCGCTCCTCGATTACCTTGGCTACGGCACCACGATCGGCACGTGGTATCAGGACGGCCGGAAGCCGCTCGATGTCACCACCGTCGTCCACCGCCCGCGCGGCCTCGAGGTCGATGAGCAGAGCATCACGATCATGCGCTACGCCACCGGCCTCTCGACGAGCCAGACACGCTGGGGCACGTTCACGGACCCGTGGATCCACCAGACGCAGCCGAAGTGCGGCTTCGTGCTCAAGGGCGAGGAGGGCACGATCAGCTCCGCCGACTACGCCACCACCCTCCGGATACAGACTCGCCGGAACTCTGCGGGCGAAGACATCCCGGTCGACCGACTCGAGGCGCCGCTGCAGAACCCGATCCAGTATTTCGTCCACTGCATCCACACCGGCGAACCGATCGCGGGCCCGCTCTCACCGAAGATTTCGCGCCTCGGCCAGCAGATCGTCGACAGCGCCGTGTTGAGCGCACGCCTTGGGAAGACCGTGAAGCTGGTCAACTAGACACAGGTGGAGCGGCTTGACCCCAAGCCGCTTGTAGCGGAGCCGCTTCCGGCTCCGGCGGAACACGAAGCCGTTCCGCTGCGGTTCGAACAGCGGCTTGGGGTCAAGCCGCTCCACTCTGCAATCCCCTTCTCCATGAGCCAGCAACCTTCCGCCACCGGCTACGGCTTGAGCGCCAGCGAATCGGCGCCGCCCATCACCGCGCCCACGCTCGCCTACCTGCCGCCGCGGCCACGAAGCTACCGGCCGAAGATCGCGTTGATCGGCTGCGGCGGAATCTCCGAGTATCACCTCCGCGCCTACGTCGCGCTGGGCCTCGACGTCGTCGCCCTCTGCGACCGCGACGCCGCCCGCGCGGAGCAGCGCCGCGCCGAATTCTACCCGGCCGCGCGCGTCTGCACCGACTATCGCGACGTGCTCGCGCGCGACGAGATCGAGGTGATCGACATCGCCCTGCATCCCGCCGAGCGCGTCGCCGTGATTGAGGCGGCGCTCCGCGCGCGCAAGCACGTGCTCAGCCAGAAACCCTTCGTGCTCGACCTCGACCTCGGCGAGCGGCTCGTCGCCCTCGCCGACACCCAAGGCGTGAAACTCGCGGTGAACCAAAACGGCCGCTGGGCCCCGCATTTCAGCTACCTCGCCGCCGCGATCGACGCCGGGCTCATCGGCGAAGTCACCAGCCTCGATTGCACGCTGCAGTGGGATCACACGTGGACGACCGGCACGCCGTTCGAAGACGTCCACCATCTCGTGCTCTTCGACTTCGGTATTCACTGGTTCGATATCGTCACCCGTCTGCTCCGCGGTCGCCGCGCGCAACGCGTCTGGGCGAGCGTCGCGCGCACCGCCGCGCAGAAGATGAAACCGCCCATCCTCGCGCACGCGGCGATCGATTTCGAGGGCGCGCAGGCGCGACTGGCCTTCAACGGCCACGTGCAGCTCGGACAGGAGGACCGCACCGTCGTCTGTGGCACCACCGGCACGCTCCGCAGTTTCGGCCCGAGCCTCTCCGCCCAGACCGTCACGCTCACCACCGCCGCCGGCCGCGCCACCGCCGCGCTCGAAGGCACGTGGTTCGTCAACGGCTTTCAGGGCGCGATGGGTGAACTGCTCTGCGCGGTCGAGGACAACCGCACGCCCACCAACAACGCCCGCGAAAACCTCGCCAGCCTCGCCCTCTGTTTCGCCGCCCTCGCCAGCGCCGATGCCGGCGCGCCGCAGACTCCCGGCACGATTACGACGATCGCGAAATAGAACCCGCCCACCGGGCGCGCATTCTCTTCGGAAAATGAGCTGTTTCAGACAGAGTAAACATCCCCGGAGCCAGCTCCGGGGCATTTGACCAAACCCACCTTGTGCCATTCGCCAATGCTTCGTAGCTGCGAGCGTGAGCGAGCGGACGGACCACCATTCGCTCACGCTCGCGGCCACACTCCAACCAAGCCGGAGCAAGCCCTGGTCGCCTCCGGCGCCGCCAAAGGCGGGTAAACTCCGGGGTATCGGACCCATCGCGAATGAACCGAATGGACAAAATGCAAGGCCGTCGAAGTCCTGACCATTCTGTCCATTTTGTTCATTCTGTCCAAACTCAAGCCGTCACTTCGCCACCAGTGCCAGCGCGCGCGCGGCCTCGGAGATGTCGCCGTTGAGTCCCGCGTGCTGGTGCACGATTTCACCTTCGGCGTTCAGGAGCGTAAGGAGATTCGAGTGCGCGAATTGTCCGCGCGCGTCCTGCTTGAATTTCACGCCGAGCAGCATCGCCAGCTCCTGCACGGCGCCTTCGTCGGCCCGGAGCAACGTCCAGTTCGCATCGAGCGACATCCGCGCGCGAAACGCCCGCAACGCCGCCGGTGTGTCGCGCACGGTGTCGAACGTCACGAGGACAATCTGCGTCGACGCCCGCACCGCTTCCGGCAGCGCGGCGCGCAGCCGCTGAATGTCATTCACGATGACCGGGCACGCGTATTCGCAGCTCGCGAAGAACATCGCGAGCACGACGGGCCGGCCCCGGAACGAGGTGAGCGCGACCGCCTTGCCCGCATCGCTCGTCCACGTGGACTCGAGCTGATAGATCGAGCGCGCCGTGAGCGGCGCCGCCGGCTTTACCTCGACGCAGCACGCTGGCGCGGCGGGTTTCATCTCGGCGCAACACGCGGCCGGAGCCGCACCCTTCGCGGCCACCGCGGGTCCGGCCTCCGGCGCCGGACAGCAGGCCACCGGTGCGGGCGTATCCGCACCGCGGACACCACCGGCCGCAAGCAGCGCAGACAGGACGAGGATCAATTTCGTTTTCATGGTAAATCGGGGGCGGCCGCAGCCGCCGGCAGGGAACGCGCGCAACGGAAGCCCACATTGGGCACCGCATAGCTGGCGCGCAGCGAGCTGCGCATCGCGGCGCGCATGAAGGCCGGGTAGTCGGTGAGGTCGCGCGCGCTCGCGGCCCCCGCGCCGCAGAAGAGATTGCGCTCGAGTCCGGTGTCGGCGCGCGATTCGCCCGTGGTCATCGCAGTGTTGAAATCCTCGACCCATTCCCACACGAGCCCGTGGAGATCGCGCGCCCCGTGGACATTCGGCCGGCCCGAGCCGGCGGCGGGCAGCGGCGACGGCGTCGGCCGCATCAGCCACGCCAGCAGCGCCGCCGAGAACCCCGGCTCGCTCGCACCGACCGGCGTGGTGAAGCCCGCGGCCGCGGTGCGTTCCCACTCCGCCGTGGTCGGGAGCCGCTTGCCCTGCACCTTCGCGAAGGCGCGTGCGGCAAACCAGGATACGCGGACCACCGGCGCCTCCGCCGGCGCGCCGGCGCCCAGCTCCAGATCGCCGGCCCAGTCGCCGAGATAACCGCGATCGGCAAACAGCGGGCCGATGCGCGAGCGGCGCCATTGCGGGTGCGCGCGCACGAACTCCAAAAACTCCCCATTCGTCACCGGCCGCGCATCGAGCCAGAACGCCGCCACCGGCACGCGCTCCGGCTCATCCTTCGTGCGCAGCAGCGGCACGTAGGCGCCCACCGGCACCCGCACCATCCCGGCCGGCGCCGCCGGGCGCACAGGCTCGGACGACGCCGCGGGCCCCGAGGGCGTCGCCGCGCCTGGGAACCCTGCGGGTAAATTTTCGCCGCCGCGCACGACTCCGCCGGTCACGACGAGCGTGAGGGCGACGAAGAGGGCGCAGGCGGGCGGTTTCATGGATCTAATCGGACCAAATCGTCTTCGCGTTACTTGTTTTCCGTGCGGACGCGCTTCACGTCGGCGGCGCTCACGTTGCCGAGCGCATTGCCCCAGGTGTTCATCACGTAGGTCAGCACGTCGGCGGCCTGGTCGTCGCTCACGTCGACCGGCGGCATCATGTTGTTGTAAGCTTTGCCGTTGACCACGATGGGGCCGCTGAGGCCCTTGAGCACGGCCTTGATCGCGCGGTCCTTGTCGGCCGCGAGGAAATCGGATTTAGCCAGCGGCGGGAAGACGCCGGGCAGGCCCTCGCCATTCGCCATGTGGCACGCGAAGCACGTGCTGAGAAACACCTTCTTGCCCCGCTCCATCCGGATCTCCTGCGTGAGGTTGCCGATCTCGGGGCTGGCCGCGATCGCCTTTTCCTTGGCGATCATGAGCTCGGCTTCGCGCTTGCTCGCCGCGTAACCGGCATCCGAGGCCTGGCCGATGTAGACTTCGTCGAGTTCCTTGCCCGTGTAGATCAGGGGATTCTCCGGGCCGGTGACCTTCAGCATGCCGATCGCGCCCTTGTTGAAGGCACGGGACAACGAGTGGTCGACGAGCACATAGGTGCCGGGCACATCGACCTTGAACTCCACGATGGTCGAGCCGCCCGACGGCACCATCGTCGTCTGCACGTGCGTCTGCGCGTTCATGCCGCCCTCGAGGTAAACGCGGTCGAAGATCTCGCCGATGACGTGAAAGGAGGAAGTGATGTTCGGCCCGCCGACGCCGAAGAAGAGGCGCACCGTCTCGCCGACTTTCGCCTGCAGCGACTTGTCGCCCACGAGCGAACCGACGGCGCCGTTGAACACGATGTAGGGCGCCCGCTCGTCCTCGGCCTTCATCGGATCGAAGGGTTGCAGGCCCGCCTCGCCGTGACGACCGGCGGTGTAGACCTCGCCCTGCATCACGTAGAATTCCTTGTCGACCTTCGCGTAGCCGTCCTTCGGCTCGACGAGGATCATGCCATACATGCCGTTCGCGATGTGCATCGGCACCGGCGCCGTCGCGCAGTGATAGACAAAGAGGCCGGGGTTGAGCGCGGTAAACGAAAACTGCGACGTGTGCCCCGGCGCCGTGAACGACGACGCGGCGCCGCCGCCCGGCCCGGTCACGGCATGCAGATCGATGTTGTGCGGGACCTTCGAGCTCGGGTGGTTGTTGAGGTGAAATTCGACGAAGTCGCCCTCGCGCACGCGTATGAACGATCCGGGGACATTGCCGCCGAAGGTCCAGAAGGTGTAGTCGACGCCGTCGGCCAGCCGCTTCACGAGCTCGCGCACCTCGAGGTTGACGATGACCTTGGCCGGGTGGCGGCGAGTGATGGGCGGCGGAACGTTGGGCGCCTCGGTGAGGATGGCGGTTTCGACCGGCAGGTTGGCCGCGAGCGGCGCGGCGGCCGGTTTGGCGATCACGGTGCCTTCCGCGCCGATGAGTGCCGGAAGGGCGACAAGACCCGCCAGCAGGAGGAGAGCGGCGATCGGCCGCGCGGTGAGAGAGGTTTTCATGGGTGAGGTTGGTTGGATGAAATAAATTACGGCACCCGCGCGCGACGCGCCTTGAGCCGGGTCAATCGTGGGTGGGAATCGTTTCCATTATGGCACAAGTGCGAGTCGCCGGCTACGCCTCCGCTACGAACGAACGCGCATTTCTTGCGGAGTTCATTAGCGCCACGCCCCCGCCACGCAGATTATGAACACCAGGCCGAGCCCGCCCTCGAGCATCCCCACGCTACGGGCGCGCCAGGCCGGACGGACGAGCGTGAGCAGCGCCAAGGCTCGCACGGCAAAGATCACCATCGCGACGACGGCAGCAAAGGGCGCGAGCTCGCGGTCGAAGAACACCGCGACCACCGCGACGGCCCCGATTGCCGAGAGGAGCGCCGGCGCATCCCGGCGCACGCCCGTTTTCGCCGCCCGGAGAAACGCCCGCACGCACATCACGGAGGGCACCGCGCGCCCCAGCATCACCGCGGCCAGGGCCAGCGCCGCCGGCGGAGCCCAGCCCGCGAGCGCCGCGAACGCCGCCGGCGCCAGGGCAAACGCCCCCGCTCCCGCGATCTCCGCCACTTCCTCGCGGCCGGCGCCGTGCAGGTCACAATAGGTAAAAATCCCGCCGGCGATGGCCATGGGCAGCAGCCACGCCAGCCACGCCGTGCCGGCGATCGCCACCGCGCCACCGAGACACGTCACCGCAATGGCACTACAGCCGGCCAGCGCCCGCCAGGCCACGAGGCGGCGCGCGCCGTCGCGCTCCCGCAAGGCGATCCGCAACGGCCGCCGGGCAAAAAAACCCGCCGCCAGCGCCGCGCCGAACAGCGCACCCGGCCACGACGGCGCCACCGCCAGCGCGAGGACGATCGGCTCGAACGCGAGCGACCAGCTCCCGTGCTCCTTCGGCGCCACCGTATCACGCCAGAGCGAGACCGAAACCGGGGGGGTCGTGGGCATTGCGATATCCATGCCCCAACGATACCGCGCCGCCGCGCGCGCCGCCTTGATGCGCATCAAATCCCACGACCGAATTCCCCGGGGTCGACCGCGCGCGCCCCGCCGGCGCGCCGCCGCTCCGCAAGATCCGGTCCATTTTTCGCAAACCGAGCGCGGTCTCGTTGCGTCTTTGGTGCCATACTGCGATGCCCATGCGTCTCCCCCGCTCCTTCCACCCGGCCGCGACGGCGTTGTGCCGGTTCGCCACGATCGGCTGCATCGCCGCGGTGGGTTTCGTGCCGATCCGCATCCGCGCCGCCGACGCCCCCGGGGCCAAAGCCCGCCCCGCGCACGTCATCGCCGATCTCACATTGGAACTGCTCTGGGTCGCCCCCGGCGAATTCACGATGGGCAGTTCCCTCGAGGAGCCCGAGCGGAACAAAGCCGAGGGGCCGCAAACGCGGGTGACGCTCACGCGCGGCTTCTGGCTCGGTCGCACGGAGGTCACGCAGGCCCAATACGAGGCGGTGATGGGTGCGAACCCCAGCTCGCTGAAATCCGCCGGCCCGCAGGCGCCGGTCGAGCACGTTTCCTGGATCGATGCCATGGCGTTCTGCCGGAAGCTGACCGAGCGCGAACGCACGGCCGGCCGGCTGCCCGACGGCTGCACCTACACGCTGCCGACCGAGGCGCAGTGGGAGTATGCGTTTCGCGCCGGCACCACGGGCGCCTATGTCGGAGAACCGGAGACGACCGCGTGGTATGATCGCAACAGCGGGGCGACCACGCATCCCGTCGGCGAAAAGAAACCCAATCCCTGGGGCTTCCACGACCTGGCCGGCAACGTCCTGGAGTGGTGTTACGACTGGTATGGCAATTATCCCGGCGGCGCCGTTTTCGATCCGCGCGGCCCGGAGCGCGGGTATTACCGCATCGCCCGCGGCGGTAGTTGGAGAACGGATGCGCGGCTCGGCCGCGCCGCCGCGCGCTCCGGCGGCTCCGCCGGCCGGCAGGATTACACGATCGGCTTCCGCCTCGCCCTCGCCGTCGAAAAGTAGGGGCGGTTGTCCCTTACCGCCCTCATTGGATCCCCGCCATTCCCCTGCAATCGAAGCGGCCCTTTCAGCGCCACCCGAGCTGCTCGCGCCCGCGCGCGCTCACCATCTCCGGCGTCCAGGCCGGATCCCACACAAGCCGCACCTCCACCGTCGCGACCCCCGGCACCTGCGCCACCGCCGCATGCACGGCGCCGACCATCACGTCGCCGGCGGGACATGAGGGCGTCGTCAGCGTCATCGCCACCGTGACCGCGTTTCCTTCGATCGTGACATCATAGATCAATCCCAGATCGTCGATGCTCAGTCCAAATTCCGGATCGGCGACGCTCGCGCATGCGGCGCGCACTTCCGTCAAATCGGGACCAGGGGAAATCGTGTTCATATCAAAGTAACGGCGGCACGCGACACCGGTGCCGCGCCCGCCTGCGGACGGAAAAGATGCACGCCAATCCGCGCGACATTCACGAGGAAGATTCCCACCGCCACCGCGAGCATGGCCGCGCCCACCACCACGCTCACCAGCGAGGCCGCGAGCACGCCGGCGACGAGCATGATGAGGGCGGCCCCATGCAGGCCGAGCCACGCGTGTTCGAGCGCGCGTGAGCCCAACGCGGTCGCCAGTGGAACGGGCTGCCGTCCGACGCGCGGGCCGTAGGTCTTCATCCAAACGAGAAACGGGATGATTTTGCAGAGCATCCCGAGAATCATGAAACTCAGCGCCCCCACGATGATGACGGCACCGTAGGCACCGGCGCCGGCCCACGCCCATGCATCCGCCTCCCGCCGCAGCAGCAGCATCACGCCGCCGCCCGCCGCCAGCGCCAGCAACGCCGCTCCCAGGCCAAACGCCTTCAACCCCGGATCCAGCACGCGCCGCCGCCGTCCGCGCAACGTCGCCACCAGCGCCACACCCGAGCACGCCACGCCTGCCACCACGAGCGACGCACCGACCAGCTCCAGCCACCACATCCCGATCGCCAGCCCGGGAATGAGCGCCAGCAGCCCGCCCTGCGTCAGGCCGAAGCCCGCCCGCACCAAACCGGCGCCGCGCAACTCCGCCATCGTGAACATCGGCACGAGCTGAAACGTGGCGCCTTGCAGCAGCGTGAGAAAGAATCCCGCGAGCCCCACGTGTGCATGGGCCCGCAACAAATCCACGACCGACCATGGCAGAAACGGCGCGCGCCGGTTCAGGGCCAGCACCACTCCGAATATCAGCGTCGCTGCCAGCCAGCTCACCGCCGCGGGAAAACTCCACGCGATCGCATCGCGCCGCGTTGCCTCGAGAAACGTGCGCCAGGTGCCGGCCAGGATCGCGCCCGCGCCCAACGTCACGGCGCCGCCCCCGATCGCGACGAGCTCGAATCGCCCCGTCACAAAGCCGCCGACGAGCAGCGCCACGCCGCCGGCGTGCAGTCCGAGGTGCGCCCACGCCGCCGCCAGCGGCAGCCGCAACGCCGCACCCAGCACCACCGGCATCAGTTGATAGATCGCGCCGAAGCAGACGCTGAGCAGGAATCCCGGCAGCCAGAGATGCGCGAGCGCCACCACCCAGGGATGCGGATTGGGCAGCAGCAGGACGTCCGGCCGCACGGCCACGCTCCCCACCGCCAGCGCCAGCGCCCCCAACCCGAGCCCGATGAACGCCAGCGGCAGCCGCGCCCCCGCCACCAGCGCCACGCCGCCGCCCGCGCCACCCCCCACGCGCCCGCCCCCGCTCCCGCCCGGCGGCGGTCTGGTTGTAGTCATTCTGAAGATACAATGTAACCTATTAGGTTACACTGTGAGAGGATGAATTCGCGCCCGTTCGAGGGGCGAAGAGACGGCATGCGAGGGGTGGAGGGAGCGAGGTCAGCCGCGGGTGATGGTGGTGAACCAACTGCCGTCGGGGGCGGGTTCGGAGGAGTGCCGGGCGCCGCGCGCGGTGAGCTCGGGCAGGAGGTGCAGCGGCTGGCGGTCGGTGCGGGCGCGGAAGCTGGTGCCGACGGGCGCGGCTTCGAGCGCGCTCAGGATCCGCAGCATCGGCTCCGGCGGCTCCAGGCCGCGCAAGTCCAATTCATCGGTCGCAGCGGGTCGCGCCGCGGCCGGGCCCCGCGGCGGCGCCGGCGGCGTTGCAAACGGCGACGCCATGAGCCGCGTGATCTTCACGTGAAACTCGGTCGGCCCGTCGACCAGATACTCCCACGTGAAAGCACCGCGGAAGAGTGCCTCGAACTGGTAGTAGAGCGGCACGGGATCGTGGTCGTTCACGAGCACGAAGTGGCCGCCGACCGGCAGATCGGCCCAGCGTTGAAAAATCTGCGCATGCTTGGCACGGCAGGGAATCCGGCGCACGTCGAAGTGCGTCAGGTCGATGGTATCGGACGTTTGATTCATGGTTGGGAAGAATGGGATCCGGGCTCCGCGGCGAGCGTGAGCAGCATGGTGAACGCGCCGGCGCCCGCGCGCACCGCGTGCGGATGACCGGGCGGCAGGTGCAGCACCGCGCCGCTCTCCAGCCGGTGCCAGGTGCCGCCGTAAAGGAAATCGCACGCGCCGCTCAGCACCTGCACAAGCGCGCGCCGGCGGCTCGTATGCGACGTGAGCTCCTGGCCGGCGTCGAAGGCGAAGAGCACGGCGCGCAGCTCGGGCGTTTGCACGAGCGTGCGGCTGACGATGCCCGAGGGCGAGACCTGCACCGCCTCCGCGAAGATCAGCGACTCGGCGGACTCGGCTGCGATCAGGGATGATTGGGACATGTCTTCACTCTAGCCGGCCCGCGCTTCCTCCGCCTTGACGTGGGTCAAGGCGCCGCCGCCGCGTTCGTGCGACGCTTGATCGTCATGATGTTCCCCCACCTCGACCCGCTTGACGATCACCGCCCCGCGGCAACGATCATCCCTTTCGTCCTCCACTCCTGCGCAATGCTCCGGCGTCTCCCGTCTCTCCTCCGTTTCTGTCTCAGCGCCACGCTCGGAACGTCCGCCGCTCGGGCCCAGAGCACCCCCGACTACGAGCAGCCGCCCGTCAGTTACTCGGCGACCACGCCGCAGGATGCGGTCACGCGGCTCCAGCAACGACTCGCTTCCGGTGAACTCGTGCTCGCCGGGGCCGATCACGAAGTTCTCCGCATCATCCTCCGCGAATTGCAGGTGCCGATCGAAAGCCAGGTCGTGGTGTTTTCCAAAACCAGCCTGCAACGCGGCCGGATCAGCCCGACGCATCCCCGCGCACTCTACTTCTCCGATTCCGTCTACGTCGGCTGGGTGCCCGGCGGGCTGATCGAGCTCACGGCCGTCGATCCGCAGCTCGGGCCGGTGTTCTATTCGTTCGACCCGCAGACGATCCGCGGCGCGGCGCGCGCCTTCGTGCGCGACAGCGACTGCCTGCGCTGTCACGGCGGCACCTTTGTCCGCGGCGTCCCGGGCGTCTTCGCGCGCAGCCTGATCACGAGCGAAAGCGGCGAACCGCTGTTGCGGCACGGCACCGAGATCGTCGATGACGAGACGCCCTTCCCGAAACGCTGGGGCGGCTGGTATGTCACCGGCTACACCGGCCAGGAGCCGCACCGCGGCAATGCGTTCGGCTCCGAGGAGGGCGACCGGCTGATTTTCAATCTC
>Ga0163144_10019773_pt1 | contig 13518 bp, 19 predicted proteins | sample OliLak19BULKMAT1_FD_123175 | JGI IMG/M metagenome (GOLD analysis project Ga0163144, IMG submission 123175) | Freshwater microbial mat bacterial communities from Lake Vanda, McMurdo Dry Valleys, Antarctica - Oligotrophic Lake LV.19.BULKMAT1 | ecosystem: Environmental > Aquatic > Freshwater >... | reverse complement strand
ATCTTGTCCACGGCTTGCGGCTCAGCGGCGCGGGGTTTTGCGGGGGTTTCGGGGGGTGCCTCCACTCCCGAGTTCGCACGAGCATCGCCTGGTGAAACGGGCGTGGGGTTCATCTCCGATGGTGCGACAGGAACGGCGCTGGCCCGGACCGGTTCCAGCACTTCCGCCGGCGGCGGCGCGTCAGGCGGGAGTTGCAGCGAGTTGCGCAGCATCTCCACGCGCGTTTCACGCCGGGCATCGATGATGCCGAAGCGGGTCTGCACGACGCAGCCGCCGCGGCTGATGTGATTGGCGGCAACCAGCTGGATGTTTTTGTTGTCTTGAGGATTCAACATCGGGGACTTCAGCGCTTGCAGCAGCGCCAGATCGGCCGGGTTGACCTGGACCGTGAGCTCGGCCGTATCCGCAGCCTGGGCGACGGCTTCCTGCACGGCCGCCTGCAACTGAGCGGCATCAATCGGCGCGCCGGTGGCAATTTTTCGGGCCACCTCGAAGGCGATCTCAAGCAGCGCGTTCTCGGTGTCGCGGATGACCTGGGGAACGGCGTCGCGGAGCGAAGCCAGGACGCCGTTATGCAAATCCACGACCGCGGCACGCTGGCGGAGGAGTTGCTCGCTCAAGGATCGCTCGCCATCGATGCGCCCGCGTTGGAAGGCGGCTGCCACATCCTGTTCGTGGATGACGCGGCGCGCGCCGAAACGCGAGAGCGCAACGTCCCGCAGGGGCTGCGCGAACGCGATGATCTCGGTGTGAATTTCAGGCGGCCGCTTCATCGGTCTTGCCATTGTTGATTTCCAGCTCGCCCTCGCTTTCGAGGCGGCGGACGACTTCGATGATGCGCTGCTGCGCGGCCTCGATCTCCTTGGCCTTGGTCGCGCCCATGAAATTCATTTCCTCATGCACCGTCTCGGCGGCGCGCTTGGAGATGCAGCCGAGCAGCGCGGCCTTGAGCTTCTCGCTGGCGGGCTTGAGCGCCACGGCCAGGTCGCGCATGTCGATCTCGCGGAGAATTTTTTGCAGCCCGATTTTGTCGAGGTTCTTGAGATCCTCGAAGATGAACATCTTGTTGCGGATGCCCGTGCCGAGATCGGCGTTACGCTCCTCGATGGCCAAGAGCAGCGCCTTGCTCAACTGCTTGTCCATCGCGTTGAGCAGATCGGCGGCGGTCTTGAGTCCGCCGGTCTGGTTCAAGCCGCGCGAACGCTGCACGCCGGCCTTCTGGTTGAGGACATCCACCACCGTCTCGACGACCTCGATGGGCGTGGGGGCAAGCGTGGCAAGACGTTCGACCACCTTTTCGCGCGTCTCCTCGGGCAACTGCACGAGCAACTGCGCGCTGCGCTGCGGCCCCAGGTAACTCATGACGAGCGCGATGGCCTGCGGCTGCTCGTCCTTGATCAGGTTATAGACCTGGCGCGGCTCCATCTCGGCGAGCGTCTGCATGGCCGCGACGGGCGAGCGGCCTGTGGCCACGCGGCTGAGAATGTTGGAGGCGCGATACGCGCCGACGGTTTTCTCCAGCGCGACCTGCGCGTAGTCCACACCGCCAAGAATGAGCGAGCTGGCCTGGTTGGCGACGTCGGTGAATTCCTTGAGCAGGGCCAGTTGCGTCTCCATGGGGATGAGCGGGATTTTGACAATCTCCGTCGCCACCGCCTCCAGCTCGGCCTCGCCGAGATTCTTCATCACCTGCGAGGCGGCCTCGGGTCCGATGATGATGAGCAGCGCCGCCAGCTTTTGCAGCTTGGTCATCTGCGCCATATCCAGCGTCGTGGTTTTGGAATCAGATTCTGCAGGCATCGCGATTTAGGATTTAAGATTTACGACCGGCCCGGCGGGAGCGGATGAAGCGCGAACGATTAGCCAACGAACCGTATCGGTCGCCGAAATCATCAATCGAAAATCGTAAATCATAAATTCCTTCAGTTGCTCTTCACGTTTCCGTTGCTGGTGGTGAGCCACGAGCGCACGGCCTGGCCGACGCTGGCGGGGTTCTCGCGGATGAGTGCGTTGAGCGCATCGACCGTGACCATCGAAGGCTTTGGCGCGGCTCCGACGACGATGGGGTTGCCTGACTCGTCCATCAGCACGGGGGGAGCGCCGACCGGAATGTCGCCCGAGGTTTTCTTCAACAACTTCAGGAAGACCACCAAAAACGACACCGCGAGCAACACATACAATCCGTTCCGCCCGATCTCCCAGTAGAAGTCGCGCTTGCCATCGCTCTCCAGCTTCTCCGTGAGGTCGAGGGCGGGCTGGTCGTTGAAGGGCAGTTGTTCAAGGGTGATCTCGTCCTTGCGCAGGGCGTCGCCCTCGACGATGCCGAGCGAGCTTTGCACGAGGCGCTTGAGCTTCTGAATCTCCTCGTCGCTCCGCGGGACGGCTTTCCTGTCCTTCCCGATGCCTTCGACTTTCTGCGAAACGAAAATCGCGGCCGACAACCTGCGAATGCCTCCCGCCGCCTGGAGAATCTGGCTCGAGCTGCGGCTGACATCGAACACGTTGTTGCTGACCTTCTTCTTCGTCTGCGAATTATTCAGTGGCGCAGCGGCATTGTTGGTGTCGCCGCCAGTGGTGTTGCCGGAAACTCCCACGGCCCCGCCATTGCTTTCAGCGCTGGTGGAAGTGGTAGTCTCGTCGTTGATGGTGCCGCTGCGCAACACCGAGCCTTCTGGATCATACTTTTCCTCCGTGCGGGTCGTGGTGTCCCAGTTGATCTCGGCGGCGACTCTGACCACGGCCTGTCCGGGGCCGAGGACTTTCTCGAGCATCCCCTCGGCCTTGCGCGACAGGTACTGCTCGAGGTTGCGGCGGGCCGCGAGCTGGTTGTTCGAAAGGCCGGCGACGGAATCCGGCTGCTCGTTTTCCGAGAGGACGTTGCCGAGATTGTCCACGATGGAAACGCTGTTGACCGAGAGACCTTCAACAGAATTGGCCACGAGGAAGCGGATGGAATTGACCGCGCTGGCCGCGAGTTGGCCGTTGCCGCGCACGCGCACGAAGACCGAGGCGGTGGGCTTCTTTTGGTTGTCCACGAGCAGCCGGTTCTCCGGCATGACGATCATGACGCGGGCGTTTTCAATCTGGTCGATCTGGCCGATGGTGCGGGCCAGCTCGCCCTGCACGGCGCGCAAATAATTCGCGCGCTGCACAAAGTCGGAGATGCCGAAGTTGGACTTGTCGAAGATCTCGAAACCGACGCCCTCGCCGCGGGGAATGCCCTTGGCCGCCATCTGGGCGCGCATCGAATAGACCTTGTCGGACGGCACGAGAATGCTGCTGCCGCCGCGGCCGGTCTTGTAGGGAATTTTTGCGTCGTCGAGCGCGGCCATGACCTTGGCGGCCTCGGCGTCATCGAGCTTGCCGTAAAGCAGCGAGTAATCGGGGCGGCTCGACCAGAGGGAAAGTCCGACCAGGCCGGCCAGCACCACGCCCGCGCCCAGCACGAGACTGACGCGCTGGTTGAGGCCGAGCTGTTTCCAGGTCTCGGCCAGGTGCTGCGCGAGTTGGCGAAGGGATTGGGTCATTCAGATTAAAACAAAAAACGTGAAACTGTTTCGAGAGTTGAATCAGCGCGGCGACAACTCACACCTGCATGCGCATCAGCTCCTGGTAGGATTCGAGCATCTTGTTGCGGACCTCGACCATGAGCTGAAAGGAAATGCTGGCCTCTTCCATTCCGATCATCGCCTGGTGCAGCGAGACATTCTTGCCGGCGAGCAGGCCGGTCACCGCTTCGCCAGCCGCCGCCTGCTTTCCGGCGACTTCACCGATGAAGCTCTTGATCGTGTTCTCGAAGGAGCTCCCGCCGGCCCGGCTTTGTTCGAGCGGGAAAATGCCGGGCGAAAGCGTCTCCAACTCGGAGAACGGGATGTTTTTCAGCGCGCCGGCTTCGCCGGACTTGAGCGGCGCTTCGGCGCGCAAGGCCGGGTAAGCCAGGCTGCGGAGGGCGGATAAGGCGTTCATGCGGGCGTGCGGTCAGGGTTAACGTTTGCCGATGGAGAGAGTTTGCATGGCCATGCTGCGCGCGTTCTTCACCACGGCGAGATTCGCCTCGTACGCACGCGATGCGGACATGAGATCAATCATCTCCTCGTGAATGCTGATGTCCGGCATGGCCACCATGCCGCTGGCGTTGGCGTCGGGATGGCCGGGCTGATAGGACATGCGTGGTGGCCGGTTCGCCGACTCGACGCGGGCGATCTGGACGAGCTGCGGCTCGCTGCCAGAGCCACCGCCGGCCTGGAGCTGATCCTTGAGGACCGATTCGAAGACGACCTGCTGGCGCTGATACGGGCGGCCATCCGGGCCGCGCGTGGTGTTGACGTTGGCGATGTTCTGCGAAACCACATCCATGCGGATTCTCTCGGCGTTGAGGGCGGCGGACGTACTGTCGATGCCCGTCAGGATGTTGATCATTGTGGTGCTTCGCGGTGGTTTTGGACTGGGTGGTTAAGAAGCTGGCGCTGGGTGAAAGCGTTACGAGCGTCCGGTGATGGCGAGGCGGAGTTTAAGCATGCTCCCGGAGATGAGTTGTGTCTCAAGCTGGTGTTCGAGGAAGTTCTGGTTCATCCGCATCAATTCACTTTCCAGATCGACGGTGTTGCCATCCTTGCGCTGGGCGATAGCGGAGCCATCCGTCGCGAGCTGCGGCTGCAAGCTCGCGAGCCGCGTTGGGTCTTTGGACTCGATCGCCTGCTTCAACTCCGCCGCAAAGGCGGGCGCGACATCCATGCGCTTGTAGTTCGGGGTCTCGACGTTGGCGATGTTGCTGGCGATGGCTTCCTGGCGCAGCGCAGTCACATCGAGCAGCCGTTTGGCCGCCACGTAGCTGGTTTGGTTGAACAGTCCGTCGATCATAGGCTTCGTTCGTTAAGAATCCTTTAGCAGCGGTTGTGCCACTGGAGTGAAACTGCCGATTCGTGAGGGAAACACCGCGGCGAGGAGACTCCAACGGGCAATTCCTTCCGGGTGCGGAGCAGAGGTGGGCAAGGTTTGACCGGCGCGTGGGCGCGAGAAGCTCAAAATCAAAAGCTCAAAGCTCAAGAGAAACTCCAAGCTCAAAACATTGCCCGTTACTGCAATGGTTTTGAGCTTTTTGTTTGGAACTTCTCTTGAGCTTTGAGCTTCGGATTTTGAATTTTACACCGCCTGGCGCTGATACAAGCCCGCGACGTAATGCGGCCTCTGCCCCGACACCGCGTTCATCTCGCGCGCTGGCACGAGGCCAAGGCGCAGGAGGCCTTGCTCGTTTTCGCGGTCGAGCAAAAGCACGCGCATGATGAGATCCTGCGTCTGGCGGACAAGAAAGGCGATTTCCGGCTGCGCGGCGCGCTCGGCGACCGCCAGCGTCTGCCAGTGCTCACGATGCTTGCGGACTTTCTCCAGCGACTCGCTGAGGCGCGGGAGGAGCAGGCGGCGCAGGTCCGAGATTTCCTGCAACACGGCGGGCTGCCCGGGTGACGGCTGGCGCAACGCCTGCGATTCGCGCTCGGCGAGGGAAAGAATTTCCCGACTCAACAGTTGGTGCTGGCGTAAATCGGTTAACATCAGGGTCCAGTTCATGGTTTGGAAGGCTCAGCAGTGTTGGTGCCGAAAGACGGGCGGCGGAGAGATTCGAGCTTGAGCGATTGCATGGCGAGTTCCGCCTTCGACTGCCAGGCCAGATGTTCGCGACGCCATTTCGTCATGTCGATGACGGCGCGCAGTCCGGGGGTGTAGGCCGCGCCGACCAGCTCCTTCTCCCGACCCAGAATCGCTTCATAGCGCTCCACGGCCAGTTGCGGTTGTTGCAGCCGCTCGTGGATGAGTCCCATCTGGTACCACGCGGGCAACTGCCAGCCGGGACTGGGATCAAGTTCCGCCAGCCGCGTGTAGAGCAGCAGCGAATTGAGGTAATCACCCTCCTGGTAGAGTTGGTTGGCAATGCCGTTGCCGATGCGCTGACGCCAGTAGAGCCAGTTTTCCGGCGACTTTTCCTCCTGCGCCTGCTGGGAGTCGAGGAGCAGGAAAATCTGTTCCAGCGATTCGCGCATCCGGCCCAGCTTGCGCAGAGCCTGGGCGTGCATGAAGCGAACTTCCGGCAGTTCCGGCGCGTCGACGTGATTGGTCTCGAACACCTCGGCCTGCGCGGCGACGTCCCCCATCTTCTCCAGGCTTTCGAGCGACCGCAGCAGCTTGAAACGGATTTGTGCCTTATTCAGCGCGAGGTTGTTCTGCTTGAGCAGGCGCCCGTACAGCTCCTCTGCATCGCGGAACTGGCCCTGGGCCAGATAAGTGTCCGCGATCTCGGTCTGCGCCTGCAGGACCAGTCGTGAGTAGTAATCAAGCTGGTCGAGCTGCATGTTCAGCGCGGTGCTCATCACGGCGTAAAACTTCGATATGGCGAGCTGGTTTGCGCCCATCTGCCGGTAGATCAACCCCTGCCGCAGCAGCACCTCGGGCACGCTCGGATCCTTGCCGAACTGCTGCAAATACTGCGCGTAGACCTGCTGTGCGCGGGACAGGTTGCCTTCGTCCTGCGCCACCTGCGCCAGTTCGAACATCGCGCCGCGCTTGAATTCCGGCGGGACATCCTCCTTGAGCAATTCAACCAACTGTCGAGTGGCGCCCATCGCGTCCTTCTTGCCGCGCAATTCCCGCCCGTATTCGAGCTGGGCCTGAAGCAGCGCGTTGCGATCCACCGCGGCCTTCGGGGCCGACTGCTTCAGCTTCAGCAGATTGGTGGTGATCAGCGCGTCAATCTGGCTGGCGGGAGAAGCGGAGTTCGTCGTTTCCCCGCTGCCGTGGGCGTGGTCGGGCTTCGCGGCGGCAGGAATGGAATTCTTTGCCGGAAGCGGAGCCGTCGCACCGCCATGGCCGCCACCGTGGACATCAGTGGCGCGCGCATTCACACCCATTCCCGCGAGCAACACGGCCAGGGAGCACCAAACAAGATGGGGGCGCGTCCTCATGGCTTGGTTCCGGGTGCTGAATGCGGCGTGGCTTTCGGCGCAGCCGCAGCTGGTGTCGTCGGATTCGCGGGCGTTACCTCATATCTTGCCGTGCTGCTCGGTGGAGGCCCCAGCGGAGCAGGCGGGAGAAAGGTCAGCGGCACGGACACCGCCGCTCCGTTGGTGCCGACGTTGCGCGTGAAGTAAGGCATGAACATCTGCGGTGCCAGCGGCAGCAATTCAGGCGCGGCAAGGGCGGGCGCGTTCGTCTGCATCACGATGACCAAAAGTGGCGCGCTCGCATTGCTGGAAACAGAGGGAGGCTGCTCGGGCCATGGCGTGAAGGCGGAACCGTTCTCAGGCGGCAGATTTGTCCCTGTCTGCACTTCTACCATCGGCAACGGCGGTAATATTAAATGTGCCTTGGGCGGCGACTTCGGCTCCTCGAACCGCAGCGGGGAAGGCCCCACGACCGGCAGATAGCCCGGCGCTGCAGCAGCGTTCAACGCCACCACCACACCAGCCAGCCAGCTCAATATGTTTCGTATATCCGTCACAGATTCCGGCAGACGCCTGGTTCAAAGCAAAGGTCGGGCCGAGCGCCAGCCACGTTCGCAAGGCATCGGCACCAATTCACCCCATCGCATCGGAGCAAAGCGCGATCGCTTGAGCGGAAATCTTTTCCGGCCTTGTTGCACGACTGGGCAGACAGGACTGGGCGCTGCGCAACTCGTTGAATTTTACGAGCTTGACCCGCCCAACCCTCGACGGCTATACCCCCATTGTGGTTTCAGAAGTTCGCCAAAATCCGTTATCAACTAGCAGCTTATGACCAAACGCGACCTCGTCATCCGCATCAGCAGCGAAACAGGATTGGTTCAACAGCAGATCCTCGACGTCATTCAGAAGACGCTCGACTACATCTCGCAATCCGTCGCGCAGGGGCGCAAAGTGGAACTGCGCAACTTCGGAGTCTTCGAGGTGAAAATCCGCAAGGCCCGGGTCGGACGCAATCCGAATGCCCCCGAGACCGACGTGCCCATCCCCGAGCGCGCCGTGGTGAAATTCAAGCCCGGCAAGGAAATGCGGGAGAAAGTCATCAAGCTCACCTCCGCCCAGGTCGCCGCCGCCGCGACCGAAGACGAGCGGTCCGAGAAGGAAAAGGGAAACAAGGACTGAAACCTTCCGAATGATTTCACGGGGGCGCTCCGGCACGGCGAGCGCCCTTTTTCGTCTATTGAACTTGTCCCCATAACCAATCATCCCTGAACTCTTCCCATGATGGAACGTCTCCCCGGCTTTCGCGATTTTTACCCCGAGCCTCTCCCCGGCAACGAGCCGTGGAGTTGCGACCTGCGCCAGCACATCTTCCGCTGCTGGCGCGAGACCGCACGCCGCTACGGCTTCCGCGAATACGACGGCCCGCCCCTCGAACCGCTCGAGCTCTACACCAACAAATCCGGCGCCGAGATCGTGGCGCAACTCTTCAACTTCGTGGATAAAGGCGAGCGCGCCGTTTCGCTCCGTCCCGAGATGACGCCCACCGTCGCGCGCATGATTGCCACCTCGGAGCGCGCCTACAAGAAACCCATCAAGTGGTTCTCCCTCCCGCAACTCTATCGCTACGAGAAGCAGCAGAAAGGCCGGCTCCGCGAACACTTCCAACTCAACGCGGACATCTTCGGTGAAACCGACGTCAGCGCGGACGCCGAGATCGTCGCCCTGCTCATCGACACGCTGCGCTCCCTCGGCCTCACGGCTGAGGATTTCGTCGTGCGCCTCAGCAGCCGGCAGGCGTGGCAACGCTTCTTTGCTGCGCGCGGGGGCGATGCCGCCAAGGCTTACGACTTCTACCAAGTCGTGGATAAAATCGAGCGCGAGAAGCCCGAAGTCAGCACGGAGAAACTCGCTGCCCTTGGCGTGAAGCTCGAGGAAGTCCAGAAATTCATCACCGACAGCGTGCCGGAACCGGAACTCCAGAGCGTCCTCGACAACCTCGCCGCGCGGGGCTTGGGCGACTTCGTGAAGGTCGATTACGGCGTCATTCGCGGACTCGCCTATTACACCGGCGTCGTCTTCGAGGCGTTTGATCGCAAGGGCGAATTCCGCGCCATCGCCGGCGGCGGACGCTACGATCAACTCATCAAGCAAGTCAGCGAAGGCAAGATCGACCTGCCCGCGCTCGGCTTCGGCATGGGCGACGTCGTCCTCGCCGAACTGCTCAAGGCCCGCAAGCTCGTTCCCTCCTTCGCCAGCACCATCGATGTCGTCGTGCTCATCGAGGACGAATCGCTCCGCGCCGATTCGCTCAAGCTCGTGCAACAACTTCGCGAGAGCGGCCGCGCCGTGGAGTTCACCCTCACCCCCGCCAAGAGCGACAAGCAATTCAAGCGCGCCCTCGAACTCGGCGCGTCCTTCACCATCCGCCTCGAACGCAACGCCGACGGCGCGACGATTGCGAAAGTGAAGAACCTCAAGACCCGCGCGGAACAAGTCGCCACGATGGACACCGTTGCCGAATGCCTCAAATGATTAAGGAACACGATTGCGTCGTCCTAACCCAGGACGTGCCAGCGAACAGTCTCAAAGCGGGCGATGTCGGCACTGTCGTTCATCTCCATGGAACCGGGGCTGGCTACGAAGTCGAGTTCATGACCCTTGCTGGTGAAACAGTGGCGGTCGTCACTCTCCTCCCAAAACAAGTGCGCCCCATCACCCGCCGCGACATTGCTCACGTCCGCGAGATGGCTGCGGCGTAAAATGAGCCCAGGTGCCCGCCGCGCCCCCGCTGCCCGGCGAGGAAAAATGACGCGCCCCGCCGATGCAATCTGCGGCGATGTGGGACTGACTCCATCTGGCGCTCAACTTTGCATTCGTGAACACTCTCCGCCATGCCACGCCACCGCGCCGTCATGGACACCAACGTCCTCTACGCTGCGTTTTATTCCCACACAGGAGCATCGTTTGAAATCTTTCGCCGGCTGCGGTTGGGAGAGTGGACAGCGGTCTTGAGCAATCACCTCGTCCACGAATACGAAGAAATCCTGAAATCTCACCGGGCCGAACTCAGCCTGAGCCTTGACGACATCGATCAACTGCTCAACGCCGTCTGCGCCCGCGCCGAGGAATGGACGCTGGCCCACGGTTGGGAACCCATCCTTCAGGATCCCGACGACGAGCCGCTCGCACAACTGGCCGTGGAATCGGGTGCCCACTGCATCATCACCCACAACATTCGCGACCTCGCGCCCGCCCGTTCGTTGGGAATCGAAGTCTTGAAACCCGGTGAATTCCTGACGAAACTACAGGCAACTTGATATGGTGCTGCAAATAGACATTCCCGATGCGCTGGCGCAACAGGTCACTGACCTCGCCGCGAAACAACATGTGAGCCTCAGCCAGGTGGTGGCCGCCGCCTTGACCGCCCAGGTCTCCGCCGCAGCGACCCGCCCCAGCATCGCTGAACGGGCGCAACGAGTGGACTGGCCGAAGGTGGATGATATTCTCGCCCGCGTGCCCGACGCGCCACCGCTGCCCGGTGATGAGAAATGACGTGCCACGCCGTGACGAGATGCGGAAATGCGCGACCGACTCCATCTTGCGTTGAACTTCTCTCTCGTGAACACTCCCCGCCATGCCACGCCACCGCGCCGTCATGGACACCAACGTCCTCTACGCCGGACTCCGTTCCCGGCATGGCGCATCCCACGAAGTGCTCGAAGCCCTCTGGCAGCGGCGTTGGACGCTCGTCCTCAGCCAGACCACCGTCACGGAATACGAGGAAATCCTCAAACGCGAATCGACCACGCTTCGCCTCAGCCTCCCGCAAATCAACCGGCTGCTCGACGCCCTTTGCGCTGCTGGCGGAACGACACCCCACCTCCGACACCTGGATTCCCGTGCTTCACGATCCCGATGACGAGGCGTTTGTGCAACTCGCCTTCGAGGCGCGCGCCGATGCGCTCTTGATCCATAACCTGCGCCATCTCGAACCAGCCCGCGCCCTCGGCCTGAACCTGCTTGAACCCCGCCAGTTTTTGGCGATACTGCGTCAGGCAACATGAAAACGATCCAAGCTCAGGTTCCCGATTATCTGGCCGCCCTCGCCGTCGATGCCGCCGCCCGCGAGAGCATCACCCTGGATCAAGTCATTGCGCTCGCCCTCTCGGCCCAGCTTGCCGCCTGGAAAGTCCGCGACGACATCGAGACCCGCGCCCAACGTGGCCGCCCGGACGACCTCCGCGAAATCCTCGATCAGGTGCCCGACGCGCCCCCGCTGCCCGGCGATGAAAAATGAGGCGCGACGGTGCGACCATTTGCGGAGATATGGAAACCGTTTGAGACTTGGCCCCGCGCATCCGCCTGCGTTAAGGTAATGCCATGAGCGCCACCGAACTCATCCGACAAGTCGCGGCCCTGCCGCCGCAGGAAAAGGCGCGGTTCATCGAACTGATTCACGCCCTGGAGAACGGCGTTCCCTCGCCCGCTCCCGCCAACGGACAGCACTGGCCTGACTTCACCCAACGCCTCCACCGCATCTACGGCGATGCAGTCGCGCCCGACTCACAGAGCGTCATCGACGAAGGACGGGGAGACCGCTGATGGACGCCTACCTCGACTCCGGCGTCATCGTCAAACTCTACGTGCAGGAGGCCAACAGTGCCGACGCCATCCGCCTCGTCTCCAGCCATGAGGCTCCCTACGTGCTCACTGGCTGGCAGGCGCTGGAAGTCCGAAACGCGATCCGGCTCAAAGCCTTCCGTGGCGACATCACACCCGCAGCCATGACCCAATCCATCGCTGCCTTCGAGCAGGACAGCGCCGCCAATCGATGGATGCGACCAGGCTACACCGTGGCCGACGTGGAGCAAAAGGCCAAGGAACTCTCCGCCGGCCACGCCGCCACGCTCGGCTGCCGCACGCTCGACATCATCCACGTAGCAGCAGCCCTCGTCGTGGGAGCGAAAGAGTTTGTGACCTTCGACCACCGGCAGGCCGCGCTCGCCAAGGCTGCCGGATTGACCGTGAAGCCATGACCAATGTGCCCGACGCGCCCCCGCTGCCCGGCGATGAAAAATGACGCGTCTCGCCGCGACAATCTGCGAAGATGTGGAAGGAACCCGGTTCGATTGTCGATTGTTAGCACTGACCCCGTTTTTCTGACCCCGTTTCGAAATATGTCCGCACCAGGGGTTGATCCCGCCGTGCATTGGTTTACAAACCGGCGCGGATTGCGCTACACTCTCCGCATGAATTCAAGCGACCTCATCACGGTGGATCCCGACATCCTCGGCGGCACGCCGGTGTTCAAGGGGACGCGCGTGCCCGTGAAGACACTCTTCGAGTATCTCGAAAACAACTATCCGCTCGAAGAGTTCCTCGAATGCTTTCCGACCGTCACGCGGGAGATGGCCCGCCTCGTGTTGGAGCGGTCGGAGAAGGCGCTGCTCTCACCCGCGGCGGCATGAAGATACTGCTGGATGAATGCGTTCCCTGGCCCATGCACCGGTTGCTCCCCGGCCACGAATGCACCACGGCCCAACATCGCGGCTGGGGCAGCCTGAAGAACGGCGACCTGCTCCAGCAGGCCGAGGGCGAATTCGACCTGTTCATCACGTCGGACCAGAACATCCGCTACCAGCAAAACCTTGCTGGACGCCTCATCGCCATCCTTGAACTCTCGACCAACGACATCGGCCGCATCCGCGCCGCCGCGGCCATTCTCCAGGCTGCGGTGGACGCGATTCGGCCCGGAGAGTTTCGGCACCTGGCTATTCCGTGACGACATCGAGACGCGCGCCCAACGCGGCCGCCCGGCCTACCTCAGCGAAATCCTCGACCAAGTGCGCGACGCGCCCCCGCTGCCCGGCGATGAAGAATGACGCACCACGCCGCGACAATCTGCGAAGATGTGGAAGGAACCCGATTCGATTGTCGATTGTTAGCACTGACCCCGTTTCCGTCCCTGCGGGACTTCATCCACGCGGCTCCCTCACACCCAGCGATGAATCGCTGGGCTATTATCTTCCGCCCTTGCGGGCTGGTCGAAGTGGCATTCCACCGAAAAAAGCGGGGAACCTATCTAAGCTCCATTCAGCACTGACCCCGTTTCGCGCCAGCGCCCCGACGCACATGCGAATGTGCGGAACTGACCCCTGTTCCTGTTCCGAAATCACGGGACTGCGACCGCTCGATAGAATCGTTTCGAGCGGCGATTAGATTCAATATCTACCCAGAGATACGGGCTGCTCGTCAAAGTGATCACCGTTGCAGGAGTCCAAGCTGGCGCGTTTAAAATGCTGTCGGAAAATTCAATTCTGAATCGTTTGCCAATTTGCCCGATCACTGAGAGACCTGCATACATGTCGATGCTAAATCCAGCGGTCGGCACTGCTCCGTAGGCTACCCTGCGAATTCGATTGTTGAATCGGTCGGCAACATAAATGTTGCTGCCCGAATCCAAGCTCAATCCGGATGGCCAAGAGAATCTCGCGTTGATGCCCTCTCCCTCCGCATAGAAGGAGCTTGAGCCACCGGCCAGAGTGGTTACTCGTCCTTCAGGTGTAATTTTGCGGATCAAACCATT
>Ga0163144_10019770_pt1 | contig 13519 bp, 12 predicted proteins | sample OliLak19BULKMAT1_FD_123175 | JGI IMG/M metagenome (GOLD analysis project Ga0163144, IMG submission 123175) | Freshwater microbial mat bacterial communities from Lake Vanda, McMurdo Dry Valleys, Antarctica - Oligotrophic Lake LV.19.BULKMAT1 | ecosystem: Environmental > Aquatic > Freshwater >... | reverse complement strand
TTGCGAAGATCCGCCCCCGAATAATCCGCTCGTAATCCGATAGCCGTTCCCATGGCGCGGTCCTCCTCGACCGCCATCGAATCAGAAGTCGGTCAGGTTGGGAATCCCAGTGAGTCGGATTTACTGCTCGTTGGTATGAGACGGTCTCGCGCGCCCGTACAGCCTTGAAAGTCGAAGTGAACGTATCCCCGATCCAGTTTGCGAGCCGGCTGTTTCCGGCCAGACTCGCAGCCTTGGCATCACGTTCCGGAATCAAGTGCTCCCAGATCGAAATCGAAATAACCGAAACCGCGATATTCCGCGACATGGCGAGCACTGTGACAATATTTCGCCAACTAAGCGACCTCGGCATGACGATCGCGCTGGACGACTTTGGCACCGGCTATTCTTCCTTGACCCTGATGAAGGAACTGTCTCTCACGAAGCTCAAGATTGACAAATCCTTTGTCCAGTCAGTTGTGCATTCTGCAAGTTCGGAAAAGGTTGTGTCGGCGGCCATCGGGCTCAGCAAGGCCCTCGGCATAGTCTGCTGTTCGGAAGGCGTAGAGGATGTCCAGACGCTCAATCACCTCAAATCCATAGATTGCGATCTTGCGCAGGGGTATCTGTTCGGCCGCCCGCGGCCCATGCTCGTCGAGCCAATGTCGTTCCTTCCGGCTGCCGCCGGATAGATGGTCATGGCTGCTGGCTACGTCATTTCGCGCAAAACCGCACCGGACAAACGCCGGCCGGCCCGCTGCCCTATCTTGAGGACCAGACGTATTGGATCAGGTCCCACAGATTCCCGAAATCGTCCGGGAATACGGCAACACTTACATAGTCCTCGTGCCGCGGCGCTTCCATGAACGTCACGCCGCGCGCAACAAATGCACCATGACCGCGTGTGAAATCGTCCGTATCCAGAAAGAGTGCGACCCGCCCGCCCGTCTGGTTCCCGATGGCGGCGGTTTGCGTGTCGCCTCCGGCCTCTGCAAGCAATAAATGCGTTCCGCCGCCCTTTGGCGCAACCAGCACCCAGCGTTTGCCGTCGCCGCGCGGCGTATCTTCTATCGGCTCCCAACCGAGCTTGCCGGCAAAGAACGCGATACCTTTGTCCTAGTCGGGCACTACGAGCGTCACGGCCTGAAAGCGCACGGCCTAGGCTTCAACCATGACGAACGGATCATAGTTCAGCACCGGCGCCAGCCAGCGCTCGGCCATCTTGGTGTCCCAGCCCTTGCGGCGCGCATAGTCCTCGACCTGGTCGCGCTCAATCCGGCCGAGCGCGAAATAGATCGCATCCGGGTGCGCGAAATACATGCCGGAAACCGACGCTGCCGGGCTCATCGCATAGCTGGAGGTCAGTGACACACCGATACGCCTTTCAGCGTCCAGCAGACGGAACAGGGTCGCCTTCTCCGTATGCTCGGGCTGAGAGGGATAGCCCGGCGCCGGGCGGATGCCGCGATACTTTTCCGCGATCAGTTCTTCGGTCGTCAGTGCCTCCTCCGGAGCATAGGCCCAGAGTTGCCTGCGCACACGCGCGTGCATGTATTCCGCCATCGCCTCGGCAAACCGGTCGGCCAGCGCCTTGCACATGATCGATGAGTAGTCATCGCCCTTGGCCCTGAAGTCGTCGGCGATGGCGTCTGCTTCCGGCCCGGCTGTCACCACGAAGCCGCCCACCCAGTCCTCACCTTCCGGCGCAACGAAATCCGAGAGGGCATAATTGGGCCGCTCATTGTCCTTCTTCATCTGCTGGCGCAGCGTAAAGAAGGTGTCGCCCGTCTCGAGCCGGATATCATCGCCGACGGCATTCGCGCCCCAGAAGCCGACGACCGCCTTTGGCCTGAACCAGGCCTCGCCGATGAGCTGCTGCATCATCGCCTCGGTATCGCGCCAGAGCCCGCGTGCTGCCTCGCCGACCTTGTCATCCTCGAGTATCTGCGGGAACCGCCCGGCAAGATCCCAGGCCGAAAAGTAGGGCGTCCAGTCGATGTGCCGGGCAAGCGTCGTCAGGTCGATATCCTCAAAACTGCGCGCGCCGGTATAGGTCGGCTTCGGCGCTGTATAGATCTTCCAGCCCGGTCTGAACGCCGCCTTTCGCGCTTCGGCCAGCGGCAAACGCTCCTTTGGCGGACCATCCTTGCGGGCTTCGCGCATCTGCTGATAGCGCGCCCGCGTCTGCGCCACGAGTGCCGGCTTGTCCGCCTCGTTCAGTAACGTCGACACGACGCCGACCGCCCGGCTCGCATCCGTCACATGCAGCACCGGGGCGCTGCGGATCACCGGATCAATCTTCACGGCTGTGTGCGCCGGGCTCGTCGTCGCCCCGCCGATCAACAAGGGCTGCGTCATGCCGCGCCGCTGCATCTCGCTCGCCACATATACCATCTCGTCAAGGCTCGGCGTGATCAGGCCGGAGAGGCCTATAATGTCCACGTTCTCCTTCACCGCCGTGTCGAGAATCCTGTCCGCCGGCACCATCACGCCAAGGTCGATGATGTCATATCCATTGCAGGCCAGAACGACACCGACAATGTTCTTGCCGATATCGTGCACGTCACCCTTGACGGTCGCCATCAGCACCTTTCCATTGGATTTCGCGGTCGTGCCGAGGCGTTGCTTTTCCTCTTCCATGAACGGCTCGAGCCATGCCACAGCCTGCTTCATCACCCGCGCCGATTTCACTACCTGTGGCAGGAACATCTTGCCGGATCCGAACAGGTCGCCGACAACATTCATGCCGTCCATCAGCGGCCCTTCGATCACGTGCAATGGCCGCGCCTCGGCGAGGCGCGCCTCCTCCGTATCCTGATTGATGAACTCGGTGATCCCGTGGATCAAAGCATATTCAAGCCGCTTGCGCACCGGCGCCTCGCGCCAGGAAAGGTCCTTTTCCTGCGTCTTGCCCTTCTGGCCCTTGAAACGCTCGGCAATCTCGATCAACCGGTCCGTTGCATCCGCCCGGCGGTTGAGGATAACGTCCTCAACGCGCGTGCGCAGATCGGGCTCGATATCATCATAGATGTCCAACTGCCCGGCATTGACGATTCCCATGTCCATGCCCGCAGGTACGGCATGGTAGAGGAACACCGAATGCATCGCACGCCGCACCGGCTCATTGCCCCGGAAGCTGAACGACACGTTCGAAAGCCCGCCGGAGATGTGACAGCCCGGACAGGTCTCGCGGATCACCCGCGCCGCATCGATAAAGTCCTGAGCGAAGTTGTTGTGCTCCTCTATCCCGGTTGCGACCGCGAAGATGTTCGGATCGAAGATAATGTCCTGCGGCGCGAAGCCGACCTCTTCCTTCAGTATGCGGTAGGCCCGCTGGCAGATCTCTATCTTGCGCGCCGCCGTATCCGCCTGGCCGACCTCGTCGAAGGCCATCACGACCACCGCCGCACCATAAGACAGGCACGCCTGTGCCTGCTCGATGAACCTGGCCTCGCCTTCTTTCATCGAGATCGAGTTGACGATGCCCTTGCCTTGTACACACTTCAGGCCCGCCTCGATCACCTCCCACTTGGACGAGTCGATCATCACCGGTACGCGCGCGATATCCGGCTCTGCCGCGATCAGATTGAGGAACGTGGTCATCGCGGCAACGCCGTCCAGCATCCCCTCGTCCATGTTGACGTCGATGACCTGCGCGCCGCTCTCGACCTGCTGGCGCGCGACTTCGACGGCCTCGCCATAGTGGCCATCGGTGATCATCTTCCGGAACACGGTCGAGCCGGTAACGTTGGTGCGTTCACCGATGTTGATGAAGTTCCGGGAGGAAGATTGCTGTTTCATTTTCTTGTTTTCCCCGCATCAAGCGGCCAGTTGCCATCCGCCACGTGCGCATATCCGTCCACGGAGCGATTATACCAGTAGATCCAAGCCGTCTCGCCGGTTGCCGCGCCGGCATCGTCCAGCAGCGGCACTTTCACGCGCACGTACAGCGAAGTGTCCGGATCCTCCGTCACGTCTTCGAACGCATCCATCGCCGGAACGATGCCGGTATCGCTAACGCGCCAGCGCAGTGCATGGCACAGCGTATGGCCGGCCACCACACCGGGAAAACCGCCGAGGTCAACCATCTGCCCACGGAACCCGCACGGCGCACCAAACGCGCCCGCCCCCGCAAGGTCCAGCACCTCAGGCTGGCCCGCCGCGCCCCGTTTCAGCAGGCCGTAGAACACGAACAGGTCGCCGCCTTGCACCCCATTCGCCATCACGACGCCACTTCAAACGGCTCAAGGCCCGACAGCCGCAACGCCGGTTTCAGCTCAGGCACCACGCGCGGCGCCTTGCCCCTGGCCGCGCCAGCAATGGCGGCGATGTGCGGCGGGGTCGTGCCGCAGCAGCCGCCGAGCACATTCACCAAACCGCTCTTCGCCCATTCGCCGAGATGCCCGGCCGTCTGGTCCGGCGTCTCGTCATAGGCGCCGAATGCATTCGGCAATCCGGCATTCGGATAGGCAATCACGCGCGCATCCGCCACACGCGAGATCGCAGCAATATGCTGGCGCATCAGATCGGCGCCCAGCGCACAGTTGAGGCCGATCGCCCACGGCCGCGCATGGCGAACCGAGTTCCAGAAGGCCTCCGCCGTCTGTCCACTGAGCGTCCGCCCGGACGCGTCCGTGATCGTGCCAGAAATGATGATCGGCAGGTCGATGCCCTCCTGGGCGCGCAGGTCGATCAGCGCCTTGATTGCCGCCTTGGCGTTCAGCGTGTCGAAGACCGTCTCGATGAGGAACATATCGATGAACGGCGCCATCGCCTTTGCCTGGGCATAATAAGCGTGACGCACCTGGTCGAACGTCACGTCCCGATAGCCGGGATCGCTCACTTTGGGGCTAAGCGAAAGTGTCTTGTTCGTCGGCCCGATAGCGCCCAGAACACCGCGCGGCTTGCCGTCGCGCACTTCCAGTTTGTCCGCCGCCTCACGCGCGATCCGCGCGCCTTCCCCCGCAATTTCGTCGGCGATCGCTTCCATCTTGTAGTCCGCCATCGCAATCGTCGTCGCGCTGAACGTGTTCGTTTCCACGAAATCCGCGCCTGCCTCGAAATACTGTTCGTGGATCGCGGCGATGATGTCCGGCCGAGTGAGGTTCAGCAGGTCATTGTTGCCGCGCAGCGGCGAGGCCCAGTCCGCAAACCTCTGGCCACGGAAGTCTTCCTCGCCCAGCGCATAAGTCTGAATCATCGTGCCCATTGCGCCGTCGAGGATCAGAATGCGCCTCGCGGCCTCGGCTTCGAGTTTTGCAATCCGTGTTTTAACGTCCATGGATCAGGACACCTTCGCAGGTTGGGGCTTCAGGCCGAGCAGCCGGCACGTCGACAGCGCCAGGCTCGCCCGGTTCAGCGTGTAGAAATGGAAGTCTCGCACGCCGCGCTCGTGCAGCTTGTGGCAAAGCTCCGCCGCCACGGTCGCAGTTACCAGGTCGCGCGTCTCATCATCTTCCTCGAGCCCTTCATAGAGCCGCTCCAGCCAGTGCGGCACACTCGCGCCGCACAATCCGGAAATGCGCTTCAGGCCAGTAAAGTTCGGCTGCAGCATGATGCCTGGCACAATTGGCAACGTGACACCGCCGGCCCGCGCCCGGTCGAGGAACTCGAAATACACGTCCGGCTCGAAGAAGAACTGGGTGATCGCCCGGTCGGCGCCTGCGTCCTGCTTCGCCTTCAGCAAGGCAATCTCCGCGTCCCAGCCCTTGTTTTCCGGATGCAGCTCCGGATAGCAGGAAACCGAAATCTCGAAACACTTGCCAAGATCCGGCCGGTGGGCCCTCAGCCCACGGATGAGATCCACCGAGTCGCGAAACCCGCCCGGATGCGGCTGATACGCCGCGCCCATGCCTGCCGGCGGGTCGCCCCGCAGGGCTACGATATGTTTCACGCCGGCCTGCCAGTAGGCCTCGGCAATCTTCAGCACCTCTCCCTTCGTCGCCGAAACGCAGGTCAGGTGCGCCGCCGGGCGCAGCGCCGTCTCTGCCGCGATGCGGCGCACCGTATCGTGCGTGCGCTCGCGGGTCGAGCCGCCTGCGCCATAGGTTACGGACACGAAATCCGGCGCCATCGGCTCCAGCCGTTTCACGGTATCCCACAACCGAGTGGACATCGCTTCGCTCTTCGGCGGAAAGAACTCGAACGAGACGCGCAGCGGCTCGGCATGGCGGTCAGATTGTGTCAGTTTACGGATCATGCCGCCCTCGCTCTAGAAAGGGCAGGCTTCGTCGCCCGCCAGATGTTGACCGTGAGTCCCGGCGCGCCCTGACGGGGCGGATCGAAAGACCGGGGCGCTTCAAGTATCAGTCCCGCTTGCCCCGCCCATTCGGCGAGCGCGTCATGGCGCACGCCGAGGCGCCGGTGGCCATGCTCAGCCCGCAGGAATTCCAGGTCATGCGGCGCAAAGTCAATGACCAGCAGCTTGCCGCCCGGCGTCAGCACGCGCGCGGCTTCGCCGATCGCATCGCCAGGCGTGTCGAGATAGTGAAGCACCTGGTGGACGATCACAAGATCAGCCGAGGCATCCTCGAATGGCGCCGCCGTCACATCGCCAAATCGCACGCGGCTGTTGCTGACGCCCGCGCGCTCGAGATTAGCGCGCGCCACGGTCAGCATCCGGTGGCTGAAGTCGATGCCCTCGGACTCTGCGGCGCAGGCGGAGAACAGCAGCAGCATGCGCCCTGTTCCGGTGCCGAAATCGACCACGCGCCGGTGAGGCCCGGGGCCGGCAAGGTCGAGCAGCGTGTCCTCGATGGCCTCGTTCGGGAAATGCAATGCCCGCAGGGAATCCCAGTTCTCGGCTATGCTGGAGAAATACGCCTCAGCTGACGCGGCACGCGCGAGGATCACTTCCCGCAATTTGTCCCGGTCTTCCTGGAACTCCTGCGTGTCATGGCTGGTCTGCGAAAACAGCTGGTCAAGAAAGGCGAGGCCCGGTCCGGAGCGGGCGGCGCGGTAGAACACGAACGCCCCCTCCGGCAGGCGCTCTGCCAGACCGGCTTCGGACAGGTTCTTCAGGTGATGCGAAAGCCGCGGCTGGCTTTGCCCCAGCACCTGCACCAGTTCGCCGACGGAGAGGTCGTTCTCCCGCAGCAGCGCGAGCAGGCGTAGCCGTGTCGGCTCGCCCGCTGCTTTCAGCTTCTCGAGGAGATCGTCAAAGGTCATCATGCGAAAGCATATAAACAATCATTTATATGATCTGGCAACAAGGTTCTGGCCGTATTGCCTGTAAGACATTCTCAACAGTGCTGCGTCAAAGCTACTTTGCCGCCCCTGCAAGCCCCATCACCCGTTGAACCTTTTGCGCCGACTCTCCATCTAGGAGCCGTAACTGCAGGAAATCCTCCCATGAAACTGCATGCCAGCGCCGTCTTGGCATCGCTTGCCCTCACCGCCTGCGCCACCGCTCCCGCCGCGCCGGGCGATATTGCCGACCCATATGAAGGGTTTAACCGGCAAATCTTCGCCTTCAACAACGGTGTCGACAAGTATGCCATCAGCCCTGCCGCGACGGTCTATAAGACCGTGACACCCAGCTTCGCGCGGGACCGGGCGGGCGATTTCCTGCGCAACCTGCGCGCCCCGGTAACCCTCGCCAATGACGTCTTGCAGGCCGAGCCATCGCGCGCCGGGAACACCGTTGCCCGCTTCACCCTTAACACCACGGTCGGCCTTATTGGCCTGTGGGACGCGGCCGACCATTTCGGAATCGCACACCATTCCGAAGACTTCGGCCAGACACTGGCCGTCTGGGGCATCGAAAGCGGCCCTTTCCTGGTGATGCCGATCCTGGGCCCCACGACCCCGCGTGACCTTTTCGGCAGCGGCGTCGACCGGGCTCTTGATCCCCTGACCTGGGCCGAGATCGACAATGACGAGGACACGGATGTCGCCGTCCGTGCAGGTATGGGAATCATCGGAGCCCTGAATGCCCGTGTGCGGTTTGATGAACAGATCGACACACTCAACGCCCAGCCGGAACCCTATGTGGCACTCCGGCGTCTTTATTCATCCCAGCGTCAGGCAGCGATTGCTAATGGCAGGGTCAATGAGGCGGAAGCGTACGAACATCTCCCAGATTTTGACGAATTTGAAGATTAACAACCTGTCGCCGGAAAGAGGAGAATTATTTTGAAAAGCTTGATCCGATCAGCTCTTGCCGCATCGATCCTCGCGGTCAGCGTGCTGCCCGCTTTCGCGGACGAGCGCACCGAGGCCTATGTCCAGAAAAATGCCAGTGAAGTGCTGAAGTCGCTGAACAACCCGGACCTGTCTGCCGCGCAGCGCACGGCTGCGTTCAGCAGCTACATGGACAAGTTCACCAATCTCGACGCGGTCTCGAACTTCGTTATCGGCAAGTACAGCCGCCGCTTCACGGAAGCGGAAATGACCCGGTACCGCAAGTCGTTCCGCGCCTATGCGTTGGCGGTATACGAATACCAGCTCGACGACTATCGCGGAGAATCCGTGGTCGTGAAAAACTCGGTTGACCGTTCGGAAACGGATTCGATCGTCAACACCGTCATCAAGCGCCAGGACGGTAAGGACATGGATGTACGCTGGCGGGTCCAGGGCAAGGAAGGCAGCTACCAGGTTATCGACGTGGCCTTGAACCTTGATGGCAACCTGATCTGGCTTGGCATCGAACAGCGCGCCCAGTTCATCTCGCTGCTCGACAACAACAATGGGTCTGCCGACAAGCTGATGAAGAAGATCGACTCGATGACAGCCGAGCTGAAAGCCAAGAAGCGAAGCTGACGCGCCTCCCTTCGCAGCCGTCAGCACGCCCTGGCCCGATGGGTCATGGCGTTGCTATTTCCGGTAGGCTGTAGGCGACCGGGGCGCCAGGCCCCAGATCGATCCCAAGGTAGAACCACACAACCGTGAGCGCGATACCAGAGATCAGTAGCCAGATAGAATAGGGCAGCATCAATGCTGTCAGACTTCCAAGCCCAAACCCCTTCTGCCAGCGCTGGGCAAAGATCAGGATAAGCGGGAAATACACCATGAGAGGGGTGATGATATTGGTTGCCCCATCGCCCACCCGGTAAGCCGCCGTTGCGCCTTCCGGGCTGATGCCGATCAGCATCAGCATGGGCACAAGGACCGGCGCAAGCAGAGCCCATTTGGCGCTCGCCGAGCCGACGAAGAGATTCAGAAATCCGGTGAAAAGAACGATCAGCCCAAGGACAACGGGCAAAGGAAGCCCGCTCGATTCGATCGCCCCGGCGCCATGAACAGCGCCGATCAAGCCAAGGTTCGACCAGCCGAACATCGCCACGAAATGCGCTGCCGCAAAGGCGAGCACGAGGTAATAGCCCATGTCCTTCATGGCATCGGCCATCATGGCGACGAGGTCGCGGTGATTCTTGATCGATCCGGCTGCCGCCCCGTAAGCCCAGCCGGCAAGCAGGAACAGGAGGAAGAAAGCGGCGACCAGCGACTGGTATAGCGGGGCAAGGCGCGCGTGGACCGAACAATCACCTGCCGCCATGGCCTCGGCCGCACAGGAGTCTTCCTGGATCAATGGGGTACCCGGCCCGAAGGTCATGAAGACCCAGAGCGCGATCACGGCCAGCGAGGCGAGCCCAGCCCGGCCAAGGCCCTTGCGCTGACCGGCATCGAGCGGCTTGTCTTCATTGCCGAAATCCCGGGCTTGCTCTTCCGTAGGTGTCCATTTGCCGAGACGCGGTTCGATGATCCGGTCTGTCACGAACCAGATGATCGGCAGGTAGATTAGAAGAAGCGCCGAAATGAAGAACCAGTTTCCAGCAATATTGACCTGCAGGCCTTCAACCATGCCGGAATTGTCCACCGCTTGCTGGGTGATGCCGAACAGCAGCGCATCCAGCTGACCGGGTGTGACGTTGGCCGAAAAGCCGCCCGATACGCCCGCAAAGGCTGCTGCGATTCCAGCGATCGGATGCCGCCCGGCTGCCGCATACAGAATGCCGGCGAGCGGAATCAGTACGACGTAACCTGCATCCGACGCATGGTTGGAGAGCATCGCAATCAAGGCGACGACCGGCGTCAGCAAAGCTGTTGGCGCGCCGCGCACTGCGGCCCGCATGCCGCTGGCGAACAGGCCTGAGCGCTCGGCTACGCCGGCGCCGAGCATGACGACCAGCACATAACCAAGCGGGTGGAAGTGGGTGAACGTCTTGGGCATGTCGACCCACAGGCGCTGCAGGTTTTCGGGCGACAGCAGACTCGCAGCCGAGATGAGGACCGGAGTACCATCCTCGGCCGTCTGGGTGGGATGAATAGCGGACACGCCAAGAAGCGCGGAGGCCACTGAAATGCCTATCAGGATCAGGATCAGATAAAAGAACAGGAATACGGGGTCGGGCAGCTTGTTGCCCGCGCGCTCCACAAATCCGAGAAAACCTTTCTGCGTTGCCGCAACCGGTGCATCCGTCATTCGCCATCTCCCATCAATCCGGGGCAGAACTGACCGAAGGAGGGTGACGATGGCAAGAGATTTGTTCGCGGCGCGTGCTTTTTTTGCTTCGCGGCGGCGGACCCGCTCCGGGGAGCGACCGGTTGGTGTCCGGGTTGTTTGGCCAAACCCCTCACCTCCCACGACCGCAGGTCGCGGGAGGTGAGGGGTTTGAGACTAGGAAGTGTTGGGTTGTGGGGTGAAAGTTCTCACCGACTCGCGCCAGAGGCGCGAGCCACCTCCCCCGCTGACGCAGGGGAGGATAGGAACGAGCCGCAGCGTTCCGGTCGTGGCGAGGCTTGCGGGCGCGACCGGAAGATCGCTGCCCCAGCTCACGTCCGTCAGGAGACGGAAGGTTCGCTCGGGGCTCTTGTAAGCGACGGGATCGACCTTGTCGCCGAGGCGGACCACCTTGAGGAGGCCCCAGCGGTTGAAGGTGCAGAGCGCATCGGTGACGTTTTCGCGCGCGCACCAGCGGTGGAAACGGCAGAGGTTCCACCAGAGGACCGGCCAGCACAGCACGTGCACGAACGCGAAAGGATGCGCGAAGCGGGGGCTGGTGCAAAGGGCCGTCAGCGACGGCATGCGCGGAGTATAACTCCGGGGGCGGAGGTGACGCGCAAGCTTCGGGGAAGTTCTTTATAAAGGCTTGTGGGCAATGGGTTTTATTTTCCGGGCCGGATTTTTTTGCAGGCGCAAGTGCCTGCCTTACCCTTCCTCAACCTGCCGCAGCTCGATACGCGGAGCGCATATGAGATGCCGATCTTCTCTCATTCTTTCTCATTTCTTCTCACGCAGTACCGGATTGTTATCATCCCGCTTCGCCGCAGACGAAGACCGGGATGACGGCACACTGATCTCAGCAATGCTGAGCAGCGGCCAGATCATTTCTGCATTGCGGCCTTTATTTCGGGGCGGTCTTCGGCGGATTCCAGGTATTTCGGGGTGAGACGTATGCCGCCCGCCTGCTCATAGGCGAAGCCATAGGCGAGGATGGCGGCGTCGGCGTTCCGCGCGCCCATGAAGGAGATGCCGGCGGGGACGCCGTGCACGTCGCCCATCGGGACGGTGAGGTTGGGGTAGCCGGCGATCGCGGCGGCCCAGCCGGCGCCGGCCCATTCGGGCCAGACGTCGCCGTTGACGGGATCGATGCGCGGGGCGACCGGGCCGGAAGGGGAAACGAGAACAGAGACGTTGTGGTCTGCCAGGATCTTGTCGATACCGTTCCCGCGGGTAGCGGACTGGACGAGGGCGAGCGCCTTGATGTAGGCTTCATCCGTAAGCGGACCGAGTGCGTCGGAAGCCTCCAGGATGTCCTGGCCGAAGAGGGCGAGTTCGTCTTCGGCATTTGCCATATTGAAGGCGATGATGTCCTTCAGTGTGCGCGCGGTCACGCCGGGCGCGGCGCCCGCAAGGTAGGCATTGAGGCTGGCCTTGAATTCATATTGCAACACCAGGAGCGAAGCGGGCCAGAATTCCGGTGGCGCGTCGAATTCCGTTATCTCCACGAGTTCGGCACCCTGCCCCTTCATTACCTCGAGCGCGGTGTCGAAGCGAGCGATGATGTCCGGGTTCGAGCCTTGCGCGGCGCGCAGGGCGCCAATCCGGACGCCTTGCAGGGCGCCGGGCGTTAGAGCGGCGGCATAATCGGTTTCGCCTTCGTCCATCGCGTTCATCAACAGGGCTGCGCCGAGAACCGTGGTGGTCATCGGTCCGGCGGTGTCCTGGCTGGGCGAGATGGGGACGATGCCGTCCTGCAGGACGAGGCCGACCGTGGGCTTGAAGCCGACGAGGCCGTTGACGTTGGAGGGGCAGATGATAGAGCCGTTGGTTTCGGTGCCAACGCCGCCGGCGGCGAGCGAGGCGGCGATGGCGGCGCCGGTGCCGGAGCTGGAGCCGCAGGGATTGCGGTCCAGCATGTGCGGATTGCGCACCTGTCCGCCTACGGATGACCAACCGCTGAGCGACTGGTTGGAACGAAAGTTTGCCCACTGGCTGAGATTGGTCTTGCCGAGGATGACGGTGCCGGCAGCCCGCAGGTTTGCAGTCACCGCGCTGTCACGCCCGGTGACATTGTCAATCAGGGCATAGGAGCCTGCGGTTGTCGGGACGGGGTCGAGGGATTCGATATTGTCCTTGAGCAGAACGGGAACGCCGTCGAGTGGGCCGAGGGCTTTGCCTGCCGCCCGGCGCGCATCGCTGGCGGCGGCCTGCGCGAGGGCATCCGGGTTCACAAAGAGAATGGATTGCAGGCGCGGGCCGGCGTCGTCGAGGGCCGCGATGCGGGCGAGATAGGCCTGTGTGAGTTGACCCGAAGTGACTTCACCGCTGGCCAGCGCTTCGGCGAGTTCGGGGAGTGTCTTGGCGGGCCAGCCCGTCGCTTCGAAGCTGGCCAGGGGCTCGGCAGCGACGGCAGGCGCGGGCGGCGCTTGGGTGGGCGTTGCGCACGCGGCGAGGGCAAGCGCGCCGAGCGCGGGGGTGAGTTTGTGGTGCATGGCGCGGGGTCCCTCGTGTTGAGAGAGGGTAACGGGCGCACGCGGCATTGCAAGGGGCGCCGGGATCAACTGCGGGAAGGTCGCGGGTCAATCGGCCACTTTGCGGCCCTTGCCCGGTTTGACAATTCCTACCGCGCGAACTTCTTGAACTTGAGGCGTTTCGGGTTGACCGAGTCTTCGCCGAGGCGGCGTTTCTTGTCTTCGAGGTAGGAGGAGAAATCGCCCTCGAACCATTCGACATGGCTGTCGCCTTCGAAGGCGAGGATGTGGGTCGCCATCCGGTCGAGGAACCAGCGATCGTGCGAGATGACCACGACGCAGCCGGGGAAATTGTCGAGGCCGTCTTCGAGGGCCTGAAGGGTTTCCACGTCGAGGTCGTTGGTCGGTTCGTCAAGTAGCAGCAGGTTGTGGCTGCCCTTCAGCATCTTGGCGAGGTGGACGCGGTTGCGCTCACCGCCGGACAGATCGCCGACCTTCTTCTGCTGATCGCTGCCCGCGAAGTTGAACGCGGCGCAGTAGCCGCGGCTCATCACCTCGCGCTTGCCGACCATGATCTTGTCTTCGCCGCCCGAGATCTCTTGCCAGACGCTCTTCTTCGGATCGA
>Ga0163144_10019769_pt1 | contig 13520 bp, 9 predicted proteins | sample OliLak19BULKMAT1_FD_123175 | JGI IMG/M metagenome (GOLD analysis project Ga0163144, IMG submission 123175) | Freshwater microbial mat bacterial communities from Lake Vanda, McMurdo Dry Valleys, Antarctica - Oligotrophic Lake LV.19.BULKMAT1 | ecosystem: Environmental > Aquatic > Freshwater > Lake... | reverse complement strand
GCGCTGGCACCTGCTGTCGTCAACGCCGCCCCACCGGGCGCGCCGCAGGCCGCGCTTGAGCACATTCGCCTGCCCGATCAGGACCAGATTGGCGTTGGCAGCAATGGCTGGGCGTTTGGTGCAGAAACAACCACCACCGGCAAGGGGCTTGTAGTCGGCAACCCGCATTTTCCGTGGAATGGCCCCGCGCGCTTCTGGCAAATGCACATCACGATTCCGGGCACGATCGATGTGATGGGCGTCGGCATTGCGGGCACGCCACTCGTCTCGCTGGGCTTTAACAAGGATATCGCCTGGACGCATACGGTGACAGCCGCCCAGCATTTCACCATGTTCGAGCTGCAACTCGACTCCGCCGACCCGACGACCTATCTGATCGACGGCAAGCCCGAGAAGATGACCGCCAAGACAGTGAGCATCCCGATGCCCGATGGCGCAGCGCCTGCCACGCGGACGCTCTATTCAAGCCGCTTTGGCCCGATGATCACCATTCCGTTCATCAAGATGCCGTGGAGCCGGGCAACAGCCTATTCGATGCGCGACGCCAATCAGGGCAATCAGCGCGGGCTGGCGGCGTGGATGGCAATTGGCAAGGCGCGCAACGTTGCCGATATCAAGCGCGCGGTATCCTCAACGCTTGGCATACCGTGGGTCAATACGATCGCGGCTGACCGGGCGGGCAATGTGCTGCATGCCGATGTAACAGCGGTCCCCAATGTCTCGAGCGAAAAGGCCAGAGCATGCGCGACGGCACTGTCCCCCAACGTCGCGGCACGGATGGTGTTACTTGATGGCCGCCGTTCCGCTTGTGATTGGGACAACACACCCGGCACCGCCGCGCCGCGCCTGCTGCCCGCGAGCGCACAGGCAATCTGGGAGCGGCGCGATTATGTCGCCAATAGCAATGACAGTTATTGGCTGAGCAATCCCAACGCGCCCTATGCGCAACTCTCGCCGATACTGGGGGCGTGGGGCACGGCGCGCACACTGCGCACACGGTCCGGCCTGATCGAGCTTGATCGCCGCCTGACCGGCAAGGATGGCCTGCCCGGCACCAAGGTCGATCAAGCCACCGCCGAAACGATGGCCTTTGCCAATAAGAGCCTGGCCGCCGAACTGGTGGTCGATCCGATGCTGGCGCTGTGCCGGGGCAATGAAAGCGTCGCTGCTGCATGCGAAGCGTTGGGCAAGTGGGACCGGCGTTTCGACATCGACAGCCGGGGTGCCTATCTCTTCCATAGTTTCTGGATGACTGCGCGCAGCATTGCAGGGCTGTGGAGTGTGCCCTTTGATGCAGCCGACCCCGCGCATACGCCGCGCGATCTGGTGACGACCGGTGAGACCGGCACCAAGCTGATCGCGGCACTCACCGGGGCGACAGCGGCGCTTGCCAAGGAGAAGATCGCGCTTGATGCACGTTGGGGCGATGTCCAGTTCGCGCAGCGCGGTGAACAGCGGATTGCCATTCATGGTGGTGATGGTCAGTTGGGCATATTGAACGTGCAGGTTGCTGATCCAGTGCCGACGGGTGTCACCCCCAAGCACGGGTCCAGCTATGTCCAGGTCGTGACCTTTGACGAGACTGGCCCGGTCGCCGACGCGGTGCTCAGCTACTCGCAGTCGACCGATCCGGCCTCACCGCATTTTGGCGATCAGACGTTGCTCTATTCAGCGAAGCGTTGGGTTAGGCTCCCGTTTACACCGGAAGCAATAGCAGCGGACGGTGGCATAAAGCCTAACAAAATCAGTGAGTAAGCTCTAGTTTGGACAGGCCCATAATGCATTTTATTGCACAAATCACCGGTTTGGTCGCGCTAACCCTTAGCGCAACCGCCGCCATCGCTGCGACCGACGTGACCGCTGTAACCCCGCAAGGAACACTGGTTGGCGAGACGACGGCCAGGTCGATCACCGTGTTTCGCGGCATCCCGTACGCCGTCCCGCCCATCGGTGTTCGCCGCTGGAAATATGCAGAAGCCGCCCCCGACTGGAAGTTTGCCCGCACCGCCCGGGAGAATGCGCCAAGCTGTATGCAGCCCACGCAAGCACCGACCTTTACGACGGGGACAGGCAAGGTGCAGACCAGGCTGTTCGCCGGGCCACAACCGCAGATGAGCGAGGACTGCCTTTACCTCAACATCTGGTCGCCAAAGCCAGACGCGGCAACGCCCGCCGCAAAGCGTCCGGTGATGGTGTGGATTCACGGCGGCGCGCTGATGACGGGCTCCGGCAGCCTTGCCAATTATGATGGCAGCGCGCTGGCGGCGAAGGGCGCGGTGGTCGTGACGATCAATTACCGGCTCGGCCTGTTTGGCTTTTACGCGCATCCTGAATTGTCCGCTGAATCGCCGACCGGCACATCGGGCAATTATGGGTTGAGCGATCAGATTGAGGCGCTGCGCTGGGTCAGGCGCAACATCGCGGCGTTTGGCGGCGATCCTGACAATGTCACGATCTTTGGCGAATCTGCGGGCAGTTGGTCGGTGGGTCTGTTGCTGTCATCACCCCAGGCGAAGGGGCTGTTCCACAGGGCAATTGGCGAGAGTGGCAATTACATTTTCCCGATGCTCAACCTGAAAACCGCCGCACCCGGCAAGCTTTCTGCCGAGGCCAAGGGTGCAGCCTTTGCTCAAAATGCGGTCGGCGGTGGGATTGACCAGCTCCGCGCGCTGAGTGCTGCGGAACTGGAGGCGAAGGCCACAGCGCTATCCGCTGTAAAGCCCGCTGAACTGGCGATCATCGACGGAGCGATCATCACCCGATCAGTCCGTGAAACCTTTATGACTGGCACGCAGCATGCCGTGCCGTTGTTGGTCGGTTTCAATTCCGATGAAGGGTCGGGCCTGTCCGATTCACCGGATTTCCCGCCAGTCCCGGCGGACGGCGCGACCTATGCCAAATTTGCGCAAGGCCTGTTTGGCAGCCTGGCCGAGCGCGGCTTGAAGCTCTATCCGCCGGGCGATCCCACCGCCGCAGTCTTTGACTTTTACCGCGACGTCTCCTTCGGCGCACCCATGCAGCAAATGGCGCAGGCGGCGGGCAAGGCCAATGTCCCGGCCTATCTCTATTATTTCTCGCACACCCCGCCTTATGCCAATGTCATGCGCGGTTTGGCGTTCGGGAAGGCCGAGCGCAAACTGGGCGCGCACCACGGCGCGGAAATCCCCTATGTGTTCGGCACCATCGGCAAGGGACTTGCGGCAGGCACCGCGCCGACGGCCAGGGACCGGCAGCTTGCCGATCTGATGGGGAACTATTGGGTCAGCTTTGCGCGCAGCGGCAACCCCAATGGCGCAGGGCGACCGGTGTGGCAGCCTTACCGCGATACCGATCGCCGCTTCGTTCTATTCAACAACGGCGCAAGGCCCGGCGTCAACCTGTTGCCCGGCACGCTGGAATTGCAGACCGAGATTTACCCAACGCTGTTTGGCGCACGGTAAAATCGCCTGACGGACCACCCAAAACCGATCTTCGCGGTGGCGGGCGCATCGCGTCAGCGTTATACGGCGGGTGCGGCCTGGCCTTGCCGCGCGCAAGGGGCGATCTAATCGATGGGAACGCCGACGCCGCACTATGATCTGGCGATTGTGGGGGCGGGTATTGTCGGCCTTGCGCATGCGCTGGCGGCGATCCGGATCGGCAAGCGCGTGATCATCATTGATCGTGATGCGCAGGCCAATGGGGCGTCGATCCGCAATTTCGGGTTTGTCACCGTCACCGGGCAACAGGCGGGTGCGGTGTGGCGCAGAGCACGACGGTCGCGTGATGTGTGGGCGCAGATTGCAGGACCCGCATGCATTGCGATCGAGCAGACCGGGCTGGTGATGGTCGCGCGGCGGCCCGAGGCGCTCGCGGTGGTTGAGGCTTTCTTTGCGACCGAGATGGGGCATGATTGTGCGCTGCTCAATCCCACAGAGGTTGATGAGCGGTATCCGATGTTGCGCCCGGCACGATGCGCGGGGGCGTTGGTGAGCAATGCCGACCTACGCGTTGAATCGCGCACCGCGATCCCGGCATTGGCGGCGTGGCTGGGGCAACAAGGCGTGGTTTTTCAACGGTCAACAGCTGTCCATCACGTCGAAACCGGCAGGGTCGAAACATCGCGCGGCACCATCTGTGCCGATGCGATTATCGTCTGTCCGGGTGATGATCTGACGACATTGTTCCCGACGCGCTTTGCCGAAGCGGGTGTCACCCGGTGCAAGCTGCAGATGCTGCGGCTGGCCGCGCCGGGCTGGCGGTTGCCAAGTGCGGTGATGTCTGACCTGGGGCTGGTGCGCTATCTGGGCTATGCTGAATTGCCCCAGGCCGGTGCGATCAAGGCCGTGCTGGAGCGCGAGCAGCCTGCGCACCTCGCCAACGGCGTCCACCTGATCGTCGTCCAAAGCGCCGATGGCAGCCTGATCGTCGGCGACAGCCACCATTATGCCGCGACGCCCGATCCGTTTGCTTCTGCCGAGGTCGAGGCGCTTATCCTAGACGAGTTCGCGGCGATCTTTGGCGCTCCGCCGCCCGTTATTGATCGCTGGACCGGCAGCTATGCGTCGGCCGCCCGGCACAGCCTTGTCACGACACCAGCCCGCGATGTGCGGCTGGTGACCGTCACCAGCGGCACGGGTGCATCAACAAGCTTTGCCCTTGCTGAAGAAGTGATTGCTGAACTTTACGGGATAACGACGGAGGCACTGGTCGCATGACATTTCTCATCAAGGCCGTGATTTTTGACTGGGCCGGCACGATGATTGATCATGGCTGCTGCGCGCCGGTGATCGCGTTGCAGCGGGTGTTTTGCGATGCCGGGATTACGCTGAGCGAGGCGGAAGCGCGCGCCGATATGGGCAAGGCCAAGCGTGATCACATCCGCGCGATATTGGCGGAACCGTCGATTGCCATTACCTGGCTTGCAGCGCGTGGCAAGGCCGCTGATGAGGCGGATGTGACCCATCTCCACGACGCGGTTGAGCCGTTGATGCGCGCCGCCGCAAACGACTGTGCAGAACTCATCAATGGGGCAGCAGAAATCGCCGTGCGGCTGCGGGCGCACAACGTCAGGATCGGTTCCTGCACTGGCTATACCCGCGCGATGATGGCCGACATTCTGCCGCGCGCCGCCGCGCAGGGCTATGCGCCCGATAGCGTGATTTGTTCGGGCGAAACCGCCGAGGGTCGCCCTTCCCCGCTGATGGCATGGAAGGCGCTGGTCGAAATGGGGGTGTGGCCCGCGAGTGCCTGTGTGAAAGTCGACGATGCAACCGTCGGCATCGCAGAGGGGCGTCATGCCGGGATGTGGACGGTCGGACTTTCGGCATCGGGTAATGGCGTCGGGCTGGACAGGGCAGCGCTGGCGGCGCTGGAACCCGCTGATCGTGCCGAGCGGATTGCGCGCGCGGAGGCCGAATTGCGGGACGCCGGGGCGGATTATGTGATTCACTCAGTCGCTGATCTGTGGCCGGTGCTGGAGGCGATTGCCGCGCGGGTTGCGGCAGGTGAGGCGCCGACGGCATCTGTTGGCGCTTAGGGAGGGACGGCGCTACCCCGGCCCAGGACACCGTCACGCAGGACTTGCCGGTGGGAGGCGGGATTTGGATAAGTCATGACGGTCAAAACCGTCATTGCGATCGCAGCGAAGCAACCCACCCGCCTTGCGTCGCTTCGATGACATTCGCGCGGTAAATTCGATCAGTCTGACAAATTTAATCGACTGGACAAATCACGGTCAAAGGCGGAAATTGATCGGCGATAACAAACGTCACACAGCCGGGGAGGTTCCATGAACGCCGAAACAAAATGTCCGATGGGCAGCAAGATCAGCCGTAACGCGCTCGTCCGCAGCCTTAACAACCAGCTTTGGTGGCCAAACCAGCTCGATCTTTCGATTCTGCGCCAGAACAGCACGCTCAGCAATCCGATGGAGCCGGACTTTGATTATGCCGAAGAGTTCAAGAGCCTCGACCTCCCCGCCGTCAAGGCTGATATTTTTGCGTTGATGACCGATTCGCAGGATTGGTGGCCCGCCGATTACGGCCATTATGGCCCGTTGTTTATCCGCTTGGCGTGGCATAGCGCCGGCACCTATCGCATCAGCGACGGGCGCGGTGGTGCAGGCTTTGGCACGCAGCGTTTTGCCCCGCTCAACAGCTGGCCGGATAACGGCAATCTCGACAAGGCGCGCCTGCTGCTGTGGCCGATCAAGCAAAAATATGGCCGCAAGCTTTCCTGGGGGGATTTGATGATTCTGGCGGGCAATTGCGCGATCGAATCGATGGGCGGCACGACCGCAGGCTTTGCTGGAGGCCGCGCCGATGTGTGGGAGCCAGGCGAGGATATTTACTGGGGCCCCGAAGGCGAGTGGATGGGCGATGAACGCTACACCGGCGACCGTGATCTGGAAGACCCGTTGGGGGCGGTCCAGATGGGCCTGATCTACGTCAATCCCGAAGGCCCCAATGGCAAGGCCGATCCAGTCGCCTCAGGCCGCGACATTCGCGAGACTTTTGCGCGCATGGCAATGAATGATGAGGAAACCGTGGCACTCGTGGCGGGCGGCCATGCCTTTGGCAAGTCGCACGGTGCAGGCGATGTCGCACAGGTTGGCCCCGCCCCTGAGGGCGCTGACATTACCGCGCAAGGCCAGGGCTGGCTCAATAGCATGGGGACAGGGAGCGGCGCGAATACGATCACCAGCGGCATTGAAGGCGCTTGGAGCAAGACGCCGACGACGTGGGACAATGACTATCTCGAAAGCCTGTTCGGCTTTGACTGGGAACTGGCACACAGCCCGGCTGGTGCTCAGCAATGGAAACCGACAAACCCAGAGGCGCAGGGCGTCGTGCCCGACGCGCATGATCCGGCAAAGCGGCATTCGCAGATGATGACGACCGCTGACATGGCGTTGCGGATGGACGCGGCCTATGAGCCGATCGCCCGCAATTTCCTCGCCAACCCTGCTGAGCTGACGCATGCCTTTTCCGAGGCCTGGTATAAGCTCACCCACCGCGACATGGGGCCGCCACCGCGCTTCCTGGGGACAGAAGTGCCGACCGAGCCGCGCATCTGGCAGGACCCGGTGCCAGCGGTTGATCATGCGCTGATCGATGCGACCGACGTTGCCGCACTCAAGACGCAGATTCTGGCGTCCGGCCTGTCGCCCTCGCGGCTGGTGGCGACGGCATGGGCATCGGCATCGACCTTTCGCGGATCGGACAAGCGAGGCGGTGCCAATGGTGCGCGGATCCGGCTCGCCCCGCAAAAGGACTGGGCAGTCAACGAACCTGCCTATCTGGCCGAGGCGCTCGCCAAGCTGGGCGAGGTGCAAACCGCGTTCAACGCAGCGCAAATGGGTGGCAAGAAGGTCTCGATTGCCGATCTGATCGTGCTTGGCGGCTGTGCGGCGGTTGAGGCTGCCGCGAAGAAGGCAGGCCATGACGTGACCGTGCCGTTTACGCCGGGCCGGACCGATGCGACTGAGGGGCATACCGACGCGCATTCGTTCATTCCGCTTGAGCCCAAGGTCGATGGCTTCCGCAACTATATCAGCGGGACCAACCGTCTGTCGGCGGAGGAATTGCTGGTTGATCGTGCCCAGCTGCTCACCCTCACCGCGCCCGAAATGACCGCGCTGATCGGCGGCCTGCGCGTGCTGGGGGCCAATGTCGGCGGATCGGCGCACGGCGCGTTTACTGACCGTCCGGGCGCGCTGACCAACGACTTCTTCGTCAACCTGCTGGCAACGAGCATGTCGATGAAATGGGTCGAAGCCGACGAGGCCGGCGTGTTCACCGCGCACGACCGCGTGACCGGCGACAAGAAGTGGACCGGCACCCGCGTTGATCTGGTGTTTGGCTCCAACTCACAGCTGCGCGCTTTGGCGGAGGCGTATGCGACCGACGATGCGGGTCCAGCCTTTGTGAAGGCGTTTGTGGCGGCGTGGACCAAGGTGATGAACCTTGACCGGTTTGATGTGGGCTGAGTGCGCTTGCAGGCCTGAGTTGCGGTTGCAGGCCTGAGTTGCGCTTGCGGGTCCGAAGCTAATTGGGCTTGAGGAGACAAAAACCGGCCCCTGGCAAATAACGCCGGGGGCCGGTTTTTTTGTCAGGGGGCACAGGTCGATGTTGAAAATATTGGTCGGAGCGACAGGATTTGAACCTGCGACCCTCACACCCCCAGTGTGATGCGCTACCAGGCTGCGCTACGCCCCGACCGAGGACGGCGCAGTATGCGCGTCTGCCCTCTGATGCAAGCATTACGCAAGCTGCGCGGGGGGAAATGCGGGGTGAAGCCGGGGGGGTGATACCGGCATCGTGAACTCTCCCCGTTGCACGCGCGGCGCGATGGTGGTAGCTCGCGCCGCTTATAGCGCGAGGTGCAATAGCCCCGCCACCCCAGCAGATTTAGGACGCCATGTTCGCCACCCCCGCCTTTGCCCAGACCGCCGGTGCCGCCGCAGGCGACCCGCTTGGTATCCTAAGCCTTGCACCGCTGTTCCTCGTCTTCATCGCATTTTACTTTCTGATGATCCGCCCGCAACAACGCCGGATGAAGGTGTTGCGGGATTCGGTCGGCGCGATGAAAAAGGGCGATGAGGTAACGACGGCCGGCGGCGTGATCGGCAAGGTTATCAAGGTCGATGACAAGATTGCCGAGATCGAGATTGCACAGGGCGTAAAGATCCGCGTCGTCAAATCGACCATCGCCAGCATCGCGCCCACTGGCGGCGCAAAACCTGCAAACGACTAAACCCAATGCTTGATTTTCCCCGCTGGAAGATAGCCGCTATCCTTGGCCTGCTGGGAGCGTTGATGCTGCTTGCCGTGCCGAGCCTGCTGCCTGAATCGGTGACCAACAGCTGGGGCAAATTCCCGCATCCCCGGATCAATCTGGGGCTTGATCTGGCAGGCGGCAGTTATTTGCTGCTGGAGGCCGACACCGCCGATGTCGCTGCGTCCCGGCTCGAACAGATGCGGGAGACGGTGGCAACCGAAATGCGGCGCGGCAGTCGCAGAATCGCGATTGGCGATATCTCGACGCGCGACGGCAAGCTGAGTTTCCTGCTGCGCGATGTAACGCAGGTTGATGAAGCGCGCGAACGGGTGTTGCCGCTGACCAATGGCGCGGGGCTGACCGGGCAGCGTGACTGGGACATCGCCGTCGTCGATGGCCAGCGCTTTGTGCTCACACCCAGCACAGCGGGGCTCACACAGGCGATTGACCGCGCGATGGAGGACGCAACCGAAGTCGTCCGCCGCCGCATCGACGAACTTGGCACACGCGAGCCAACCATCGTCCGGCAGGGCAGTAATCGCATCGTCGTACAGGTGCCGGGGTTGAAAGACCCACAGGCGCTCAAGGATTTGCTCGGCAAGACCGCCAAACTGGAATTCAAGCTCGTCGATCAGCGCGCTGATCCGGTTGAAGTCGCCAAGGGCAACGCGCCGATTGGCAGCCAGATTTTGCCCTATGCCGAGGGCGGTGGGCCGATTGCGGTGAAACGGTCCGCGATCATATCGGGCGATCAATTGATCAACGCGCAGCAGAGCAACGACAGCCAGAACAACCTGCCCAACGTGATAATCACTTTTGACAGCCAGGGCGGGCGCAAATTTGCACGCATCACGCAGGAAAATGTCGGCAAACCCTTTGCAATCATCCTCGATAATCAGGTGCTGTCAGCGCCCAATATCAATGAGCCGATCCTGGGCGGCACTGCCTCAATCTCGGGCAATTTTACTGTGGCGTCGGCCAATCAGCTGGCGATTGCGCTGCGATCGGGCAAATTGCCGATTGCGTTAAAGGTCGTTGAGGAACGCACCGTCGGGCCTGATCTGGGGGCGGAATCAATCCGCGCCGGGATTACCGCGTCGATCATTGCGGCAGTCGCCGTGATCATTTTCATGCTCGTCACCTATGGCCGCTTTGGCGTTTATGCCAACATCGCCGTCGTCATCAACATTGTCGTGATCATCGGCGTACTTGCGGTGCTGAACGGCACGCTGACGCTGCCCGGGATTGCAGGCTTCGTGCTGACAATCGGCACCGCGGTTGATGCCAATGTACTGATCAACGAGCGTATCCGTGAGGAGCGGCGGCGCGGTCGCAGCGTCATCCAGGCAGTTGAGCTGGGTTATAAAGAGGCCAGCCGCACGATCTTTGAGGCAAACATGACGCATGCCATTTCGGGCGTCATCATGTTGTTGCTTGGATCGGGGCCAGTGAAGGGATTCGCGGTCGTCCTGCTGATCGGCATTGCGACTTCGGTGTTCACTGCGGTTACCTTCACGCGCATGCTTGTTGTGCTGTGGGTTCGCAAGCAACGCCCGGCGGAGATCAACATATGATCGCGCCGCTCACATTGCCGTCACCCCGGCGAATTTCGGGGTCGCTTTGGGGCGCGCGTTGCGCCTGCCCCGCCATGATGCCAGCTTTCGCTGGCAGGACGAGGTTGTAAGCCATGCGCCTGCTGAAACTTGTCCCTGACAACACCAATATCGGCTTTGTTCGGCTGCGTTACTGGGCGTTCGGGCTGACCGCATTGTTATCGGTCATCGCGCTTGCGACGGTGTTCATTTACCGGCTCAATCTGGGCGTCGACTTTGTCGGCGGGTTGATGATTGAGGAAAAATTCGCGTCGCCGCCGTCGCTCGACAAGCTGCGCACCTCGCTTGAACGGCTGGAGCTGGGCGAGGTCCGCCTCCAGCAATTTGGCGATCCCAATACCGTGTCGATCCGCCTCCCCGCCCCTGAAAGCCAGGACAAGGGGGCAGCCGAAGCCACCGTCAAGCGCGTCCAGACCGCGATCAATGCCGAGTTCCCGGCCGCCAAATTTTCCAAACAGGACGCGGTGTCGGGCAAGGTGTCGGGCGAATTGATCTGGAAGGGGATCGCCGCTGTCGCGCTTGCGGTACTCGGCATCGGCCTGTTCGCGATTTTCCGATTTGAGTGGCAGTTCGGCGTGTCGACGGTGGTTGCCATCATCCACGATCTGTTGATGACGCTTGGCTTTTTTGCGATCACCCAGTTTGAATTTGATCTCAATATCGTCGCTGCGGTGCTGACCATCATTGGTTATTCAATCAACGACAAGATCGTGATCGATGATCGTATCCGCGAAAACATGCGCCGCTATCGCAAGATGGAGATGGCCGAAATTATCGATCTGTCGGTCAACGAAACGCTGCCGCGCACAGTGATGACCTCGTTGACAATCCTGCTCGCGCTTGGCGCGTTGCTGTTGTTTGGCGGCCATGTGCTGCGTGGCTTTACCGCCGCGATGATTTTGGGCATTTTCGTCGGCACTTATTCGTCTATCTATGTGTCATCGTCGCTGCTGATCACGCTTGGTCTGCGCGCTGACCCCAATCTGGAAAAGTCCGTCATCGCCAACAGTAATGTCGAGCGCGTGGTGCCCAAAGAGCGCCGCTGATGCGGCTGGAGCAAGCTCAGGGAATCGAAGGGCCGATCATCAAGGGCTTTTCGGGCGGCGGATTCCGGATTGATGACAATGTCTATGCCGCGCTGCTCATCACGCCCGCGCGCGCCGATGGCTGGACGCCGCCGCCGGTCGCAGCGCTGACGGTTGATCTGCTCGCCGCTATTCTCGGCATTGATCCCGCGCCTGAATTCCTGCTGCTCGGCACCGGCCCGACACGCATCCATCCACCGATTACGCTGATCCGCGATTGTGAGGCGCGCGCGATCGGCGTTGAGACGATGGACAGCCGTGCCGCTGCTCGTGCGTGGGGGGTGTTGCGCGCAGAGGGGCGCTGGATCGTGGGGGCGCTTTACGCGCTTTAGCGCGAGGCTCGTTGGGCGCGACTCTTCCGCCTTCCCTTCAAAAGAGGGGCCTTATAGGTCAAGATCAACGAGCCTTGGTATCAGCCCGGAGATTTCCCCTCGACGCCCCCTGACAGTGCGCTATCATCGGTTCAAATAAAAAACTTGAGGAGGACAGGATGAGCCGCTCGACCATTTTGGCGCTTGCCGCAGCAGCAATCGCCGCGCCTGCCGCCGCCCAGACGGCACCTGTCATCGCGCAGCCACCGCTGGCCGCAAGCCCCGCGCCAAAGCCCGACTATAACCAGGACGCAACATGGCTGTGCCGCCCGGAACGCACCGATGCGTGCAGCAGCGGGCAGGATGCCACCGTGATCACCGCCGATGGCACTCGCAGCGTTGAAAAATTCATGCCCGCTGCCAGCCCCAAATTCGATTGCTTCTATGTTTATCCCACCGTCTCGCTCGACCGGACGCCAAACAGCGACATGACGATCGGGCTTGAAGAAACCCAGGTCGCCGCCTTTCAAGCGGCCCGCTTCACCAAATATTGCCGCGTCTTTGCCCCGCTTTACCGTCAGGTCACGATCAGCGCGCTGCAAGCCGCGATGTCGGGCAAGCCGATGGCCGCTGACCGGGAGATGGCGCTAGCGGATGTGAAAGCGGCATGGACGCAGTATCTGGCGCGCGACAATAAAGGGCGCGGTGTCGTGCTGATCGGGCATAGCCAGGGGTCAGCTGTGCTCAAGGCACTGATCCAGCAAGAGATTGAGGGCAAGCCCGTTGCCGCCGGGCTGATTTCAGCGATGTTGCTGGGCACCAATGTCGCAGTCCCTGAGGGCAAGGATGTCGGCGGCGATTTCAAATCAACGCCGCTGTGCCGCAACGACACGCAGACCGGTTGCCTTGTCAGCTATGTCAGCTTTCGCAGCGATGCGCCGCCGCCTGCCTTTAGCCGCTTTGGCATTGTGTCCGATGCCGGCATGGTCGCGGCCTGCGTCAATCCGGCAGCGCTGACGGGGGGCAAGGCCGTCACCGACAATTATCTGGGCGCACGCGGGGCGGGCATCGCCAGCGATCCGCAAGGGCCCTGGACCAGGGATGGCGCGCCCGCTACCACCGCGTTTGTCAAGGCACCGGGCCTCATTTCCACCGAATGCACCGCAACCGGCAAATTCCATTATCTGTCAGTAACGGTAAACCCCAATCCCGGTGGCGCGCGGACCGACAAGATTGTCGGCGATGTCGCTGTGTTTGGCAAAATCCTGCCCGATTGGGGGCTGCACCTGATCGACATGTCAGTGGTGATGGGCAATCTTGTGGAACTGTCAAACAAGCAGGCCAAAAGCTGGATGGCGAGGAAGAAGCGGGGTTAAGCCCGCTCAAATCATCGAAAAGCGCCGCCGACGTTCAATCAGCCCGCTCAAATGATCGTAAAGCGCCGCTGTGTTCGCCGCCCAGGTAAAGCGCGCAGCACCCGCGCGGACCTCATCAGGTGCGGGCGGGTTGGTGAGCAGATCGGCGATTCCCGCCGCGAAGGCTGGCGCGTTTCGTTCCACGATCCGGCCAAAGGCGCGATCGGTGACGACTTCACGTGCGCCGCCAATGTCGGGGATGACGATGGGGACGCCGCAGGCAAGCGCCTCGACCCAGGCATTGGCGAGTCCTTCGGAGGCTGAGGCCAGCGCCATGACATCGGCAGCGGGGATAAGCCGTTGCAGCGTGGCATGATCAACCGCGCCGAGCAGACG
>Ga0163144_10019768_pt1 | contig 13520 bp, 10 predicted proteins | sample OliLak19BULKMAT1_FD_123175 | JGI IMG/M metagenome (GOLD analysis project Ga0163144, IMG submission 123175) | Freshwater microbial mat bacterial communities from Lake Vanda, McMurdo Dry Valleys, Antarctica - Oligotrophic Lake LV.19.BULKMAT1 | ecosystem: Environmental > Aquatic > Freshwater >... | reverse complement strand
GATCGCTTCAGGTACTCCAGCAGGGTTTCAAATGCCTGGTCATCGTTCTGATCATTCAAGTCCATACTGCATAGTCGGCGCGATTATTCAAGTGCTTAGGTGAATGAGAATACGTGAATGGTGCCGTGCGAACCAGAACAAACGTTGAAGCCTTTGGCATGAGAGAGGCTTGGTCGATCGCTGTCTCCCCGATACAACAACTGAAGGTAAAAGCCTGTCCCTAGAGACTGTGATGCCCTCACCGTAGTATCAATGCGCGATCCCATATAGGAAGCTCACATCAACTAACAATGCGATACATATTGTTATGATTCTCTACATCTAATCACATAAGCAGTAGCAGCAACTCAGCCTGCGAGGAGGTCTGAGAAGTGTTTCTCGTAGGGGCGCACGGCCGCGCGCCCCTACCTGCAAAAAATTGTCGGTTTTATTTAATCCACTATCCTAAGGATTAGTCTCGACCAGGGCGATGAGTTTAGTTGAGATTTCAGCCAGCGGCAGCACAAAATCAACCATGCCCGTGCGAATCGCCGCCTCAGGCATACTAAAAAACTGCGCGGTTGCTTGATCTTGAGCAATCACAAGCCCGCCCTGCTGCTTAATTGCTTGAATGCCCGTTGAACCATCCTTTCCGGTACCCGTAAGCACAACCGCGATCGCCCGCTTACCGTAGTTAGCAGCAACCGACTCAAACAGTCGATCGGCAGACGGACGCACAAACCGTACCCGTTCCGACTGTGAGAGATCAAACGTGCCATCCGAGTTGACCAACGTATGATAGTTGGGCGGCGCAATGTAGATGACACCAGGACAGAGGCGATCGCCCTGCTGTACCTGCTGCACAGGCAAACTTGTGCGCCGACTGAAAATATCAACCATGAGCGATCGATGATTGGGGTCAAGATGCTGCACGACTACAGTAGCGGCGGGGAAGCCAGCAGGTAGCCCAGAAAGTACCTGACTTAAGGCATTAAGCCCTCCCGCTGAAGCTGCCAGCGCCACTAACTCAAACGCAGGTTGCTTAAGGCGATCGACTGCCTCATGGGAACGACTGGTTTCATCAGCAGTAGGAGCGTTCACAGGCACTCACTCCACCCGTTGCAGGGGCGTTAGTTTAGGATCGACAATTTTCTGACCCATGCCTGTAAATTTGATGGCGAGGCAGATTTTGTTGCCTGCCCCAAAAATGTGCGTCACCTGACCATTGCCAAAGGCTTTGTGCACCACGCGATCGCCCACTGTCCAGTCATCCTCATGGGTATCGGGCAGTGAGGCGGTTTCAGAGGGCGTGCGGGCAGAAGCGGTAGTGCCCTTTGTCCAGCGCGTGGGGATGGCAGTGGCAACGTTGGTTTGCAGCATTTCGCGGGGCAGCTCTGCCAAGAAAAGCGATGGGCTGGCAGGTTCTCGATTGCCGTATAGCCGCCGTTCGCGCGCATACGAGACAAACAACCGCTCTTGAGCGCGGGTAATGCCCACATAGCAAAGACGGCGTTCTTCTTCCAGGGCAGCAGGGTCTTCGAGCGATCGAAAGTTGGGAAACAGCCCTTGCTCCAGCCCCACCAGAAAGACCACGGGAAACTCCAGTCCCTTTGAGGAATGCAGCGTCATCAGCGAAACCCGCGTTACCTCCTCTTCCAAATTATCCAGATCAGACGATAGAGACGCGCTGGCAAGAAACCCAATCAGGCTGGGATCATCCGTATTCTGCTCCTCGAATTGGAGCACCGCGTTGTAGAGTTCGCCCACATTCTGCACACGTTCTTCGGCTTCGTCAGTGCTCTGCGTTTTCAAGTCCTGCACATAGCCCGAATCTTCCATGATGCCCTGGACGATTTCGTTGGCGGGTAGCGTGTCCAGTTGCGATCGCCACTTTTGGATCATGTGCGCAAAGCTCAGCACACCTTTAGAAGAACGCCCCGCCAACGTTTTGACCGAGGTATCGTCAATCAAAATTTCCCACAGGGGCACGTCAAGCTCCTGCGAGGCTTTGACCAGAGAATCGATCGTCGCTTTACCAATGCCGCGTCGAGGGGTGTTGATTACGCGCAGCAGGCTCACCGTATCGGCAGGGTTGGCGATCGCCCTCAGGTAGCCCAACACATCCTTAATTTCCTTGCGATCGTAAAAGCGCAAGCCGCCTACAATTTTGTACGGCACATCATGACGCACCAGCACTTCCTCAAACGCACGGGATTGGGCGTTGGTGCGGTAGAGAATGGCAAACTTACCCCAGTGCAGCTCAGGGTACTTTGTCTCCATCGTGCGGATTTGCTGCACGACAAACTCTGCTTCAGCCACTTCATCATCAGCGCGATAGCAGAAGATAGCTTCACCCGCCCCCCGCGTGGGCTTCAGTACTTTGTCAATGCGCTCAGTGTTGTTTTCAATCAGGTGATTGGCAACTTCGAGGATATTTTCGGTCGATCGGTAATTCTCCTCTAGCTTGACCATCGTGCGCGTATCGTCATCGGGCAGGCGATCGCCAAAGTCCTTCTGAAAGCCCATCAAAATGGTGAAGTCTGCTGCCCGGAAGGAGTAAATCGATTGATCGGCATCGCCGACCACGAAGACCGATCGATACTCCCAGTTGTCAAAGGTCTTTGTATCGTCGCTATTGGTCACCAGCAGACGAATGAGATCGTACTGAGTCCGGTTTGTGTCCTGGTATTCGTCTACGAGAATGTGCCGAAAGCGGTTGTGCCAGTAGGTTCGCACCTGCTCATTTTGGCGAAACAAGCGCACGGGCATCAAAATCAAGTCGTCAAAATCCAGCGCATTATTCGCCACCAGCGCATCCTGGTACATGGTGTAAACATTTGCAATGACCCGTCCGCGATAGTTTTGCTGCTCGCGCTCTAAATCCTGTGGCGACCAGCTCTGGTTCTTGGCGTTGCTGATGGCGAAGCGGACGGAGCGGGGATCAAACTTTTTGTCGTCCAGGTTCAACTTGTTCGTCACAATGTCTTTCACCAGACTTTGCGCGTCCGACTCATCAAAGATCGAAAAGTTGCGCTTCCAGCTCCGCCCTTTATCATCCTGAAACTTTTCGATATCGAACCGCAGAATGCGTGAGCAGAGCGCATGGAAGGTGCCAATCCACAGCTCTTTGGTGATGGTCTTGTAGATTTTTGCTTTTAGCTTCGTTTGCTCGTAGGGTGGCAGCGAATCCAGCGGCTTACCAAATTGGCTGTACGCCTCGCGATCGGCAAACAGCTTTTCAATCCGCTCTTTCATTTCTCTGGCAGCCTTATTGGTAAAGGTAACTGCCAGAATATTCTCTGGATCAACGTGATGGGTCAACACCAGGTTGGCAATGCGAAAGGTCAACGCTCGCGTTTTACCAGAGCCTGCCCCCGCTACAACCAGCAAGGGACCGCAGTGGTGCTCTACTGCCTGTCGCTGCGAAGGATTAAGATGCGCAAGAAATTCTGTCGTTTGTGTCATGAAGTAGGGCGATCGAGGAGCAATTGGCAGAGATGTTGCTCTTCTAAAGCGTATCGCATCCAACGGCAATCCCGTTAGCAGGATCAGGGACAGTAGCGTGGGGACGTTCTAAGTTGCTTCGGGATCTTGCTTTCTGTTTTGGGCTTTTGCTTCCTGCTTTTGAGCTTTTGCTTTCTGCTTGCGGGGTTTTGCTTCCTGGTTTTGAGCGTTTGCTTTCTGTCTGCTCCCGCTCAAATGTATTAAATCGAATGGAAGCCTACAGCTAGGAACGGTATCATCAACGAATAACACTCTGCTTGTGTTCAATTCGGTCTAGCCTGAGGGCATTCTGCGACTTTGTTTACTCCGTCTTATGTGTTGATGGCTTCAGATATAGGTCCGCTCCTGGGAGACGTTCGGGTGGATCTGGCAGCGCTGGTGCTCATGCTGCTGCTCTCTGCTTTTTTCTCTGGTTCTGAAACGACCATCACGGCTTTAGATAACTTGAAGCTGAAGGCGTTGATTAAAGAGCAGGGCGATCCCAGCCGCCTCTTTACGCTGGTGCTCAACAATCGGCGGCGGTTCATCACCACGCTGCTAGTCGGTAACACTCTAGTCAACAACTTTTCCGCCATCCTGACGAGTAACTTGTTTAGCCTATGGTTTGGCAACCAGACGATCGGGCTTGCCACCTTTGTTGTCACCTTTTTGACGCTCACGTTTGGCGAAATTGTGCCGAAGTCGCTAGCGATCAACAACGTCATGCCGATCTTCACGCTGGTGGTGCAGCCCATTTACTGGCTGTCCAAGTTTTTGTCGCTGCTGGGCGTGATTCAACTCTTTGAGAAGATTACGCAGGGTGCCATTCGCACCTTTCAGAGTGAAGTCGTACAGCAGGGCGAATCGCTGCAAGATTTGGAGTTGATGATTGAAATTTTGGGCGGCAAAGGACAGCTTGATCTAGACCAGCATCAAATGTTGAACAAGGCGTTGATGCTCGATCGCCTGAGCGTAAAAGAAGTTGTCAAACCGCGCATTGCCATGCGAACCATTTCGCGTGAGGCAACCCTGCAAGATCTGGTGGCGCTGTGTTTAGAAACGGGCTATTCACGCATTCCCGTGCAGGAAGAGTCGAAAGATGAGATTGTCGGCATTGTCAACCTCAAACGCGCGTTGCAACAGTTGAATCAACTTCGCCAGGAAGGGCAGCCCAACGGTTCCGTGACGCTGGCGATGGACCCACCCTTCTATGTGCCCGACACAAAGCGCGTCGCTGACATGCTGAAGGAAATGCTGCAACAACGCCTGCACATCGCGATCGTGGTAGACGAGTATGGCGGCACTGTCGGCTTGGTGACGCTAGAAGATATTCTGGAGGAGCTTGTCGGCGAAATCTACGATGAAAGCGACTTTCCCAATCGCGCCAGCCTCACTCGCAAGGCACCAGCGACCAATCGAGAGCGTCTCGGTCGCGTGTCTTCGTAAGAGCTTTTAAAGCAAAGCAGACTCTACGCCGCCATAAATTGGCTAAGTTCTTGGGGCGCGAGATGCGGGTGAACCACAGCACCATCTCTGAACCAGATCACCCGATTGGTACGACGAGCCACATCTGCTTCATGCGTCACCATGACAACCGTCATACCGCTGGCGTTTAGTTCCGTAAAGATGTTAAGAATCTCCACGGTGGTGTGCGAATCCAGCGCACCCGTTGGCTCATCTGCCAGCAGCACAACGGGACGATTGACGATCGCCCGTGCAATGGCAACCCGCTGCTGTTGTCCACCTGATAGCTGAAACGGTTTGTTGTTCATGCGGTTTGCCAACCCAACACGAGTCAGCGCTTCCACCGCCCGATCGCGCCGTTCTCGATCGGGCACACTGGCATACACCATCGGCAGCATCACGTTTTCGATCGCCGAGAGCTGCGGCAACAGATGGAACTGCTGAAACACAAACCCCAGTTTGCGGTTCCGCACATGAGCCAGCGTTGTATCGTCCAACTGAGCGACATCTTCACCATCCAGGTAGTACTGTCCGCGTGTAGGGCGATCGAGGCAACCAATCACATTCATCATCGTAGATTTGCCCGAACCAGACGCACCCATAATGGCGCAATATTCACCCTGCTCGACCACCAAATCAACGCCCGCCAGTGCCTGCACCTCTGTTTCACCAGAACCATAGATTTTGTAGATGTCTTCAAGGCGAATGATGATGGAGGTGGGCATGGGGGGGAGAAAGGAGAAAGGATAAAGGATGAAGGATAAAAGTTTTGAGTTTTGAGTTTTGGGTTTTGAGTGAGGGATGAAGTGTGGCGAGAGTTTTGAGTTTGGGTTTGGGTTTCTGCTCTACTCCCATTTCTAACAACTAACAACTCCTTCAGCCTTTAGCCTTCATCCTTTATCCTTTGCCCTACGTGCTTCTCAGCGCCACGATCGGGTCGAGTTTTGCCGCCTGTCTGGCAGGAACTACGCCGAAGAATAGACCGATACCACCGGAGACACCGACTGCAAGAGCGATCGCGAGGGGTGAGACGCTGGCTTTGAGGGGAGTGATGGCACCGACAGCGAGAATGCCGCCAACGCCGATCATCGTGCCGAGTAGTCCGCCAGCCGCTGAGAGAATGACGGCTTCAATCATGAACTGAATCAGGATGTCTTGCTGGGAGGCACCGATCGCCTTGCGTAAGCCAATTTCTTGGGTACGTTCCGTAACGGACACCAGCATGATGTTCATAATGCCGATGCCGCCGACCAGGAGGGAGATGCCTGCGATCGCCGCCAGCATTGCCGTTAAACCACCCGTAATGGTGTCTACGATCGTCAGCACGTCTTTCTGCGTCTGCACCTGAAAGTCATCGTTATCCACAATCTTGTGGCGCAAGCGCAGCAGGTTTGCGATTTGGAACTCAGCAGCGCGAATCGTGCTCTCGCTTTTGGCGGAAATTGAGATGATGCTCACGTCCAAGCCATAGGGAGAGGTGCGTCCAGTGAGACGATAGGCGTGCGTTGTAATCGGGATGTAGGCAGTATTGTCCTGGTTGCTCCCCAAAAACGACCCTTTTGCCTGCAAAACACCAATCACCTGAAAGCTGTTGCCTTTAAGGCGAACCTGCTGACCGATGGGATCGCTATTGCCAAAGAAACGTGTCGCTAGATCTGCACCGAGGGCAACAACCTGAGTGTCACGCTTCACGTCTTGATCGCTGAGGAAGCGCCCTTTTGCCATATCAAAACTCCGCACAGAGAGAAACTCTGGCGTGGTGCCGACCACCGAGGCACTGGTGTTGAGATTTTTGTAGACGATCGTCATCACGCTCTGACGCTGCGGCGCAACTTCTTTAATGGAAGGCACTTGCACCGCGATCGCCTTGGCATCTTCTAACACAAGCGTTCTAGGTACGTCAGACGTGCGGCTACGACCTTCAGGGTTTCCTGGCGAAACAAACAGCACGTTCGGTCCCAAGGATTCAAACTGCTCGGATGCCAGCTTTTGGGCACCCTGCCCAATACCAACCATCGCGATGACGGACGCATTGCCAATTACAATACCCAGCATCGTTAGCGCACTACGTAATTTGTTTGCGGTTAGTGTTTTAACCGCCATTTTGCCACTTTCAAGTAAGTCCATTGGGGGAAAAGCTAAAGGATGAAGGCTAAAGGCTGAATTTTTATCTTTGAGGAAAGGGAGGGACGGCTAAAAGCTAAAGGACAAATGATAAGTTTTGGCCTTTATCCTTTAGCCTTCAGACTTACTTCTGATTCACTCCTTTCGTAATATTTTCCAGTTTCAGACCTTCAGGCAGTTCGACAAATACCTGAGTGCCTGTTTGAATGCCGCTTAAGATTTGAGTTTCGTTCCCGATCGTGGCACCCACCACCACTAGCTGGAATTTGGGTTTGCTTTGGGCATCGGGGACGAGCACACCCGTTTGCCCTTTATCGGTGACGATCGCCACGGTGGGTACAATCAATGCTTGTTTGAGCTGCTTGCCTAGAAACGTGAGGTCAATGTCCTTCATGCCCGATCGCAGCAGGTCTTTGCCCGTATTCAGCCCCACCCAGACTGCAAACGTAACGACCCCTTTTTGCGTCGCGTCTTCTTCTTCAGCCTTGGGAGAAATCCGTTGCACAACGCCCTTAAAGGTCTGTTCTGGGTATGCACCTGCCCGAATTTCAACCGTTTGCCCCAATCTAATTTGAGAGATGTCCACCTCTGGCACTTTGGCTTTCACCTCTAGGTCGCTGGCAAGGTTGGCAACATAGGTCGCTGAGGAGGTGCTGGAGGCAAAGCTAGTGGGTGCGACGAAGGCACCGGCTTCTGCACCCGTTTGGGTGATCACACCGTCAAAGGGAGCACGAATGACTGCATCTTCTAGCTGTACATCAATCTTATTAAGGCTTGCCTGAGCCGCCTGTACTTGCGCCGCTGCCTGTTCCACGTCCTGAATGCGGGAGCCATTTTTCTGTTGGTTAAGCTGTTGCAAGAAGTTATTGTAACCAGCTTTTGCCTGCGCCAGATTGGCTCTGGCACTCTGCTCTTCGTTTAGCACTTCGTCGAGCTTATCGCGGCTAATGGCACCGTCTGTGGAAAGCGCACGGTTGCGCTGCGATCGCTGCAATGCCAGCTCCAACCGAGTTTGTGCAGAAGCGATTTGTGCCTTTGCCTGAGTTGCGCTTGCCTGTGCCTGGGCGATCGCTTCAGGACGATTGCCTGCCCGTAATAGCGATAGGTTTGCTTGCGCTTTGGCGAGTTCTGCCTGTGCTTGGGCGCGATCGGCTTGCAGTTCTCTGGTTTCCATCCGGGCGACGATTTGCCCCTGCTTGACGCGATCGCCTCGTTGCACCGTTAGCGCTTCGAGCCGTCCTGCCGTTTTCGGATTCAGGTTTAGTTCTTTCACTGGCTGCACTTCACCGCTAGCCGTGATAATCGTTGTCGTATCTTTTGTTTGCACAGGTACAGTCAGTTGACTAAGCGGTTGCTTTGGAGTCGTGCGAAGCAGCGGTACTGTCACTGCCGTAACGCCAACAAATCCGGCTGCTAACAGCCCGATCATCCAAGGATTTGTCTTGGTTACTTTGCCAACAAAGGGGAGTTGCATGGGAGGCACGATGGTTAGAGAGTAGTGCGTGGATTGAAACGTAGCCAGTTAAGCTTGAGGTCTGTGAAAAGAAAGATATCAACGCATGACCCATTAACTGAGTCGTGCTGGCTCATCGACTGCTGCTTGTAAGCCTTGAGGCTGCCGCCGCTCCCAGCGTTCCATCATCAGCGGTAGTTCTTGTTCCAAGAAAGCATGAACACCCTGCATTTCTTCTAGCCGTTGACGTAGGTGTGGAGTATTGCTGTCAATCAGCGTCAGTCCTTGCTCAGCAATCTCGCGAAACGTCTTAATTTGCGTAATGCGTTGCTTTGTTAGCTCAGCCCAAGCATTGGGTTTGATACGAAAGTAATCTCGACGTTGACCGGGAAGACTGGTGCGTTCGATTAAACCGATTTGCGTGAGCAGGCGCGTCATGGTACTGATCGAACCTTTACTCGCTTGCAGCACCTCCGCCAGTTGACTGGGTGATTGGTGCGGTGGGTTAGAAATCAACAGCCAGCCCAGAATGCGCCCTGCCATACGCGGCAAGCCAACAAGCTCAAACGAGAGTCCGACCGTTTCGATAAATTGCTGGTGTTCGAGCTGTGCGGTCGACTTCATCAAGATTGAGTCAGGCTTCAGCGGGAATGTTGCACTCATGGCTACAAACTAACACAATTAGTTTAGTCATTACTGAACTAAGGGAATATTCCAAAACTCTCAGACCGTTCTGTTCGCTCTGTTACACATTGCCGATACTAAGAGCATCTTTCCCTATTAGTCGTGCTTTCAGCGTTGTCTAGTCGCTTTCAGCCGATCGTGTTTGGGTATGATAGATACGTTCGTCTTGCTGCCTGCCGATCGCCCATGTTAAGACTGAGTTCTTAACGTTAAATGCCTCCTTCATGGAAGCATTTGACTCCAAGCATCGCAGGTTCAAATGCCCGTTCGTATGCTTTTTTTGTAAACATTGCGCAAACCTTTCGGATTAGTCCACGGCTTCGATGCATTCAGTACAATATGCTGACCGATGCAATCGTGCGCTCAGACCGAGTTTAAAGCCTATGAGTTCTTTGCCTGATCGCTCCCCCCAATCCTCCAAGCCTCCCTTGCCCGACGAAACCACATCCAGACCAGAACAGCCCTCCGCTGTGCCTGACTCAACGTCAACGGATGCATCCTCTGCGAAAGAAGCCGCACTCGATCGCTCTGCTGCTTTAACGGCTGAAGGTGCCGCTGCGCTTGAAGCAGCGCCATTGGTGCCCAAGCGACCACTGATGCGTCCTGTCAACCGCCCTCAGCCACCGCCGCCTGTTGCCCAGACGCTGGTTGCCCAGACACCGATTGCCCAGACACCGATTGTGCAAACACCTCTAGAGGTAGTGTCTAAGCCGCCGAAGCCTGAGATCATGTCGCCGCCAACAACAGAGAGTAGTCCTGTAGAGACCTCTGAGGCTGCTGACGGTCAAGCGTTGATTCGGCAACAGCCCATTCCACCGCCGAGTGAACCCAAGCAATACCGGGCGATCGGTCTCGTTCGGGGTCGGTATACGCCGTCTGACGAGCAGTTTACTCGTGGTGCCATGCTTACCAGCGAGGGGACTGAAGTCGAAGCCGTGCTGCTTGGGCGGGTGATGAGCCTGGTGCGGAATCACCTGGATCTCGAACAACAGCACCTGTGGGTTGTGTACCCCCGCACTCGTGAGATGCGGCAGGATCTGCACGTGCAAATTGTGGGCGTGTGGGAACCAGAAAAGTTGAACAAAAGCGCTGAGGATGCCACTGACGATGCCGCCGAATCAGACGCATCGCTGGAGCCAACCGCACCTATAGAAGCGCCGCCCAACCCTACGCCTGATGATTCAGGGTTTGACGAAAACTACTTCTCGATTCGAGGTGAAGTGGTATTTTACTCCGCTGAAGAGGAGCAGATTGTCGTCAAGATCCAGCAAGCTCCCCGCAAAACGGCCGATCGCGAAAAAGCATTTAAGCTCCGACTGGATGGCACCTTAAATAGCCCCAAAGCGTTGGGCTACTTCTGGGATTTGCAGGTTGAGCGCCGTAATGCGGCTCTGGTAGTTACAAGTGGTACCGCGATCGGGCTAGTCCCTCCCAAGAAGAAGACCGCGACGGCTGGGTTCAAACGAGGGGGCGATCGCCGTCCACCCCAGCGTAAAGCGCATCCTGCTGGTGCCAGAAGCGCTGCACCAACGGGAGCACCCCGCCGCGAACCGCTGCCCAAACCAGTCAAGCGGGCTGAGCCAGCAGGCGAAGGTTAGTAAAGTCGGGGCTTTAGGGCTGATTCTAAAGCCCCATATTCATACTTAGGAACAAGAATTTAATCACCTCGGCGTTTTCCGTAGTAGGGGCGCACGGCTGTGCGCCCCTACCGACGAACAATTTGTCGGTTTTATTTAATCCACGATCCTTAGTCGATCGCAATCTGTGAACCCCACGCATCCTGCGGTCGAAACAGTCGATCGGCAGGGATCGGTGCCACAAATTCTGTCAATGTAAATGTTCCGGCTTCGATCCACTGCTTCAGCTCCACTGCCACCTGACGCGAGAGAAAGAGGCTGGCAAGTGGAGCCACTCTGACGCTTTTGCCGTCGATCGTCATGCGTCCCGATTTAAGTTGAGCATAGCTGACTAGCCCAAACGTAGGGCGTACGCGTCGAGGAATCGAAAAGTCCACCACAGGCGCGACCAAATCTTGATCCTGCACCGCACACCGTGCCACAACTTCCTCATGCAGGACAGGCAGAGGCACCCCAACCCCTAACATCAGTGAGGGACCGTAGCTTTTGAAGTAGCAACCCCGTACCCAACGGGCATCCATCTGTTTCGCGTCGCCAATCAGTGCGAGGGTTGCAGCAGGACCGATTGGTGTACGATTCGGTAGCCGCCGCTGTAACGGAAAGTGTTGAGTGCCTTCCCATGCCACATACCCAATCCCGCCGCCTAGAAAGATGCGAGTGCCGATCCCCACAAGTTGCAGGTCTGGATCATTGAGTAGAGGCGAAATCGCGCCAGGGTTGGAATAAACTGCATTACCCAAACGGGGCTGAAGTGAACCCAGATAGGTAAATAGCGGGCGATCGCCCCCATTCACTCCCACGATAAAGTTCTGATAGAGATTCCGTGGATTGAAGAGGTAAAACTGATTGATGGTATCGCGTGTAATCGTCGTCTCAAACGAGCTACGCGGGTAGCAGTCGGTGACCTGTCCTAGCGCTCGAAGATGCACAGGTTTACCTGCGATCAAGTCTTCAATCACATAGCCACCGCCCTTCTCACGCGTCTCTTCACCGTCGGCAGCTTCACCCACCTGCGTTGCACCCAGGTAAAGATCAACTGCCCCAAAGCCCGCATAGGCAGGCACGCCATCCAGCCAGCATTGACGAATTTTAATCGGCGGATCGGTATGTCCCAAATTGAGGATGGCTCCAGACGACTCCATCGGCTCAAAGGTGCCCGTCGTAATTACATCGACTGTCTTTGCTGCTTGCGTCACGCCAATTTCAGCCACACGCGCCTTCAGTTCTTCGATCGTCCAGACAACGGCTCGTTGCTGACTAATCTTGTCGTTAATCTCGGCAATCGTTCGCATAGGGTTAGCACTGTCTTGCTGCTACACCCTATACCCTACACCCCCAACCCTACTCCCTCATACGTCGAGCTAGCGTTGGAGCACGTCCACTCAGTCCAGTCATCAGCATCAGGGCAATACGCTTAGCGGGATGAACTGTTCTCAACGTCCACAAACCCAGCCGACGTAGCACCACCAGCGGCAGGATGCTGTTTGAGAACATTCGATTCAGAACATCGGTGAAGCCCAAAATGATAAAGTTCTCCAACCTACGCCAGCGATCGTATGCCTTGAGCACCCGCAGTTCCCCAATGTCTTTGCCTTGCTGGTGAGCCGTCTGGAGTATTTGCGCCAGTGCTGCGGCATCACGAATGCCCAGGTTTACGCCTTGCCCGCCGACGGGATGACAGCAGTGTGCCGCATCACCAAGCAGCGCTAAACGAGGGAGCACATAGCGATCGCTCTGCATGAGCTGAGTGGGGAAAACATAACGCTCTCCCACCAACTCCAAGGCACCCATTTGAGCACCGTAGCGTTGGGTGAGTGCCGACAGAAAGGCTGCATCGTCTAACGCCATCATTGCCTCTGCTTCTGCTTTGGGAGCCGTCCAGACAATGCGGCAGAGATTATTGGGCAAAGGCAGAATGGCGAAAGGGCCATCGGGCTGAAAGCGCTCATACGCAATGTTGTTGTGTGGCTTTTCTGGCTTAATGAACGCAACGATGCAAGCCTGCCAGTACTGCCAGCCACGAGTGCGAATGCCTGCCTGCTGTCGCAGGGTCGATCGCGAGCCGTCTGCTGCCACCAATAGACGAGTTTGCAACTGCTTGATGTCTCCATCCTGAAGGACTTCCAGCACGACACCATCGTTCTGGGCGATCGTCTTAACCAATGTCGCCGGACAAAGATACGTCACATTCTGACATTCGCTTAATTGCTGTTGCAGTGCCTCCAACAGCACTCGATGCTCTGCCACATAGCCCAAAACGTCGGTGTCCAGGTCTTTTTGCACAAACGTTACGGTTGTGGCATGGTCCGCATCCGAGAGGTGAATTTGCTCAATCGGGTTTACGCCAGGACGCATCTCATCCCAAACACCAATGCCCTCAAAAATACGGCTAGACAACAGGTTGATGTGATATGCCTGCCCTCTAACAACTGCATTAGACTGAGGCTTTGCCTCAAGCAGCGCCACCTGCAAACCAGAGTCTTTCAACGCGCAGGCTAATGTTGCGCCCACTAAACCACCACCAACAATGACCACATCATAATCAAGGCATTTGTCGGCATCACTCCAACGCTGCACAGCAGGAGCCTGGAAGTTTGAGGATGCGATCGCGTCGAGCTGCTCCAGCGTCATCTTAGAAAAAGGATAAAGAGCTTAAGGCTTCGTTACATTCCCCTATTGTGACGTGAATCAAGGCT
>Ga0163144_10019767_pt1 | contig 13520 bp, 11 predicted proteins | sample OliLak19BULKMAT1_FD_123175 | JGI IMG/M metagenome (GOLD analysis project Ga0163144, IMG submission 123175) | Freshwater microbial mat bacterial communities from Lake Vanda, McMurdo Dry Valleys, Antarctica - Oligotrophic Lake LV.19.BULKMAT1 | ecosystem: Environmental > Aquatic > Freshwater >... | reverse complement strand
CGATGTGTGGTTGATTTCAGCGGGCGGCCCTATTTGGTCTGGCGCGGGCTGGACAGCTTGCAGTTCAAGCGCATCAGTTCAGCTGAAAAGAAGCAGGATATGTCGAGCGCCTTTCGTTTCGGGCTGGCGCGCGAGTTCTTCCAAGGCTTCGCCAATGAAGCCCGGTGCAACCTCCATCTGGAGCTTCTTTACGGAGAAGAGCCGCACCACGTCGTTGAGGTTTTGTTCAAGTCTTTTGCCAAGGCAGTTGATCATGCCTGTCAACGAGATCCGAGGATTGCCGGCCAGTTGCCGAGCACCAAGGGCAAACTCTGAAATAGCTGAATACGCCCAGCAAGCGACCCGTCGAAACATGGCGACGAAACCGGATATCTCCGAAGTTCCAGACGAAAAACTCGTGCGCCGCTCCCAGCGGGGCGACATGGTGAGTTTCGAGGAATTGTTGAAGCGACATCGCGACAAAATATTTGCGCGCGCCTTCAGCATGATGCGGAATGAAGAAGAAGCGACTGATCTTTCCCAGGAAGCGTGGGTCAAAGGCTGGCAGCGGTTGAAGCAGTTTCACGGTGACTCAAGTTTTGTCACCTGGATGACGAGGATTGTCATCAACCTCTGCCTTGACCAGCTTCGGAAGCACAAACGGCAACGAGCCGAGTCCATCGAGCATCTCGAAGAAGATTTAGGCGGGGTCGAGCGGCAGATGCCGACCGTCACCGTGAATCCGACGGAAGGCTTGGAGAGGTCGGAGTTGAGGGCGCGGATCGACAAAGCCCTCGGGCAACTCTCGCACGAGCACCGGACCGTGTTGATTCTGCACGAGTTCGAGGATCTCGAGTACAAAGAGATCGCGAAGCGGATGCAGTGCTCGATTGGAACAGTGATGTCGCGCTTGTTTTACGCGCGCCGCAAGATGGCCGTGCTGATGGCCGGCTGGAAGCGCGAGCAGCAAAGTTGAAGTATAGTTTTTTAAGATGAACACAGAACTACAGTTGAAGTTACAATCCTGGGTGGATGGTGAACTCGCCGGAAGCGAGGCCCGTCAGATGGCCACCTTGGTGGAGCAGGACGTCGAGGCGCGCGCCTTGGCTGCCGAGTTGCGCATGACACATGGCTTCCTCGCCGGCAACGAGCCGGAGGTCAAGCTGCCGGAGAGCGTGGATTTCCATTGGAGCAAGATTCGTCGCGAGATCGAACGGCAGGAGGCTGCTGGCGTCGGGCGCGAAGACCGAGGCGTCTACTGGCTGGCAGCAGCCCGGCGTTTCCTGGCGCCTCTTTCCGGCGTGGCTCTCGTCGCTTTCGTTTCGGTCGTGTCCTTGAACCTATTCAATGCCGGCAAGGTGGATGACCCCACCCGTCAACTGGTCGAGACAGAGAGTCTTTCGGAGCATGTAGGTTCCATTTCCTACAAGTCCCAAGCGGAAAACATGTTTGTGGTCTATCTCTACGACAAGGATTCCGGCGTTTCGGACGCGGATGTCGAAGCTGAGCCGATCGACGACATGGTCATTCAATGAGCGGCATGTTTTTCTCCGCCTGGCCACGCCGGGTGTTGCCCCTTTTAGTCTTGTTCTTGCTCGGGGCGGTGTCGGTCCATGCCGTTGAACTCAAGCTGGAAGCCCAGTTGATTTGGGGCACCAACGATCCGAAACCTCCGAAGTCGGAGCACAAGCCCGTGGATGACGCCACTTCGCAGCGCCTGCGCAAGGTTTTCAAATGGAAGAGTTACTTCATCGTCAATTCCCAGACGAAGATCGTTCCCTCCAGAGGCAGTAACCGCTTCAAGTTGAGTGATGACTGCATAATCGAAATCACCGAGCTTGAAGGTCCCAAAGTTGAGGTGAAATTGATCGGCAAAGGCGTCCCCGTTCACAAGTCGACCAAGGAACTACAGAAGGGCGAATGGTTTGTTTATTCCGGCGATGATAAGAACGAAAGTGCCTGGTTCATCATCATCCGCGACATCGTGGACAAGGATAAGAAGTAACAGCAAGCCGGTGGCCTGGCTCGATGCGCCCGGCGCTGAAATGATGGAGCCTGTTCGCCTCTTCATCTCGGGGGTCCACGGCGGTTCAATTCCAGAAACAAGCCTGACCTACATCCCTCATGCTCACAATCGCCTCTCAAGTGTTCAGTTATCTGGCGTAAGCGACTTGTAGTGGGTCGTTCTTATCGGTTCGTCTGGACGCAGCCTTCGTTCGGAGGCTGCAATCAGTCATTCGTCGTAGGTCACCATCCATTCGTCTGAGGTAAATGGGGATTCGGAGGCTATAAGTGGCGAAAATTAGACAGTAAATGCCCGTTCGGAGGCTGTCAGCGGCGGTTCGGACGAGGTAAATGCTGGTTCGGAGGCTGGAAGCAGTCATTTGTCGTAGGTCAGCATCAATTAGTCTGATGTAAGTGGCGATTCGGAGGCTGTAAGTGGCAAAAATTAGACAGTAAATGCCAGTTCGGAGGATGTCAGCGGCGGTTCGGACGAGGTAAATGGCGACTCGGAAGGGAGGAGTATCCAGAGGAATGCGGCCTGGATTGGAGCGGAAGGTGCGATGAAACGGTGCCGAGGCTGAAGACCTGTCCTTACCTTCGTGTCTTGGTGTCTTCGTGCTTCATCTGAAAACCGGCAACTGAAGAGGCAATGGCAAAACTCCGTATCCAGGTTCTTTGTGGGGTTTTGCCATCGCCTTTGGAGACCTGGGAATCTTGCGTGCGGGGTTTGTGTCGGCTCAGGCAGGAAGCCCGATTTGCTCGGTGAGGTAATTTTGGCTGTCCGGCATGGATTCGAACCATGACAAAGGCCTCCAAAGAGCCTTGTGCTACCATTACACCACCGGACAGACCGCAGGAAAAAATAGCCACACATCCGCTGCTGGCAAAGGAAATTCTCAGCTTCACGCAGTGATCCGTAAAGTCCCGTCCCACACCGGTGGCCGATTACTCCGTCGTCAGTTCACGCTGAACTTGTGAGCCGTCGCGCTTTTGAAGGTTTGACCTGGTCGCAGCACGACGCTGGGGAAAGCGGGTTGGTTGATTGAATCAGGGAAATGCTGCGTCTCCAGGCAGAACGCCTGGTGCTGTCCATACTTCACGCCGCCCACCCCGGTGGTTTTGGCGTCGAGATGATTAGCCGTGTAAAGCTGCACGCCTGGTTCGGTCGTTGACAGCTCCATCACCCGTCCGGATTTCGGCTCATGCACACGGGCGGCCAGGCCGAGTTTCCCACCTCCGTGGTTTAACACGAAGTTGTGATCATAACCCTTCGCCAGACTCGCGTAGTCCGCGATGCGATCCCCGATGCGGCGGGGTTGCGTGAAATCCAGGCCGGTGCCTTTGACTGGCGCCAGTTCTCCCGTGGGAATCAGCCCCGCATCCGTCGCGGTGTAACGATCGGCGTTGATTTGCAGAACGTGATCCAGAATCGAGCCGCTGCCACCGAGATTGAAATAGGAGTGGTTCGTCAGGTTGACGATGGTCGCCTTGTCGGTCGTGGCCTCGTAGTCGATGCGCAGTTCGTTGTCGTCCGTCAGGGTGTAAGTGACCTTCACCACGAGCGTCCCCGGATAGCCTTCCTCGCCATCGGGACTCGTGTAGCTGAACTCCACCGCCACCGACTTGTCCGTCTCCGGCAACGCGCGGGATTTCCAGAGCTTCTTGTCGAAACCCTTGAGTCCTCCGTGCAGATGATTCGGGCCGTTGTTCACCGCCAGAATGTATTCCCTGCCATCCAGGGTGAACTTGCCCTTCGCAATTCGATTGGCGACTCGGCCCGTGGTCGCGCCGAAAAAAGGATGGCCCTTGAGGTATTGCCCGAGATTGTCGAACCCCAGCACCACATTCGTGAGTTGACCGGCGCGATCCGGCACCCACACCTCAGTGAGGATGGCGCCGTACTCGGTGATTTTCGCCACCATGCCTTTGCCATTGGTGAGCGTGTGGATCTTCACATCGGCGCCGTCGGGCATCTGGCCGAAGGACTTGGATTCAATCTTCATGGATCGTGAGGAAGTGGAATCTGCGGTGGGGGTGGAACAGCCAGCCAGCGCCAGCAACAATGCGAGTGCGAGCACCGGACGAGAACATTTGGAAATGGTGTTTTTCATCGGTCATTGGGTTACGGAAGCTGAGCCTACCGGCAAGGTGGCTCCAAAGGCAAACGGCGAGTGATTTCAAATCGCAAGACCGGAGGCGAAGCGCCAGGGGCTGCTCTATCCAAGTCAGTGTTCACTCCGCCATGGCCGGACGCTTCATCCGAAAATCTCCGTGGTCATATTTGCTGTGATACGTGGAGAAGAAGTCCCTCCCATCAGCGTGGCCCTCGTACTCGTAACGGCCGCCGGCATACCAGCCGAGATCCGCGCCGCCCTCGAAAAAGAATACGTCCTTGTGGCGCCGGAAGGTGAGCGAAGCGGTGTAGCTGAAACTGAAGGTGAACACGCGCTTGTACTTCGCATGGAATCGCGCCTGATACACGTCGTTGGTCAGCGGCGTGACCAGGCAGCGCAGCAGGCCGGAATGATCGTTCACGTCGCTATGCCAGGTGCCTTCCCAGCGCCCGGTCATGGCATTGGTCGGCGAGGGGGTGGCTGCCCGCCTCCATTCGCGATTGAACGAAGAGCACCCTGCGGTGATCCAAGCCAGCGACAACATCACGGCCAAGCCGATTAACCGAAATGCAGAACGAGACGCGCCATTCATGTCGGGCGGAGCTTAGACACGCGGAAGGGCGGGCGCAAGCGGGGCCAAACCCGGCGTCGCGCCGCAGTTCAAGCTTGCCACGGCTTGCGCCGATTCGTTGAAGTGACAGCGCCCTCGTGAAACAACTCTCGCAGTATCAGGACGGACGCCTCGAAATTCAGGAGGTGCCGCTCCCCACGCCACCGCCCGCCGGCGCGCTTATCCGCGTCACGCACTCCGTCATCAGCATCGGCACCGAGCGCATGAAGGTCGAGCAGGCGCGGATGAATCTCCTCCAGAAGGCCCGCGCCCGCCCTGACCAGGTGCGCAAGGTTCTCGACACGGCCAGGACGCTCGGCTGGAAGGCGGCCATCGAAAAAGTCCGCAACCGACTCGATACGCCCACGCCTCTCGGCTACAGCGTCGCGGGTGTCGTCGAGGCAGTTGATGCGGCGAACACCCGCCTCCGCGTCGGAGACCGCGTCGCCTGTGGCGGGGCTGAATGCGCGTTCCACGCGGAATTCGTCGCCGTGCCCGACATGCTGTGCGCGAAGGTGCCGGAAGGTGCCGAGAACTGGCAGGCCGCTTACACCACCATCGCCAGCATTGCGCTCCAAACCGTGCGCCAACTCGAACCCACTCTCGGCGAGCGTGTGTTGGTCATGGGCCAGGGACTCGTCGGCTTGCTCGTCACCAATCTGCTTGCCGCCAGCGGCGCACGCGTCATGGCTGTCGATCTCGCGCCCGGCCGACGTTCCTTTTGCGAAGCGATGGGCGCCGAACGCGTCGTCATCCTCGGCGCACAGAATCTCGCCGACGAAGTGCGTGCCTGGACCGAAGGCTACGGAGTCGATGCCGCCGTGCTGGCGACCGCGACAACGGACAACGGCCCGACGGAGCAGGCGCTCGAATCGCTCCGCGACCGAGGACGCTTGGTCATCGTCGGCAACACCCGCGCCGATCTTCCGTGGAAGCTGACCTACGAAAAGGAAATCCAGCTTCGCTACTCTCGCAGCTACGGGCCCGGACGCTACGACCCCTCCTATGAATGGGGCGGTGTGGATTACCCGATTGGCTACGTGCGCTGGACCGAGCAGCGGAACTTCGATGCGGTGCTGAATCTGATGAAGACGGGGCGGTTGAACCTCGCCGCGCTCACCACGCGCCGCGCGCCCTTCGCCTCCGCGCTCAAGGTCTATCAGGATTTGATGGCTCCCGGGGCCAGGGATGTGGGGGTGGTGCTGGAGTATGGAGAGAGCAGTCAGTCATCAGTTATCAGTGATTCGTGCGGCGTGGCGCCTGACACGGCCCGGCTCGAAACCCCAAACCCGAAACTCCAGACGCCCGTCTCCCGGCTCGACGTCATCGGGGCTGGTAACTTCGCCCGCACGATGCTGCTGCCGCATCTCACGGGGAAGATTCCGTTTGGCACCGTCGTCAACGCCACTTCGCTCAGCGCCAATCATGTGAAGGGCAAGTTTGGTTTTTCCAAGGCGAGCACGGATGCCAACACTGTTTTTGCATCGCTCGACCCAAGCGCTGCCGCCGCGATGATTGCCACGCGGCATCATCTGCACGCTTCGCTCGTGCAGCAATCGCTTGAAGCCAATCGCCATGTCTTCGTCGAGAAGCCGCTGTGCCTTTCGCGCGAGGAACTGACGTGCATCGACGAGGCTCTCGCGAAAAGCTCCGGCTCCGTCATGGTCGGATTCAACCGGCGCTTCGCCCCGGCCAGCGTGGAGTTGAAGCAGGTCATCGCATCCACGCCCGGACCGAAGACCGCGAGCTTCCGCGTCATGTCCGGCAAACTCGATCCACTCCACTGGACGGCCAATCACACCGAGAGCGGCGGGCGCGTGCTGGGCGAAGCGTGTCACTTCCTCGATTACTTCTGCTTCCTCTTCGAGGCGCGCCCGGTGCGCGTGCTGGCGCAGACGACGTGGCCCGCTTCCGGGCGACTGCCGTTTCCCGACAGCGTCGCCGCGCAGATCGAGTTCAGCGACGGATCGTGCGGCCAGTTGGTTTATTCGGCGGAAGGCGATTCGACCTGGCCCAAGGAAACCTGCACCGTCTTCGGCGCGGGTTTCGTGGCGGAACTTTCGAACTTCCAGGAACTCACCATCCATCGCGGTCGTCGCAAGAACGCCCACTCCTTCAACAGCAAGGGGCACGCGGAGGAAATGGCGGCGTGGCTGGCGTTTCTGCGTGGCGAGGCGGCGCATCCGCTGCCTTACGAACAGTCGCGCCAAAGCATGGCGCTGACCTTCGCCGTGCTGGAATCCATTCAACAAGGCCGCTCCGTCGCCGTCATCTGATCCGCTGAAACCTTATGGACTGGGTTCATCTTCATCTCGCCCTGAATCACCTGCCGGTGCTCGGCACGCCGTTCCTGCTTGGCTTGTTGCTGTGGAGTTGGGCGCGACGTCAGTCGGTCACGCTCCGATTTTCCCTATGGCTGTTCGTGGCGCTCGCCGCGGCCTCCGTGGCGATCAAGTTCACCGGCGACTTTGCCGCGGAGAAGATCGGCACCACGCCGGGCTTCGACAAGGCGCTGATCGAACGCCACGAAGAAGCAGCGGATCAAGCGACGACCGGGGTTTTCTTCATGGGCCTAGCGGCGATGACCGCGTTGTTTCTCTCGCGCAAAGGCCGGACGATTCCGGCGTGGTCGTTGGGATTGCTCGCCTTGCTCGCACTGGCCACGTTCGTCCTGATGGCGCGCACGGCGAATCGCGGCGGGCACATCCGGCATCCTGAAATCAGGCCGGCCGCCAGCCCGACGCCATGAGCAAGGCGGCGTGGTACTGGCACCGGCTCCGGGCGATGAGCCCAGGCGAAGTGCTGTTGCACGCGCGCAAACGCTGGCGGCAGACCACGGACGCGCGGGGGCGGATCTGGCCCGAACTCGCGCTCGAATCCACCGGGGCATTTCCAAAACTTCCCAAACCCGAGGATGCTCCGCCGACCTTACGCGAGGCGTTGCGCCACGACGCCGATGAGATTCTCGCCGGACGCTGGCTCGCCTTCGGCCATCTCGAACTCAAGGTCGATGATCCGCCGAAGTGGCATTGCGATTACCTTGCGGGCCGCGACCTCGCGACAGATGCCAGTGCCTTCACCCTCGACCATCGCGCGCTGCCCGGCGGCGCGGACATCAAGCTCATCTGGGAACTCAGCCGCTGGACGCAACTCACCCGGCTGGCAATGGCGGCTTACGTGCTGGGCGACCAGCGCGCGGCTGAGAAATGTCTGGCGTGGCTGGAGGACTGGGTGAAGCACAACCCGCCCTATCGCGGCTGGAACTGGACGAGCGCATTGGAGGCGGGACTGCGTCTGATTCAATTCACTTGGATCGATGCGTTGTTGGGGAATTTACGATTTACGATTTACGATCCACGAGGCGCGAACCAAACGGAACGGCTCAAACAATTACGTCGCGAGATTCTCCCGGCGCACTTCTGGTTCACCTGGCGTCATCGCTCGTTTGGTTCTTCTGCGAACAATCATCTGCTCGGCGAACTGGCTGGATTGATCGCTGTCACCGTTCGCTGCCCCGAGTTGAAACGCCTCTGCGCCTCGCTTGATGACTTGCAGGGGCGCTGGGAACGCGAGGTGTTGAAGCAGTTCGCGGAAGACGGCGGCAATCGCGAGCAGGCGCTGAACTATCATTTGTTCTCTTGGGAATTGTGCTGGCAGACGCGGGCGTCGCTGACAGAGGCGGGAAGAAAGATCGCGCCAGAAGTGAACGAGCGATTGCTTTGTGCCGCGCAATTCTTCGTCGAAGTTCAGGTGCCTACCGACCCGTGGGATTACGGCGATTCGGATAATGCATATGTGACACCTTTCTCCAGCGAGGAGCACAGGTCGGTCGCGGAATGGATTCAGTGGTTCACTTCCGCAAGTGATGCTGGAGCGATTGGGTTCTGGCTCGGGGTTTGCCCTGGTCTGCCACAGTTGGCCCATAGGGTGACGGGCGTTCACCTCCCCGGGTTGACTCATCTGGACATAAGCGGCCAAGCCGTCTTGAGGCGCGATTCGTGGACTCTTCGGCTGGACGCGTCATTGCTCGGCTACATGAAGACGGCCGCCCACGGTCACCTGGATGCCTTGCACATGGGTTTGTGGAGGGAGGGAGTTGCTTTGGTGATTGATCCAGGAACCGGAGCTTACTACGCCAATCAACGACTGAGAGAATGGCTGGCTTCAAGAACCGCGCACAATTGCCCGAGTCCTTTGGATGCAGAGTGGCCGCGCCGGCTGGGGCCATTTCTCTGGGCCGGACATCATGCGCTTCCGGGGATTGCAGTGGAACGGAATCACCTTGAGATGGGCGTTTGTCTGCGCGACCAGATTATCGAGAGACGTGTTGTGCCACTGGGGGCTGAAACCGGTTTTCTGGTGGAAGACAAATGCCTTTGGAATGACAAGAGAGCGCGAGAACAGGACCGTCTTCCTTTCTCCGTCCGCTGGCAGTTCGCCCCCGAAAGCCGCATCGAGATTCTTGGTAAACGCCGGTTCCGCGTCACCCGCCGTGGCGTGGCGATGGAGGTTCAAGTCAGCGCGGATTGGGCCGAAGTATTCTGCGTGACGGAACCAAACCAGGTGGCCCAGGCCGATCCCGACGCGCCGCTGGCGGGCACGGTGTCTCCCGCGTTTCGTCGGACGCTTTGGGCGCCGTATCTCAAGTTGATCGCCCGCCCCACGGCGCAACCTTGCGTTTTCAGCACTCAATTCCTAGCCTCCGGGCCGTCCATCCCGGTCGATCGCGCATGAGTTCCTCCGTCGCCACCTCACTCCGGCAACTGCCCGTGCTCGGCACGCCGTTGCTGGTGACTCATTATAAGGAGTTGATCCGAGAGTGCCGGCGCTGGGCTGCGTCGCCCGGCGTCATCGCCCTCGAATTCGCCAACACCCAGGTCGTCACCAAGCGGCGCAGCGAGCCGGAATTCCACACCCTGACCTCGGCCTGTGATTTCTTCGCGCCGGACGGCATGCCCTTGATCTGGTGCCTGAACGCGCGCGGCGCGCACATGGACGATCGCGTCTACGGGCCAACCTTCATGCGGGAATGCCTGCGCGCCACACCCGCTCCGGCGAAGCATTACCTGCTCGGCGGTTCGACGGAACTCGGCGAACGACTGCGTGCGGTCATCCGGCAGTGGAATCCAGCCACGCAGATCGTCGGCTCGTGCCACGGACAGTTCGACACGGATGGACGGTTGAAGGACGGCGGGGATGACGCCTTGCTCGCCGAGATCAACGCGCTTTCACCCGACTTCATCTGGGTCGGTCTCGGCACGCCCAAACAGCAGGCATGGATTCACCGGCACAAACATCGCCTGAACCGCGGCGTGCTGCTGGGCGTGGGCTTCGGCTTCGACGTCAATGCCGGCACCAAGCGTGACGCACCCGGGTGGATGCAGCGGCGCGGCCTCACGTGGCTATTTCGTCTGGCGACCGAGCCTCGGCGGCTGGCCGGGCGCTATCTCAAATACAACAGCCTCTTCATGCTCTTCCTTCTGTGGGATGCGCTGCGGGGCAAGTCAGGAAAAACCCAATGCCTGTGAACACGGAACAAGCTTTGCGCATCAGCATTTTTGGACTGGGCTACGTCGGCGCGGTGACCGCTGGCTGTCTGGCGCGGCGCGGCCACACCATCGTGGGCGTGGACGTGCATCCGCAAAAAGTCGAGTCGTTCAACCGGGGCGTGCCGCCCATCATCGAGCCGGGCTTGGCGGAATTGATGGCGCAGGCGAAGGCCGGCGGATTGCTCCGCGCCACGACGCGCTGCGAGGAGGCGATTGCGGCGACGGACCTTTCCATCATCTGCGTGGGGACGCCCTCGACCGTGACGGGTGCATTGGATTTGGGTTTCGTGCGACAGGCGCTGGCGGAGATTGCTGGCGCGCTGCGGATGCGACGCAAGCCGCACACCTTGATCCTGCGCAGCACGATGTTGCCGGGCAGCACGGCGCAACTCGTCGAGGATTTGCTGGCCGACCTGGAGCGCGACGGCACGTTGCAGGTTTTCTATTACCCGGAGTTTCTTCGCGAGAGCACGGCGGTGGAGGACTTCGAGCATCCAGGCCTGGCGGTGATCGGCACGCGCGACCGGAAGCCGTTGCCCGCATCGCTGCGTGCCGCGCTGTTCGGTGAGAAGATCACGGTGCTCGACTGGGCGACAGCAGAATTTATCAAGTACACATGCAACGCCTTTCACGCGACCAAGGTGGCTTTCGCGAATGAAATTGGCCGGCTCGCGAAGCCGCTTGGGATCGATGCGCAGGAGGCGATGGCGCTCCTGTGCCAGGACACCAAGCTGAATCTCTCGCCCTACTACCTGCGTCCGGGCAATCCATTCGGCGGCGCCTGCCTGACGAAGGACGTGCGCGCGCTGGCCGATCTGGCGCGCAATCGCGGCACCAGCCTGCCCTTGCTGGAAAGCCTGCTCCCGAGCAACGAGCGGCATCTCGAAAGTCTGCTCGCGCTCATTCTCAAGTCCGGCCAGCGCGAGGTTGCGCTGCTTGGGTTGTCGTTCAAGCCCAACACGGATGACTTGCGCGAGAGCTGCATGGTCAAGGTCGCGCAAATCCTGCTGGCGCGCGGCTACACGCTGCGGATTTTCGACCCTGCCTTGAACCTGGCCGCGCTCATCGGCGCGAACAAGCGCGTCATCGATACCCGGATGCCCCACATCGCCTCGCTGCTGTGCCCCGATCTCGCGAGCGCCGTGGGGAAGAAAGGCGTGATCGTCGCCGCGCAGAAATGCGCGACGCTCGAAGAATTGCGCGAGGCCATCACCCCGGATCACCACGTCGTGGACGTGAACGGATGGCCCGAGTTGAAACAACTGCCGTCGAGGTACGAAGGATTCTGCTGGTGAGATCATTTACGATTTACGATTTACGATTCACGAGGCCCGCCATGTCTGTGGCTTGCCTTGTACGCTATTCGTCATTCGTCATTCGCCATTCGTAAATGCCTGCCGTCCTCATCATCGTCGAGAATCTGCCGGTGCCGCTGGACCGGCGCGTGTGGCAGGAGGCGTGCGCGCTGCGCGACGCGGGCTACGAGGTCGTGGTCATCTGCCCGCGAATGCGCGGCTACGACACGCCGGAGGAGAAGTTGGAGGGCATCCAGATCTACCGGCATTGGATCAGCGAAGAGGCGGGTGGGTTCCTGGGATTCTTCCGCGAATACACCTCGGCGTTGTTCGGCGAGTTCTGGCTGGCGTGCAAGGCGTGGCGGCGGCATCGGTTCAAGATCATTCACCTGTGCAATCCACCGGACCTGCTGTTCCTCGTGGCGCTGCCCTTCAAGCTGCTGTGCGGGGTGAAGATCATCTACGACGTGCATGACATCTGGCCGGAGATGTTCGAGGCGAAATTTCCCAATCGCGGCGTCTTCTACTGGCTGGTGCGCGCGGCGGAACGAATCACCTACGCCTGCGCCGACGTGGTGCTCGCCACGAACCAATCCGTAGAGGAGACCGCGGTGCAACGCGGCGGCAAGGACCCGGGCGACGTGTTCATCGTCCGCACCGCCCCGGCCATCAGCAAGGGCGATTACCGGCCCGACCTGTCGCTGAAGAAGGGGAGGGAATTCCTCATCGGCTACGTGGGGGTGATGGGCGACGCCGACGGAGTCAGCTATCTCATCGCCGCCGCGGCGCACGTAGTTCACGCGCTGGGGCGGCGCGACGTGCAATTCCTGCTGATGGGAACCGGGCCTGAGCACGCGAACTTGGTGGCGCAGCGGGACCGGTTGGGCTTGCGGGAATTTGTGGAACTGCCGGGCCGCGTGAGCAACGAGTCATTGTTCACCGCGCTGGCGACGATGGATGTAGGCGTCTCCTGCGATCCCATTAACACCTACAACGATCATTGCACGATGAACAAGGTGCTCGAGTACATGACTTTCGCCAAGCCGCAGGTGTTGTTCGATCTGAAGGAAGGCCGCGCCTCGGCGGGCGAAGCGGCGATTTACGTCCCGGAGAACTCCGCGCAGAAACTCGGCGAAGCGATCGTGCGATTGCTCGATGATCCGGCGACGCGTGAACGCATGGGGCGGCTGGGCGAAGAGCGGCTACGCACGCAGTTAAACTGGGAACGATCCGTGGAGCAGTTGCTCAAGGCGTATCAGGTGGCGCGCCGCCCGGATCGATGACTTCGCTTTACGGCAGTGACTGCCCCCAGATCGGATCCTTCGCAGCCACCGGGTTGACCCACACTTCAAACGCCGAAAGGCGGCCTGAGAGGATATAGCCCGGACGCCGCAGGTATGCCTGAACGAATCCCAGCGTGTCGTGAACGTCGGGCTTGGAGAGAAAAATCACATCGGGAGGAGGCCCGTTGGTTAACAATTCCAGCCTTGTGGGATAACATGGTACAAAGCGCCCGCCTAGCTGAGTGGCTCGCCCTGTGGTCAGCCCGTAATAGGCGGCGCATTCTTCGGCATCGGCGGACCACCATATTGTTCGACGCGCTTCCAATGCGCGCAGCGCCACCTGCGCGGCTCCACGATAGTCGTCCTTCCGATGAGCCGACCCAAAGCGCAGGATGAGGGCAGAAGCCAGCAGCGGGATCGCCAGCGCAATTGCCAGCCAGTGACTTGACCAGCGGGAACCGTTCTCACCGCGAGCCTTCGCGGCAAACGCCACCAATGCCACCACAAACGGAAGCAGCGGGGCGAGGTGCCGGCCCCAAAATGGGAATTTTACCACCATTGCAGCGAGATAGAGCATGGCCGCAGCCACTAGAATCGTCACCCCGATCCAGCGTGGCAGCGCCTCGCGCCGGGCCTGCCAGAGACGCCAGGCGACGACGGTGGAGAGGGCACCCAGCGAACCCAGG
>Ga0163144_10019766_pt1 | contig 13520 bp, 10 predicted proteins | sample OliLak19BULKMAT1_FD_123175 | JGI IMG/M metagenome (GOLD analysis project Ga0163144, IMG submission 123175) | Freshwater microbial mat bacterial communities from Lake Vanda, McMurdo Dry Valleys, Antarctica - Oligotrophic Lake LV.19.BULKMAT1 | ecosystem: Environmental > Aquatic > Freshwater >... | reverse complement strand
GTGCGGGCCGTCACGACGTGGGCCGTCGATGCGCGTGCCCCGCTCGGCCGTTTTGAAGTCCGCGGCGAAGCCGAGCGTGCCCCTGCCTACGAAGTGCTGCGCGCCGGCGCCACACTCGCCCCGATCGGCAGCGATACCGCGCTCACCGCGCGGGCAGTGCGTGGCACGCTGCTCGGTACCCTCCGGCCGGGGCTCGACCTCTGGACGCAGGCCGAGCAGATCCGTTTCGGCGATGCGAACCGGCGCAGTGGCGCCCAACTGGCGCTGCAGCAGTCGCTGCGGCCGGGCATCGGCGTCATCCTCGCCGGTGGTGTCATCGGCTTCCGGCAGTCGCTCCCGACGTATTGGACGCCATCACGCTACGCGCTTGCCTCCATCGGTCTGGACCTGCGCGCCGGCGTGCCCTCGAAAGTGGCGGGCTATGTACGGCTGCTCCCGGGCATCGGCGATGTTCGCGGGTTGCCCGCTGGCAATGGCCGGGCATTCCAGTTCTCGGCCGGTGCGGGCGCCGTAATGGAGCGCGGACGTTGGCGTGCCACGGCCGATGCGGCCGCCGGGCGCGATCGCGAGGGCGGCTATCAGACGTGGAGCGGTGAGCTTCGCCTCACCCGGCTGCTCCCATGACCGAGCACCCTGCATCGGTTGCCCGGCGCCGCCGCTGGGGTACCAGCTCCCGCATCCGCGAGTTCGCGATTCTGCTGCTCGGCGTCGCGCTCGTCGTCACGGCGATCTTCGGCACGTATCTGCTGCTCCAGCGCATGCCCTCGCCGCCGAAGGGCTGGCTGGCGGTCTTCGGCGTGGCGCTGCTCCTGGCGTTCCTGATCCTGCTGCTCGCGCGCTACGCGCTGCTCGCCGTGCTCGGCTATCTGCAGCACATCGAGGCGCGCGTCCGTGAAGGCGAGCCGGCGACCGTCGACGAACTCGAGCCCGTGACGCTCATCGTGCCGGCGTTCAACGAAGGGCCGGTCATCGAGAACGCCCTGCGCAGCCTGCTGCAGCTCGACTACCCCGCCTACGAGATCCTCGTGGTGGACGATGGCTCCACCGATGATACGGCGGCCCGCGTGGCGGCGATGGAGGGCCGCTACGGCGATGTCGTCATCCGCCTCGTGCGGCGCGACAACGGCGGCAAAGCGGCCGCGCTCAACACCGGCATTCAATTGGCGCGGCACCGCTTCGTGCTCTGCATGGACGGCGACTCCCGGCTGTCGCGGAACACGCTGCGCGCCGCGATGCCGCACTTCCGCGATCCGCATGTGGCGGCGGTGGCCGGCAACGTGAAGGTGGTCAATCGGAACAACCTGTGGACACGGCTGCAGGCGCTCGAATACGTCGAGGGGCTCAACATGGCACGGCGGGCGCAGGCGTATCTGCGCAGCGTGAACATCATTCCCGGGCCGGTCGGTCTCTTCCGTCGGGAGCTCCTGCTCGAGGTGGGCGGCTACGAAACCGATACGTTCGCGGAAGATGCCGACCTTACCCTGCGTCTGCTCCGGCGCGGCTGGCGCATCGTCTACGAGGATCAGGCGATCGCGTATACCGAAGCACCGGAGCAGCTCCGCGATCTCCTCAAGCAGCGCTACCGCTGGACGCGCGGCATTCTGCAGGCGCTGGCCAAGCAGCTGTCGGGGCTGCTCTGGCCCTCCAACGGGCCGGCGGTCTTCTTCTCGCTGCACCTGATGTTCTTCGAGGCGCTCCTCTGGCCTGCGGCGAACATCCTCGGCAACCTCGCCTTCGTCATCCTCGCGGTGACTCAGGGAGGCAGCGAGTTCGTCATCCTCTGGTGGGTGCTCCTCACGATACTCGACGTGATGGCGGCGCTCTACACCGTGGCGATGGAGGAGGAGGACTTGAAGCTGGTGCTCTACGCCCCGATCTATCGCCTTTTCTTCATCGTCATCATCGACGTCACCAAGCTCTGCGCCACGGTCGAGCAGCTTCTCGGGGTCCGCATGACCTGGGGCAAGCTCGACCGCGCCGGGCGCATCTGAACCGCCGGGAGTCCCGTCATGTCCCTGACCCAGACGCTGTCGCTGGTCATTCTCATCAGCTTTGCGGTGACCGTCGTGCTGGCGCTCGTCAGCTACGGCGCCTACAAGTACCGTGAACGGCGACGGCCCCGGATCGAGGAACGATCCGAGGCCGCGCCGAAGTGGTTCGAGCGGGTTCCGCCGCCGGAAGCCCCGGTGCAGTAGCGCCGCAGCCTACTTGCCGCGCTTGGCCTTCGTGCCGCTGCCCGACTTGACGATCGCCGCGCCGAGCTCGGTGTAGGCGGTGGGATCGGTCTCGCGGAACGGCTGCATCTTGTGGGTCACCTTGCCGTCGGGCCCGATGACGTACAGCAGACGCATGTCGAGCTTGTAGCTGGCGTTGTAGGCGCCGTACGGCTTCCCGGCGACACCGTCGGCATCGCTGAGGAAGGTGTGCGGATAGCCCTTCTCCTTGGCCCACGAAGCGAGCGTCTCCGGCGTATCGGTGCTGATCGAGAAGAGCGTGACGCCCTTTCCGCCATTGAACAGCGTCTCGTACTGATCGCGATAGGCATCGTTCTGTACCGTGCAGCCGCCGGTCCGCGCCTTCGGGAAGAAGGCGAGCACCACGGTCTGCCCCTTGTAGTCGCTCAGCTTCACGGCCTTGCCGACGCCGTCCTTGCCGGCGCTGACCAGCGTGAAGTCCGGTGCCATCTGTCCCACGTCGAGGCCCTGTGCCCGGCTTTCCACCGCCGCACCGGCCAGCATCGTCACGGCGAGCATCGCCGTCGTCATGATCCGCATCGTCTCATCCGCCATTGAAGGGTCCTGCGATGTCGGGGCGACCCTGCGCCGCCCCGGCGGTCGTTCGACTCACGACTTCCGTACCACCCGCCACACCTTTCCGTTCCGATCGGCCGCGATGAAGAGGGCGCCGGTCGGATCCACGGCCACACCTGCGGCCCGCAACCCCGTCTCGGCGTCCTTGAGCGTTGCCACCGTCACGTAGTCGCCCGCGGCCGTCCCGCCCTTGGTGAGCGGCTGGAAGACGACGCGGTAGCCGGCCTGCGGCAGCGGCGCGCGATTCCACGAGCCGTGGAACGCAATGAACGCCCCGTCACCGAACGACGCACCGAGCGCGCCCGGCTTGGCGAACGCGATCGCGTTGGGTGCCCAATGCCCCGGGAAGGCACGCACCGGCGGCTTGGCCTGCGCACAGGCACCGGTCTTCGAACCATCGCCGCCGTACTCCGGCGACAGCACCTTGCTCTTCAGATCGTTGTCGAAGTAGCAGCGCGGCCAGCCGAAATCATCGCCCTCCTGCACGCGCAGGAACTCTTCGGCCGGATTTTCCGCGTTCTTCTCGGCGCTGAAGCCCCAGTTCTGCGCGAGCTGGTCGCGACCGTGCTGCGCCGCGAAGACGACGTCGCTGCCCGGACGGACGGCGAGTGCCACGGCATTGCGAATGCCGGTGGCGTAGCGCACGCCGTCGGCCTGCCGCTGGTTGGGCGTCGCGGCGGAGAAGCGCCAGAGGCCGGCGCGCGTCTCGAGTTCCACGCACGGCTCGCGGCCCGGCGACTTCGTCTTGCGGTCCTGCTCCTGGCAGGTGTTGGTGGCGGATCCGACATTGACGATCAGCTGATCGCCGAGGAGTGCCACGCTCTTCGACACGTGATTGCCGTCGACCGGCAGCCCCGTGACGATCGTCTCCATCGGGCTCGTCGGCTCCAGCTGGCCCGGCGTCATCTTCCAGCGCACCACCTGCGTATCGGTGGCGAAGTAGAGATAGCCACCGCCCATCGCGATGCCGTTGCCCGAGCCCGGACCGAAGCGACGAGAGACGTCGGCGACGCCGTCACCGCTCGTGTCGCGGAGCGCGAGTACCCCGCCGCCCTTGCCGTACAGCGCGACGAAGAGGTCACCATTCGCGGCCGCAACTACGTGGCGCGGCGCGCCGATGTCAGAGGCAAACAGAGTGGCGCAGAGGCCGGGCGCGAGGGCCAGCCCGCCATTGTCCGGGGCGCACACCGGTGCCGTGGACGCGGGCCGCGGCGCGAAGGCGACGGTGCCGATCGCCAGCGCGACCGCACCGCCGAGGGCCGCCAAACGACGAGAAAAAACCGTGCTTCGAGGCATGCGAAATCCTTGCGCAGACGTTTTCCGAGGGAAACCGGAGAATTTCCCTCGGGCGAACCTATTGCGGCCCATTGGGAGAATGATAGTTTTTTCTTCGTGGTAGTGTTCCCGACCACGTACGATCCCCATTTTCCCGGAGTCCTGATGGCTGTCAAGAAGGCCGCGAAGAAGGCCGCGCCGAAGAAGGCCGTAAAGAAGGCGGCGCCGAAGAAGGCTGCCCCGAAGAAGGCCGTGACGAAGGCTGCCCCGAAGAAGGCTGCCCCGAAGAAGGCTGCCACGAAGGCCGCGAAGCGCACCCCGAACGCCGCGTTCATGAAGGCCCTCACCCCGTCGCCCGCGCTCGCCGCCGTCGTCGGTGCGAAGCCGCTCGCCCGTACGGAAGTGGTCAAGAAGCTGTGGGAGTACATCAAGAAGAAGGGCCTGCAGGACACGGTCAACAGGCGCAACATCAATTGCGACGACGCACTCAAGGGCGTGTTCGGCAAGAAGGATCAGATCTCGATGTTCGATCTGGCCAAGGGCATCGGCAAGCACCTGTCGTAAGGTCCCGCCGAAGCATCGCACGACAATGGGGGCGTCCCGCTGGACGTCCCCTTGGCGTTTCCGGTCCCGCCATGCGGCGGGCCGGGCGGCCCCTCCGAAATGCCGCCGCGCCGATTACCTTGGCCGGCATGGCCGGTGAATACATCTACACGATGCGCGACCTCCGTAAGGTCGTGCCCCCCTCTCGCGAGATCCTCAAGGGGATCTATCTCTCCTTCTACCCGGGCGCCAAGATCGGCGTGCTGGGCGGCAACGGCGCGGGCAAGTCCACACTCCTGCGCATCATGGCGGGCGTCGACACCGATTTCCTCGGCGAAGCGAAGCCGCTCGCGGGCACCAAGATCGGCTACCTCCCGCAGGAGCCGGTGCTCGATGCGTCGAAGGACGTGCGCGGCAACGTCGAGGACGGCGTGGCGCATCTCCGCAAGATGCTCGACGACTTCAACGAGCTCTCGATGAAGTTCGCCGAGCCGATGGGCGACGACGAGATGAACAAGCTGCTCGACAAGCAGGGCCGCCTGCAGGAGCGGATCGATCATCTCAATCTCTGGGAGCTCGACCACAAGCTCGACATGGCGATGGATGCGCTGCGGCTGCCGCCGGGCGATGCCGACGTCACGAGGCTTTCGGGCGGCGAGAAGCGTCGCGTGGCGCTCTGCCGCCTGCTGCTGAGCGAGCCGGACATGCTCCTGCTCGACGAGCCGACCAACCATCTCGATGCGGAATCGGTGGCGTGGCTCGAGAAGTTCCTCGAGAACTTCAAGGGCACCGTCGTCGCCATCACGCACGACCGCTACTTCCTCGACAACGTCGCGAAGTGGATTCTCGAGCTGCACCGCGGCGAGGGGATTCCGTTCGAAGGCAACTACTCGGCGTGGCTCGGGGCGAAGCAGAAGCGCATGGCCGTCGAGGAGAAGCAGGCCTCCGCGCGCCAGAAGACGCTCATCCGCGAACTCGAGTGGGTACAGGCGTCGCCGAAGGCCCGTCAGGCGAAGAGCAAGGCGCGCATTCAGCGCTACGAGGAGCTGCGCGCCGAGCAGGAGAAGATGCTCGACGGCTCGGCGGAAATCATGATCCCGGTGCCGGAGCGTCTCGGCGACGAGGTCGTCGTGGCCAACGGCATGAGCAAGGGCTTCGGCGACCGCCTGCTGATGGACAACGTGAGCTTCTCGCTCCCGCGCGGCGGCATCGTCGGCATCATCGGCCCCAACGGCGCCGGCAAGACGACGCTCTTCCGGATGATCGCGGGGCAGGAGACGTCGGACAGCGGCGAGTTCACGATCGGTCAGACGGTGAAGCTGGCGTACGTCGACCAGAGCCGCGAATCCCTCGACGGCAGCAAGACGGTGTACGAAGAGATCAGCGGCGGCGAGGACGAACTGCTGTTCGGCACGCGCAAGATCAACGCGCGCGGCTACTGCTCGGGCTTCAACTTCCGCGGGCCGGATCAGCAGAAGCGCGTCAAGGATCTTTCCGGCGGCGAGCGGAACCGGGTGCACATGGCGAAGGTGATGAAGAGCGGCGGCAACCTGCTGCTGCTCGACGAGCCGACGAACGATCTGGACGTCGACACGCTGCGTGCGCTCGAGGACGCCCTCATCGGCTTCTCCGGCTGCGCGGTGGTGATCTCCCACGATCGCTGGTTCCTCGACCGCGTGGCGACGCACATCCTCGCCTTCGAGGGCGAGAGCCAGGTGTACTTCTTCGAAGGCAACTATCAGGACTACGCGGCCGACTACAAGAAGCGCACGGGCAAGAGCGTGGACGACCCGCACCGGATCAAGTACAAGCCGCTCGCGCGCTGAGCGGCCGTGCTGCAGCAGTCATCTCGACGGATCTCCGGCTCCTGGCCGCGGGATCCGTCGCCGCTTTCTTCTCGAGGACCCCGCATGCCGCTGCTGCTCGCCAACCTCGCCGCGTCGGGCATGATGATCGGCCTGGTCTGGGTGATCCAGATGGTGCATTACCCTCTCTTTGCCGCCGTCGGGCCGGAGGCATGGCCGGCATACGCCAAGGGGCACAGTCGGTGGATCAGCGTGCTGGTGCTGCCCTGGATGACGGTGGAGCTCGTGACCGCGGTGGCGCTGGTCCGCTACCGGCCGGATGCCATCACCGCGCCGGAGGCGTGGCTCGGGCTCGGCCTGGTCGGCGTGCTCTGGGCGTCCACCTGGCTGCTGCAGGGTCCGCTCTTCACGAAGCTGGCCGCGCAATGGGATCCATCGGTCCATCGCCGCCTGGTGCTCACCAATTGGATCCGTACCTTCGCCTGGACCGCCCGCGGGGTGCTGCTCCTCGTCGTGATCGGCCGCGTGCTGCTCCGCCCGGTCGGCTGACGCGCGCCATCCGAGGCCCCATTCATCCACGAACCGCGAGTCCGGCATCTCTCCCCGATTGGCGTGAGCCCCGGTATCGCATTATTCAATACAAATGCATCCAGCACACCAGCGCATTCCCTACCTGCCCGCCCGCATCGAAGGTCTCGCCCAGCTCTCCCTGAATCTCTGGTGGAGTTGGAGCAAGGATGCCCGCGGACTCTTTCGCACCATCGATCCCGCGATCTGGCACCAGACGCGGCACAATCCGTTGGCGCTCCTGCGCCGCGTCGACCCGGCCCGTCTGGCGCATTGCGCCTCGGACACGGCATTCGTGCAGCATTACGACCGCGTGATGGCGGCTTTTGCGTACGAGCTCGAGCATGCGGACACCTGGTTCGCGAAAGCCTGCCCCAATGTGGATCCCGCGCATCCGGTGGCGTACTTCTGCGCCGAGTTCGGGCTGCACAACTCGGTGCCGATCTACTCGGGCGGCCTCGGCGTGCTGGCCGGCGACCACTGCAAGGCCGTGAGTGACCTCGGCGTCCCGATGGTGGGCGTCGGCCTGCTCTACACGAAGGGGTACTTCGACCAGCGTATCCGCGCCGACGGGTGGCAGGAGGACAGCGACGACGCGTTCGACATCGACCAGACGCCGATCCTTCCGCTCTACAACACCGACGGCTCCCGCATCTTCGCCACCGTGCAGACCGCGGGTCGGCCCGTCCACGTGACCGCGTGGAAGATGGAGGTCGGCCGGATGACGGTGTACCTCCTCGATACCGACCTCGAGGAGAACCGCCCGGACGATCGTCAGCTGCTGAACAAGCTCTACGCCGGTGGTCAGGCGCTCCGGGTGCGCCAGGAATGGATCCTCGGCATCGGCGGTGTCCGCGTACTCCGGGCCCTCGGCATCGCCCCGGGTGCCTGGCACGCCAACGAAGGGCATGCGGCCTTCATGCATGTGGAGCGCCTGCGCGAGCTTCGGCAGACCGGTGTGCCACTGCACGAGGCGCTCGCCACCATCCGCAAGACGAGCATCTTCACCACGCATACGCCGGTGCCGGCGGGCCACGACAAGTTCCCGGTGGAACTGCTGGAAAGCGTCACGGGCCCGGCCTGGGACGATCTGGGGATTTCCCGCGAGGAGTTCCTGGGCCTCGGCCTGCTGCCCGAGGATGCGCCGAACGTCTACCACATGACCGCAGTGGCGATCCGCGCCAGCACGCACATCAACGGCGTGAGCCGCCGGCACGGCGCCGTGTCGCGGCAACTCTGGCAGCACATGTGGCCGGGACGGCCGATGGATGCGGTCCCGATCGGGCACATCACCAACGGCGTGCATCTGCAGACATGGATGGCGAGCCCCGTGATGCGCCTGCTCGACGAGCACCTTGGTGCCGGCTGGCTGGACCGTCTCGACGATGGAGCCCTGTGGGACAAGGTGCTCACGCTCGACCACACCAAGTTGTGGGATGTGCACGTCCGACTGAAGACGGTGCTCGCGAACACGATCCGCGAAGAGGCGCGACGGCGCTTTTCGGCGCAACTGAAGGAGGCCTCGCAGGTCGTGGGGGCGGGCACGCTGCTCGACCCGAACGTGCTGACCGTCGGCTTCGCCCGGCGCTTTGCGACGTACAAGCGTGCCAACCTGCTGTTCAGCAACCTCGAGCGGATGCGGCGGCTCTGCACCAACGCCAAGCGACCCGTGCAGTTCATCTTCGCCGGCAAGGCGCACCCGGAAGACCGACCAGGCAAGGAAGTGCTGAAGGACGTGTACGCCTTCACGCGGGATCCGGCGTTCGAGGGACGGATCGCGTTTCTCGAGGACTACGACATGCACCTGGCCCATCTGCTGGTGCAGGGTGTGGACCTCTGGATGAACATGCCGCGCGTGCCGCTCGAAGCCTCGGGCACCAGCGGCATGAAGGCCGGCCTCAATGGCGTGCCGCAACTCAGCACGCTCGACGGCTGGTGGCAGGAAGGCTACGACGGCCTGGCCGGCTGGGCCGTTCCGCCGACGCCGGAGGGCGAAGACGTGGACGCGCACGACGCCGACAAGGTCTACCGCCTGCTCGAAGACCAGATCGCGCCGCTGTACTACACGCGCGACAGTCACGGCGTCCCCGTCGGCTGGGTGGAGCGCATGCGGCACGCCGTGCGGCTCTCGGGGTCGATGTTCACGTCGCAGCGCATGGTGACGAACTACGTGCAGGCGTACTACGCGCCCGCACTGCGACAGGACCGCTTCACCGACGATCCTCCGACGATCTGATCGTGTCGACTCCCGCCGCTGGCCCGCGCCGCGCGATCGTGCATCTCGCGGCGGAGTGCTTCCCGCATGCGCGCACGGGCGGCCTCGCCGAAGCCGTGCACGGGCTGGCGGCGGCACAGGCCGCGGCGGGCGAACAGGTGCACGTCGTGATGCCGCTGCACCGCTCGGTGCGCGCCGCCGATGACGCGCATCCTGCCGGCGAGCCGTTCGACGTCGTGGTGGGACCGCGGGCGGAGTGGGCCCGGCTCTGGCGGGTGGGCCGTTCCGATGCGCCGACGATCTGGGCCATCGAGCACGAAGGCTTCTTCGGCCGCGACGCCATCTACGGCGGAGCGGACGGCGACTATCCGGACAACCCGCGCCGCTTCGCCTATTTCTGCCATGCCGCGCTGCAGGCGATCGCCGCACAGCACGATGGGCCCGTGGTGCTGCATCTGCACGACTGGCACACCGCCCTCGCCGCGCTCTTCCTGCGCGAGTCGTCCCGGCACCGAGCGCTCTCCGAGCGCGCCCGCGTGATCCTCACCGTGCATAATCCCGGCTATCAGGGGCACTTCAGTCCCAACGTGCTCCCCGACCTCGGCATCCCCTGGTCGCTGTTCACTTGGGAGCATCTGGAGTGGTACGGGAAGGTCAACTTCCTGAAGGGCGGCCTGACCTACGCCGACCGCGTCTTCACCGTCAGCCCCAGCCAGGCGGCGGAGCTGCTGACGCCGGCGGGCGGCTTCGGGCTGTACGAGATCTTCCAGGCACTCGGCCCCCGGTTCGGGGGCATCATCAACGGCATCGACCAGCGCATCTGGGACCCGGCGCATGATCCGCAGATCGTCGCGGCATTCGGCGCCGACGATCCGGCCGGCAAGACGGCCTGCAAGGCGGCGGCGCAGGACCGGTTCGGGCTGCCGCGGCGTGCCGACGTGCCGCTCTTTGCGTTCGTGGGGCGTCTGGTGCAGCAGAAGGGACTGTCGCTGGTCCTCGAGTCGCCGCAGCTGCTGCAGCAGGATGCGCAATTCGTCTTTCTCGGCCAGGGCGAGAGCCGCTTCGCCGAGGGGATCAGGTCGTTGGCGGAGCGCCTGCCCGACCGGATTTCGTTGCATTACGGTTTCCGCGATGAACTGGAGCACACGATCATCGCCGGGGCCGACGCGCTGCTGATGCCGTCGCAGTACGAGCCGTGCGGCCTGACGCAGATGCGCGCACAGCGCTACGGGACGCTGCCGATCGTGCGCCGGGTCGGGGGGTTGGCCGACACCGTGAGCGACGGCGAGACCGGCTTCGCCTTCGACGCCTTCAGCACGGAGGCGTTCGCCGGCGCCACCGGCCGCGCCCTCGCGTGCTGGCAGAACCCGGCGGCGTGGCGACGCATGATGCGCCTGGCCATGCAGCGCGATTTCTCCTGGCGCGAACCGATGGCGCGCTATTTCGAGGCATACGACACGACCGGAGCCGCTTCATGACGCGCCTCGTGCTGGTGCTGCACAGTCACCTGCCGTGGGTGCTGCATCATGGCCGCTGGCCCCACGGCTCCGACTGGCTGACCGAAGCCGCGGTCGACACGTATCTGCCGCTCTTGGAAGTGCTGCTTCGGCTGCAGGCCGACGGCGTCGCCGCACCGATCTCGCTCGGCATCACGCCGGTCCTCGCCAACCAGCTGGCGCACCCCGACTTCGCCACCGAACTCGACGCGTTCTTCGTGCAGCGCTTGACGGCGTGCACGGAAGCGGCGGCGGCGCTGGAGGGTCCGGATGCGCCGGCCATGCTTCCCATCGTGACGTACTGGCAGGCCCGCTATGCGCGGCTGCGGACGCTCTTCGACGGCATCGGGCATGATCTGATCGGCGCCTTCCGCGAGCTTGCCGCATCCGGACGGATCGAGCTGTTCAGTTCAGCGGCCACGCACGGCTTCCTGCCGCTGCTCGGCCGGGACGAATCGATCCGCTTGCAGCTCCAGCTGGGGGCCGCCGAGCATCGACGCCTCTTCGGGCGGGACGCCGCGGGGTGCTGGATGCCCGAGTGCGCCTATCGGCCCGGCGGCCCATGGCACCCGCTCCCGAATGCACCGGACGCCGGACGGTACCGCGACGGGATCGAGCGGTTCGTCGCCGAGGCGGGATTCCGGTGCACCGTTGTCGATACGCACCTGACCGCCGAAGCCCAGCCGATCGGCGCTTCGGGCGGCATCGACGGCGGCGCGGCACAGTCGGCAAACGAACGCGCCGTGCATCGCCTGCATCGCGTGGGGCCGGATCTCGCCGTCTTCACGCGTGACCCGCGTCTCTCCGCGCAGGTCTGGAGTCGTTTCGAGGGCTATCCCGGAGACGGTCGGTATCTGGAGTTCCACAAGACCCGCTGGCCCGGCGGGCTCAAGCTCTGGCGCGTCACGGGTTCCGGCGTCGACCTCGGTGACAAGGCGCCCTATGATGCGGCGGCCGCGCACCGCGCCGCGCACCACCACGCCGCCCACTTTACGCAGCTCGCCGCGCGCCTCGGCGCCGAGGCCGATGCCGATGCCGTCTTCTGCGCGCCATTCGACACCGAACTCTTCGGCCATTGGTGGTTCGAGGGTCCCGACTTTCTCGAGGCAACGTTTCGTTGCCTCGCGACCGAACATGCCGTCACGCCGTCGCTCGCCGCGGATGCGTTGCGCGAGGCCGGCTCGCTGCCGCAGCTGACGATGCCCTCCGGCTCATGGGGCGCCAATGGCGACTGGAGCATGTGGCTCTCGCCAGCGACGGCGTGGACGTGGGAACGCCTCTGGCCGCTCGAGTCGCGCTTCTGGGACACCATTGCCGCGCATCTCGACGACCACGCGGCGCATGACACGATCGCCCAGGCGGCGCGAGCGCTGCTGCTGGCCCAATCGAGCGACTGGCAGTTCATCATTTCGACCGGTGCGGCCGCGGACTATGCCGAGGAGCGTTTCACCGCGCATGCGAACGACCTCGAGCAGCTCCTCGACGCGCTGACCGATGACGACCGCGGTGCGGCGCTTGCCGCGGCCCTGCACCGCATCGATGATCTCTTTCCCGATGTGCTCGCCACCGTGGCAGCCGTCGTCCGAGGTAGTCCATGAGCGCCCCCGTCCGTTTCGTCTTCGGCCTGCACCTGCATCAGCCGGTCGGCAATTTCGACCACGTCTTCGCCCAGCATCTCGACGACGTCTACGTGCCGCTGCTCGATGCGCTCGAGGCAGCACAGTTCTTCCCGGTGGTGCTGCATGTCTCGGGGCCGCTGCTCGCCTGGCTGCAGACGCATGCGCCCGAGTATGTGGCGCGGCTTGCCGCCCACGTACAGGCGGGCCGCATCGAGGCGCTCGCCAGCGGCTACGACGAACCGGTGCTCGCCATGCTGCCCCGCGCCGACCGCCTGCATCAGATCCGCACCATGCGGGACGCCATTCGCACGGTGCTTGGTGGAGAGGCCACCGCTGCATGGCTCACCGAGCGCGTCTGGGAGCCGGACTTGGCGAGCGATCTCGCCGAGGCCGGCATCACGAGCGTTCTTGTCGACGATCGGCATTTCCTGGTGACCGGCTTCGAACCGGCGCAGATGCACCGGCCTTGGATGACCGAACACAACGGGCGCACCATCCGCCTCCTCCCGATTCTCGAACGGCTCCGGTATCTGATCCCGTTCCGTCCGCCCGAGGAGACCGTTGCGTATCTCCGCGAACTGCACGCCCAGGGTCATCAGCTCGCCATTCTGGCCGACGACGGCGAGAAGTTCGGCGGCTGGCCCGGCACCAAGCAGTGGGTCTACGAGGAGGGATGGCTCGCGCGGTTCCTCTCCACGATGAACGCGGCGATCGCGGAGGGCATCGTACAGTTGTCCACGCTCCGTGATGCCATCGAAGAGGTCGAGGCCGCGGGGCCGGCCTATTTGCCGACGGCATCGTACCGCGAAATGGAAGGCTGGTCGCTGCCGCCCAAGGCTGCCGCGCGGCTGCAGACGCTGGAGCGTGACCTCGGCGAGCGTGCGCATGGCGCCGACAGCGCGCTGCTCCGCGGTTCGCACTGGAAGAACTTCCTCGCGAAGTACACCGAGTCCAATCGCATGCACAAGCACATGCTGCGCGTGTCGCAGCTCTGCCATGACTTCGACAACCCCCCGATGGCGCGTGCCGCCATCGGCCGGGCGCAATGCAACGACGCGTATTGGCACGGGGTCTTCGGCGGGCTCTATCTGCCGTTCCTGCGCGGTGCGATCTGGAAGAATCTCGCCGACGCCGAAGGGATGCTGCGCGCCGGAGACGGGTTCACTGCCGAGTCGATCGACGTGGACGCC
>Ga0163144_10019765_pt1 | contig 13520 bp, 8 predicted proteins | sample OliLak19BULKMAT1_FD_123175 | JGI IMG/M metagenome (GOLD analysis project Ga0163144, IMG submission 123175) | Freshwater microbial mat bacterial communities from Lake Vanda, McMurdo Dry Valleys, Antarctica - Oligotrophic Lake LV.19.BULKMAT1 | ecosystem: Environmental > Aquatic > Freshwater > Lake... | reverse complement strand
GTAGACCGCAAACCCCGCCACCCACGCCGCCACCCCAGCGGCCGTGAACGCGGGCATGTGTTCAGTCTGGTAGATTCCCTCGACATCGACCTTCGCGCGAAGCACGACGAAGTGCGCGAGGAAGATGCCGCCGACCGGAACCAGCACGGCGCCGAGCAGGACCATCAGGTCGGCAAAGCGCGTGAGCCAGTCCGACGAGATCAGGCCGAGCGCCGTGCCGATCAACCCGATCATCCACACCGAACCCACGCCGGTTGATCGTGGTACCAGCGTTCGCCAGGCCAGCGACGACAGGTAGATGTTGACGAAGTTGGTGGTCACCGTGGCCAGCACCACCAGCATCGCCGCCCACCAGCCAACGCCGGCGGCCGCGAGCATCGCGCCCGGATCGTCGCTGCCCGCGATGCGCGCCAGGTTCCATCCGACCGGCATCAGCCACAGGGCCGGCACGGCGAGTCCGGCGAACACCGCTGTCGCTCCCGCGCGGGCCGAGCGGGTGTAGCGTGAGTAGTCGGCAAACATCAGCAGCCAGGAGACCTGGTAGCCGATCACCACGTCAATGCCCCAGAGCAAGGGTGGGGGTGGGGCGGTGCTGACGAGGTCGACGCGGGCCGGCAGTGTGAAGGCCGCCCACGTCAGCACCGAGCCGGTAATCACCATCAACGGGACCGCAATGCGGTCGGCGTAGCCGACGGCCCGTGGTCCCCGCGCGACAATGACCGTGGCGAGCACGCCGAGGGCCGCGGCCCACCACCGCGCACTCGAACCGCCACCCAGCAGATGCACGCAGACCGACGCGGCGATCGTGTTGTTGACGGCAATCCACGCGAAGTTGGTCAGGTAGAGCAGGCCCGACACGAGCTGCGCGCCGCGCAACCCGAGCGGCGCTCGCGCAGCAATCATCGACGGTACGCCGAAGCGCGACCCGACCGGCGCCAGCAGGGCGACCAGCAGGGCGCCCAGGATCGCGCCAGACACCACCAGCACCATCGCGTCGGTGCTGCCATAGCGCGATCCCAACACGGCGCCGGTCTGCAGCGTGGTGGCCACGACGTTGGCCGCCGCGAAGATCAGGAAGAGGTCAAACGCCGGTTGCGTCCGTTGGCTTTCCGGGATCGGTGAGAGGTCCGCAGCGTCCATGGCAGGGGCGGCAGTATACAGCCCCGGCGCAGACGAGGCAGAATGTCATCCACCATGAAACGCATTCTTCTCGCCCTTGTGTTCACGCTGGCGGCCCATGTCCCGGCGTTTGCCACCTGGTCAGTGATCGCCGTGGACGCCGTGACCGGCCAGGTCATCATCGCTTCGGCCACCTGCGTCCTTCAGCAGGGGTTCCCGCAGCGCCAGCCGAATCCGTCGCGCGATCTAATGGATGTTCAGGCCGTGATCGTCCCCGGCATTGGCGTCGCCGCCTGCCAGGCGGGTGCCGACAACACCCGCGAGAACCAGATGCTGGTCTACGCGGAGCTCAAGAAGGGGACGCCGCCAGTCAAGATTCTGGAGTTACTCAAGCAGCTCGAGGCGGCCCGCAGCGGGGCCCCCAGCGCGGCAGCCGCGCTGGGGTCGAAGCCCGAGAACCAGATCGAGCGCCGCCAGTTCGGCATTGTCGCCATTCCTGACGGCAAGGAGATCACCGCCCAGAACAACCGCGTCGGGTTCAACGGTGCCAGCAACTCGGTGTCGTCGCTCTATTTCGGCGGCCGCGTCGGTGATCTCTATTACCAGGTGCAAGGCAACACCCTGCTGGGTGATGCCGTCGTGCATCAAGCGGCCCTGGCCTTCACCAGAGCCACGGGAACGATGGCCGACCGGGTGATGGCAGCGATGGAGGCGGCCGATGCCAACGGCGGCGATCATCGCTGCAATTGCGGCGTCAGCGTTCTGGACTTCGTGCCCTGCGACAACAAGACAGCGCACGTCGCCTACATCGCGATGGCCGAGAAAGATGATGCCGTCGGCGCCACCCACAACGACGGGCAGTACTCCGTCTACCTCAGCGTCACCGACCACAACACCGTGAAGGGCGAAAGCGGGAATCCGGTGAAGACCTTGCGCAAGCGCTACGACGCGTGGAAGAAGGCGGGTTCGAAGAAGACCGGCGCGATGCCGCCGTCGCCGTATAAAGGCACCAAGTAGCTCTCCGACTGCCCGTTCGGCCCGGTGCCGGGCGGGCGGTATACTGCCGCCATGCGTGCGCTCCTGCTGTCTGCAATCCTCCTGCTGTCCGCCGTCGCCGCGGCGGCGCAAACCAGTCTCCCGGCCTTCGTGCTCCAGCCCGATCGCGTCTTCGACGGTGAGACCATGCACCCGGGATGGGTCGTGGTCGTGCGTGGCGACCGCATCATCGCGGCTGGGCCACCGGCCACGACCAGTGCCCCGGGCGGCGCGCGGACCATCGCGTTGCCGGGCACCACGCTCATGCCCGGCCTGATCGAAGGGCACTCGCACCTGCTGCTGCATCCCTATAACGAGACGCCGTGGAACGACCAGGTGCTCCGCGAGCCACTGGCGCTGCGGGTCGCGCGCGGCGTGAATCATGCCCTGGCGACGTTGCTGGCCGGCGTGACGACGGTGCGCGATCTGGGGAGTGAGGGCGCGGCGTATGCCGATGTCGGATTGCGACAAGCGATCAACGAAGGCATCGTGCCCGGGCCGCGGATGCTGGTCGCGGGACCAGCGATGGTCGTGACCGGCAGCTACGCGCCGAAAGGTTTCGCTCCTGAGGTCACCGTGCCGCAGGGCGCCGAAGAAGCCGATGGCCTCGACGGCGTCGTCCGCGTGGCGCGCGGGCAGATCGCGCGCGGCGTTGACTTCATCAAGATCTACGCCGACTACCGCTGGGGTCCCAATGGCGAGACCAGGCCTGGCTTTACCCTTGGCGAGATTCAGCGAATTGCCGAAGCCGCCAACAGCAGCGGCCGGCCAGTCGTGGCGCATGCCTCGTCGCCGGAAGGCATGCGTCGGGCGATTCTGGGCGGCGTCGAAACCATCGAGCACGGCGACGAGGGCACGCCCGAGATCTGGAAGCTGATGGTGGAAAAGAACGTTGCCTATTGCCCGACGATCGCAGCGGGTGATGCCACGGCGCAGTATGCCGGGTGGAAGAAGGGCGTCGATCCCGAGCCCGCGCGCATCACGCGGAAGCGCGAGACGTTCAAGGCGGCGCTCGCCGCCGGCGTGAAGATGTGCTTTGGCGGCGACGTCGGTGTCTACCCCCACGGCGACAACGTGCGCGAACTGGAGCTGATGGTGGAGTGGGGCATGACCCCAGCCGCGGCGCTGGTGGCGGCCACGTCGGGCAACGCCACCTACTTCCGCCAGGCCGAACGCATTGGCCGCGTGAAGGTGGGTCTGTTCGCCGACCTGATCGCGGTGACGGGTGACCCCACGGCGGACGTCCACGCCCTGCGCAACGTCAAGCTCGTCATGAAGGGCGGCAAGGTCTATAAGGAACCTGACGGGAAGTGATCCGGGTCGGGAGGCAACCCTTGTCGGGAGGCAACTCTGGTCGGGAAACGACACGGGTCGGGCGCCGGTCAGACGACGTTGGCTTCACCGGCGATGATGCGTCGGCTGAAGCGATCGAGAGTGAACGGGGAGAGGTCGAACTGCGGATCGCGACCCGTGATCAGATCCGCCAGGATGCGGCCGGCCGCTGGCGCGTGTTGGAAGCCGTGGCCGCTGAAGCCGGCGATGGTGTAGAACCCCTCGACGTCGCTCGATGGCCCGATGATCGGATTGTGATCCGGCGTCATCTCATACAGTCCCGCCCAGGCGTGTGACACGGCCGCGTCGGCGAGGGCCGGCAGCCGCTGCATCGCGACCTCGATCACCTTCGGCAGGAAGTCCCATCGCACGGTAATGTCGAAGCCAGGCTGCTCGTCGGGGTCGCCCATGCCGAACAACAGTCCGCCGCCCTCGCGGTGGAAGTAGAAGCTGCTGTCGAAGTCGATCACCAGCAGCTTGTTCTTCGGCACGCGACCGGCGTTCGCGCCCTCGTCCCAGGAGCCGCCGCCCGGCGGCGAGGCGATGAAAATGTGGCGCCGCTCGGGTTCGACCGGCACGTCGACCCCGCACAGGCGGCCAATCGACTTGGCCCACGGGCCGGCGGCGTTCACCACCAGCGGGGTGGCGATGTTGCCGCGCGAGGTCTGGACCTCGACTACCCGATTGCCGTCGAGGCGAATGCCGGTGACTTCGGTTTCGCGGATCACTTCCGCGCCCCTGGCCTGTGCGCCCTTGGCAAAGCCCACCGTGACACCGTTCGGATCGGCCACGCCATCCGCCGCGCAGTAGGTCGCGCCTTTCACGCCGGTCACATCGAGCCCCGGCGCCAGCGCCTGGGCCTCGGCTGGGGAGAGCCAATGCACGTCCACCCCACGCGACTTCTGCAGTTGGACGTTCTTGAGGAAGGTGGCCACGTGCGCAGCCTTGGACAGCAGGAAGAGATAGCCGTCCTGGTGGAAGTCGATCGGCGTGCCGACCACCTCCTCGAACCGCGCCATCATGGCGATGGATTCGAGCGACAGGTCGATGTTGGCGGGATGTGAGAACTGGTGACGCACCCCGCCGGCATTGCGGCCGGTCGAACCGGTGGCGAGCTGCGCTTCGCGTTCGATCAGGGCGACGTTGGTGAGGCCCAGCTGGGCGAGATGCCACGCCACGCTGGCGCCCATGCACCCGCCACCGACAATGACTGCGTCTGCTGTCTGTTTCATGAGGGCGATCTGAATCTATCAGACCGCCCTCACGACGGCCAGTTGTTAGGCGAGGTCGAAGCGGTCGAGGTTCATCACCTTGGTCCACGCAGCGACGAAGTCGTGCACGAACTTCGCCTGGGCGTCCGCGCTGCCATAGACCTCGGCGAGCGCGCGCAGCTGTGAGTTGGAGCCGAACACGAGATCGACCCGCGTCCCGGTCCACTTGACCGCGCCGCTCGTGCGGTCGCGTCCTTCGAACACGTCCTCAGCGTCCGACACCGCCTTCCACGTCGTCCCCATGTCGAGCAGGTTGACGAAGAAGTCGTTGGTCAGCGCGCCGGAGCGCTTGGTGAAGACACCGTGTGGGGTCTGTCCGGCGTTGGTGTCCAGCACGCGCATGCCGCCGACGAGCACCGTCATCTCGGGCGCGGTCAGCGTCAGCAGCTGCGCGCGGTCGATCAGCAACGCCTCAGCCGACACCGTGTACTGGCCCTTCAGATAGTTGCGGAAGCCATCGGCGATCGGCTCGAGAACGGCGAAGGCGTCGACATCGGTCTGCTCCTGCGACGCGTCGGTGCGGCCCGGTGCGAAGGGCACGGTCACGTCGACGCCGGCGGCCTTCGCGGCTTTCTCGATACCGACGCCGCCGGCCAGCACGATCACGTCGGCCAGCGACAGCGTGCCCGTCGCTTTCTGGATGGCATCCAGCGTGGCCAACACCTTCGTCAGTTGCGCCGGCTGGTTGACGGGCCAATCCTTCTGCGGCGCCAGGCGAACACGCGCGCCGTTGGCACCGCCGCGCTTGTCGGAGCCGCGGAAGGTCGAGGCCGAGGCCCAGGCCGCGGACACCAGTTCCGACACCGACAGACCCGAGGCGGCGATTCTGGCCTTCAGATCGGCGAGGTCCGCGGCACTCGGTGCCGGCAGGGTCGCCTTGGGCAGGGGATCCTGCCAGATCAGGTCTTCCGCCGGCACCTCCGGTCCGAGATAGCGCGCGCGCGGACCCATGTCGCGATGCGTCAGCTTGAACCACGCGCGGGCAAACGCCTCCGCGAACTGATCCGGATTCGCCAGGAAGCGGCGCGAGATCTTTTCGTAGGCCGGGTCCATCCGCAACGAGAGGTCCGTTGTCAGCATGGTCGGTGCGTGGCGCTTGGCCGGGTCGTGGGCATCCGGAAAGGTGCCGGCGCCGGCGCCGCCCTTGGCAACCCACTGGTGCGCACCGGCCGGGCTCTTCGACAGCTCCCATTCGAAGGCGAACAGGTTCTCGAAGAAGTGGTGGCTCCACTGGGTGGGCGTTTGCGACCAGGTGACTTCCAGGCCGCTCGAAATCGTGTCGCCACCCTTGCCCGTGCCGAAGCTGCTGGTCCAGCCGAAGCCTTGCGCCGCAAGACCTTCCGCTTCCGGCTCACGCCCCACCAGCTTGGCATCGCCGGCGCCGTGGGTCTTGCCGAAGGTGTGACCGCCGGCGATCAACGCCACGGTTTCTTCGTCATCCATCGCCATGCGCAAGAAGGTCTCGCGAATGTCCCTGGCCGCGGCGATCGGATCCGGGTTGCCGTTCGGTCCCTCCGGGTTGACGTAGATCAATCCCATCTGGACCGCCGCGAGTGGGTTCTCGAGGTCGCGGTCACCGGAGTAGCGCCGGTCTTCGAGCCACTTGCCCTCGGCGCCCCAGTAGACGTCTTCGTCCGGCTCCCACACGTCAGCGCGACCGCCGGCGAAGCCAAAGGTCTTGAAGCCCATCGACTCCAGGGCGACATTGCCCGTGAGGATCATCAGGTCGGCCCACGAAATCTTCTGGCCGTATTTCTGTTTGATCGGCCACAGCAGCCGGCGGGCCTTATCGAGGCTGACGTTGTCCGGCCAACTGTTGAGCGGGGCGAAGCGCTGCTGGCCGGCTCCGGCACCGCCGCGACCGTCGCCAGTGCGGTAGGTGCCGGCGCTGTGCCAGGCCATGCGAATGAAGAGCGGTCCGTAGTGCCCGAAGTCCGCCGGCCACCAGGCCTGCGAGTCGGTCATCAACGCGACCAGGTCACGCTTGACGGCCTGGAGATCGAGGCTCTTGAACGCCTCGGCATAGTTGAAGCCCGGGTCCAGCGGGTCGGACTGCGGCGAGCGCTGGTGCAGAACCTTCAGGTTCAGTTGGTTGGGCCACCAGTCCTTGTTCGAGGTACCGCCGCCGGCGGGGTGATTGAAAGGGCATTTCGCTTCGTTCGACATGTTCGTGCGTTCTCCTACTTGCAGGCAGTATATGGATCAGCCGCCTGCCGCTCCAAGATATCGTTACTGCCTGACGTCGCGCCGGCCCTCCACCACGCGCTCCCCAACCTCGCCATCGTCTGGAGCGAAGACAAGACGCAGACGCTGGTGAAACAGATCGCGGACGCGCGCCCGGTTCGCGCGTTCAAACGTCCGGGCCCGACTCGCACCATTGTGCTCGCGTGGCGCAGGGGTAGCGCGTTGGCGCAGCCGCTCACCGCGGTCGCGGGCGTGATTCGCAAGGCGTGGCGAACCTGAGACTGACCGGCTACTTTGCGGCCTGGTCTGGCTCGTCTTTCCACTCCAGGTAGACCGCACACCGTTCGGCTTTCCCTGGCTCGCAGACGCAGCTCTTCGGGTGACGAACCGCCCCGCACTCGGTGCAGACTTCCTGCTTATCGCAGCGGACGTAATCGCGAAACACCGGCTTACCCCACATGTCGGCTTCCTCGGCTGCCATGACTTCGGCCCCGGTCACCTGCGGTCGCCATTGATGGTGTTCCCACTCCAGGTTCAGAAAGTGCTTGGTGCAGCTCATCTCGCCACCTCGTGTGAGGGGATCTGCAAGAGCCGCTCCAGTGAACGCGGTGCGCGATCGCGCCGCAATCGGTTCTCTTGGCTTGCGGAGTCGAGCGAAATCCCGCGCGGCCGGGAAATTCCCCGCCGCACAGGGCGGCGGGGAACGCTGACTACCGCGAGACGAGGGCGCCGCGCAGATAGACGCTGGCGATCTTGCGGGTGTTGGTGATGTCGTCGAGCGGGTTGGCGTCGAGGACGATGAAGTCGGCGGTCTTGCCGGCTTCGATGGTGCCGGTGTTGGGCACGCGCACGAACGTGGCGGCGTTGCGGGTGGCGGCGATGATCACCTGTGCCGGCGTCATGCCCGCAGCCACCATGTCGGCCATCTCGACGTGTGGCGCCCACGGCGTGTTGCCGTCGGTGCCGACGGCAATCGTCACGCCGGCAGCCGAGAGCTTCGCCAGGTTGCGTGCCTGGATGCCCCACGTGGCGGCGACGGCCGGCCGGTCAGTGGCGGCGGCCTGGATCTTCTGCAGTTCGCCGTCGGGAATGCGTCCGCGCAGCCAACTGTAATCAGCGGCGACGCCGCGGTCCGGCATGTTGGGGATCAGCACGACGTTCTTGCGCTCCTTGAACATGGCCACGATCTCGTCATCGATGTCGCGATCGCGAATCCCGTGCGCGAAGGCGTCGATGCCGGCCTTCAGCAGTGCCTTGGCATCTTCGAGGGCGAAAATGTGCGCGGCGACACGGAGCTTCAGTTTGTGCGCCTCGTCAATCACGGGTCCGTAGAGCGCCGGCGTCAGCTTCGGAAACTTGCCATCGCGATCGTCGACCCAGATCTTGATCAGATCGACCTTCTTGGCGGCCTCTTCCTGCACGGCCTTGCGGGCCTCGGCCTCGTTGGTGATCCAGTGAGGTACTTCAGTGCGGCCCTTCTCTGGTGCCGTGATGCCGCGGCCGGCCAGGTAGAGCCGGGCGAGGCCCGGCGTGGTCTGCGCGCGCTGGGCGAACGGCACATCGGTGCCATCCAGGCCCAGGCTGAGCGCCGCGCCGACGCCGAACTGCGCGCGCTGCCGTAGGTCCGCGGTTAACTCCGGCTGCGTCGTGCTGGTGTGCACGTGCGCATCGACAATGGCCGGCATCACCGTCTTGCCGGCGAGGCTGACGCGCGCGGCCCCGGCCGGCGCCTTGATGGCAGCGGCCGAATCAATCTGCGTGATGCGGTCGCCCTGCATCACGAACGAGGCGTTCTCGATCACACGGCCATCGCCGACGATGACGCGCGCGCCTTCGAACACCGTGACGGTCGGCGTTTGCGCGACGGCAATGGTGAAAGCAAATGTGGCAACTGCCACGACTGGAACCAAACGCTTCATATGACCCCCCATCGATCCCGGACCCCGGATCCCGTTACTTCCTGTAGACGATGCCATTTTTCATCACGAACCGCACGCGCTGCAGTGCGGTGATATCGGTGAGTGGATCGCCGTCGACGGCCACGAGGTCGGCGGCGAGGCCGGTGGTGACTGAGCCGGTGACCGCCTCGAGGCCCATCGACTCGGCCGCGAGCGAGGTCATGCCGATGATGGCATCCATCGGCCGCTGCCCCGACTTCACGCGCTCGATCGGCTCGCGCGCGTTCTGGCCGTGCGCCCCGGCCACGGCATCGGTGCCCATCACCATCTTCAAGCCCATCGTCTTGAGCGCGGCGCCAAACATCGCATCCTTGAGGTCCAGCGCCTTGGCCATCGCCGTGAAGCCTTCTTCGGTGTAGTTGCCGATGCCGAGGAAGCGCGACTTGTTCTCGAGATAGTTCTGCGTGACCAACCCGATGTTGGGATCGAAGTAAACGCCGGCCTCGGCCAGCGCCTTCAACGCCTCCGGCGTCGCGAGGCCGCCATGCTCCACCACTGTGCACCGGGCCTTCGCGGCGCGCATCATCGACTCAGGACTGTGGGCGTGCACCATGCTGCGCAGGCCCTGCGCCCGCGCTTCGCCGCACGCCGCGTCCAACTGTTCCTGCGACAGGGTCGGCACGCCGCCGTCGCGGATGCTGGCTGACGCGAAGATCTTGATCAGGTCGGCGCCATCGGCCTTCTTCTTGCGGATGTCGGCGCGAATCTCGTCCGGCGTCATCTTGGGGTTGGAGATTTGCCCGAGCGACGACAGCAGCCGCGGACCGGGAATGATGCCGCGCGCGAGCGCGTCACGCAGCGGCTTGTCCGACATTGCGCCGACGCTTTGCACCGTGGTGAAACCGGCCATCAGCGTCACAAACGCGTTCTCGGCGCCGTACAGTGCGGCCTGCTCGGCCGGCTCGGGCCCGCTGTGGTAACGGCCCTTGGCATCGAAATGCCACCCGAGGTGCACGTGAGTATCGATAAAGCCCGGCATCAGCGTGAGTGCGCCCAGGTCGTGCGTCACCGCCCCGGCGGCGTTGCCGACGCGGATGATCTTGCCGTCGCGCACGGTCACCACGGTGTTGCGCAAGATCTGGCCCTTGCCGTCAATCACCGTCCGCGCGCGGATCGTGGTCTCCGGACTGGTCTGCGCCAGCGCCGGCGCAACGAGGGCCAGCACGAAGGTAGCGATCGTGGTCAGTCTCATGTCGGTCCTTCGTTCTTCGTTATTTGCTTTTCGTTATTTCTGCGGCGCGGTACAGCTCATCTGCCGATTGCAGCGTGATGTTCTTCAAGCGCTCTGGATAGTTCGCCGGCACGTTCTTGAGGAAGCCGCGCACGGTGTTGGCCACCGTGGCCGACTGATAGCCGCCGAGCGTCGCATCGAGCCAGCGCTTGGGGAAAAAGATGTCGCCGGTCTTCTGGATGTCCCACAGCATTTCGAGGCTCGGTTGCACGTACTTCTCGGAACTGGCCGCGCGCAGCGGGTGGTGCAGGTAGCTGAGACCTTCGAGCACCCAGGGCTCGCGGCGGCGATTGCCGACATCCTTGAGCGACAGGAACCACTTCTCGCGCACCGCCGGATCCGCCGACAGGGCTGGCATCACGAACTCGAACCGGCCCTTGCGGTCAGGATTCTCGATCCGCGTGAGCTGCGTTTGCAACACCTGCTGCCAATCGGGAACCTGCCGCACGGCGAGTTCCAGCGCCAGCGTGGTGTAGTCCGCTTCGGCCAGCGGCAAGCCTGCCACTGATTCTTCTTTTGTCCACACCTTGTGCAGCCAGTCCACGGTGCCCGGCGTGCGCGCGACGTTGCGCAGCGTGCCGAACCACGAGGCCTTCTGGCTCGCGGTCTTCGCCTGCGCCAGCCCTTCGCGCAGCAGCGACTCGAACCGTGGTGCGCGCGCGCTCATCTCCGCCGGCTTCAAGAAGCGCCACCACGCACCCGAGGCGTAGCCGAGGATGCGCGACGTCATCTGCTCGTCGCTCTCCCGCGGTAGCGATTGCATGGCCAGATCGACGAACGCGGCCGGAGGTACCTGGCCGTCCAGCATGGCGTCCCACAGCGTGACCCAGGCGCTGCCGCGCGTGAGCGGGTCGTCTATTTCCGGGAGCGACTTGGTCAGGAACTCGACTGTGGTGCGATCGAGCGCGAACGAGCCGTAGGCCCAGCCACCCGCGCTCGGCAGCACATAGGCGGGCGCCGGCTTGCCGATGGCTTGCGGCACGTCGACAAAGGCGCCGTTCATGTCCACGGTCACCATCTCGCGGCCCGTCGGCATACCCATGGCGATGCGTAATTGCTGCGGCCAGATCAGGTTGCGGTTACGCGGGTCGCGTTGGCGGAAGGCCAGGCGCGCGATCTTGCCGTCCTTGATCTGCAAGTCGGTCTGGATGGCGGGGCGGCCAGGTTCGTCCACCCACGCGCGGCTCCACTGCTGCAGGTCTACCGGCGTGCGCGCGTCGAGCACCGTGATCAGGTCCGACCAGGTCGCGTTGGCAAAGGCATGGCGCTTGAGGTACTCACGCAGGCCATCGCGGAAGTTGTCGGCGCCGAGCAGTGTTTCCAGGTGGCGCATCACCACCGGCGCCTTCTGGTAGATGATGGCGCCGTACATGCTGCCGGCTTCGTTCAGGTTGTCCAGCACCTGGCGAATGGGATTGGCGCCCGGCGTGCGATCGACTTCGTAGGCAGCGGGGTAGTTCGATAACAGGAAGCGCAGCTCGTGGTTGACCGTCGGGAACGACGGATTGACGATCTTCGCGGCCATGAAATTGGCGAACACTTCCTTCATCCACACGTCGTTGAACCAGCGCATGGTCACCAGATCACCGAACCACATGTGCGCGGTCTCGTGCGAAATGACCGAGGCGCGGCCGAGCAGCTGGTTCTGCGTCGCCGATTCGTCCAGCATCAGCCCTGACGCGTTGTAGAGAATCTTGCCGGCGTGTTCCATGCCGCCGAACTGGAAGGCGGGAATGGCGACGAAGTCGAACTTGCCGAAGGCGTAGGGGATGGCGGTGTAGTCTTCCAGAAACGCCAAAGCGCGCGCGTGCAGGTCGAAGATCGCATCGCGGTTGCGCGCCACCTTGGCGGCGTCGGTCTCGCGATGGAACATTCGGAACGTACGGCCGTTGCGCTCGGCGGTCTCGACCTTGAAATCGCCGGCGATGAACGCCACGAGGTAGGTCGGCAGCGGCTGCGTCTCGGCGAACGTCACGGTGGTGCGCCCGCCGTTGACCGTGCGCGTCACTTCCGCGCCGTTGGCCGCCGACTGCCACGCCGCCGGATGCTCCAGTGTCATCGTCCACTTGCCCTTGAGGTCGGGCTGATCGAACACCGGGAACGCCAGGCGCGCCCGCGCCGGCACAAACAGCGTGTAGAGGAAGTCCTTGCTGCGGTTGAGCGACGCGTCGCCGGCGTTGAACGAGATCCGCACCGTGTTGGCGCCGGCCACCAGCGAGGCGGCGGGGATTATGATGTGGCCGTTGACGAAGGCGAAGGCCGAGGGCGTGCCGTTGGCCTCGACCGCCTTGACGTGCTCGCGGCTGGTCTCGAAATCAATGACCAGCGGCCCGGCCGCGTCCGTGAGCGAGAAGCGCAGGGTGTTCGAGCCGGTCAGCGGTGCGTTCAGGTCCTCTGGAATCGACAGGCTGAGTTCATACCGCAGGTTGCTGACGTTGGCCGCACGGGCCGTGGCCACCTCGAGCGGCACGCCGACGGCCGGACTGCCGGTTTGCGCGTGAGCCATCGACACCTGCACCAGAAACACGATCAAGACGGACAGAAGTCGCATTGAATCTCCAAGCCCCCAAGCCCCAAGCCCCAAGCCTCAAGCCCCCAAGCCCAGTTATTCTATGGCGGCCGGGACGCTTTCCCGCACCTCTCACGTAGGGGCGCACTTCAGTGCGCCCAGAACGTAGAGGCGGGTCTTTAGACCCGCCTGCGCCCAGTCCTGATGATCCAGTTCATGTTCACGCAGCTCGTGCTGCGGTGGGAGAATGACTCGAACTACATCGGCGCACCATTCGATAAATGAGGCAGAATGGCGGCAAGTCCTTCACGCAGCAGGCGGGGCTCGACTACGAGGTCGCGCTTGAAACCCGCGGCGGCAGTGGCCTCGATTTCCACCTGGCGAGCAAGCTCGACGTCATCGGCAAGCGAGGCTGGGACACCGTGGTCATGCACGGCGTCAGCCTGCTCGACGCCGATGCGCCCCGCGATCCCGCCAAGCTGGTGGCGACCACCAAGCAGATGGCCGATGCCCTCCGCGCCAAGAACCCGAGTGTCTCGATCTACACGATGGCGACATGGGCGCGTGCCGATCACGTGTATCCCGCGAAGGGCGCCTGGAACGGCCAGCCGGTGGACGTGATGGCCCGCGACATTCGCGCCGCGTACGACAAAGCCGCCGGCCCCGCCGGCGTGAAGGCGGTGATCCCGGTCGGTGAAGCCTGGACCCGCGCCATGCAGACGGGTGTCGCAGATACCAATCCCTACGATGGGATCGAGGCCGGCAAGTTGAATCTCTGGACCTACGACTCGTACCACGCCAGCACCCACGGGTACTATCTCGAAGCGCTCGTGATCTTCGGCAGCGTGACCGGTCGCGATCCGCGATCGCTGGGCGACGCC
>Ga0163144_10019762_pt1 | contig 13522 bp, 8 predicted proteins | sample OliLak19BULKMAT1_FD_123175 | JGI IMG/M metagenome (GOLD analysis project Ga0163144, IMG submission 123175) | Freshwater microbial mat bacterial communities from Lake Vanda, McMurdo Dry Valleys, Antarctica - Oligotrophic Lake LV.19.BULKMAT1 | ecosystem: Environmental > Aquatic > Freshwater > Lake... | reverse complement strand
TCATGGAGAGCTCATAGAGGCGGGTGTACGCCGCAAGCACCTCCGCGTCCCGGCGCATGCGCTCCAACGCCCGGCTCACGGCGGCGGGATACTGCGCCTTGGCCTCGGCAATCATGCGCGCAATCTGCACGCTGGTATCCGCCTCAAGCTGGGCCACCCGCGTGCGGCCCGCTTCCTCAATGTCCGCCTTGGCCCGCTCAATCCGCGCCGCAATGCTGTCCGTGACCTGGCGGGAAATCTCCGGCAGCAGGCTCACGTTGCGGATGAAGACCTGCTCAATCTCCACGCCCCAACGCGCAGTGTCGTCGGCAATTTCATGGCGCAGCAGGTCACCCAGCTCACTGCGGTCACCCAGGATCTGCTGAAACTCACGGCTCCCCAGGATGGCGCCGGCCGCGTGAACCACCAGGTCATGGAGCTGCTTGTCCCAGTCCTGCACCGCAAACGCGCTCTTGGCCGGATCCGTGACCCGCAACTCCACCCACAAATCAACGACGACACTGGTGCCGCGTGAGTCATTGATGTGGATGTTCATGATGTCCCGGAAGTCCCGGTGCAGGGACACCTTGTGGATGCCAACCCACGGCAGGAAACGGGTGAAGTACCAGTGCCAGCCCGGCTCACGGAATGTGGCCACGTGGCGGCCAAAGCTGGTGACCAGCACGGCCACGTCCTCATCCACACGCACGGCAAACCCGCGGCCAATGGCGGCCAGGACGGGAATCAGGGCCAGGCCCGCGGCCACACCACCCGCAAGCTGCATCATCTCCAACGTGGTCATGACTCCCTCCGCAGGAACAGCGTCTTGCTTTCACTGAGCACTTCAGCTTCACGGCGCGCCACGTAGTCACCCAGCGTTCCTGCCGTCTTCAGGTTGGCCAGCACTTCACCCAGCGTGTCCATCTCAATCTCCACTGCCTTGGCCCGCGCGGCGGCAATGGCAATGCCCTGCTCCGCCGCCAGCGCGCGCCGGCGCGAATCCGCCTCTGCATGCGCCACATGGGTACCGGCTTCCGCACGCGCCTGGATGACGGCATTGAGCGCCACCGCAAGCTCATCTGGCGGGAGCACATCCACCAGCTCCACGGCGCAGTTCTTGACGCCGTATTTCACACCAATGCGCTCCCGGCAGAAGGCGTCAATGCGCCGCGCCAGTGAGGTGCGTTCACGGCGCAGCAGCGCGTAGGAACCCTCATCCTCCGTGGCTGCCTGCTGCCCCGCATTGGTGAACCCGGCGATCTCATTGCGCAGCAGGCAGGTGTAGAGCCCGGTGATGTGTTCCACGGGTGCGCGCAGCCGGAAGAGGAATGCATCCAGCGCCTCCGCGTCCGGTGTGTAGCGGAGGATGGACTCCAGCCGCAGCACGGTGCCGTCAGACGCCATGGCAGTCCGGCCGTCCTCATCACCGGCCAGTTCCACGCCCTGCTCCATGACACACACGCGGTGCACCACGTCCCACGGCGCCTTGCGGTGCAGCCCTGAGCCGTACACCCGCAGCCTGCCGCCCAGTTTCAGTGCGCGGCCAAAGCGCGTGACGGCGGCAACGTGGCCTTCCTCCACGCGGAAGAAACTTCCCCACAGCGCGCGCGCCGCCGTGAGTACAAGGCCCAGGGCCAGTCCTATGATGAGCATGAAACCTCCGTGAAGCGGATGTCTGTAAGAAGGGCAGATGATCAGAAGCGCGAGTTGTCCTCGCGGCGCGGGTGCAGCACCACGGTGCGCGCGGCGGGCGGATGATGGTGGTGCTCGGCGTGATGGTGCGGATGGAGCGGGCGGGGACTTCCGTGGCCCTCGTGGACGGCGCGGTACGCGGCAGCCAGGCCGCGGTTCACGTCCACCACGTCCTCATTGAACTCCATGTGTTTTTCACTGGCCAGCGGCAGTGAATCCACCACGTCAGCGCTGTCCACAATGGTGCCGTTGGGAACAAAACGGCCGTCCGGGATGTCTACGCCCACCACCACCGCGCCGTGACCAATGAAACAATGGGCGCCCACAATGGAGTCATGGACAATGCTCTTGAAGCCCACAAACGTGTGGTCCCCAATATAACAAGGTCCGTGCACCAGCGCGTCATGGGCCAGGGATACTTTCTGGCCCACGTAGACCGCCCACTCCTCACCGGCCACCAGCACCTTCTTGTCTTTTAGTGCGTGGATCACCACGCCGTCCTGGATGTTGGAATCTGCGCCAATGAAGAACGGCGTCCCCTCATCCGCGCGCACGCTGGAGCCGGGGGCAATGTTCACGTGCTCACCCAGCACCACGCGGCCAATGACGCTGGCCTGGTTGTGCACAAACGCGCTGGCGGCAATCTGCGCGCGCTCCCGCACGTTGGCCAGCCAGTTGGCGTGTTTGGGTGCCTCCGGCGCATGGCCGGGGTGGCGCGCGTGGGCGGTGTCCCGCGCCAGCACCGCGCGCACCGGGAGCCCGCCGTGACGCGTCTGGGGCAGCGGCTCCTGGAAGACTTCAGGGGCGGTCAGCAGGCGCTGGCTGACCAGGTGCACCACCATGGCGGCGGTGAGGCCCATCATCAGGTGCCCGGTCAGCGTGCCAATGGCGGCCAGCAGGAACGCCAATGCCCCAACGCGGTCCTCCTTCCACAGGTGCACCAGGGTCTTCCACTCAATCAGCCGCAGCGCCACCACCAGCAGCAGACCGGCAAGGGCGGCCAGCGGGATCTTGGCAATGGACTCTGAGAGGACAAAGATGGCCACCAGCAGCGCACCGGCGTGCACCAGCGCGGAAAGGCGGGTGCGTCCCCCGCTCTGCGCGTTGACGCCGGAGCGCACAATGACGCCGGACACCGGCATGCCGCCAAACAGCCCGGCGCCCATGTTGGCAATGCCCTGGCCCACCAGCTCCAGGTTGGAGTCATGGGCACGGGCGGTGGGCGCCATGCGCTCCACGGCGCGCGCGGAAAGCAGGGATTCTGCGGAGGCAATCAGCCCCAGCGGCAGCGCCCGCCAGAACAGGTCCAGCCAGCGGTCATCACTCAACGCCGGCAGCCCGGGGAGTGGCAGGGTGGACGGCATGGTGCCCACGCGCTCAATGCCCCAGCCCACGTAGACGGACAGCGCGGTGACAGCGGCAATACCAACCAGCGCGGCGGGAAAACGTTTGTACGCGCTGGTGGAAACCACCAGGAACGCCACGCCCAGGCCGGAGAGCACCGCAATCCAGGACACCTCATGCAGCCAGGCGGGGCGGTGCATCATCTCCGCCAGCTCGGAGACGCGGTAGTTGAAGCCCAGGAGCTCCGGGAGCTGGTTGTCCAGGAGCTTGAGCCCCACGCCGGTGGTGAAGCCGGCCAGCACGGACTCCGGCACAAACCTCATCAGCCGGCCCGCCAGCCCAAAGCCCAGGCACAGCTGGATCAGGCCCACCAGGATGGCCGCTGCGGCCACGCCCACCGCGCCAAAGTCCACCGCAAGCGCCAGGACCATGGCGCTGAGCGCCGCAGCCGGACCGGACACCTGCAGCGACGAGCCACCAAAAATGGCCGCCAGCCCACCGCCCACCGCGCCCGCCACCAGCCCCGCGGACGGAGGCAGCCCGCTGGCCACCGCCAATGCCAGGTTCAGGGGAAGCGCCACGGCCGCCACGGTGACGCCGGCCAGGATGTCCGGCGTGGGATTGCCCGCGCGCCCCACGTCACCCCAGCGGGTGAGCCAGGTGCTGAAGAGGCCGCGGACCTTGGCAAGGTGGGAGTTGCCGGGGAGCGCAACAGGATTGCGGCGGGCAGCCGCTTTCAAGCGGGCGCTCTCACGGGCGGCGCGGATGGCGGTGGTCATGGGGAGCCTCCGTGGCGCCACCGCACGGATGCGGGACGCCAGCGGGGTGTCAGATGGAGGTGATGGTTTTGGGCGAGCGGCCGGCCGGCGGCGGTCACAGCCGGAAGAATGGAGTATTACACCATGTCCGGTGCTGACCGGACATCCGGAGGGCGCCACAGGCGCGGAAGGGCGCCCATCTCCAGATGGTAGGGACAGGCAACGCGGAGCGCCGGCGCGGGTGTGACGTGGTTGAGCCGGCGTGCGCGGCCCGCGGAACGGGCCCGGGCCTGACGGTGCCTGGGGGGATTGCCACCAAACCGGGCGTGGCCTGGTTCTTCACCAGCGTCCTCGCCCTCCGCTTCCTCATCCAGACTGTTGGCGAGGTTGCCGGCCTGCATGGCCATGAAGGCGGGAGCGGGCGAACAGACCAGCACAAAGATGGCCAACGCGCGGGCAACCACGCGTTGTCTCACCTTGGACTGGAAAGTGCCCCTGCGTTGCAACGTTGCTCCCACTTCCGTCCGTAGCGACGGCGAACGCGCGCCTATCACAAGCTGCTGCAACCCGGAAGGCGGTGCGTTGAGCAGGATCCTGTCACGGTCTGGCCCCGCGCGTAGGAATACCTGTGTGAAAGAACATGTGGGGTTGCTTGAGGCCCGGAACCCGCTCCGCGCAGTTTTTGCTTCACTGGGCTTGTTGTTCCACCTGCACACGCAGCGCCGTGTCCCCCGGCGTCACCGGGCCCACCATCCGGAAGACCGAGAACACCGGGAGCCCGGCCTCCGCGCAATCTGTGCGCAGCGAGCAACCCCAGACCCCTTCCAGCCACACGCGGCAGACGTCCCCGGTGCACACGCGGCGCAGATGGTCTCCCAGGGCAATTCCCATGGCGGTGTCATTGAGGTGCAGCTCAAGACGCGCCGGCTCATCTTCCCGGATACCCACATAGGCGCGGCTGCTGTTCCAATGGACCTGGCCCTTGGGCACGGTCACGGGGAGGCGGATGCGGCCGCGCGGCTTCTCCGTGAGCCAGGCCAGCAGTGCGGGCGCCGGCTGGATGGGCGGACCGGGCACAAAGGTCCGCTGGGGTTCCGGGCTCTTGAGACGTGGCCTCATGGGCGCCTCAGGCTTTGCATCCGTCTGGCCCGCCGTCACCATCAGGAGCGTGACAACGGGAGCATGCCGCCAGCGCACGCTCAGCGCGCCGGGCGCGCGTCCCGGAGGGGCCGCGATTGGAGGGTTTCCAGCCCGCACCCATCCCGCGGCCCGGTGCCCGGCTTCCCGCTGTCCCAGAAGTTCATGGACACGTGGATGTGATGGTGGTGGTACGGCCAGCCCTCACCGTAGGCCAGCCTGGTGTTCCAACGGTTGCGCTGCGTCTGGGTCATCCATCCCAACCCAAACTGGCGCTGCGCTTCCGCAACCAGCAGCGGCGCAATCACCTGGTCAGCGCCAACCACGCGCAGCCGCGGATGGTCCATGATCTTGGTCATGAAATAGACTTGGCGCGGCAGGTCCACCACGTGCTGCGTGGCGGCGGCGGCGGTGCAGAACGCGCCGTCATTGTTGCTGTTCTCCGTGGGGCCGCAGATGATCCGCGCCTCATTGTAGGCCAGCGGATTGCCTGCCAGAGTAGTGTAATACGCAATGTCAATGTTGCCGCCCTGGTCATGGGTGGTTTCCGGGTGGCGCGGGTCATTGATGTCATACCCGGGCGTGATGCCGTCACGCTGGCACATGTCAATCAGGCCCAGCGGAAGGGTGCCGCCAAAGCGGAGCTGCGTTTCATGGATGGCGTGGCGCACCAGCATGATCAGCTCGCGGCGCAACCAGCGGTAGTTGGTATCCGAATCAAAGCGGTACCCGTCACCCACATACGGATCCTGGGGGTCCGCAAACGGGAACTGGATGAGGCGCAGGCTGCCGTTGGGGCGGCCCTCACATTCATCCACGGGATAGGTGGGTGTGCAGGTTGCGCCGTCTGACCACGGGATGTCCTCCCGCGTGAGTGAATAGGTGTTGGCTGCGCCGCCATACCCCATCAGCTGCCAGGCCCATTCCCGCTGTGTGGTGGCCCCGTTGAGGACGGAGAGGTACTCCTCGCCCGTCTCATAACCGCGGTACGTCCAGTTGCAGGAATGCTCCACGCGGCCGCCCATACACGCGCCAGCCGCGGTGTACGCGGACAGGTCCAGGTCACCCGCCGCGTTGTTGAACGTCACGCCCAGGCGGCCAATGGTGGCCGGCGGCACCGGCATCTCAAACCAGTCACGGTCCGCGGAGCACAGCGCCAGGCCGGTGGTGGTTCCAAGTGGCGCCACCGCGGCAGCGGACTGGGATTCATTGGGCTCAAAACGTGTGTCCGTGCACATGAACTGCTGGCAGGCGCCGTTGATGCACACCAGCGTGCCGGAGCAGGTGCCGCTGGGGTTCTGCGGGCTGCACGGCATTGGTGCAGCGCCGGGGTAACAGGTGTTGTCCGCGTCACACGTGTAGCCCTCCGTGGTGCGGCATTCTGCAGCGGACGCACAATCCCGGAAACACGCACTGCCACCCGCGCTCAATCCAAAGCAGGTGCTCCCGGTGGGGCAGCCAGCAGTCATACAATTGTTGCGGGTGCAATAACCGCCAGGAAGTGTGTTGAGGCAGGCGCCGTCCGTGCAGTCTGCCGGGGACGTGCAGGCCGCGCCCACGGCGCCCATGCCCACCACACCACCGTCCGGTGAGGGCGGGGCCAGGAAGCAGGTGTTGTCCGCGTCACACGTGTAGCCTTCATTGACGCGGCATTCGGACGCCGTGGTGCAATCCGCAAAACAGGCGCTCTGGTTGTTGCCAACGTCAAAACAGGTGCTGCCCGTGGGACAGCCCGCCGCCATACAACTGCTGCGCGTGCAATAACCACCCGGCAGCGAGGTGATGCACGTGCCATCCGTACATTGTGTGGACGCCGTGCACGCCGAGCCCACCGCACCCGTGGTCACCACCACACCGCCATCGGGCGAGGATGGGGCCGCGTAGCAGCTGTTGTCAGCGTCGCAGGTGTAGCCCTCATTGACGCGGCATTCGGACGCGGCGGTGCAGTCCTTGAAGCACGCGCTGAGATTGTCACCCAGGTTGAAACATGTGCTGCCCGTGGGGCAACCGGCGGCGGCGCAGTCCGCCCGGGTGCAATACCCGCCGGGAAGGGCGGTGATGCACAGGCCATCCGCACAATCCGTGGGCGCGGCGCACGGGCCACCCACCGGCTGGGGCGTGGTGGCCCCGGAGGACGCCGTGGTCATGGATGACGTGGCGGCGGACGTTGCCCCGGAGGCGCCCTGTGAGGACGCCGGGTTTTCTGACGAGCTCCCCGTGCTGTTGCCGCCACTCTGCGCCTGCGAGCTGTTCTGTGCGCCGCTGGACGTGGTGATGACGGCGGACGTGGCGCCCTGGCTCTCCGAGGACACCGCGGTGCTGGTTCCCCCGTTGGCGCTGCTGGTGGCGCCGGTGGAGGCGGTGCTTCCGCTGCTGGAGGTGTCCCGGCGTTCCGGTTCACCCTCGTCACCACCGGTGGTGGTGTTGCCGGGTGTGCCCGAACAGGCGGACAGGGTCATTCCAATGGCAGCGGCGAGCAGCAGACGGTTCATGGCGTAGTCCCCCAAAGGGACGGCGCGTATTTCACATTGGAAAGCGTCTGTCACACCGCTTCTTGTCCTATCTGCGGGCAGGCGGGCTATCCATGCCGGAACGCCCTGGCCGCGGCGCGGAATTCGATTAAAAGGTTACACTTAAGGAGCAGAGACCATGGGACTGATTGAACCGCTCCCCCAGGGGGCCCTGGACATTGTTGGAGACGTCCACGGAGAAGTGGATGCGCTCCGGTCCCTGCTGCATCACCTGGGTTATGACGTGCACGGCGGACACGCGCAGGGGCGCCGCCTGGTGTTTGTGGGGGACTTGTGTGACCGGGGGCCGGACAGCCCGGCGGTGATCAGCCTGATGCAAACGCTCGTTGGCAATGGCCGGGCGCTGGCCATCCTGGGCAACCATGAATTGAACCTGCTGCGCGCGGACGCCAAGGAGGGCAGCGGCTGGTACTTTGATGAGCGCGTGGCGTCGGACAGGCGTTACGCGCCGTTTGCCCGGGCCGTTGGACCTCAGCGCCAGGAGATGCTGGCTTTCCTGGGTGGGCTGCCCATTGCGCTGGAGCGCGCGGATCTGCGCATTGTCCACGCAGCCTGGCAGCATGACGCCATTGCAACGGTACGGGCACTTCCGGCCGGCGCTGCCCACCAACACTACGAGCGTTGGGATGCGCTGGCCGTGGAACACATGGACAGCAGCGGCCTGCGCGCGCGGTATCTTGACGAGAAGCAGCGTTGGAAGGCGGAGCTGGTCAATCCCCACGCGCACGTGGATTTTCTGGAGGCCATTGCGGAGCATGACGTGACCAACCAGATGTTCAATCCGCTGCGCGTGTTGACGTCCGGTGTGGAGCGCAAAGGCTCAAGCCCGTTTTTCAGCAGTGGCAAGTGGCGCTTTGTTGACCGCGTTCGGTGGTGGGATGGGTACGCGGATGCCATCCCCGTTGTTGTAGGACACTATTGGCGGCGGCTGACGCCGGTGGATCGCAAGGCTGTTGGCAAAGGTGACCCGGACCTGTTTGACAACGTCAATCCGCTGGCGTGGCACGGACTGAACCGCAACGTGTTCTGCGTGGACTTTTCCGTTGGTGGGCGGTGGCAGGAGCGGGAGAGCGGTGTGCCTCTGGGCTCCAAGGTCAAGCTGGCTGCACTGCGCTGGCCGGAACGCAACCTGGTCCTGGAGACCGGCGAGCACCTGCCTACAATCTGGGACCGCTGACGTCTCAGAACCCGCGGCCGCGCAGGTCCGTGACCAGGCCGTTGTAGAACTCCGGCGCATCAAACTTGAGGGACCAGCCAATCTGCGCCCAGTGGTCCGCCTGGATACGCGTCAGCACCTCGCCCCATGATTGGGATTCAGCGGGGACCAGTCCGTCATTGGGTCCGGCCTGCCGCGCAATGAACATGAAGGACGGCACCAGCAGCGGATTCATCTCCAGGCTGGGGGATTCCATGGCGCCAACGACACAGCCGTACGCCACGCCCTTCACGTCAGGAACGGTGCGGTTGAACTCCGCCATCTTCTGCGTGGTGAGCTGGTCCAAGGCATCCACCTGCAGCCCCAGCTTCTCAATGATGGGCCGCACCACCAGCGCGCCCGTCAACAACTGCGAGCCCAGGTTGGCCAGCGGTGTCCCCCGGTGCGGCGTCCCAATGGTGGTGAGCGAACGGACCCGCTTTCCGACGTCAAGATGCGCCAGTGCATACCGCGCATCCAGCCCGCCCATGCTGTGCGCAATGATGTTCACGTGTTTGGCGTCCAGGCTGCGGATGTAGCGTGCCAGCTCTTCCGCACGCTGCGCCACGCCGGCAAAAGGATGCACCTTGAGGACGTGGACACTGGCGCCGCCAATGCGCAGGCGTTCGGGGACGCCGCGGAAATACTCCTGGCGCATCTGGCCCAACCGCAGCTCATCAAATCCCAGCAGTCCGTGGGCCAGCACCACCGGGTGGCGCAGCTGGGCGGGGCGCTTACGGCGAGCCTCCCTGCGCCGGCGGCGGACGTGCCACCAGAGAGCGCCCCCAAGCGCCAGCACCACCAGCAACAGGGCAACAGCGACGTGCCACGTCTCCATGACGCGCACCATGGCACAACTGCTGGCGGTCTGTGAGACGTGGAATTTGCGGCCAATGCAGGCAGGATGTCCGCGGATGCGGCGTTTCCTGAAAATGTTGATGGATCTGGGCACGGCGGGCCGCCCGGACAGCGAGGTGCGGACACTGCGTGCCCACAACACCGGCGCGCTCATTGGCATGGGTGTGAGCGTCCTGTGGACGGCGGGCCAACTGGCCAACGGCTGGGCCGAGGCGTGGATCAACGTTGGCGCCGTGCTGCTCTACGCCGGCGTGTTGCTGCTCAATGCCCGCCGTCACCCGCGCGTGGCGCAGCATCTCATTGTCATTGCGGGCAATCTCCAGGTGCTGCTGCTGTCCGTGTTTGGATTCAGCGGCGTCAGCGGCGGGCATCTGTGGCTGCTGGCCCTGGCGGTGGTTCCGTTCCTCATGCTGTTTGAACATGAGCGTGTGGCGCGGTTGTTCTACACGGCGCTCAGCACAGTGCTGGCCGTTTGTATTGAGCTGAAGGTGCTGCCCTCCATCAACCCGCACACACTGACCGAGATGCAGATCCATGTATCCCGCGCCCTCAACTTCACGCTGGTGACGTTGACACTGGTCTTCCTGGTCACCCGCTTTGTCCGGGATATCCGCCGCGCGGAGGCGGAGAATGACCGGTTGCTGCAGAACATCCTGCCGCCCGTCATTGCGCACCGGCTGCGGCACAGCTCCGCGCTGATTGCGGACCACCACGCGCAGGTGACGGTGGTCTTTGCGGACATTGTTGGCTTCACCGCCATGGCGGAGCGAGTGTCCGCCGGTGAGCTGGTGGCCATGCTCAATGAGATCTTCTCGTTGTTTGATGACGTGGCGGATGAGCTGGGGCTGGAGAAGATCAAGACCATTGGAGACGCGTACATGGTGGCCGCCGGAGTCCCGGTGGCGCGGGATGATCATGCGCAGGCCAGCGTGGAGATGGCCGTGCGCATGCGGGACATTGTGCAGGAAGTGCAGCGGCGCAGCGGAGACGGATTGCAGATCCGCATTGGCATCCACAGTGGCCCGGTGGTGGCGGGGGTCATTGGCAAGCGCAAATTTGTGTATGACCTATGGGGTGATGTGGTGAACACCGCGGCCCGCATGGAGAGCCACGGGTTGGCGGGAGAAATCCAGGTGAGCCGGGTCTCCTGGGAACACCTTGCCCCAACCTGGGAGATGGAGCCGCGCGGCAAGATTCCCATCAAGGGCAAAGGTGAGTTGGAGACATACCTTTTGCGCGGACGGCGTACTGGCGGACGTGCGTGACGTTGAGTGCGCTCACCGCGTACGCTGCCTGCATGCGTGATGTTCTGCTGTGGGCGCTGATCAGCGGTGCCTTGCTGCTGGCCGGATGTGGTGCCCGTCAGCGCAGCTATGATCCGGAAGTGGCGTGGGAAGAAGGTGAGCCCGGCCAGGTGGTGCAGGGCATGACCATCAGCCAGGTCACCGGATGTTCCACCGGCGTGGTGTCCGCGCTCTCCCAGCAGCTTGTGGACGCCGTCAATTGTGAGCGCCCGGAGACGCTGGTGGAGTTCTCAAGTGACTCCGTGGTGACCAGTTCCACGGTGTGGCCGTACCTGCAGCCACCGGCGCGGGATTCGCTCCTGGAAGCGGTGGGTGAGCAGGGCGGCACCATCCAGGTCAACTCCGCATTCCGCACGCTGGTGCAGCAATACCTCCTCTACACCTGGTACCAGCGGGGTCAGTGCAACATCTCCCTGGCGGCGCGTCCGGGACGCAGCAACCATGAATCCGGCCTGGCGCTGGACGTCCAGGATCACACCACGTGGCGGGCGGGCCTGGAGAGCTACGGCTGGCTGTGGCTGGGCAGCAATGACCCGGTGCATTTTGATTTTGCCGGCGGCGGCACCGTGGACCTGTCTGACCTCAGCGTGCTCTCCTTCCAGCGGTTGTGGAACCGCAACAACCCGGAAGACCTCATTGACGAGGACGGCGCCTACGGCCCCCAGACGGAAAGCCGCATCCAGCAATCTCCGGTGGAAGGGTTCCCGCTGCCGTTGTGCGCCATTGACCGCGCGGGCGGGGAACAGGACGGCAACGGGTCTGCCGGAGATGCGCCGCTGGAACTGGATCTGGCTGCCTTCTGTGCGTGCGCTTCAACACGGGATGTGGGCGTTCGCCCCTGGTGGCTGGCTGGGATGGTTGCCCTGGTATTCCGTCGTCGGAAGTGAGTTTTCCGTTGCCCACATGGCCGCTGTGACGTTGCGCATTGTGGTGCTGCGCAGCGCAGCGTACCGACGGTGCTCATCACCCGTGGAGGTAGACATGCGATGTTGTAGCGGCAGGTTGGCGTTGGTGGTCTGTACCCTGATGGCGGCGGCGTGTGCCCCGACGACCACGGACAGCACGGACGCAGGAACAAATCCCACCGGCGGATCAAGCGGCGTCACAGTCTCGTCAGGGCAGGGCTCCTCCGGGCCCGCCACTTCCGGCGGTGGCAGCTCAACCGGCACAACGTCCAACGGCGCCAGCGGCGCCACCTCAAGAGAAGCCAGCTCCAACGGGGCCAGCGGTGACACCTCTGGTGAAGCCAGCTCCAACGGGGGCGCATCTTCCGGCATCACCCCGTCTTCCGGTGGTGACACCTCTTCCGGCACCAACACCTCAGGCACCGCATCCTCCGGCACCGGTGGCCGCACTGAGCTCTGCGCAAATCTGATTGATGACGATGATGACGGCCTGCGTGATTGTGACGATCCCGACTGCGCCACCGTGATCAGCTGCAGCCCCAACGGCTGCCCCACCGCCGCGCCCTACGTCTGTCTTGACGGGACGTGTGTGAACGACACCGCGGATTGCCGCGCGGAAACCTGCCCGGCCACTGCGCCCATCCGCTGCACGGATGGCCGCTGCGTTGCCTCCGCCGGTGATTGTTCCTCCGCATGCGCGGCGGGTGAAGTGCGCTGCGTGGATGGCCGCTGTGTGGCGGACACCACGGCGTGCTCCAATGACTGCACCGGTGCCACTGCGGTGTTGTGCGCCAACGGCCGCTGCGCCGCCACGGCCGCAGATTGCGGCCTGGCCTGTCCGGTGGACCTCCCGGTCCGTTGTGTGGACGGCTCATGTGCGGCCAGCGCCACCGGGTGCGGCGAGCGCTGCGCCACGGGGAGCTTCCTGTGCCCGGATGGTTCGTGCGTGGCGTCAGCCACGGCGTGTTCTTCCGCGTGCCCCTCGGACCGTCCGGCGCGCTGCGCGGATGGACGGTGTGTGCGCGTTCCTGAGGAATGCACCAACACGTGCCCGCCGGACACGCTGCGTTGTGCGGATGGCTCCTGCGTGCGTGACGTCACCCAGTGCTCCTCGGAGTGCCCGGCCACCAACCCAGTGCGCTGCACGGATGGCCGCTGCGTGGCGGCGGCAACCGAGTGCGCCCAGACCTGCGCCACGGACCTGGTCCGCTGCCCGGATGGCCGCTGCGTGAGGACGGCGGAGGAGTGCCGCGCCACCTGCCCCACGGGCACCGTCACGTGTGATGACGGGCGCTGCGTCTCCCGCCTGGAAGAGTGTGGCAGCGTCGAGTGCCCCGCCATTGGCGTGCCGCTCATCCGCTGTCCGGATGGCCGTTGTGTGCTCAGCACCACCGAGTGCAGCAGCGCCTGCCCGTCTGAGGCGCCCATCCAGTGTGCGGATGGCCGCTGTGTGCGCAACGTGGATGAGTGCCGCCAGGCGTGCCCCACCGGGATGTTCCTGTGCGCGGACGGAACCTGCGTGGGTGACCCCAACCGCTGCGGCGGCAATGGCTGTGCGGATCCGCGTCCGGTGTTGTGCACGGATGGCCGCTGCGTCGCCACGGCGGCGGATTGCCAGGATACGTGCTCGGCCACGGCGCCCATCCGCTGCCCGGATGGTTCCTGCCGCGCCACCAGCGCGGAATGCGGCTGCGGCGCGGACCTCATCCGCTGCCCGGATGGCAGCTGCGCCGCGGATCCCAGCCGCTGCAGCACCAACGGGTGTGACGCCACGCGCCCGGTGCTGTGCCCGGATGGCCGCTGCGTGACCAGCACCTCT
>Ga0163144_10019758_pt1 | contig 13524 bp, 7 predicted proteins | sample OliLak19BULKMAT1_FD_123175 | JGI IMG/M metagenome (GOLD analysis project Ga0163144, IMG submission 123175) | Freshwater microbial mat bacterial communities from Lake Vanda, McMurdo Dry Valleys, Antarctica - Oligotrophic Lake LV.19.BULKMAT1 | ecosystem: Environmental > Aquatic > Freshwater > Lake... | reverse complement strand
CGCTTGTGCGGGTCCCCGTCAATTTCTTTGAGTTTTAATCTTGCGACCGTACTCCCCAGGCGGGATGCTTAACGCGTTAGCTACGCCACTGAGAGGTAACCCCCCAACGGCTAGCATCCATCGTTTACAGCACGGACTACCAGGGTATCTAATCCTGTTTGATCCCCGTGCTTTCGCGCCTCAGCGTCAGTTGTCGTCCAGATAGCCGCCTTCGCCACCGGTGTTCCTCCTAATATCTACGAATTTCACCTCTACATTAGGAATTCCGCTATCCCCTCCGACACTCTAGCTATGCAGTTTCAAAGGCAATTCTTGGGTTGAGCCCAAGGATTTCACCCCTGACTTGAATAGCCGCCTACGCGCGCTTTACGCCCAGTAATTCCGAACAACGCTAGCACCCTTCGTATTACCGCGGCTGCTGGCACGAAGTTAGCCGGTGCTTATTCTTCAGGTACCGTCATTATCTTCCCTGACAAAAGAACTTTACAACCCTAAGGCCTTCATCATTCACGCGGCATGGCTGGATCAGGCTTTCGCCCATTGTCCAATATTCCCCACTGCTGCCTCCCGTAGGAGTCTGGACCGTGTCTCAGTTCCAGTGTGGCTGGTCATCCTCTCAGACCAGCTATAGATCGTAGCCTTGGTGAGCCATTACCTCACCAACTAGCTAATCTAACGCGGGCCGATCTTTTAGCGATAAATCTTTCCCCCTAAGGGCGTATCCGGTATTAGCAGTCGTTTCCAACTGTTATCCCAAACTAAAAGGCACGTTCCCACGCGTTACTCACCCGTGCGCCACTCCCCTTGCGGGGCGTTCGACTTGCATGTGTTAAGCCTGCCGCCAGCGTTCGTTCTGAGCCAGAATCAAACTCTCAAGTTTTGATTCTGTCAGAAAATTTGCAAGACCGAAGTCTCCACAAATTTCTGGCAAACATTTCCCATATTTTACTATGGGCCCCATTCCAAGGAATGGGGTCTCAAATTTTTCGGAAACACGCACAACATTCACCTACTATGCAAGGCACTATGGACTTACATGCATAATAGTTGCGTTGTACTAAATGATATAAATATCATTCATTACTGAAACGCAGTGACGTTGTGCTGTTGATTTTCAACTGCTACCGGTCCTTGAAGACCGGCCCACCTCCGAAAAGATGGTTTACAGTGACACGAACGCCACCTGCGCTTAAATGCTCTTCACACTATCAAACCACAGATCCCGCTTTAAAACTCTCGTTTCGCCGCCGAATCAACTGACCAGTTCCGCCACTCTTAAGTAATTTAAGAATTTGAGACGCTGCTCAAGAAAGGATGGCTGTTATGACAAAAAGAATGTGGGGTGTCAAGCGGGAAAGCACAGTTTATTTTATTTTTTATTAAAGCCCGTGAAACCCGCGGTTTTTCAATGGTTCCCGCGTGCCCTCCCTGATCGGTAAATACGAATTTCAGGCATTGCCGAAACTCTCTTTCGACCATAATGAAGTGAGTGCGCTGTTTTTATCCTCCATTAACCGTTTTTCGGCTATAATAGCCAAGCTTTCCGTGGAGTATATGATGAACGCAGGCGGCAAAACCCCGGATATACAGACATTAGCCGGGCAGTTTCTTGGTAAAAAAATCGACTGGGTGGCACCGGAATCACCTTTTTATGGCAAAACCTACCTGCAGGCCGTGGGCGAGCAACTGCCGTCGGCGGATACACCAAGCAGCACCGCTGAAAATATGGTGCATATGTGGGTTGAGCGCATCCTGCAGCCCGCCGCCACCAGACTGGCCGCCGAAATATCGCAGCAGGCCCCGGAACTGGCGCCTGCCCTTAAAAACATCGACGCCTACGCCTATGCCGACGATCCCGCCGATATTGATCGCACACTGACAGCATTCCTCAAAGACAAGGCGTGGCATCCCGCCGCTGAGAATGTCGCCAAACTGCATGTGGGACTCAGGCGTTTCCGCAGCGAAATGGAAGAACCGCTGAACCGGGCGCGGGTTATGTTTACGCGCATCCGGCATATGTCGCAGATGCCAGCCAGCATTTCCCTGGCTGGCGGCAGCCTTGACGGGCACATGGCCAAGGGCGTGGAATCGCTGGCCACGCTGGCAGACGTGTTTCTGGAACTTAAAAATAATCTGCAGACGATATATCACGAAAGCCCGCACCGCCTCACGGTGGAGAGAGCGTTTTCGGATGTGGATGACGTATTGAAGACCATCGCCGGTGACGCACAGAAACTGGCCGCGATAGTAGCAAAGGCGCGCAGCGGCAAATCCGAAGGCACCAGCCCTCCCCCGCCTCCGCCGCCCTAAGGGCTTTTCCTTGACGACTGCCGACAGATAGCTTACCCCTTATCTTAATTTCTTTTAACGCTTTATACAGGGGGAATGTATGGCCGATGGAAATGCAGCAACCATAATTGATACGACAGAACATACGCATAATGTGCGCATCCGTGATGCTGGCATCAAATATCCGTTAGTGGACGCCGCGCCATCCGTGGGCCTCGACACCATCGACCCGGAGCTGCGTGGCCGCACCGTGGTGGATGTCTACAGCCAGGGCGGCAGCATCCTCGGCATGCGCGAAATGATCGATGCGCTGGCCGATAAGGAAAAACTCGATGTCACTACCGCATTTAAATTCAACGGCGCTTCGGGGCGTATTGAAATCAATTTCCCTACCGATAGCGGGCTTGCCATTGCGCAAAGGCTCGATGCGTATTTTAAAACCGATCACCCGGAATATGTGATTACGCACAGCTTTGAACAATCCTTTGCCAATGCGGTAGAGCCGATCGTAATCAAAAGCGCGATGGCGAAATAAAAATCAGGCGGCTTTATTGGGCTCTCGCGTCCAGAAGCCGAAATGCGCTTTTTCGGAAATCTCGCCGGTATGGATATTGATCCCGGCGAATTCCCAGAAATCCGCCGGTGTGCGCGCCGTGCCCAGCCCGTATTTCTCGATCTCCGCAAGCACCTCGCGGTCGTCGGATGTTTTTAAGCCCAGTATATGCCACACGCGCTGGCGCGCTTTCAGCGCCTGCGGATTTTCGGATTTGTAATTCTGCGCCTCGCTATCCAGGCGCGCCACCGCATCCCAGTAATGATAGGCGACGACGCTGTCGGGATGGAATAAATCATAGCCGTGCGTCCATAGCCGCAGCGAATAACATGCCTCCTGCCCGCGGAAATAGAGATGCGGATCGTACAACACCTCTTCAAACATACGGCGCTTCGCAAATAGGAAATTGGCCACCACGAACGGCGTCGGCACCGGGCCTTTGCCGCGCAGCGTGCCGAATTTGCGCTTGTAGCCGCCGATGCTGATCGGCTGCAATCCGCCCATGCCCTTGACTTGCGACACATGGCTGATCGGCAGATGACCTTCGAAATCTTCCAATGTGTCGGGCGGGGTGTAACGCGGCACGGTGGTGGTAAGCCCCGCTTTCTCCGCCGGGCAGCGCGACAACGTGTCTATCAGTATGCTGTCCCAGCCTTTTACAAAACGCATATGCGCATCGATCTGCAATACATACTCTTCGCCGCTCATCATCGACAAAGCCTGCGCCCTCGCCCAGCAGCCGCCTTTGCTGTCACGCGGATGGCAATGCATGATCTGCGTCTGTAACGGATAGGGCGACGGCACGGCAAAACAACCGGCGTCCTTGTCCGGGTCATACTGCCAGCAGATACCGACATGGATGCGCTCAGGATGCGCCGCCTTTGCGAACAGGTCGCGCACCGTGTGCTGGCACTCCGGGTCGCGGTACGACGCGATGCTGACAAAAATTGCAGGAAGTCCGTCCGCCATAGGCTCACACCGTTCCACACGCATAGAGGGGCAATCCCGGTAATTTCCTCCATTTCAGGCATTTGTCAACCCGCTGCGCCGCCGCCAGCCATGATTTCCGCCCCTTTGCAACTATTTGGCGCAAATGATTTGACTTTTAGGGTGCCAGCACCTAAAAACGTCTCTCTTTTCCTTAAGGCTGATACCCTGTTTGGCCAAAGGGCTCGTAGCTCAGGTGGTTAGAGCGCACGCCTGATAAGCGTGAGGTCGGAAGTTCAACTCTTCCCGGGCCCACCATTTCCTGCCAGACATCCTCCAAACCCACCCAACCCTGCTCCCAGAGCTAGCTTCGGGGAGTTCGATTAGCAGGGAGAGCCAGCATTAATAAAAATCATATCAATGCTGGCTTGGCTCATTCCATTAAACAAGTTGGCGGTCAATGCTGCAGACTTCGCCGGAAACATCCTGCAATGCATAACCTACATGACCAGCGACACGTAGTAATGTGATGCTCATCATAATATCTAAAGACGGGAAATGAAGATCTATAGAACCATAGTATCTATTTTTGGCTGTTACTATTACCCCATCTTTGGTGTTTTGGATTTGAGGATTAAATTCAAAAATAGGTTTACTAAAAATCTGGCGTGCATTTCTTGACCGACCAAAATGTGCTGGTATCAGTGGAGTTCCATGCTCTTGCAAATACTCACCAGTTAGCACTTCAGTAAGATTAGAGAATGATGCAAAAGATCTACCTCTAAAAATTTCCCCTATCGCAGGAATCAATGCCTCGCCTAACCTATAGGTATCGGGCAGTTCGGATGGCAAATCCTCTAAGCATTCACGTCGCTGATTTATCAATGCTGAAGGCGTCAGAACATAGATGTTGGCCTGACTAAGATTATCTATGGGACAATGGATATCTGCCTGCATAGCTGCCTTGGACTTATAGCCGAAGAATGCCGCAACAAGCTCATGGGCATGAGATGCCTTAAGTTTAATGCCACGATTTTCTGAGAAGACGCGCAGATAATCTGCGCAATTTTTGGTAATAGTTTGCATAAGTAACTTCCTCTTAAACTGCTGGACTTTATTAGTCGTCGTGAGCGTTTAAGTACGACCATGCCAGCGGTTTGAAAAAGTTACTAAGCATGTTCATGACAAGCTGCCGTCTTTTCGGTCACTCACAACCGAGGCAATCGACTCCTGCAAATATACATAGCAGGAATATCCAAAATATCAAGTACCCTAACGGACTCGAACGAATTGCTCGATTGTTGAATTGCTTCAAGAAAGTTGTTCATACCGTTCGAACTCAGTCCGCTAGGTACCACCATTTCCTCTTAACGTATGACTGATTTCACCCTTGCTTGATTTGCGGCGCTGTCATGGCGCGGCGGCGGATTTCTCCTGCTTCCCGGACGGCATACTCTTTCAGGTCGGTGGTTTTTACCGCTAACTCGGCATCGCCGTCGGTGCGGAATATATCCCGGTTTGCCACGACCGCCTGGACAAGCTGTTTATTCAGGGTTTCCTGCCCTTCGCCTATAAATTTAGGGAATCGCTCAACCTGTTTTTGGACTGCCGTCATAGCGGCATCCCTGTCCATCTTGACGCCGTCGACGGTAATATGTGTGCAATGCTCCACTACTGGACCAAGGGCTTTATCCAATTCAACGGAGACGGTTGCCATGGCGGCTTCATGGGCGTTCTGCAACTTCCCAAGTACCACATATCTCTGATAATTAGGTCCAAAGATGGACGAGCCGGAACTTATTTTATCCGCCCTCTGTTTAAGAAAATTCTTGCCGCCAAGTGCGTCTATATTGCCCTTATGCAGGTCGATATTTTCCGTCGTTAGAAAAAGCGGCTTTCTCATGGAAGACTTCCGCATATCAAAACATAGTTCTATGTCATGCGTGGCATCTTTAGGGTTTACACAGACTAATCCGCGTTCAAGCACTTCGTTGGGATGCTTATTATCCGGAAAGGCGATTTTTATGTCCCGATGCTTTGGATCGACAACAATCGCAGTTACTTTCTGCTCCCCTTTTTTAAGAAGCCATGCCGCATTGATATGCACATCAGGCTGATCCTTAAATGCCTCCACGAATGCCTGCACATTCTCATTTGACGTTTCGATAACCTCGTAATTGTAAGGGGTGGGTTCTTCGGGGAGCGAAGCCCCGATGGGTGTAATGGTCAATGGCCCCGGCATCTCACGCCTTATTTCGTCCAGCACCTTGCGAAAATTTGCTCCCTTATTAAAGTGTACAATCTGCGTGGTATCATCACCGCCTTTGATAACGCAGGCGATGCAGGTCTGAATGTTTAGCGTACCGGCAGGACTGTCCTTTAAGATACCCCTTTGACCCTCTTCCAGTACGACCGCCCGGTCATCCCTGTCGTACAATTCCGCATAACGATTCCCCAGATGAAGCGAATTGTCATACCAGTTGATCGCTTCCGAATAATATTCATCCGCTTTCTTGCCTTCTCCCATGGCGTGGTAATGATTGCCGAGCACCTTGTTAAGGTCGACAAGCAACTTCACATAGAGCGACGGCGAAGCCTCAGCCTTTTCCCTCCTCTTGAGGGTGGCAATGATGTCCTGATCCGTCTCCCGGAATTCGCGTTCAGCCTGCTGTTTTATTTTTTGTACGCGGGCAAGCGTTTCTATAGGCAATTTCCCTTGGCAGGTTTTCAGGAAATCACAGGATTTATAGTAGTCCTCCGGCACCAGCACTTGCCGGTCATTCATCTTACCAAAGGTGGGAATATTGCCCCGGAAAGGCGAAGGGAAGTCGTTAGCGCTCAATAATTTGATTATGTCATCAGCTGGCAGAGCAGAGACATCCTGGCCGTTGACGAACATGGGAGAGCACCCACTAATGTTAATTTAAACATACAGGTTAACATTTATTTATTAATAAGCCCTGAATTGCTCCCAAAACCAGACAGCACAAGGCTCTTAGCCGGTTGTGATGAACTTATGCAACCTGCCCCTGCGCAAGCGGTTTTGCTTTAAACCCGACCAACGGGGAGCTCATCAAGCCAAGATTCTCCATATTATCATTGGTGGGCGATGGCTGGATAAGGGCGACCATATCCTTGCCGACTTTTGTCGACCGGACATAGATGTCATCAAGATTATAGTCTTTCCTGTTTTTATAAATCTCAATAACCGCAGTTCTGATTTTATCGGCATCTTTTCCATCACCGATATTCACATTCAGTTTCCAGTAGTCCATGCCCACCCAATTATTACTCCAATGGCCGGTTTCATCTACGGCCCCATCCTTATAGTGCGTTACCTTGCCGCTACTATCAAAGGCCAGGGTCATCAAGGCATCATGCCTTGCGCCATTCTTAATGGTGACATACTGACGGTCAAAGGTGTCTTTTCCATATTCCACCTTCGTGGCGCCATTTTTGGTGATCGTCATTTTCTTTTCTGTTTTGGCTTTCTTGGTTTTTTCCATTTCATCGGTATGGAATTTGATTAATTTTGTTATATCCTCGATGAAGTCTTCAGGTTTTTCCAGACGCACCTTGGTCTCTTTCTCAGGGGAGTATGTATAACCGCCTGCCACTGGAGCAGCAGGGTTATCTTGTTCTGAAATCCCTTCAATTGTATTACCCTTGCCGTAGGTAATGTAATATTTTTTATCGGTTGCAGTATCCGTTACCTCTATCTGGCCACCGTCCGTAGATGGACCGGCAAGGTGCTTTTTGATTACCAGTTTTGCCTTAGTTAAAGCCGGGTTCCATTTACCCGAAGCCTCAAGGGAAACGGTCACTGCATTATTGAGGTCTTTTGTAAAATTAGCACTATCAGTTGCCTCAGCGATCTTCGGCTTATTATTCATTAGGAAGGTTTTTTCAACATCCCTGTCTTCCCATGTTTTTGCGCCGGATTTCTGCGTATGCATTTCTTCAACTTTCCTGTCTTCGCCCAGGATAAGCTTATAGCGTTGACCCGCTTTATTGGCGACAACCACGGCCGTTCTGTTCCAACCTGAGTCTACTTTTTGTTGCTCGACAATAGTGATGCCCGCATCTTCCGAGGCTTTCTTTATTTCTGAATCGCGTGATTTAAGAATGGTTGCAGTACTGTCGATGAGCGTACGCACCCTGCTTATGTCCTCCATAAAACTCAGGTTCACCGGAGTGCTGCCTGTTAATGCCATCCGGCCAGCAATCGTATTCATGTGCACTACGCCCCAGTCGGTATTATGAGGAGTGAGATTGTCTATATTCGGATGCCCAAGCACCGCTTCGGTGGCGGTAAAATTTCCGTCCTTCATGGTGCCGAATAATGTCATTTTCTGATTATTCTGGGTATCCTCAACCTGTATCACCGCTTTATTTTCATCCACCGCTTTTCTGACGATGGCAAAGCCGGATTTCTTGCGTGCCTCAACCAGACTATTGAGCTTGCCCAGCCCGGTATCCTGAAAGGTTTTTATTTTCTTTTGCGCCTCTTCAATATCCTTGTTCCGGAAGTCAATGAGCTTCTCTAAATATTTGTTCATGTTTTCGGATACGCCATCTAACGCCAGGCGTCGGTCGCAGGCCTGACAATAACGTATAACACGCTCATAGGCTTCTTTGCCCTTGGTATCACCTGCACCTTCGGCATAAATCGCGCCTATGACTGCCACCATCGAAAGATACTGATAATTTTTCAGCTTGCTGAGATCGCTGAGATCAAAGCTCCGGATATCATATTCTTTAGATTTATCGACTATCTTCGTATGCAACAGCTTTGGCAACATGATGCCTTTCGTGTCCTTGGGGATAGTAATAGCATCATAGGGGTTTTTCGACATGAGCTGGTCTGCTGCATGAGCACATATGGATTGTCCTTCGCAATCGTCCCAACGCTCCGCTTTCCCCTGCAGGCCTTTGCCAATCCGGCCAAAGAAAGAAGCCGAATAAAATTCACCGTTCTGCAAAGCAGATTTATTTTTAACATCATTGGCCACCTGACGCTTGCCATCATCAAGCCCGTACATCTCGGTCTTGTTTTTATCAGCGCCCGTCCATTCATCTTCGGCGTCTTTCATGGTATAATTGCGCATGTCATTCAGCTGCGCGAATCCGCCTTTCCCATCCCACTCCGCCTTCACTTCATCAGTACTTTTCTTTTTAGACACCGCATAAAGATCGAGGCCTTTCTTATACATTTTTTCATCATATTCCTTCAGGGAAGGAACCTCCATGGTGATGGAAACCATTGGAGGAGCGGGTATTTCTTTTTGGATATCGTCGTCACTCATACCTGCGCCCTTGAGCACCGCCATGAGTTTTTTCCGGGTATTAAACATTTTCTCAGAACGGGTTTCCGTAATATATTGCTGGAAATTTATCAGGAAGCGCGCCACTTTCATGTCGCCGTCTTCCAGTTCTTTTTTCCGGTTGCCGTAAGCAAGCTTGTCGCTTGGCGATAAGTTGCCGGTTCGGGAGGCAGCGACCATTTTTTCAATCGCTATGCGTTCCCCATTCAGTTCAGGAATCAGTTTCAGGGGAGCGTTCAGCTCCTTCAAAAGGATTTCCGCCACCTCAATAGTATCGGTTTTGGCTTCGGGCGTTTTCTCATCCACTTTGCCCTTAACGACTTCCTTGCCTTTATATACGATAGGGCTTTTGGCTATTAATTTTGTGCCCGGCAGTGGATTGGGAGCCGGCAGTGGAGTATGCCCCCTGTTGAGAAGGGCATTTAAAAGGGGTGCAAGCAGCAACCCGGCGCCCGCGCCAAGGACACCGCCCAGAAAATTACCGGACAGGAAACCGATGGCGGCGCCGCCAATCACTGAAGCAATGCCGCTGAATTTTACGCCGGACTGTTCACTCCAGAAATTATCCGATATATACTCTTTTATCGTTTTCCCAATATCCATATACATTCTCCATACACATACATCTACATATGCTATTTACATCGTATCATTACGCGGGCGGAACTAATGGAAAGATTGTATTACATCGTATGTGACAAGGCAGAGACTGCCAATATGACAGCACCGTCAAACGACAATAATACATTGATATTGAATGATAAGTTTTGATGGGGGCGAAAAAGACCTGGGGCGGCTATGCGAATTTTTTTGATTACACTGCAAACGAATTGAGACCAGAAATTTCTCCATTGTTTCCGTTTCGGCCAAAGATATTGGCATATACCACTAACCTAAGCATTACCGTCATTCCTGCGAAAGCAGGAATGACGGAAGGGGGGATACTTAGGTGCATGGGATAATGGCCAAAAAAAATCCCCGTGACCGCAACCCGCCCCCTCCATTAACGATATATTAATTAACTCAAGCTATTCAATTCTTAAGTAGAATTACGTTGCTTGGGCTGATGCCGCAGAAAAAAATACATCTCTTTCTTTTGTTTTGTGCCCTAGCGGCATCCGGGCCGGTGACTTTGATACCTGCAGCGCACGCGCAGGAAATGGCGGCGCAGCCGCAGGCGAATAATCTGCAATTGATATTTGATGCGGTGGATAAGGGCGATATTCGCGGGCTGGCGGACTATCTGAATTTTGTCAAAACCTTCCCATCACTCAACCCGCACCTCATTGAAAACGGCAAGCTGAACCTGCATTTCACCGATCAGGAAGGTAATACGCCGCTGATCCGCGCCGCGCGCAAGAATAATCTGGATATGGTGCGGTTCCTGCTCAGTAACGGGGCGGATATCAATGCGGTGAACAGCTATAACGAAAGCGCGCTGATTACGTCCTACACCTACCAGCAGTTCGCCATCAGCAATTACCTGCTGGTCATGGGTGCGTCCGATCCGTACTACATCGCGCAGCTATTGCAGACGCCAGCCGCTCCGGTCGCGCCGCGCATCGTAGCGGCGCAACAGCCAGCAGCGGCTCCCATTGCACCACCGCCAGAGCAGGAAGCAATAGCGGCGGTGGATCCGACGAAAAATCCGGGAGATTTGTCCCCGAGCGCAGGGCCGGGCATCATCCTGTTTGGCATGACGCAGAAAGGTCTTTTTTTAGTGGGCGGGTCGGTTCTGGCCGCAGCCGGTGCGGGTGGCGCTACGGCGCTCGCTACGGCGTCCGCAAGCAGCTTCCCTCCTCCGGTATTATTCACGACGGTGGCCCCTAGAAACGGAAGCCCTTTTTCCTTTCGTTCGGCGGAAGCCGCGGGGATGGAGGGCATCTACGATATGAACGCCGATTATTCACTGGCGCACGGGTATGACGGCAGCATCTATGGCCGCAACGTCGATGGTTCACTGATATCCTCCACTCCCACCGGATTCGTCAAGGTGGCCGTAGTGGATTCGGGCATCCAGCTCGACCATCCCGATCTGGTCGATAATATTCTGGCCAGCGCGGCCGTGACCTGCAACGACGTCGGTTGCGTCGCGGGCGGCAATGATACGGAGGGACACGGTACGACGGTAGCGGGTATTATCGCTGCGCAGCTCAACGGTGTCGGCATGCATGGCGTCGCGCCGAAAGCGCAACTCCTTGCTATCGGTTTTGCCGACAATGCGGGCGCCCTGACCAATGGCGACGCGCCCGGAATTTCATCGGCGCTGGATAACGGCGCGCAGGTCATCAACGGAAGCTATGGTTTCGAAGGACTCTACGCCCCCACCGCGGACGCAACGGGTATCACTGCCATACAGGATTTGTTGAATACATCCTATGGCGGCACCGATCTCATGACCCAGTTCCAGCGTGGCGTGGCCGCCCATGCCATATTCGTCTATGCCGCCGGCAATGAAAGTTCCGCCGGACAGCCGGTCGGTCAGCCCGCCGTGCCGGCAAGCCTGCCCTATTTCTTCCGCGGCGCGGTAGTGCCCGCCGGGGTGAACGCTGGGGATTACAATGCTGTCAATCCCAGCGGCTATGACTGGTCGGAGAACTGGATCGCCGCAGTATCGGTCTATAAGGACAGCGATAACGTCTTCCGTATCTCCGATTTCAGCAATCAGTGCGGCGCGGCCATGGACTGGTGTCTCGCTGCACCCGGCGAAATTTCAAACTCGACGTCTAACGACGGCGGATATTCCGGTGCCATACAGGGAACGTCGTTTTCCGCTCCCAATATTTCAGGCGCGGCGGCGGCATTGCTCGGCGCGTTCCCGCATCTTACGCCGGAAAAGATTGTGTTGATTCTGTTCGAGACCGCCACGGATTTAGGACCGGCGGGGGTAGATACCATATACGGGCACGGGCTAGTCAATCTGGACCGGGCGACCGATCCGTCGGACGGCGACTGGCAGCTTGCCGCCGCTGCGGTGATGGTTCCCTTCGCGCGCTCCGGCATGGGGCTATCTGCGCCGTTTGGCAATGCGCTGGCGTCCAATCATGCGACGCTGATGTTCCTCGATCATTACGGAAAAAATTACACCATCCCGCTTTCCACGCTGGCCCGCACGCTGGCGCCGATCAAAACGGATTACGACCGGCTGGTGAAGCTCGCCACCCCGGATATGGATAAGATGATGACGCTGGGCGAGAATACGACGCTAAGCTTTTCCACCTCGGCAGGAGCAGGCTATTCCAAGGATACGCCGCAGGATAAAATGGCGAAATTCTCCTACGCTTCCAGCATGGCGGTGGATGCGGAAGGCACGCGCACGGCATCGTTCGCATTCAATTATAAAACCAGTCTTGCCGAAGCCTTAGCGCCCGCCGAGCAGAGAATGATCACCAGCGATGCGCTGAAGAATCCTTATCTTGCGCTGGTGGAGACCAGCAATAGCAGCGTCGTAAGCTATCAGGACGGCCCGGCCAAAATCACCACCGCCACCTATATGGGAAAGCAGGACAAGGCAAAGTACGATTACAAACTGAACGAGTCAAAACAGGTATCCGGCGTCCATTCGGAAGTGACCTATGCCAAAGGCGCGGCGACCATATCGCTCACCAACGGCATTGCGATGGAAGACAGCACATTGCTCGGATCAGAAACCGGCGGGGCATTTTCCGTGGATGGGGCAACGACTTATTATACCGGCCTGTCGGGGCGCTATTTGTTTGGCGACAATGCCGCCATCATTGCCAATTATAATATCGGCTACACCGAAGTCGCCACGTCAGGAAATTCGCTCCTCAATGATGTCAGCGGCATCGTCAGCAGTTCCTTTGCGGCAGGCGGCGAATTTTACAATGTCGCGGGCGACGGCGATACGCTGGGCTTTATCATCTCCCAGCCGCTGCGCGTAAACCAGGGCAACGCGGCGCTGACATTACCCGTCGGCATCACCAGCAACGGCACCATCCTGAGGCAAAACGGAACCCTGAATCTCACGCCCACGGGCCGCGAGCTAGATTTCGAAATTTTCTATAATGTGAAGCAAGACGATTATTCTGAACTAAGCCTCGACAGCATGTTCCGCCTTAACCCCAATAACGATCCGACGGCCACCAACGATGCTACGTTTCTGGCAAAATATAAAATTAAGATGTAAGTCGGGTAGAATGTAAGAGAGACGTACCCTTACTGCCTGCGCACTTCAGGGAGGCGCGGTTTGGGAGGAAGTTGTCCGGCAAGGTTGGGGTCGAGACCGCTTAAGGTGCCGAGGCTCAGGTCGGGTACGGGCGGGCTCATCACATCGGCCTTGGGCGACGCATCCGCGTCGGTGCCGGGGCCTTCTTTTTTCAGGGCGAGCTCGATCGGCAATTGGTATTTTTTCAGCATGGGCGATAACTGCCCGACCATCAGTTGTTTCAGTTTAGTGTCGTCGGGACT
>Ga0163144_10019757_pt1 | contig 13524 bp, 5 predicted proteins | sample OliLak19BULKMAT1_FD_123175 | JGI IMG/M metagenome (GOLD analysis project Ga0163144, IMG submission 123175) | Freshwater microbial mat bacterial communities from Lake Vanda, McMurdo Dry Valleys, Antarctica - Oligotrophic Lake LV.19.BULKMAT1 | ecosystem: Environmental > Aquatic > Freshwater > Lake... | reverse complement strand
GGGGAGGTGGGGGGGGGGGACGGGGAAGGGAACCGGGCGCGGGGGGGGGGGGGGACGGGTCTAAGGCGCGGGGGGGGGGGGGGGGCGGCGAGGAACGGGGAGGCGACTTGAAGGTGTTGTCGCCGCACACAGGCGCGTTGGGAGGGGGAACGGTCTAATGCGCGCGAGGAGGTGGGAGGCGGCGAGGGGCGGGGAGGCGACTTGAGGAGGTTGCCATCATATCTCGTCTCTACCAGTCGCCTCCCGCGTTCCTCGTAAGCTTCCCCTCTCCCTCGCGCGCATTAGAGACAACAAAGAATTGCCCCACGCGCCGCCTGCATCGCGCGCTGCCCTCCGACTTCCGACCTCCATTCTTGACAAGTCCGCCGCTTCGTGTCACCCTCACACCATGCTCCCCGCCCTGGCGCGCCTGTATCCCGAAGACCGCTTGCTGGTCCAGCCCGGCCAGTTGGTGGCGTATGAGTCGGATGGCCTGACCGCTTATCGTGCGCGGCCGGCCGCCGTCGTCATCCCCGAGACGCAGGCCGAGTTGATCGAGACGGTGCAGTTGTGCTACGCGCATCACATGCCGTTCGTGGCGCGCGGCAGCGGCACCAGCCTGTCGGGCGGGTCGCTGCCGGTGCAAGACGGCCTGGTGATCGCCCTCAACCGCCTCAACCACATCCTACGGCTCGACCCGGAGCAACGGCTGGCGGTGGTCGAGCCGGGCGTGATTAATCTCGACGTGTCGAAGGCCGCCGCGCCGCACGGTCTGTACTACGCGCCCGATCCCTCCAGCCAGCAGGTGTGCACGCTGGGCGGCAATATCGCCTTCAACTCTGGCGGCGCGCATTGCCTTAAATATGGCATGACCAGCAATCATGTGCTCGGCCTCAAGGTGGTGCTGGCCGACGGCGAGGTGGTGACGCTGGGCAGCGACAGCCAGGAGAGCGTCGGCCCCGACCTGACCGGCCTGTTCGTCGGCTCGGAGGGCCTGTTCGGCATCGCGCTGGAGATCACGCTGCGGCTGCTGCCGCGCCCCGAGAAGTACGAAACGGTGCTGGCGGCGTATCACAGCCTGGAGGCGGCGGGCGAGGCCGTGGCCCAGGTGATCGCCTCCGGCCTGCTGCCGGGCGCGATTGAGATCATGGATCGCCTCGCCATCCAGGCGGCCGAGGCCGCGGTGCATCCGCACTACCCGGCCGACGCCGAGGCGCTGCTGATCGTGGAGCTGGACGGCGAGACGCGCCAGGTGGCGGCCGAGTTCGAGCAGTTGCGCGCGCTGATCGCGGCCTCGGGCGCGTTTGAGTTCGCCATCGCCAAAGACGCCGCCGACCGGGCCCGCATTTGGAAGGGCCGCAAGAGCGCCTTCTCGGCCGTCGGCCGCCTCAGCCCGGACTTCTTGGTGCAGGATGGCGTGGTGCCGCGCAGCAAGCTGGGCGTGGCGCTGGTGGCGATTACCAAGCTGGGCGTCAAGTACCACCTGCGCGTCGCCAACGTCTTTCACGCCGGCGACGGCAACCTGCACCCGCTGATCCTGTTCGACGGCCGCGAGGCGGGCGCGCTGGGCCGGGCCGAGGCGCTGGCGGGCGAGATCTCGCATCTGTGCATCGGGCTGGGCGGCTCGATCACCGGCGAGCACGGCGTGGGCATGGAGAAGCGCGACTATCTGGCGGCCATGTTCGGCCCGGCCGACGTGGCGATGATGCACCGCATCCGCCGCGCGCTCGACCCGCTGGAGATCGCCAACCCCGGCAAGATGTTCCCCGCCGGCGAGGCTCCGGCCCTGACCCAGATCGGCCTGCACCCGCTGGAGCAGTCGGGCCTGCTCTCGCGCGAATGACACGTTCCCGATGACGACCATCACGACCATCAGTGACGTTCAGCAGGCCGTGGCCGCCGCCGCGCGCGTGGTGGTGCGCGGGGCGGGCACCAAGCCCGCGCTGATCGCGCCAGCCGACGACGGCGCAACCGAGTTAGTGCTGACGGGCTTGAGCGGCGTGCTGGAATACGACCCGGCCGAGTTCACGTTTACGGCGCTGGCCGGCACGCGCATCGAGGCGGTGCAGGCGCAGTTGGCCGAGCACGGCCAATACCTGCCCTTCGATCCGCTGCTGGCCGAGCGCGGCGCGACGCTGGGCGGCACGCTGGCGAGCGGGCTGAGCGGCCCCGGCCGTTACCGCTTCGGCGGGCTGCGTGATTTTATTTTGGGCGTGCGGTATGTGGACGGCGCGGGTGAGGTCATTCGCGGCGGCGGCAAGGTGGTCAAAAATGCCGCCGGCTTTGACCTGCCCAAGTTCATGGTCGGCAGCCTGGGCCAATTTGGCGTGCTGGTCGAGTTGACCTTCAAAGTCTTCCCGCAGCCCAGCGCCTACCTGACTCTGCGCGCCGATCTGCCAACTTTGGACGCCGCGCTGGACGCCGCCCGCCGCCTGTACGTGGCCCCGCTCGACATGGACGCGCTGGATGTCTGGTCGCTGCCGAGCGGGCGGGCGACGGTGCTGGTGCGCCTGGGCGGGGCGGAGGCGGTGCTGCCGGCCCGCGCCGAACGGGTGCGCGCGGTGCTAGGCGCGGGCGAGAATGTCGCGGGCGACAACGTCACCGGCGCGGCCGAGGCCGAACTCTGGCACGCGATGCGCGAGTTGGCCTGGGTGCCGGAGGGCTGGGGGCTGGTGAAGGTGCCGCTCTCGCCCAGCCGCGTGGCCGCGCTGGCCGCCACCCTGCCGCCGGACGCGGTCAGCCGTTACAGCGCGGGCGGCAACGTGGCCTGGCTGGCGCTGCCCGACCCGGCCGCGATCGCGCCCGCCCTGACCGCCCTCGACCTCTCCGGCCTGATCGTCCTCGGGGACGCCGGCCTCACCCCGCGCCTCGGCGTTCACCCCGGCGCGCCCGTCGAGAAGCGCCTCAAAGCCGCCCTCGATCCACACAATAAGTTTGCCACCATACCCGTCCTCGGCGCGCCGCAGCCGAGGCTTTAAATCAACCAGTGGCCTCACCTACATGAAGCACACCATCTCCCTTACCAACCTCGGCCCCAACGGCCCCGACATGGCCCATGCCATCGAAACCTGCGTCCACTGCGGCTTTTGCCTGCCTAGCTGCCCGACCTACGCCGAGTTGGGCGAGGAGATGGACTCGCCGCGCGGCCGGATCACGCTGATGAAGACTGTGCTCGAAGGCACGCTGCCGATGGCCGAGGCGCTGCCGTATGTGGATCGCTGCCTGGGCTGCCAGGCGTGCGTCACGGCCTGCCCGTCGGGCGTGCCGTATGGCGAGCTGCTGACGCCCTTCCGCGCGCTGGCCGAGGCGCAGCGCCCGCGCCCGTTCATGGAACGGCTGGCGCGCACGCTGACGAAAGAGACGCTGCCGTACCCCAATCGTTTTCGGATGGCGGCGTTGAGCGGCAGGCTGGCGAAGCCGTTTCGGTCGCTGTTCCCGCGCGAGTTGGGGGCCATGCTGGATATGCTGCCGCCCCGCCTGCCGCCGGCCCAGCCGCTGCCGGCGCTGGTGCCGGCCGAGGGCCAGCGCCGAGGCCGCGTGGCGCTGCTGTCGGGCTGCGTGCAGTCGGTGCTCGCGCCGAACATCAATTGGGCCACGGCCCGCGTGCTGGCGCGCTGCGGGGTGGAGGTCGTCATCCCCCCGGCGCAGGGCTGCTGCGGCGCGCTGATGGCGCACACCGGCGAGGCCGCCGCCGCCCGCAAGCTGGCCGCCCGCAACTTAAGTGTCTTCCCGGAGGATGTGGACGCCGTGGTGACCAACGCCGCCGGCTGCGGCTCGGGCATGGCCGAGTACGGCTTGTGGTTTGAGGGCACGCCGCACGAGGCCGCCGCCCGCGCGCTGGCCGCCCGCGTGCAGGACGTGAGTGTGTACCTGGCCGCGCTCGATCTGCCGGAACTGCCGCCGCTGCCCCAGCCGCTGCGCCTGGCCTATCACGATGCCTGCCACCTGGCGCACGCCCAGGGCGTGACCGCGCCGCCGCGCCAACTGCTGCGGCTGATCCCGAACCTGACGCTGCTCGACGTGCCGGAGGGCGAGTTGTGCTGCGGCTCGGCCGGCACCTACAACCTGGAGCAGCCCGAACTGGCCGCGCGCCTGGGCCGGCGCAAGGCCGAAAACTTGCTGCGCACGGGGGCGCAGGCCATCGCCGCCGGCAACATCGGCTGCCTGGTGCAGATTGATACGCATCTGCGCCGGCTGAACCAGCCGCTGCCGATCTATCACACGTTCGAGGTGCTGCATATGGCGCTGGAGAACGGGGGCGTCGGCAGTCGGCACGCATAGCGGGCAGTCGGCAGACTTCAACGTCAGCGGGCCGGCTCACCGCACGGTGGAAAGGTGAGAGTGTTTATCTGACCCTTATCGAAAAAAGCGGGGTGGATGGCAGGCAAGCCTGCCACCACCCCGCTTTTTTCGACGGCACTCGCAAACGGCTGCGACAGACAGAACAAGTGGGCGTGCCCAGGGTTCAGCGCATAACGCGACGGCGGGAATTCATACTTGTCCATCGCTTATGACGTATGACCTCTGCCAACAGCATGTGCGGCGTACGCAGGCGGCAGTCGGCAGACTTCAACGTCAGCGGGCCGGCCCACCGCACGGTGGAAGGGTGAGAGTGTTTATCTGACCCTTATCGTAAAACGCAGGGTGGATGGCAGGCAAGCCTGCCATCCACCCTGCGTTTTACGACGGCACTCGCAAACGGCTGCGACAGACAGAACGATGGCAGGCAGTGATATGTTAAATTACGGGCCTACCCTCACGGCTCCAACGTGCCGCCCAGGCCGCGCACGTGCTCGATGACGCCCCAGTCGCTGAGGGGCCAATAGACCAGCAGCGCCCGCGCCTCAATCGCGGCGCGGTGCACCGGCCCCCAGATGTGCGAGTCGGACGAGTCGTTGCGATTATCGCCCAGCACAAAGTACTCGTCGGCGGCCAGCGTCCACGCGCCGGTGTAGTCGGGCGGGGCCAGCACATACGGCTCGGCCAGCGCCACGCCATCCACGCGCACCACGCCGCCCGCCACCGCTACGTGCTCGCCCGGCAGCCCGATCAGCCGCTTGATAAAGGCGATGTCCGGCTCGGGCGGCGGATGCACCACCACCACGTCGCCCCGGCGCGGCGGGCCAAGCCGGTACACCACCCGGTCGGCCAGCACGAACTCGCCCGTGTGCAAGCTGGGCTGCATACTCGGCCCATCCACCCGGAAGCGGCCGGTGCCGTACTCCAGCGCGGCGTAGATCAGCAGCGCCAGCCCGACCGTTTCAACCAACTGCCACCAGGCCGATCGGGCCGGGCGGCGCGGGGGCAGGGCATCGGCCGGCTCCGGCGCGGCCTGGGCCTGCGCCCGGCGGTAGGCCAGCCACACACCCAGCGGCAGCGCCGCCAACTCGGCCCAGCGCACCAGCCCGGCCGCGTTCGCGCCCGCCACCGGATAGAGATAGTGGCCCACGTAGCCGAGCAGCAGCAGGCCGAACACCGCACCGCCGGCCCACGCCCGCCGCTGCGCCTCACGCGCCAGCGCGACCAGCAGCAGCAGCAGCGTGGCCAGCGTCCAGAGCGTTTCGCTGCGCTGGCCGTTGTAAAACGTGGCCCCGGCCTGCACCGCCCCGGCCCACAGCGCCCAGGTGACGGCCAGCGCCACCACCGCCCCGGCCGTGAGAGCCAGCAGCGTCAGGTCGGCGCGGGCGGCGGGCTGGGGCTGGGCCAGCAGCCAGCCCAGCATGAGCACGCTGACCAACGCCACGGCGCGTTCGAGCGGCGGGATGACGACCAGCGCTTCGGGCGTGTTCAGCGGGATGAGCAGCACCGCCGCCAGCAGCAGGCTGTGCAGCGCCAGCAGCGTGTTGCCCGCCAGCACCACGCGCAGATAGCGGCTCTGCCGGTTGGCCCACCACAGGCGCAGTGCCGGCGCGGTGGGCAGTTGCAGCGCGGCCAGCAGCCCGAGGTGATAGAGCCAGCTCCACGGGGGAGCGAGGAGCAGGGTTAGGAGGGTTGGCAACAGATGAGGCTTCGCCCAAAATCCGCTACGCGTGAAACGATATGCCGCGTGGTAGCGAGGGCCGACAGATACAGGCCGAATGATTACAGTCTGGCCGCCTGATCTAAACTGCCCTCGCTCTAGACCCTTTAGGCGCTTTATACCCCTCTGCTCCTGAGTCCTAGCGCAGCCTCCCCTGGGTCCCCTTTCAGTCGCCGCTCAGCGCGCCGGCGATTTCGCGCAGGGTGAAGGTGCTCTCGGGCAACTGCACTGGGTTGACGTGCGCGGCCAGCAGCGCGCGGGCCTCGGCCGCCTGTTCGGGAATGTGGGTCGCCAGCAGCGCCAGCGCATACTCGGCCGCGAAGCGCGCCCGCATGATGGGGTTGGCGTCGCGGGAACGGCTGTGCCAGGCGGCCCCGGCGTGCTCCACTGCCGCCGCCGGCTGCCCGGCCAGCCGCAGCGCGCGCGCCAAACTGCGCTGGGCCTCTGTGCGCAGGTCGAGCGCGTTCACTTCGCGCGCCAGGGCCAGCGCGGCCAGCGCGGCGTGCTGGGCGGCGGCCAGGTCGCCCATTTCTACCAGGCAGTCGGCGCGCCTCCAGTACACCTCAGACAGCGCGTTCTTCAGGCCATAGCCCTGCGCCACCGTCTGGGCCTCATCGAAGGTCTGCGTGGCGGTGGCGTGCTGCCCGGCCAGCATCTGCGCCTGCCCGAGGTTGGCCAGGCTTTGGGCCAGCAACGGCGCGGCCTCGGCGTGGCGGGCGTGCTCGGCGGCGCGGCTGAACTGCTGGATGGCCTCGGTGAACCGGCCGCGATTGCGCTCGAGCAGGCCCAGGTTGTTGCGCGAGATCGTCAGGCCCAGGCTGTCGCCCAGCGCCTCGCGCAGCCCGAGGCTGAGCGAGAAGTGGCTGTGGGCGGTTTCGATGTCGCCCTGGACGCCGGCCAGCAAACCCAGGTTGGCGTAAGCGTTGGCCGCGCCGCCGCGATTGCCGTAGGCCTGATACAGCGCCAGGCTCTCGCGCACCAACTGCGCGGCCGTCTCCATCTCGCCCAGCCGGTTCGCCATGCCGCCCAGCAGGTTCAGCGTCTCGGCCGCCAATTCGGGATGGCGGCGGCGGTCAACGCCGCGCAGCACCTGCTCGGCCTGGGTGCGGGCGCGCTGGCTCTCGCGCATGTCGAACAAAATCTGCGCCATGGTCAGCTCAATCGTCCAGGCCTCGCGCTCGGCCTCCTGGGTGGCGCTGGGCAGGGCCAGGCGCGGCTCCGGCTGGAGGGTGTTGGCCCCCGCGCCGGAGAGGGCGCTGGCCGGCACCGCGCCGGTGGTCAGCACCTGGCGGGCGGCGTGCAGGTGTTCCAGCGCGCCGTTGAATTCGCCCAGCCGGCGGCGGGCCACGGCCAACCGCCGCAGCGCCCCGGCGTGCAGTTCGGCCGGCAGATCGAACACGGGCGTATCCACCAGCGGGCGCAGGTCGCCGGCGGCGGCGGCCGGGTCGCCCAGGCCCAAGTGCACATCCGACAGGCCGAGGGCGATGATGGCGTTCAGGCGCGGCTGCGGCTGGCCCTGCGCGTTGAGCAACTCGCGGGCCTGCTGAAAATACGTCAGCGCTTCGGTCAGCGCGTGGCGGGTGGCGGCCGACTGCCCGGCGCGCACCGCGTAACCCAGCGCGCGTTCGCGCAGGCTGCTGTGCCCAAAGTGATGGGCCAGCAGTTCCACGTTCTCGGCCTGGGCCTCGGGGTAGAGCGACTCCAATGCTTCGCCCGCGCGCTGGTGCAGGACGCGCCGCTTGGAGGTCAGCAGCGTGGCGTAAATGGTCTCGCGCGTGAGCGTGTGCTTGAAGCGATAGAGCAGCGGCTGTTCGGGGTCGGCCGGCAGCAGCCAACCGCGCTCGACTAACTCGCTCAGGCGGCGGGCCACGGCCGGCCCAGCCACAATGTGATTGAGCACCGTGTGATCGAAGCGCTCGCCGAGCACCGCCGCCGCCTGAAGCACATGCAGCGTGTCGCTGGGCAGCAGGTCGAGCCGCCGCAGCAGCAGGTCGCGGAAGTTGCTGGGCATGCGGCGCAGACGGCTGTCGGCCGGCGCGCCGCCGGGCGGGGTGGGCAGCTCGGACGCGCCGTCGCCCGCGTCTATGGGCGTGCTCTCGGCCGGGGCCAGGTGCCAGGCGCCCGCCGCCTCCCACAGCCAGCCGCTTTCGATCAGGAAGCGCGTGGCCTCCTCCAGCGCCAGCGGGTGCCCGCTGAAGGGGGCCAGCAGGGTCCACACGCCGGCGGGCTGGGTGGGGCTGTTGAGCAGGGCGCTGACCAGGGCGTGGCTGTCGGCCTCGCTCAGGCTGGCGAAGGCGATGGAGATAAAGTGCTCCTGGCCCAAGCGCGCGGCCTTGCTCACCAGCGCGCGGTGCGGGCCGGGCATCTCAGCCCGCGCCACCAGCATCAGCGCGATGGGGGCTTCCTGCGTCAGCGGCAGCAGGTAGTCAATCAGGTCGAGCGAACTGAGGTCGAGCCAGTGAATGTCCTCGATCACCACCAGCACCGGCCGCTGGGCCGCGGCTTGCAGCAGCATGGCCCGCACGCGCGCAAAGATTTCCTGGCGCAGGGCCACCGGCGGCAGGTTGCGCAGCAGGTGGTCGTCGGCCTCGTCCGGCGGGCGCAGGCCCAGCAGGCTTTGCAGTTGGTGCACGGCCGGCAATTCCGGCAGCACGCCCTGCTCGAGGATGCTCATCAGCGCCCAATAGCTCAGGCCGGCGCGGAACGACTCACACTTGCCCACCAGGCACCACACATCGGCCTGGGCGTAGGCCAACACCTGATCGAGCAGGCGGGTCTTGCCCATGCCGGCTTCGGCTTCCAGGTACATCACCGTGCCGCGCTGCTCGCCGTGCCGCAGCCGGTCAATCGCGCCGGTCAGCGCGGCCAACTCGGCCTGCCGCCCGATGAGGGTGGGGCTGGAACCCGGCACCGGCTGCGCCAGGCGCGTGCCCGAGCGCACCTGGCCGACCAGGAACACCGCGCCCGGCAGGCGGGCTTCGTCCACGGCCGGGCCGGTGACGGGCTGCAATTCGTATTGTGCGCGGACTAACTGCGTTAGCTCGCCGGTCACGCCGATGGCATTGCCGGCGGCCAGCAGCGCCACGGCCGCCGCGTGCCGGCCGGGCAGCGAGGCGTTGGCAAACACGGCCGCCTGCCGGCGCGCTTCGGAGCCTTCGCCGCCGCTGTCGGGGCCGGTGGGCACGCCGCCCACACCGGTCCACCGGCCGCCGGCCAGCCCGAGGCGCAGGTCAATTTCCAGGCCGTGCTGGCGGCGGCTGGAGCGGTTGAGGCGGGCGCTCAGGTCAATCGCCTCGCGCGCGGCCTGCACCGCCTGCTGCGCCAGGCTGTCGCTCAACTCGGGCGTGGGGCCGCTGAACAGGTAGGCCAGCCCGGTGCCCACTGGCGCGACCAGCGCCCCGCGCTCGCGGCCGTTCTTTTCGAGGGCGGTCGAGAGGCGCGCAAACAACCCGGCCAGTTCTTCGTGGCGCGCATCGTCGCCCACGCCGGCCATCTCCGGCAGGGCCAGGTGAATGTGCACCACCACCACGGCTTGCTCCACCGGGCTGCGGCCGGGCAGGCCGGCGCTCAAGCGGGCCAGCACGTTCTCGGCGCGCGGCAGGTCGGCCTGGGCGTGCAGTTGCCGGAAGGTTTCGAGGGCTTCGCGCACCGGGGCCAGCAGCCCGCCGGTTAGCGGCTTGCCGGCCACCGGGCCGCGCGCCAACAGCAGTTCGGCCGTTTCAATCTGGCGGCAGGCCACCTGGTAACGATTGCCCATCTGCGCGAACAGTTCCTGGGCCTGGTGGTTGGCCTCCAGGGCGCGGTCCCAATCATGCTCGGCCCGCCGCAGCGCCGTGCGCACCCGCAGCACCTCGGCCCGCGCTTCGAGCGAGCCGCTGGCGCTGATAAGCAGTTCGGCCTGCTGCAAGTCCTCGCGGGCGCGGCCGAGTTCGCTGTCAATCAGCCGGGCCTCGGCCAGCGAGGCCAGGGCCTGGGCGCGCAGTTCATCGTTCTTGAGATGCGCGCCCGCTTCGAGGCTGCGCTCCAGGTCGGCGGCGGCCCAGGTGGCGACCCCCAGCCGCAGCCAGACCTGGCCCCGGTTGAGGTGGCGCAGGGTCAGCGCCGGCCACTGCTCTTGCCCGCGCAGCGCGGCCAGCGATTGGTTCAGGCTGTGCAGCGCCTCCTCGAAGCGGCCCTCATCGAGCAGCAGCCCGCCCAACGTGTTCCAGCTCGCGCCCAGGCCGTTGTAGTCGCCGATCTCCTGCTGGACGAAGATGGCCTGCCGCAAATAGGCCTCGGCCTGCGCCCACTGGCCGAGCTTGTAGTACAGCCCGCCCAGGTTGCTCTGGCTGCCGGCCGAGCCCCACATGTCGCCCAACTGCTCGCGCAGCGCCAGGGCGCGCAGCGAGCTGGCGACCGATTCGTTCCACTGGCCGGCGTAATAGTGGCTGGCGCTCAACAGGTTGTGGGCGTTGCCGGCCGCCTCGGTGTCGCTGTCGGCCTGCGCCAGGCGCAGCGCGTTCTCGCCCCGGGTGCGGGCCTCGGCCAATTGGCCCTGGCCCAACATGACGAAGCCGATGGAGTTTTCGAGGCGGGCCAGGGTCGCCAGCAGCGCGCCGTTAACCGCGCCGGCGCTGATCTGCGCCGCCGCCGCTTCATACGCCGCGCGGGCCTCGTCGTGCTGGCCCTGGCGGTAGCGCGCCTGGCCGAGCAGGTAGAGCACATCGGCCAGGCGGTAGCCGGGGCGCGGCGGGTCGAGCGACAGGGTGCGGGCGCGTTCGAGCGTCTCGCGCGCCGGGTCGTTCTGGCCGGTGCGGGTCAGCAGTTCGGTCAGGCCCAGGGCCACATCCACCGTTTCTTCTTGGCGCGCGCCGTGCTGCGCCAGCAAGACCTCGATGCGGCGGTAGTAGTTGATGGCCTCTTCGTTGGCGAAGCGGTCGGCGGCGCGCCGGCCGGCCTCCAGCAAGAAGCTGATGGCCTGGCGGCTCTGGCCGCGTTCTAGGTGGTCGCCCACCCGCGCCGCCGCGTCAATGTTCAGGCTCTCGGCCATCTGCTGGATGATCTGGGCGGCGCGCAGGTGCAGCGCCCGGCGCTCCTTTTGCAGGATGGTCTGGTAGATGGCCTCTTGCATCAGCCAGTGGCGGAAGGCATACACCGGCAGGCCCGGCCCGGCCACGCGCCGCAGAAAGTCGGCCTGCTCTAATTGCGTCAACTGGGCGCGCAGCTCGGCGTCGGGCAGGGGGGTCAGGCCGAGCAGCATGGGCAGCGAGAAGCCGTGGCCCAGCACCGCCGCCGCGTCGAGGGTGTGCTTGAGCGGCGGGGGCAGCCGGTCATAGCGGCTGAGGATCAGGCCGTTGACGGTCTCCGGCACCTGCGCCACGGCCTCGACCCATTGCGGCGTCACCTCCATCCCGGCCGGCCCCGGCCGAATGATGGCCTGGTCGAGCAGCATGCGCACCATCTCTTCCATGAGCAGCGGGTTGCCGTTGGTGCGCTCGGCCAGCCGGTGGGTGAGGGTGGGCGGCGTGGCGACATCGTCGAGCAGGTAGGCCACCAGTTCGTCGCTCTCGGCGGGCGAGAGCGGGTTCAGGTGCAGTTCCAAGAAGCTTTCGACGCCCGCCGTCCTGCCGGCCAGGGCGCGGGCCGGGTCGGGGCGCACGGGCGGCGCGGTGGGCGAGATGTCGGCGCTGCCTTCGGGCAGGGCCGGCGGCGGCGGGGTGGATGGGCCGGCAAAGGGGGCCGGCACATGGGCGTGCGGGCCGGGGCGGCTGAGGGCCACAATCGCCAGCGGGGCCTCGTGCACCAGGTCGGCGGCGTGGGCCAGGGCCGCCAGCGACGACGGGTCGGCCCACTGCAAATCGTCTATGACGATGACCATCGCCCGCCGGCGCGCCAGCCAGGCCAGCAGCCGGCGCACGGCGGCATAAATGCGGCGCTGGTCTTGCTGCGGGTTGCCGATCAGCCCCTCGCGCAGGTTTTGCCCGCTGACCAGGCCGTGCAGCACCGGGCCGATGTCGGCCGCCAGCGTGCTGGAGGCGGCCAGGCGCTCGTCCAGGCGCTGCCGCCGCACGGCGCTGGAGTCGTCTGGGCCGATGCCAGCCAGGTCTTCAATCAGCCGCGCGAGTAAGGCGTAGCTGGCGGACTCGTGCGGCGAGCCGGCCGCGCGCAGCAGCGTAAAGTGGTCGCTGAGGGGGGCCATCACCTCGTCTATCAGGCGGGTCTTGCCGATGCCCGGCTCGCCCGTGATCAGCGCGATCAGGCCGCGCCGCTCGACCTTGACCTTTTGCAGCCCGGCCAGCAGCGCCGACGACTCGGACGCCCGGCCGACCAGCGGCGTGCTGCGCCCGGTCAGCCCGCGCATGGGCTGGGGCGTGCTGCGCCGGCCGATCAACTCATAGCACATCACCGGCACATCCAGGCCCTTGAGGGTCAGGTTGACCGGCTCTTTGAATTCAAATTGGCCGCGCGTCTGGCGGTAGACGGCTTCGCTGGTGAGGATGGTGCCGGGCCGGGCGTACTGCTGCAAGCGGTGGGCCACGTTGACGGCGTGGCCGAACACGCTGGCGTCCACCGTGGCGCCGGTGTCGAGCGCGCCGCTGATGACCGGCCCCAAATTGATGCCGATGCGCAGTTGGGCGTCCCAGCCGAGTTGGGCCTGGGCCTCGGGCCGCAGGGTGTGCATGGCCTCCTGCATGTCGAGGGCGGTCAGCAGGGCGCGGGCCGGGTCGTTTTCGTGCGCTTCGGGAATGCCAAAGGTGGCTAGAAAGCCGTCGCCGATGTAGCGGTCTAAATGGCCGGCGTGGCGCTTGACGGGTTGGGCCAGCCGTTCGAGCGTGCGGCGAATGGCGAGGAAAATATCTTCGGGATCGGTACGCGAAGCCGCGTGGGTGAAGTCGCTGAGATCGGCGAAGAGAATGGTGACCAGCCGCCGGGCGCTGCGGCTATGATCGTTGGCGGTTTCGCCGCCGCCGGACAGGGCCTCGCGGGCCGGCTGGGGGAGGGCCGGCGGGGCCAGATCGAGCGGCGCGCCACACAGGCCGCAGAATCGGAAAGGGGCCGGCGCTTCAGCGCCGCAGGAGGGGCAAATTTTGCTCATAAAGGCGTTAGCACATCACAACCAGGTCTTCCACGGTGCTTTGAGACGCCGGCCGCCGCCGCGCAGGACGGCGACGCACCGCAAAGCACCGACTGCTGCCCGCGCCACCGGCCGTTCCCCACGTTGAGGCCAGTGGTCAACCGCCTGTCAAGCCCACGCCCGCTAGCTGGTTCGCGTTGGGCGGACTACCCGCACGGGCGCTGGGGCAGGTTTGACCCAGAGGTGTGCTGCTTATGTAGTCGCCCACCCAGCCGCGCCGCCCCTCGGGCCACGGCCAGCTCAGACGACATTTTAATACCGGATGGCTATCCTTGCCACTCGGCCGGTATTAGCGGCCTTGCCATTCCAGCGGGCCGGCCAGCAGGGGGGCGAACTTGGCGGCGGCCAGGGCCAGGGCCAGCAGGAAGCCGACGGCGACGGACAGCCGGCCGCTCCAGATGAAGCCGGTGTT
>Ga0163144_10019754_pt1 | contig 13526 bp, 9 predicted proteins | sample OliLak19BULKMAT1_FD_123175 | JGI IMG/M metagenome (GOLD analysis project Ga0163144, IMG submission 123175) | Freshwater microbial mat bacterial communities from Lake Vanda, McMurdo Dry Valleys, Antarctica - Oligotrophic Lake LV.19.BULKMAT1 | ecosystem: Environmental > Aquatic > Freshwater > Lake... | reverse complement strand
GCGGTGCGGGGCGACCGGGCGGCGGCGGCAAAACACTTCGCCGAGCTTTCGATCAAGTTGCGTGGCACGCTGGCGGGGGCGTGGGCGCAAAGCCGGGCGGTCTCGCTCGCGGGGGCGGGGTCGACTCCGCCGGCGCGGGTAACGGCGGATGCCGGGGAGCTTGAGGCGGTGGCGTCGGGGGTTCCGGAGTGGCTGGAGGCGGTCGCGACGAATCCGGGCAAGTTCGTGGCGTTCTCGATGTTGCCTGTCGAGAAGGACCTGAAGCCGTTCAGCAAGGCGTCAGTAGAGATCGTGATTCGCAACGAAGCGCCGATTGCGCTGGCGGTGGGGAACGAGCGGGCGATCAACAGCCGGGTGCTATTGACGGCGGAAGTGACTGTTGGGGTGAAGGATTCGTCGCCGGGGGCGGCGGAGGTGGTCTCGCTCGAGCGGCGGTATTTCCTGGCCCCGGGTGAAGAAATGCGCGTTCAAGCCTGGGCTGAGCCGGGCTTAAGCGCGTGGTTTGCGGAGTTGAACGCCTGTGATGTCATGCGTCTGCGGTGGCGAGCGATGCAAGGTTTCCGGATGAAGCGAGAGGAGACCTGGAAGGGCACGACGAGGAAGGACACGATGACGCGTGTGGCCGGACCGTTCTCGCTGACGGCGGATACGCCTGTCGTGATTCGGTCGGCGGTTCCTGGGTGCGGCGAGGGCAAGTTTGACGCGGGGGCGATCGCCAAGCGGCTTGAAACGGGCACGACCGAGGAGCTCGTTGTGGTGATTGCGGCGATTCGGTATCGAATGGCGCGCGACGAAGAGGCGAACCTTCCGGGCTTCGCGAGCTCGAAGTCGCTTTCGGTTGTGGAGAAACAGGCCATCTCTAACGCGCTGGCGAATCGCTACGAGAAGGCTGACTCAACCGAGCGGGCGATGATTCTGTTGATGATGCCCTCGGCGCGGTTTTATCGCGCCCTGCTGGACTTCGACGCGGTCCTGTCAGGAATTGCCGAGCCGGATGCACGGGTGCTTCGGTACAAGATGATTACTCGGGCGGTGGACAAGGACGACCCGGTTCTGGCGGCGGGAAACGCTTCGGCGGACCCCCTGACCAGGGCGGTTGCGTCGATCATGCGCAAACGGCTGCAGGCTGAGACCCCACGGACGTACTCGCGCATGCCTTCGAGTGGAAACTTTTTAACGCTGGATTGAGCAATCGAGTCGGGCTCGGCGCCCCGGCTGCCTCGGCGACGATTCGAAATGGATGAACTCCCGTCAACTGCGCCGAACGCTGTGCCCGGCCCGCGGGGCTGGAAGCGGCTTGCGCGGCCGGCGTTGTACGTGGTGGGGATCGTGCTGGTGGGCGCGGCCGTCATGGCGGCACGACAGGCCGATGGCCCTGCGGTGTGGCCGCTGGTGCAGCACGCGACGGTCTGGCAGTGGTGTGCGCTCTTGCTGATCCCGATTGGTAACTGGCTGCTGACGAGCGCGCTGTTCAGCACGCTGACTGGCCACTTTGGCCGAGTGGATCGGGGCGAGATGGCGGCGCTGATCGGGGCGTCATGGCTGCTCAACTACTTGCCGCTTCAGCCGGGTTTGCTGGGGCGGATCGCGTATCACCGCCGATTCCACGGGATCGCGGTGAGGCATTCGCTTGTGGTCATCGGGTGCTCGATGGGGTGCACGGTGGCGGCGGCGGCGATCATGGTGGCGGTGACGCTTGGGGCGGCACAGACAGGCCTTGGCGGTTGGGTTTCGCCCCTCCTTGCTTTTGGCGGCGGTCTGTTACTGGGGATGGGACTGGTGATTCGTGCGGCACGGCCGGCGGCCTTTGCTGGACGGCTGCTGCTGGCGCTCGGGCTTCGCTATGCGGACATGGGGCTGGCGGCGATTCGATATGGCGTGCTGTTTGCGATGCTCGGGCACCCGATTCGCGACTCGGAGGGGTCGATACTGGCGGCGACTTCGCTGGTGGCGACGCTGCCCCCGGTGCCGATGGGCCTTCGGGAGTGGGCCGTTGAGTTGCTGTCGCGCAGCGCGGCGATGGCGCCGGCGACGGCGGGCTTGCGGGTTGATCTGCTGGGGCGGGCGGGCGAGGTGGTGATGGCGCTTGTGGTTGGGCTGGCGTCGGCGGCGTGGCTGTATTGGCGAGGGCAGGGCAGACAACGCCGCTTGAGGGTTATTGAGGCGGATAACGAGGGATGAGCGCCTGCGGTGGCGGGCGGGTGATCCCGCGAGTGCTCAAAGCAGCCGATGAAGAGTGGGCCGATTGTGCGGCCAAAGGACGCGGGGTTGAAACCAGCGCGGCCGTTTGTGCGCAAGGACTCGTAGTAACTGGTGAGGGTCCATTCCCGGTGCGGGTCGGGCCGATGGGTGATTCTCGTGCGGGGGGTTATTCATGGTCAACAAGATCGAACAAGACCACAGCCGTTTCAGACACATCGTCAAAGGCAAGATCCGCAAGGACCTTCGCAAGTTCATCGCCAAGGGCGAGCTGATCGGTCGCGAGGGGAAGCGGGCGGTCTCGATCCCGGTGCACGATATCGACATTCCGACGTTTCGGTATGGCGACAACAACGCGGGCGTGGGCATGGGCGAAGGAGAGGAAGGCCAGCCGGTGGGGGGCAAGGGCAAAGGGGGCGAGGAGGAGGGGCAGCACATTCTCGAGGTGAATGTGGGTCTGGACGAACTGGCGGACATTCTGGCGGAGGAACTGAAGCTCCCGCGGATTGAGCCCAAGGGGCAGCACAGCCTTACGTCGATCAAGGACAAGTACACGGGTGTGAGGCCGGTGGGCCCGGCCTCGCTGCGGCACTTCAAGCGGACGTATCGCGAGGCGTTGAAGCGGCAACTGGCGCTAGGAACTTATGACCCGGCTAACCCGGTGATCATTCCCATCAAGGACGACCTGCGGTTTCGCACCTGGAGCGAGGTAAAGAAGCCGCAGAGTAACGCGGTGATCGTGTACATGATGGATGTTTCGGGCTCGATGGGTGAGGAGCAAAAGCAACTGGTTCGGCTGCAGGCGTTCTGGATAGACACGTGGCTGCGGCGCAACTATGACGGGATCGAGAGCCGGTACATCGTGCATGATGTGAGCGCCAGCGAGGTTGACCGCCGGACGTTCTTCTCGATGAAGGAGGACGGCGGTACACGGATATCGAGCGCTCTGCAGTGCGCCGAGCAGTTGCTGGATCGTCACTACGACCCCGCGGCGTGGAACGTCTATCTGTTTCATTTTTCGGACGGCGACAACTCGTCAGATTCTGACAACCGGCTGTGCGTGGAGCTTCTTGAGAAGAAACTCCTGCCGATCAGCAACATGTTCGGCTATGTGCAGGTGAAGTCGGCGTATGGCAGCGGGCACTTCCACGGGGTGTTGAAGGAAGCGTTCGTTGACAAGAACCCGCCGGCGGACTCGGATGCCGGCAAGGTGGTGGTGAGCCGGGTGAACGAGCGCGAGGACATCATGGACAGCCTGCGGATGCTGTTTAAAGCGGGGCGGTGAGGGGAGTGGGGGAGGAGCGGCGGCGGTGTGATACGCTTGGGCTATGGCGAATCGCACGTTGCTGGCTCTGTCTGTGCTCTCTGTTTCGGTTCTGATCGCTCCGGCGGCGGCCTTCGGCCAGACGCTTAAGCACGAAAAATACCAACTGGCCAACGGTTTGACGGTGATCCTGCATGAGGATCACACGCTTCCGGTGGCGACGATCAACCTGTGGTACCGGGTCGGCGCCCGCAACGAGCCGGCGGGACGGTCGGGCTTCGCACACCTCTTTGAGCACCTGATGTTCATGGGCACCAAGCGGGTGCCGGGGAGCGACTTTGACAACCTGATGGAGGCAGGGGGCGGGGCCAACAACGCCAGCACGTCGCTTGATCGCACGAACTATTTTTCACTGGGGCCATCGTCGCTGCTGCCGACGCTGCTGTGGCTCGATGCCGACCGGCTTGAGGAGCTGGGGCCCACGATGACGGTTGAGAAACTCAATCTGCAGCGCGATGTGGTGCGCAACGAGATCCGCCAGAACGTGGAGAATACCCCGTACGGGCGGGCCTATGAGTTCAGCACCAAGGCCCTCTATCCCCCGGCCCATCCGTACTACAACAACGTTTACGGGTCGCACCAGGATCTTGAAGCGGCGACGGTCCTGGATGTGAAGGACTTCTTCGCAACGTTTTACACCCCTGACAACTGCTCGCTGGTGGTCGCGGGCGACTTTGACCCGGCGCAGATCAAGCCCATGGTGGCGGGGCTGTTTGGCTCAATACCGCGTGGGAATGTCGCCCCCCAGAAGTCGGTACCGCCGGTGAAACTCGACCGAGTGGTGCGGACCACGATGCTCGACAGTGTGCAACTTCCCAAGATCGCCATCAGCTTCCACAGCCCGGCAACCTACGCCGCGGGCGATGCGGAGGCGACGATTTTGTCACTCATTCTCGCCGACGGGAAGTCGAGCCGGTTGTACAAGCGGCTGATCGTGGCCGATGGCACCGCCGCGTCAGTCTCGGCCGTGCAAGAAAACTCGGCGCTGGGGTCGATACTTCGCATTGAGGTGCTGACCAAGCCCGAGGCCGATGTGTGGAGCGTTGAGCGGGCGGTGGATGATGAGGTGGCCAAGCTCGTCAAGGAAGGGCCGACAGAGGCGGAAGTGAGCCAGCGGGCGGCGACGATTGAAACGGGGCTGGTCTCATCGCTGCAGTCGCTGCGGGCACGGGCCGACAAACTTAATGAGTACGAATATTACCTGGGGAACCCAGACTCACTCGACAAAGACCTGGCGCGGTTCCGCTCGGCGACACCGGCAAGCGTGAAGACGTGGGCCGGAACGATCCTGACGCCCGATGCCAAGCTGGTGCAGTGGGTGCTGCCCGATGAGGCCAAGGGGGCAGAGTCCACTCGCGACAAGCGGCCCGGCGATGCGGCGGCCAAGCCGTTTGCAGTGCCGACCCCGGAGACGTTCAAACTGGCGAATGGCATTTCGGTTCACCTGTGGAGCAAGCCGGGCCTGCCCCTTACGGCGGCGACGCTGGTGATCAAGCCGCCGGCCACAGCGGGTGCGGGTCAGGTGGCTCCTAACGTGGTCAAGAACGAGGGCCTCATCGACACGCCCGAAATGGCGGGTCTGGGATCGCTGACGGCGGCGATGCTGCAGGAAGGCGCGGGCGAGCGTGATTCCGCCTCGTTTAGCGAGGCGGTTGCGGCCATCGGCGCTTCGCTCACGGCCAATGCGGGGCAGGAGTCGATCACGGTCTCGGTGCAGTCACTGGGACGAAACTTCCAGGCCGCGATGGGCCTGATGGCAGATGCGGCGATTCGGCCCAGGCTGGCCGCGACGGACTTTGACCGGGCCAAGGGGCTGCATCTTGATGAGCTTGAGCAGATCGCCGACCAGCCGGGGCTGGTGGCCGGTCGCGTCGCGACGCGACTGCTCCTGGGCGAGCGCAACGCCTACGGGTGGCCGGCGTCAGGCACGGCGGCGAGCGTGAAGCGGCTCACACTCGATGACCTGAAAGGGCTGCACGGGGCGCTCTTTCGGCCGGAGTTTGCGACCATTGTCGTGGCGGGCGATCTCTCGGCGGCGGAGGCGAAGTCGATTCTCGAGAGGTCGTTTGGGACATGGAGCGTGAAGTCGTCGGTGGCGAGCAGTCCCGATGAGGTGTCGTATGTCCGCTCGACGGGGATGCGGGTATTTGTGGTTGATCGCCCGGACGCGGTGCAGACGGTGCTGCACATGGCCATGCCGGGGATTGGCTTTGGAGATTTGCGGCGCGTGCCGCTCGAACTGGTGAACGTGATTCTGGGCGGGAGCTTCACAAGTCGGCTCAATCGCAATCTTCGCGAGGTGCACGGCTATACCTACGGCGCTCGATCGCGTGTGGTATCGCGGCCGGCGCTGGGCATGGTGACGGCGTCGAGCAGTGTGAAGGCGGACGTGACGGGGGCCGCGCTCAAGGAGTTCATGGCGGAGCTGACGCGGATTGGGTCGGGCGACATCAGCGCCGAGGAGCTCGGCAAGGCGCGTGAAACGTATCTCAACGACATGGCCGAATCGTTTGGCACGCTGGGCGGAGTGCTGGGGGTGGCGGATGAACTGATCGCCCAGCAGGCGCCGTTTACGTCTACCGAGCGCGATCTGGCAACGGCGCGGAAGGTTGACGTGGCGGCGGTGAATGGTGCGGCCAAAGAGATATTCAAGCTCTCATCGGGCGTGCTGGTACTGGTCGGAGATCAGAAGCTCATCATGGCGCAGCTCAAGGGGATGGACCTGCCCGAACCGGTGGTCGTGGATAACGAAGGCAAGCCGGTCGTCGCGAAGTGAGATGGGCGCTGGGCAGCCGATGGGCGGAGTACACCGCGCTGCGGCCGGGCTATGGAGTTGGAGCGATGCGTTCCCCATGAACACATGCAGTCTACGAGAGAGCCGGAGTCTCGGCGTAGATGGGCGAGTCGGCAGAGTCGGCGGCACGGGGGGCAGCGGTAGGGCCGTCCCAGTCGCGGCCGCCGCGGAACTCACCGGCGAGATAGCGGTCGAGAACGGAATGGACTTCGGCGCGATCGGCAGCCTCAGAAACGGCTCGCTTGAGCCGCTTGCAGGCGCCGCCGTTGATGCGTTTGCCAAACCAGGTGATCCGGCGGCGGATCTGGACCATGGCGTATTGCTCGGTGCGATAGCGGGCCATGAGATCGACGTACGACCGGATGATCTCGATCTTGATTTCGTCGCTGGGTTCGGGGAGGCTCTCGCCTGTCGAGATAAGGTGCCAGGCGTCGCGGAAGATCCACGGGGCGCTCAGTGCGCCGCGGCCGATCATGACGCCGGCGCAGCCGGTTCGCTCCATCATGGCGAGCACATCGGCGGCGGCGCGAATATCGCCGTTGCCAATAACGGGGATGCCTGGCCCGGGTCCGTGGTGGGTGCGGCCGACGGCTTGTACAACGCGGGCGATGCCGTCGTGATTGACCTCGCCCTGGAACTTCTGTTCGGTGGTGCGACCGTGGATGGTAATGGCGCAGGCGCCCGCATCCACCAGACGTGGGGCCAGCCATTCGGCGACTGGATGATCGTTGAACCAGCCGAGGCGCATCTTGCACGTGAGGGGCACGCCGTGCGGCTCAAGCACGCGGACGCAGGCGCGAACAATTTCGGTGGCGATATCGGGAATGCAGAGCAGCCGCGAGCCGCCGTCTTTCTTGGTGACCTTGTCAACCGGGCAACCCATGTTGATATCGACGACGTTGGCGCCATGCTCAACAGCCCAGAGCGCGCCCTCGGCCATCATGGCCGGATCGGCCCCATAGAGTTGCATGCCCACCGGCTTGTCAAGGTCGTTGGTGGCGGCAAGGTCGAGCGAGGTGGCCGAGCCGCGGAGAAGGCCCTGAGGCGAAAGGAGATCGGTGCAGGCGAGGCCGATGCCCTTGCCGTCGGGGGCGGTCAGTTGCCGACAGATGATGCGGAAGGCCAGATCGCAGTAGCCGGCGATCGGGGCGAGCATCAGGGGGGTTGCGAGTTGAAAGTTGCCAAACTTGAGCAAGACCAAGGGTATCAACCCTCCGGCCACGAGCCCGGACCTGTTCGGACGAGTCGAGCATTGGGTGGAGTTTACATGGAGGGACAGGGTGGACAGGTTGAAAAAGGGGAAGCAATAGCCGAAAAAGAATGGGCAGGGGGCTATGCGGGCTTTGGCTCGAATCCGCCTTCCAGCTCGATTCCATCCTGCCCATCCATGTTCCTTACTCCGGGCGGGTGTGACTGGACCTGCCCGGACGTGCGACGGCGCGTGATGATGGCCCCCGGATTGAGCAAATGAACCAACTTCTCCGGTTTGCTCCTCTACACTCCGTCCCGCCAAGTCCTGTTTCCTTCATCGACCGCATTTATCCATCGGCACTCTGTGTACCAATCGCTCCTGACGCGAAAATATCTGACCAGCAAAGTCATCCCGCTCCTCGCGGTTGCCGCCGTCATGCTCTGCACCGCCACCGTGCTGATCGTGTGGTCGATCATGGGCGGGTTTTTGACCATGCTCCTGAGCAAGGGGCAGACGCTGGTGGGCGATGTGTCGATCACGTGGCCGAACGTCGGGTTCGGGCATTATGAGGAACTCCAGAAGCGGCTGGAGGACGACAAGGAGTTTGTGGGCGGGGCGGCGCCGATTATCGAGGCGCCCGCGATGGTGGAACTGGCCGATGGCCGGCGCGAGGTGGTGAGTGTCCGCGGCATAAGCGTGGCAAGCTATGCCAAGGTGGTTAATCTTGAAACCACACTGTGGTGGAAGCCGATCGAGCAGCCGCTTCGCAAGGACGTTTCGCGGCGCGATATCCGCCTGTGCGATGTGCCGCTTTCGGAGGTCGAGACGCTCCGCAAGGGCTATCAGATTTACTTCCTGCTGATCGCCGAGGCGGACCGGTCGTCGGCTGAGTTTGCGACGGCGATTGGGGATGCGGATTCGGCGAAGCTCAAAGCGACGATCGATTCGCTCAATCGGCGGGCACTTGAGCGGGCGAGGGCGAACGGTCTGTCCCTTTCCGGGCCGGAGCGGAACACCGCAAGGCCGATGATGCCGGGATCGGCGGCGCCCATGGTCGCCAAGACGGTGCCGGGGGTCATTCCGGGTATTGAGCTGTTGGGCAACTCGCAGCGACAGACCGAGGGGTACTACACGATCGCGGATGTGGGGCGCGCGAAGGTGGACGGCGGTGTTGGTGTCGAGCGGCGTTGGTCGGGTGATCGCACGCTGCTCCTGCGGGTGTTCCCGCTCGACAAAGACGGTCGGCCGACGGGCCGTGATGTCGCGCGGCCGTTCCCGGTCGTCAATGAGTATCGCACGGAAGTGTTCGAGTTTGACCGCCGGACGCTGCTGGTTGACCTTGAGTCGCTTCAGTCGATGGTGGGGATGGATGCGACACTCTCGGCCACGCCGATCAAGGACGGTCCGGGGATTATCAAGAACGCCGATGGCAGCGAGTCATTCGAGCCGGTGCCCACGGGCAAGATCGATCCGGCGCGGGTGACGACGATGCTGGTGAAGGCTCAACCCGGAGTTTCGGCCGAGAAGCTGCAGGAACGGTGCGTGCAGATTTATGGCGAGTTTTCGCGCCAGCATCCTGATGTGCCCGAGGTCGGCACGATGGTGGCGAGCCGGCTCATTCAGACATGGGGTCAGCGAAACGCGCAGTTGGTGGGGGCTGTGCAGCACGAGACGATTCTGGTGCTGGTCATTCTCATCATCATCTCGATCTGCGTGACATTCCTGATCCTGGCGATCTTCTGGGCCATGGTCGCTGAGAAGACCAAGGACATCGGCATTCTGCGAGCGATTGGGGCGAGCGGACCGGGAATCGCGTGGCTCTGGTTGCGGTACGGGGCGATTATCGGCGTGGCGGGGGCGGTGCTGGGGTTTGCTGTGTCTTACGGCATCATCACGAACATCAACGAGATTCATGACTGGCTGGGAAGCCAGTTCGGGCTGGCACTGTGGGACCCCAAGGTGTATTACTTTTCAACGATCCCGAGCACGATTGAGTTTCATCGCGCCGCCGTGGTGCTGGCGGGCGGCGTGCTCTTCAGCGTTTTCGGAGCGCTCATTCCGGCGATTCGCGCCGCCAGCATGCACCCGGTGAAGGCGCTGCGGTTTGAATAAGGGACAAGACCAGACCGTGGCGAAAACCATTCTTCAAGCCGTGAACCTCTTCAAGACCTATCACCTGGGCAAGGTGGAGGTGCCGGTGCTGCGCGGCGTATCGCTTGATGTGAAGGCCGGCGAATGGGTGGCGATTCTGGGCTCGTCGGGCTCGGGCAAGAGCACCTTGCTTCACCTGCTGGGCGGGCTCGATGCGCCCGACAAGAACGGAGGGCTGGTTCGCTTCCGGGAGCAGGATCTGGCGGAGCTTTCAGGACGCGGCCTCAACGATTATCGCAGCGAATCGGTCGGGCTGGTCTTTCAGTTCTATCACTTGCTGCCGGAACTCTCGGTTCTGCAGAACGTGACGCTGGCGGCGATGATCAGGTATGGCCGGTTTGGCTATCCGCGACAGCGCGAGGGTGTCGAGGCCCGCGCGACCGAACTGCTCAATACGTTTGGGCTGGGGCACCGGCTCCGGCACCGCCCGGCGGAGCTCTCGGGTGGCGAGCGGCAGCGGGTGGCGATCGCCCGGGCGCTCTGCAACCAACCGCCGGTGCTGCTTGCCGATGAGCCCACGGGCAACCTTGACCGCAAGACGGGCAACACCATCCTTGACCTTCTCGCCGCCCGCAAAGCCGCCGACAACCTGACGATGGTCATGGTAACCCACGACCCCGAGGTCGCCGCCCGGGCCGACCGGATCGTTCGGCTTGCTGACGGGGTCGTGGCGACGAGTGAAATCGCGTTCCCAGCATTGACCATCTGATCCGGGCGGGGATGGGTTCTGGCCGGGTGATGTGCGAGTCTCGCGTGAGGCGACGCCGTATCATGGTTCGTCCTTGGAGCGTTCGTGTTGATTCCCACCGTGCACCCCCAAACCCATCGCCCGTTGGCTTTCGGCTCCGGCCTGAATGGCGAAGCGAGCGCAGCATCTGCGGGCGGGTTGTCACGCTGGGTGTTGCCCTCGCCGCCGGTGGTGAATGAACCCGGTGCGCCGGTGCTGGCGGCCACGGTTCACGAGTCCGGGACGCCGGGCCTTTCGCCGCTGCCGGTCGTGTTTCTGCACGGTCTGGTGGGGCTAAATGACCACTGGGAGCCGGTGGTCGCCAAGATTCGCTCGTCGCTCCGCTGTGTGCTCTTTGAAATGCCGCTGCTGAAGCTCAAAGGCGAGGCGTGTTCGATTCAGGGCGTGACGGCGCTGACCGAGCAGTATCTCGGGGAGCGGTTCGGGTCAAAGTGCATTCTGGTGGGCAACTCGTTCGGCGGGCACGTCGCGCTTCGGATCGCGCTCAACCGGCCGGACCTGGTGGGCGGGCTGATATTGGCAGGCTCGTCGGGCATTATTGAAAAATCACTGGTGTCGGACTTGCAAATCCGCCCGACGCGGGCGTGGCTGCGGCGGAAGATTGCCGAGCTCTTTTTCGACGAGTCGAACATGGCCGAGGCGGACGTTGATCGCGCCTTTGCCGAGCTGTCGCAGAAAACCGGCTCGCGGGCGATGGTGAAACTCAGCCGCTCGGCTCGGCGCGATGAGCTTCGCGACCGGATCGGGCAGTTGGCAGTCCCGACACTCATTGTGTGGGGTCGTCAGGATGTGGTCACACCGCCGGAGGCAGCCGAAGGGTTTGCGCGGCTGATCAACGGCTCGCGGCTTGAGTGGCTCGATCGGTGCGGGCATGTGCCGATGATCGAAAAGACTGACGCGTTCGCGGCGCTCATGCTCGACTTTATTGCCAAGCTTCCGGCCCGCGCCTGACGCGAAGGCACCGGCCGTCACAGGCGAGAGCACACAACAAGAGCCAACAAAAAGTCCCGGCGCCCAGCCGTAGCCGGGCACCGGGTCTCGTGGGGGCATGAGGGCAAACTGGCGGGTAGAGCGTGTGTTCTCGGGTGAGCCGTTATGGGTGTCGTTTTTTACGACACCGTCGTGGCACCGAGCAAATCGCCGACGTCGGTCGGGTAGGTCTTGGCTCCATACAACTCGTGATCGGTCGATCCGAACGAGTGTGGTTGCAGACTTCTTTCGATACGCGGCTTTAGCGCGAGGGTTCCCGGCCCGAAATCACATTTTGTCGTTTTTGTCGGTCGAGCGTGAATCGGTGGCCGCGGGGGGCGCGATCGGCTCGCCCGGCGCAGCCGCTGTATTTGGCGCTGCCACAATGTTTGGTGCAGGTGCGCCCACGGGCCTCACGAAGACCTCGTCCTTCACGGTGCGACGAAGCGTGATGTCGGCATTCGGCGCGGCGACTCGTTGTTCCTGCACGTGAGAGCGCGAGGCGACCCTCTCACCGGCTACCGGATCGGTCCGGATGGCTTTGGCAATGTGGCCCACGAAGGCGCCGAGTGAATGAAGAATTGATGGCGACGCAGCCGCGCCCGCAGCGGTACGGGCGACCGGCTTGGGGCCCCCATGCGCGGGCCCTGATTGTGCCGCGCTTGTTGGGCGGGGATCGGGAGGTGGTAGCGGGGTCGCGGAGTTGGCGGGGGGGGTGGGGGGGGCGTTCACGAAGCAGGATCGTATTGACCGCCGCAGGTTCGAGGAGAATGAGGAGAAACGACGCCGCTTATTTGCCGGCGGGCTTCTTGGTGGCGGGCTTGGCGGGCAACCGCTCGATGCGCGTGAAGGACTTGTTGGTCATGGTCCCGCCACCGGCACCAGGGCCTTCCATCGTCACTTCCAGTTCGTTCTCCATCGCCTTGAGCTGGCCCAAGCGTGTATCCCAGGTGTATTTGCCGCGATAGCTGGTGTGCGCCAACTTGAGGGGCGCGGCGGGCGAACCGCTCTCGGTGTTGGGTTCGGTGCGCCCGTTGAAGAAGACTTCGGCCTCCGCGTTTTTATGTGAGCGGAGCGTGTGCTCGGTGGTCATCTTCATGGCGCCGAAGGGGCCGAGTTCCATATTGTCGATGTTGGACCACTTGTCGCCCACGGCGGCGAGGCCGGAGCCGGATTTCTTCGTATTGAGCGGGCCGAAGAGTGGCCCGAGCGTCTTGGGGTCGTTGAGCAGGCCGGCCTTCTGCATCATGCCGGGGAACATCAGGTTGTCGCCGCCGCTGACTTTGGTAATGTTGCCCGACGGGTCCACTTCCATGGTGATGGTGGTTCCGACCATGCCCTGCACAAACGGGCGGAGAATGTCCTCGTCCTCGCGGCCTTTGGGAGCGGGCTTTTCGCTGTCGGACTCGAAGGTGGAGTCGCCGGTGGTCATCTTGATGCGGGCGCGCTCGTAAACGAGTTCGACCGTTGAGCCTTTCTCGGGGTCGGTGTCTTTGACGCGCAGCACGAAATCGATCTGCTGCTCCATCTGCTGGGAGGGGGCGGCGTCGGGCTTGGCGGCACCGTCCTTCGCAGGTTTTTCGTCGATGTCAGGAAGCGTCGGCATGGCCGGCATACCGGGCAGGCCGGTGATCGTGCCTTTGCTTTCGTTGTTCATTTTGAGCGAGTAGCGGATCTCGCTACCTTTTTCGAAGCGCGGCCGGAGATCAACCTTGTCGCCGCGCGTGCCCTCTTCGGGCAGGGCGGGTGCCTTGTCTTTCTTGGCCGGAGTGTCTTTGCTCGGCGGGGGCTGCTTGAAGTCGGGCGTTCCTCCGCCCGGGGCCTGAGCGAGGGCGGTGGACACCCCCACACCCCCGCAGGTGGCGACCAGTAAGACAGCCCAAAGCACAGGAGCGGAGCGGGTTCGTGGGGTCATGGGACGGATCCTGGCGAGAGAGGGTGGGGAACTGGGGCGTGGAGCGGGCGGTATGAATCGACTTACGGAGCGTTAACGCGGCCATCCAGAACGGACGCCGGTAGGCGCGAGGGGCGGGCCAAAAGACGCGTCCGGGCTCAGGAGAAACCCTGTTGCAGCGCGCAGTTCGAGCCTGCTCTGATAATCTGTTCGCCCGGGAAGGCTCGAAAGTTGCGGGAACCGGCCGGGCCGGTG
>Ga0163144_10019753_pt1 | contig 13526 bp, 8 predicted proteins | sample OliLak19BULKMAT1_FD_123175 | JGI IMG/M metagenome (GOLD analysis project Ga0163144, IMG submission 123175) | Freshwater microbial mat bacterial communities from Lake Vanda, McMurdo Dry Valleys, Antarctica - Oligotrophic Lake LV.19.BULKMAT1 | ecosystem: Environmental > Aquatic > Freshwater > Lake... | reverse complement strand
GGCGTCGCGGGGTCCGGAATGACGTAGGGTGAATAGGGTTCAAAGTGGAATCCCTTGTGTGTGACGTGCAAGCGACCTTCGTACGAGCCACAATAGACGTGTTCGTACAAGGTTTCGTCGTTGTCCTCTTCGGTTGTCGTCGTAGTAGTGGGAATGGCAGCCTCCGGGTCCACACCATTGCCCCCGCCAGTGGCATCACGATCCGCATTGGTCTGCTCCACATCATGATAATACCAATCGGAAGGAAAGGGAGCCGGAAAGGGAGCTGGTGCTGGAGCTGGTTCGGGTGCAGAGTTAGTGCCAGCAGTACCACCAAATAACATGGCGTCAATTTGTTCTCGAGTGGGTGCAGCCGCGGTTGTGTCTACCGGCACATTGACATCTGGAGGTGCCGGCATAAGGGGTGGTGGTTCGGTTGCTTCTGCTGCTGTAGGCTCTGCTGCTGCTGCGGCTGTCGTGTCGAATGTAGGCGCTTGTTGTTGCTGCTGTTGGAAACCAAAAGTATTGACACCCAAAAACGAAGAGTCCACGGCAAAGTCATAAGGAATGGGAGCCGGAGCGGGAGCAGCCGCAAACGGCAAGTCATCATCGTCACTACTACTAGTAGGCGAGGTAATAAAAGTGGGAGGAGGCATCATTCCTGTAAAAGCTTCTTCTTCCTCTGTAGTTGTGGCCTGTGGATTAGGTTCGCTGGCAGCAGCAGGAACGTATCCGGTACCTTCCATAGCGAGCTGATATGGGATGTCTTCTTCTTCTTCTTCTTCTTCTCTTCGATGCTAACTGGCGTGTTATGGCTGGATAGTATCAGCTACTATACTACTAGCTGACTGTTGTTGTTGTCGAGCAGGAGGGCTTGATTGTGCTTTTGCTGTTCAACTCAATTCAATTGCTGTTGGTCTCATTTATCGCCCGTGTTAGGGTTGTGCGTGTTGCTGTGTTGGGGTTGATAGTTGATAGTGTTGCTTCCGGTTGGCCCAACCAGTTAGTAATAATATAGGACGAACGAAGTAATAAGTAGCCTGAAACTCGAGACTGGAGTCATAATAGGTGTTTTATCAATGAATTAAGGAAGGGGCTTAACTTTTAGCTTGATCACATTTAATAATTTAATTCGGAGACTTACGACGGTGGCCTAGCTAGAGCCGACTACTCGGAGCACAATGCCAGCTCGATTGCCAAATAATGATCGTGGAAAGGATGTTTTGTTCGAATGAATGAGCGTCCTAACATCACCACCCAAAAAGCTTGCCAGGAGGCAATACAGTGTGGAAATTATTAGACTAGCCGGTAGTTTTTCTTACTGCCAGTATAGCTGCCAGCATAGCATGCTGGCAGGAGTACCTATTAGTTTAGATCAATTACATTTTTGATCAACCATGTATTAAATAAAGTGGTTGTTTACCTTACCTGACTTCAATTTAGAGACTTTTATCAAGTGTCTTACTGGCAAAAACAAGAAGGCCATCCAAATCACTTCTTGGTTTGTAAGTCGCAAAAGCATCTTTCAACTTCTCCACTCTGCTCGCGTATGTGTTCTTCATCCACTCTCTTTCATAGTGAAGACAAAAGAACTTGGGGAAACAGGCGGATTCGAGTTCCTCCTTTGTTGTTCCGACCGGGACAAAGTCGTCAAAGAGGCCTGCAATAAACAAGTCATGAATCGTCTGAATATATTTTTCGCTGAAAAGACTACTCATCGACGTTCCATCTTCTTCTAGGTCTGCCGCGCAGGCTTTGAGCATAAGACGAATACGGCGGATAGACAGCTTTTCCCCTTCGTCCAAATGATATTTGTGTGCCACGACAGCTACTTTCAACTGGTCGTCCCACCCTAACTTTTTGAATTCAGCCACCAAGACATGGTCGCAAAGCTTGAGACCAGATGTAAATAGGTACTTGTGATAGAATCCGACCACTTGAAATACCTCATTGACCGTCATGGTTCGAGCTGCCGTGGGATCTTCTAAAAAGTTCAACGCCAAATCGAATACCTCAGGTGTGACTTGAAACTCAATTACTTTTTCCTTGGTTTCGGAGTTGTGAGCATTGTCCACGACTTCACTCCAGGAAGAAAGCTTCTGCGAGTACAGCCAGTATTCCTTCTGCTTTTCTTGCTTCTTGTCACCTTCGCCTTCGAAATACTTGAGGATGATTCGAGTGTCGGGTTCACTCGAACACAAAGTTTTTCTGGGGCGTTCTTCGTCGCCAGCTTCCGAGTCTCTAGTGCGCTTGGTGGGTCTAGCAGACATGATGATGCTATCTTGGGGGAGAAAGGATGACGAAGCTAGTCGTGTTGATAGAGGATAACCTTCGATGAAGGCAGCGTAAAAGATGCATGATATGTTAATGGAAGACGAGACAAACGGCGGCACATCTGATCAAGAGTGGAGCTTACCTTCCCACCGACAGGAGAAGAAGAAGTATCAAGAAAAAGTGTTTCGGTTTTTATTCAACTGTAATTGAAGAGATAGATAATGTCAGTACACCAAAATATTGTGAGACTGCTGTCGACAACAATCTCCGGGCTCAACCAAGAAAGTGATATTCAACACGAACGTGTTTTTTGTAATCAATCTTGTTTGACTCCATCGTTTCGCTACGGAAAAGCGTTGCGCTAGTACTGAATATCTGGTACAAGATCTACGCTGGGTCACACCCACGATTTTCATCCACGGAGTTTCCACGACAGCCTCAACCTGCGACCGTTGTTGCTTGCACGGCGTTTCCACGACAACCTGCGACCGTTGTTGCTTACGCTAGTAGCATGTCCAATCCCACACTGTACCTTGTTTTCTAACTTTTCTGGATTCAGCGAAAACGATTCAGGCGTTGAATGGAGGGACATGGTTCGGCTAGGGTTAGGGTTAGGGAACATTCTCCACAGTGGCGCCAGTAGCAGAACCTCCCAAGATCATTTGGAAAAACTAGAACTAGTGCTGCCAAGACTAAAGAAAGCAGGAATCAAAGCCAAGAAATCCTTCTTCGGCCAAAGCAGGCTCAAGTGCCTAGCAGGCTTTTTGATCGTCCCAAAAGGGATCAAGTCAGTGAAAGAGAAAGCAAAAACAAGCGTCACAATTTCTTTTCCAAAGAATGTCTCAGAAGCTAGTCATTCCATTCGAGCAAGGAACTGCCACAGGGACATGTGTGTCAGGCATTTACATTTTCTAGCACCACTGTTAGAACTAACTTCCAAGAAACAGAAATGAAACAGGAGGGTCAACACAAAAAGATCTTTAACAAACAAAAAGATGGTGTCAAAGCCCGCAAGACATTGAAATGCACATCGATGCAAGCAACCTTTCAATCCGACCACCAATTGTCCTCTGTGGCCACAACTTTAACCCAGACAATTTTGTTAATGACTGCTGAGTTAAAACTGCTCAGTGTAACAAAAATGTTTGAGCAGAGCAAAAGACACTCTTGGGACATGGAATCGAGGTCTTTGTTGACAGCAAAAACCTTCTGTGCAAACATTTCAACAACTGCCAATCTGCATGCTGCTGATTTCTGCTGGAAGAGTTCTGACTCAATTTCAGCTGCATCAAGGGAATGAACAACACAATGAATAAAAAATGCTTGCGCATGCCAATGCATGGGTTAGGAAGAGTTGATGTCCTCTCATGCAAAAGGAGATTGAGGGCAAGAGTGGGTCTCCATTGGGTCAACCCTAACCTTAGCATAACCCGTGCTGACCGGTTCCCTCAATTGCAACAGGTGCTAACCGGCGAATGAAGTGTGTCACTCAAAGTTGGAAGCAAGTGTCAATTCCAACGGTCGATTTTGCAGCGATTCACAACGACAAAAGTCGCATTTGTGTGCTGTTGTGCTATGTGAATCAGCTATGTCACTGTTGCGAATGATTCCTCTGAGTGACAATTCATTTCACGGGAATGGATCAGCTTTCTAATTGTCAACGAGCCAGCCAACACGATTTTCCAAATGTGGAAACATAACCGTGAACGTGCGAGTGATGTTTCGCGCATGGCAGCGCGTGTGGTTTTCATTTGAATTCCAACTCTCAAGCTCTCTTGACACTCAACATTCTCCATGGGAGACCGAATGGAGTTTCAAAGTGACAGCCATGCACACTTATGTGCTCATGTGGAATGCTCTTCATGTTCAATTCATTGGTCCATGCAAATTCTGGGTCACAAACGCGCCAAAAAAAGGCAAAAATCTACAAAACGCAGATCTCATTGTCAATGTTAACAATCAACAATCAAACAGCCTAACAGCTTGATTGTCTCAAAATCAATTGGCTCTTTGATGCATGTCACCAATGAATGTGGTCATGGATGAACAAAAAGAATTTGGCTCCAAACACCAGAAATGTTTTGGGGTTGTCAACATGGTCAAATCAATTTGCACATAGCAACATTGTTCACCCTAGCACAAAAGACGAGCAATCCAAAAGCACTTTGATGAACCTCTCTCCAAGATTGCAATCATTTTCAGTTCATTTTAAAGCTTGCAATTTTCATTCACAAAACACTCAATGGGCACATAGCTTTTAGCACAATGCATAATCTAAGACAACAACATTGCATGGCACAACCCAACCAAGGCCAATGTGGCTAATGTTTGGGCGCAATGTTTGACTCAATGTGTCATTTGACGTTGAAAGCAAAAAACAAATGCAAGATGTGAGTGGTCCATCAACACAGTGTCATGCCCAACACATGGTCGAAACTAGATTCAATAAGACACATTGCACCAGTGGACATCTTGGTCCCTACATGGTCACCCAAATGAATGACAAAGTTGATGACAGCTCGTCAAGATTGCCAACAACAATGGGGCAACTGTCCACGGAACATGGAACATCTGGAACATGTGCTACTGTAGCATCCATGTCTGGCCTGTTTAATCAGACATAATCAGTAGTGTTTTGCCATTGACATTGAATCTACCTAATGCAAAAGCTCCAGAGGTGTCTGCCCAAAAAGGATTGAGTTTTGATGTGGGACTCACACACCAAACCAAGACTCTCATTCAGGGGCGTCTTTTTCTGTTGCATTGGCGCCGTCGCCTAGCCATCTTGGGAAGCTGGCGCGGTGCGAAGTAGTTAGCTACGGTCGTACTAGCTAGCTAGCAACGGCGGCTTGGTTGCCAGCTAAAGGCGCCGCTCCTCCTCACAACTCGAAAAATAGCAGGATCAACAAGCCTCAAGCACGCTTTTTCTCGAATAATCAAACTAAGCCACCATGGAAAACATCCTGAACGGAATGGGCGGAATTCAATCGCTAGGTATTATGAACGCCGTCAAGACTGGTGACCCGCGTTTTGACACTCTTGTCGCGCTCTGCCTCCCTTTTCTCTTGCAATACTTGCTAGGACTCGGAAAGAAAGTCTCCAAGTACCTCGACATCGACTACTGGAAGAAATGGTTCTTTGGGCAGGACATGACTTACCACGAACGTAGCATTTCCAACTCTTTTACGTTCGATAGGTACGGCGACAGGACCGATTTAGACGATGACTCTCATAATTCTGTCTTAATCAAAGCTATTCGCATTTATTGTCACACACACATCGACTTGAAATTGCAGAAGGCGGATCTCAGCCTTACGACATTGGAAGGCGAGGCAGACTATGCGGGTGGCGGGTCCCTTGTCAATCGCTTGCAGTCCTACAAGCTAATCAAAGACCCACCTGCGGGAACTTGGCACACGCTTGGAATCTTTGGCAAGGAGGAGATCGGCAAATCAATGGTACAGCTCATGATTGACAACGACTCGGATGATTCCGATGACGACAAGAGGAAGCAGCGTGTCAACACCGTGAAGTATACTCTGCGATCCCTCGACGGCAATGCTCTTGATCATTTTTTGGACACGGTATACGGTTGGTACACTCTCGAGCTAGAGAAAAAAGAAGATCATTCTCGTTATTACTACGATTTGGAAAGCAAGAGCCTTGGGACTAGCCCTGACGACCAAAAGCGAACCTACAAACGCTATCGCCTCTCCGACGAGAAAACCTTCGACTCTCTGTTCTTCCGCGAGAAGGCTTCCTTGTTGAAGCTTATCAACGATTTTATGCAGAAGAAGGGGAAGTATGCTGTCAAGGGCTATCCACATAAACGTAAGCATTTTGCTCCGGTTTCTACCGCTTCACTCTCATTGACCTTGCCCCTCCCTGACATTGTGGTATTTTCCTGCTTTTGCCCAAGTCGGACTGCTCCTCACCGGCCCACCAGGAACTGGTAAGACAAGTCTGATCAAGGCGCTCGCTCATTACACTGGCCGCAATATCGTCAACGTCCCCCTCAGCAAGATCTCCACCAACGAAGAACTTATGGAGCATTTTTTCGACACGAAGTATCGCGTCCCTGGCGTGATTCCTGTCCAGCTAGGGTTTCGCGATGTGATTTTTGTCCTAGAGGACCTTGATGCCGCCAGCGATATTGTCAAGCGCCGCGACGTCGAGACGAAGGACAAAACCAATTATCCTGTCGTGCCACCTTTCGTTACCCCAGACAAGAGCGTCGTCGGCGATAATTCTGGCAAGCAAACCGAACACCTTGGTGCCCCCACGATCGCCAATGGCGACAACTCTGGCAATCAAACTGAACAATTTGGTGCGCCTTCGTCGTGGGGGAGAGACAGCTTGAATCTTTCCGGACTTTTGAACACTCTTGATGGTATGCTATATGCGTCTTTACCAAGCATTCAATTGGTACTTGCTGGCCACTTCGATCGCTAACTTACGTTTCTTGTCTTGTGACCAACAGGAGTTGTTGATTGCCCTGAGCGCATTGTGATCATGTGTGAGTGTGAATCCTGCTTATATTACAACCGTTCTTCCTACAGTTATTGTGAGCGCCTAACACGCGCTATCCCGCTTTCTTCATTGCTTCTACCTTCCAAATATAGCCACCAACTATCCCGAGAAGCTTGACAAAGCTCTGATCCGCCCCGGCCGCATTGACAAGAAATTGTACTTGGGATATATGGCTGATTTGGATGTGATTGCCATGTTGGAACACTACTTTCAGTCCCGAATGACTCCAGGACAGCGCAAGCGTGTAAAGGAAGTGATTGGTGGATCCGATGGACGGAAGGTGCCTCTCAAGATGACGCCGGCCCAAATCGAACAAATGACAGTGGAACATGATGCCTTTGGAGGTATGATCGGCGCTTTGGAGGCCATGGCCTTGCCAAACAGTTCCGCCAAGTAGGTTGCAGCACTCCAAGTAGGCTATCGTACTCTTCCAGTCCCCACGCCCTTGCCCATCAGTTCCGACGATTAGCACTCCAAGTAGGCTCGCGTGCTTTTCCAGTGAGAATTATGAAGAAAGTAGCAGAACAACAGATATCCAATAACTGGATGCCACTGATGTGGTTAGCCCCCAACATTTTTAGAACTGATGTCTCACTCATGACTGTGACCTTTCCATATTTAAGCACTGTCTCACTGGCACCTTTTGTTATGTGAGCACTGTCTCACTGGCACCTTTTCTTAATTCAACACTGTCCCAGGGGCACCTTCCCTTATGTGACATGCATGCACACATGGACACAACCACGCCATTTTCAGTCACTTTTCGTCAATAAAATTTGGATAGACCCCACTTGACTAGTTGGGGGCAACAGTTGACAAACAGAGGCAGCCGAGTGTGAACTAGACTAGCAGCACTGAAGCATGAGCACCGCTGCCAGGCACCTGGTGCCAGCACCAAGATTTTTCTTACTGCAGTGGATGGTCCTGAGCTCAAGCCAACCGGATCGTGGGAAGCACAGACGCGCATGCTGGGAAAGGGAATCACTGGATGGTGGATCCAATGGTAGCAATCCAACTGGCTTGAACGCAGGACTGCCTCATTTGCATTAGGGAATTGCAGATGAGTTGCTAAAGAAGAGAAGGATTGAACTCTCCATGCTTTGGAGAAAAGCTGAGAATCCTTCCAGTTGTCAGACAGTCAGTGAACCTGACACCATCTTGCATTAAAAAAATTCCACTGACCACTTGTAAAATTGAAAGCAATTTGTTTCCAAGGAAATTGCATTCAAAAGGCATGGTGGAGAAGATGATGGCAAAAACACAAGCTAATCATTGATTTCAGAATCATTGCTTCTGAAACAGTTCATTTTGACCTGAATCACACACCTTGGAAAACAAACAAGGCCAAAGAAGCAGCATGCCAAAAAGGCCAAAATTGAAGCACAATGCAAAGAAAATGGAAATCATGACGCATTTTGTGCAACTTCACAGCAGCAATTGGAGCACACCAATGCTGCGAGAGACTGCATCTGTGCAGAGATGGTGGGCTGTCACAACTTCACACAATGTTCATTTGACCAATTTCTGCCATTGTTGTGTGATGGTCCAGAGTCAGTCAGTTTCATTTCTGTTGACAGCAGAGACAAATCTGATGTCTTGATTGACCACAACAATCAACAAAAAGGTTGAACATCTTTTCAATTTGATCATGACTGAGCAGCAAGTGACATGCAAGGGGCAAGACAAAATTGGTGACAAGAACACTGTTGCCTCATCGTCACCTCATCAACACATCATCAGATGTTGATGTCATCGCTCCATTGTGAAGTGCTGAAAATGACACTGAAGAACAGAAAGAGAACTGACTGACCAACATTGAAGTCATTGATGCCAAAATGACAAACACCACAACACTTTCATCACAGTTGTTTGCAATTGGTTAATCAATCACACTTGTCGAAGGACCAGATCACTCTTCAGCCAGATGGTCTGTCCAAAGTGCGCTCATTGTGCTCCAGCTAGCTAGGTCCAACAAACTTGAGATGTCCTCAAATGACTTTCATCAAGGGGATTTGGCATGAAACATGAAAACAATCGATTTTTTGGCCAACCACAAAAACCACTTGCCTGGCTCCGACATAGCATGCAAAACATTTCGCATGGGATGCAGCAGCTAACAATGGACCTAGTAGCTAGCGTACCATTTCCCTCTTCACTCCTCAAAATGCACCCTTGAAGTGATGTTTTCCCCCATGTCCCTGTCGCTCGTGCAAATTGTCACTGATGAGAGTCATGAGTCATGACTCATGAGACCTCCCCGAGTGTGGAACCGCGCGTAAAATGTTATAGGCTTGGGGTGCTTTGTGCGACGCAAAGCAAAACCGGTAAGATGCGTTGGAGAAACTCCGAACTCGTTAAGAAAGGCCTGAGGCATTAAGTAGCTTTGGGCACTGCTGTTATGTCTTTTTTTTTTGCCAGCTGGTGGAATGATGCTGGTACAATTGTCAAAGAAGGAGGAACCTACTAGTAAAGAGACGCCTTCCGCAAAACGAGAACCCCTTGGATATTATCGTAACGGTGTGGCTTCTGTTCCAAGCGCGGTTCGGGTCTCTACTACAGTAGCAGTGGTACACTGATTTTCAGTTGCCACACATAAAACAAAAGCCAAGTAAGTAAAAAAATTCTTCACAGCCAGGTACTGCTACTGAAGCGAAATAGCCACTACTAGTAGCTAGTAGTCTAGTACTCCACTACACTGCTACAGCTTACCGGTACGACGAAGCTAGTACTGGAGTAGGAGCGAAGACAGTTCCTGTTCGTATGTACCGGAAGATTACTACGTATAACTCGTACCAGGTGCTACATACTCAACTATCTAGCTACCAGTAGCTACGGTACTAGTAGTACACTACTAGCTAGCTACTAGTAGAGCTATTGGTGCACGTGCCACCTTCTTTTTCATGGCGACATTTCATTTCTACTATCTATATTAGCTCGCTATCTATTAGCTAATAGTACTTTAGATGTAATTGAACTCATTTGTCCGAGATATCCGAGCCATACCACTATACAAGCAATCCACTAACTAGAGTCTAGCAGCCTTAGCCTCGAGCACTGTGATAGATAGTCACTAGAACTACAGAGTATACTTGTTATTATTTCTTTCTTATTGCCATGTCATCGTCGGCCAAACATGAGAAGCAAGCTGAAGAGTTGGTAGGAGGCGGGCAACAGGAGCAAGAGCAGGAGGCTGCGTCTGTCCATAACCGTGCAAGGAGGGGCAGTGGTAGTGGGGATGCTATCTATGAGCAACCCCTAGTTTCAGAGGAAGAGACAAAGGCCACTGCATTGGAATTGACGACGTTGCGTCGGGATACTGGGAGGGCACACCGCCTTAGTCGTTTGAGCCGTCCCGGGGCCCTTGCTGTTCGAGGTATTGGGAGCAGCACTAATAACTCCGACACGAACCCCGATGACATCAACGCGGGCACAGGTGAACGACTTGGTGCAAATGCAAATGAACAACCGCTTGTCCCCAATCAAGACCAGAGGATTATTCACGTTCACGCGGTTCTTTCTCCCACGGAGCAGCAGCAGCAGCAGCAGCAGGACCAAGAGGCTAGACCGAGTTCATCACACACAGACTTGGAAAGCTTTGAATTGGTCGAAGCCACTCGTGTCTGGGATAAGGAATTGTCGACCCCTGACGCTTGCGCTTGCTTCTCAGAGTGGAATTGGAAAACCAAGCTCGTTATTTCCATTTTGGTGTCCATTGTCATTTTGATGGCCTTGCGTTTTGCAGAAAGCTTTTCGTCTGCTTCTTCTTTGAAGTCCGATACAAGCACAAGCCCAGTGGATTGGACGGAGGAAACTGGTAGAGACGTAACTGGAGGTATCGAACCAATCTCTCTGTCTCGTTTGGAACAAATCAAACAGAAGGGATACCTCACCTGTCAATATCACCAGAATTCCTCACAAGCTCTGAGTAGAGAGCAAGACGACGGAACCCGCTTGGGTATGCTTCCTTCAATGGTGCGTAGAATCCTCATTTTGATTGCTTTGTTGTGTTACTAAACTTTCGTCTAACCATCATTTGCTGATTTTATGCCATGTGTTGTCTGCAGTGCACTGCCATTTCAGCTGCGATCCTGGGACCAGACAATGCCAAGGTAGAATATGTGGACATGAACGAGGGCGATACCTTTGACATCCAACCAGTAGAGGTCACCCCTTTTATGGACACACGCCAAAAAAATATTCGATCCGCAGCCACGTTCTACCGTGGCGGATTCGTACTTGCAGGCGACCCCTTCTATTTGGAATGTGCCGAAGACAAGCATTTCAAGTATATTGAAGAATGCAAGGATTTGATGTTCTGCGCAAGGGAAGATTCCCAACGCTACGACTTCATTCTGGGTGATCTGAGTCAGCGAAACGTGATCGTCATAGAAGGCGGCCCCATGGACTACTTCCGAGCAATTGCGGATGGAGTCTGCAACATCTTTACTGTGTTGCCGATCGCCATGGGGGAAGCTGGGCTTCGAAAGATGGGTTACACAGGAGACTACACCACTGGATCAAAGATCTATAGCAAGGCCATGTGGAGTTTGATGACTCCGGCCGATGACCCAGTGTTGTCGGACTTTGTGAATGCTGTGTTTGGTGCCTTGCTAGTGGCCGAATTGCGAAACATCACTCGTGAGACCGCTGAACAGTTCCCACAGACCCAAGTCTTTGGAGATGGCTACCAAGATATGTTCCGACACGCTGTTGCGGCTGTAGGGAACTACGGAGAAATGTACGAGAGCTCCGTCGAACCATTTCAACCGCGAGAGAACCAAAACTTTTTGTATAACGAGGGCGCTAAGGAACACGTCATGAATGCAACCGGTCTAATGTACACCATGCCTATTGATCAAATTTATGATGGTACTGATGTTGATGGCAATGGACCCAAACCACTCGGGGGTACGCTTCGTAAAGTGCTTGAACGTGGGCGGTTACATTGTGGGGTCCGATTCGGCCGACCTGGATTTGCCATGGAAGCTGCTCCAAATTCTACTTCAGCGAGTGTAACTGGTCTGGATGTTGACTTTTGCTTCGCTGTAGCGTCTGGTCTTTTTGGAGGTGACCTTTCGACTGTGGATTTGGTGCACCTGGCAAACAGTGGCGAGGGATACAGAATGCTGGTCAGTGGAGACGTCGACATTGTAGCTGGTGCTACTTGGAATTTGGAAAACGACGTTCGCGAGCCAACCACAGGCATTGGCTTTTCCTTCTCAGAGCCATACTTTTATCGACCAACAATTCCCAGCTCATCTGGTAACGAGTTAGGCACTGAGGAGAACTTGTGCCTTGCCACAATGCAAGATGATCATGACTGGGCCTCATTCGTCTATTGGGTTTCCTCGTCTACAGTATACGCAGAAGAAATGGGTATCGATAAGCGCCTTTTTAACAGGATGCCACTGTCGAATGCCTATGGTCCAGGCCTTAAAAGGATGTTTAAGGACACCGTTTTGGGAGTTGGTAACTACCAAGAAATATATCGTCGTAATTTGGAGGAAACTGGAATTCTCCCCCGCTCGGGGCAGAATCTGCTGAACGGAGCAGTTCGATTTGGCCCCCAATTTTACGCCATGCCAGGTCTGATCCCATAAACCATACATTAGAAAAATATCAACAAGAGAACCAATACTGCTTTTGACATTCCATCATGCATGCAGCAACACTTTTTTTGTTATGTCAAATGTAGGGAAGAAATACCATCGCTGTTGTGGAATACTAGTATCCGAGAACGTAACATGCTTGTTAACGGCAAAAGGGTTCCAAAATCATTTGTGTCAAAAGTCAGTCTCAGGAAACAAAAGCATTTCGATTCTTGTTCACGAAGAAGACCTTGAGCAGCGCTTTTGTCATTTCAAGAATTTGCCAAAGGAATCAATTCCAAATAGCAAATAAAGCAGTGTCTTGTCAATTCTTGACATAGTCTTGGCTTAGACAACCCAACTAGATCAAGAAATTGAAATCTTTTTTTGCTGAAAAGATTTGAGATTTGAAAAATTATGTGACTCCTGGAACAAAGAAAGTGGAAATGGTGTTTGAATCCAATTGCATTTGTTGAAGAATTCAATCATTGATTTAGGCACTTGTGTTTGGAAGCTTACAAAATGTTTGAAGTCTCCTACTCTTGCTTGCAAAGAAATGTCAACAAACATGAAGTTTGTGTAGGGCACTGAAGACATGGGATTGAAGTTCATCAAAGGACAACTTGAATGACATTTTGTTGGTCAGTCAGATTTGGATTTGGTGAATGATAAATGCACCAGAAATTTTGTCATGGCTTTCATTTTGTTCTTGTGTGGAGCCTCTAAGAGGTGGTGCTCTAAGCAAGCCAGCATTGTTGCTCATTCCTCCTCTGAGGCCAGCAAACAGCATTGCCAAGAAAACTATTTTTGAAATTCTTATCTCACTTGACATTCCCATTCAGACTCCCATCACTGTTCATGTTGCCAACGTGGGGGTAATCATCATGGCTGAAAATGTCACTAGCAACCTGAAAACCAGGAACATTTCATTAAAAAATTTAATTGGTTGACTTAACTGAAGAACAATTCATTGATGCGTTTTTGTGAACTCTGAAGAGTCATTTTTGGATTTAAAAAAAAAACAATCTGTACATCTAATTTACTTTGCACTAGACAAGAGACTTCAGCCCAGCAGGCTCTTTGGACGCTCACACACAGACAGGTCTGTGTGAAGTTGCGACTCCCGTAGCTACCCGGGAGTGGCAAGGCTGAATC
>Ga0163144_10019752_pt1 | contig 13526 bp, 11 predicted proteins | sample OliLak19BULKMAT1_FD_123175 | JGI IMG/M metagenome (GOLD analysis project Ga0163144, IMG submission 123175) | Freshwater microbial mat bacterial communities from Lake Vanda, McMurdo Dry Valleys, Antarctica - Oligotrophic Lake LV.19.BULKMAT1 | ecosystem: Environmental > Aquatic > Freshwater >... | reverse complement strand
TGCCCGAGGCGGGCGAGCTGGCGATCATCGGCGCCGCGCTGTTCGGCGGCTCCCTCGGCTTCCTGTGGTTCAACGGCTACCCGGCCACGGTCTTCATGGGCGACACGGGCTCCCTCGCCATCGGCGGGATCCTCGGCGTGCTCGCCGTGGCGCTGCGCCACGAGTTCACCCTCTTCCTCGCGGGCGGCCTGTTCGTGGCCGAGGCGGGGTCGGTGGTGCTCCAGCGCTCGTGGTTCAAGTTCACGAAGCGCGCGGCGATCCGTCGCGGCGACCCGAACCCCACGGGGCGACGGATCTTCCGCTGCGCCCCGTTCCACCACCACTTCAAGCAGGGCGGGCTGCACGAGAACAAGGTGACGGTCCGGTTCTGGATCGTCTCCGTGATCTGCGCGGTCCTCGCGCTCGCCGCCCACAAGATCCGGTAGCCCGGCGCTCCGCCGCCACGAAGGACGCACCCTTGAGAGGATCCATCGCCCGTCCGATGCCCTGGGTCCGCGACGTCGCCGTCGGCCGCCAGGACGTCCGCGCCCTCGGGCGCACCGTCTTCGGCATCGCCGTGGGCCTCACGGCCTTCGGCCTGGTGATGATCTACTCGTGGACGGCGGTGAAGTTCGCCGACCGCCGCCCGTCGTTCTCGCCCGACGCGATCCTGCGCAAGCAGGTGATGTGGGCGTTCATCGCCCTGGGGGTGGGCCTCGTCGTCTCGCGGATCCCGCTGGGCTGGATGCGGCGGAACGCCGCCCCGCTCATGGGCGGCCTCCTCCTGCTCTTGGCGGCGACGCTGGTCCCGGGCGTCGGCGTCGTGCGCAACAACAGCCGCCGCTGGCTCGAACTCGGGCCCTTCACGATGCAGGCCAGCGAGTTCGTCAAGATCGGCGTGATCCTGTACCTCGCGGACCGGCTGGCGAAGCGCGAGGAGGACCCGCTCGAGGAGCAGACGCCCTGGCCGGCGCTGCTGGCTCCGGTGGGGCTCGCGGTCGGCATGATCCTCGCCGAACCCGACCTCGGGACGTCCCTCTTCGTCGCGGCGCTGGCGGTGGTGTTGCTGGGCCTCGCGGGCATCCGCTTCGGGAAGCTCCTCCCGGTCGCGTTCGTGGCGATCCCCTGCATCATCGCGGTCGCCGCCGCCAACTTCCACCACGTCGGCGAGCGCCTCGCCTTCTTCACGAAGGGCGTCGAGAACGACGAGCAGCAGTGGCGGGGGCTCGTCGCGCTCGGCTCCGGCGGCGTGCTCGGCACGGGCCTCGGCGCCGGGACCCAGAAACTCGGGCGGGTCGCCGAGATGCAGAACGACTTCATCTTCACCCTCATCGGCGAGGAAATCGGCTTCGTCGGCTGCGCGTCGGTGATCATCGCGTTCATGGCGCTGGTGGTGTACGGGAAGAGGATCGCCGAGCGCGCCCACGCCGCGTCGGGGCTGTTCCCGTTCTTCCTCGCCTGCGGCGCGACGTTCGCCGTGGGGTTCCAGGCCCTCGTGAACATGGCCGTGGCGACGGGCAGCGCGCCCAACAAGGGCGTGTCGCTGCCGTTCATCTCCGTCGGCGGCAGCAGCCTCGTGACGGCGTTCGTGGCGGTCGGCCTGCTCGTGAACGTGGCGCGGACGGTCGCGGCGGAAGAGGCCGGCGACCCCTGGGGGTAACCACGGATGGCGGTCGTGTTCCTCGCGGGCGGCGGTTCGGTGGGGCACCTCGCCCCAGGGTTCGCGGTCCGCGAGGCGCTCCGCGCAGCCGGCCACGACGCGGTGTTCGTGACGCCCGGCGAGGCCCGCGAGGCGGCGTGGTTCCCGGCCGACGACCCGCCGCCCCTCCACGCGCCGGCGCCGCGCCTCCCGCGCGGCCTCGTCGCGAAGGCGCTGTTTCCGGTCCGGATGTTGTGGGCGGTCCGGGCCGCGCGGCGCCTGCTGAAGGCGCACGCCCCCGTGGCGGTCCTCGCGCTCGGGGGATGGCCCTGCGCGCCGACCGCGCTGGCCGCCGCTTTCGGCAAGGTGCCGATGCACCTGCTGGCGACCGACGCGGTGCCGGGGCTCGTCGTCCGCAAACTCGCGCGCCGGGCGACCTGCGTGTGGCTGACGGACCCGCGCGCACGGGTGGGCTTGCCGGAGGGGACGCGCACGCGCGTCGTCGGGTCCGTCGTTCGGTCGGCGGTCACGTCGGCCCGTCGCGACCCGGCGCGCTTCGGTTTGGCCGAGGGGAAGCGGACGTTGTTCGTCGTGGGCGGCAGCCTGGGGGCGCAGGGCCTCAACGCCCGAGCCCGCGCCGGCCTCGTCGCGGCGGTCCGGGCGCGGCCGGGCCTCGCGTCCACGCTCCAGGTGCTCCACGCCGCCGGTACCGACGCGGAGGCCGACGCTGCCCGCGCGGACTACGCCGCCGTGGGCCTCGCGTGCCACGTGACGGCCTTCATCGCGGCGGTCGGCGCGGCGTACCAGACCGCCGACCTCGTCCTGTGCCGGGGGGGCGCGGGGACCGTCGCAGAGTTGGCCGCCCTGCGTCGCCCCGCCGTCGTCGTCCCGTATCCGCATCACGCCGACCGGCAGCAGTTCAAGAACGCCGAAGGCCTCGTCGCGGCGGGGCAGGCGACCCTCGTGGAGGAGGGCGCGCTGGACGTCGCGACGTTCCGTCGGGAGGTCGTGGACGTGCTCCTCGATCCGGCGGCGCTCGCGCGGCGCGCGCCTGCCCCGGACGATCGCACTTCGTCCGTCGGGAACGCCGACGGCGCCGCTACGATCGCCGCCGAACTCGTCCGATCCAACGGGACATCGGCCGCCGGGACCGCGTCGTGACGCTGCGGGCCCCGCCGGCCGCCCCCACGTCCGACTCCGCGACCGACCCCGCGACCGACCCCGCGACCCTCTCGGCGGCCCCGCCCATGATCTCGCCGCACGCCACCGTCTCCGACCCGACCTTCGTCCGGCGCGCGCTCGCCGACGGGGGCCGCGCGTACCTCGTGGGGATCGGCGGCTCGGGGATGAGCGGCGCCGCGGAATTGCTCGCCGCGCGCGGCTACGACGTGCGGGGGAGCGACCGGAGCGCCTCGCCACGCACGGAGCGACTCACCCGGCTCGGGATCGGCGTGGACGTGGGCGACGACGCGGCCCCGCTGCCCGACGGGACGACGCGTCGTCACGACGGCGGCCGCGGCCGCGACCCACCCGCAACTCGTCGAGGCGCGGCGGCGCGGGCTGCCGGTGTGGAAGTATGCCGACTGCGTCGGGGCGCTCATGGAGGGGCGCACCGGCATCGCCGTCGCGGGCTGCCACGGCAAGACGACCACGTCGTCCCTCGTCGCGACGACCCTCTGGCGCGCCGGGCGCGACCCGTCGTTCGTGATCGGCGGCGAGGTCCGCGACCTCGGCGCGAGCGCGCGCGCCGGGCGCGGCGCGCACTTCGTCGTGGAGGCCTGCGAGTACGACCGGTCGTTCCACCGGCTCGTCCCGACCCTCGGGCTCGTCACGAACGTGGACGCGGACCACCTCGACTACTACCGCGACCTCGACGAGATCCGCGAGTCGTTCCGCGACTTCGCGCGCCTGCTGCCGGGCCACGGCGTGCTCGTGGTCCACGAGGACCACGCCGAGGTCTTCCGCGGCGACCGGCGGCTCCGCGCGCGCCTCGAGACGTACGGCCCGTCGGAGGGCGCCGACTGGCGCTACGAAGACGCCGCGTACGACGTCGCCGCGGGCGGCCTGCGGTGGCGCCTGCGCCGGCACGGTGCCGTCGTGGCCGCGCCGACGCTCGGGCTGACGGGGCTCCACAACGTGGCGAACGCCACCGGGGCGGCCGCGGTGCTCGTGGCCGCCGGCCTGGGGCTCGACGAGGTCGTGGCCGGGTTCGCCGCGTTCGGCGGCGTCGGCCGGCGCCTCGAGACGGTCGCCGACGTCGGCGGCGTGCTCGTCCTCGACGACTATGGCCACCACCCGGCGGAGATCGAGGCGACGGTGCGCGGCCTTCGGGCGCGGTTCCCGGGCCGACGGATCGTGGTCGCGTTCCAGCCGCACCAGGCGAGCCGCACGCGGCTGATGCTCGACGAGTTCGCGGCGGCCCTCGCGCTCGCCGACCTCGCGCTCCTCGCGCCGATCTACGCGGCCCGCGACACCGAGGAGGACCGGCGCGCGGTGTCCTCGGCGCAGGTGGCGGGGCGCATCGAGGCGCGGGGCGGCCGCGCGGTCGCGCTCGGGAGCCTCGCCGAGGTCGAGGCCCACGCGGCCGCAGTCGCGCGGCCGGGCGACGTGATCGTGACCATGGGGGCGGGGAACGTCGACGAGGTGGCGCGTGGGCTCGGCCGCCGACTTCGCTGACGCCCGGGCCCGCGCGACGGCGCTCGCGGAGCGCACGTCGTTCCGCATCGGCGGCGTGCCCGAGTTCCTCTTCGAGCCCGCCACCGTCGAGGAGACCGCGGAAGTCGTTGTCGCGTGCCGGCGCGCGGCCGTCCCGCTGCGGGTGCTCGGCGGGGGCTGCAACCTGCTCGTCGCCGACGGGCCGCTGGGCGGCGCCGTGCTCGCGACGACGAGGCTGCGGCACGAGCGCGTGCTCGACGACCGGGTCGAGGTGGGCGCCGGCAACTCGTTCCCGGGCCTCGTGTCGCGGGCGGCCGAGCTGGGCGTCCCGACGCTCTCCGGCTGCCCCGGCATCCCGGGGCAGGTCGGGGGCGTGGTCGCGATGAACGCGGGCGGGCGGTTCGGCTACGTCGCGGATGCGCTCCTCGAGGTGCTCGCGGTCGACCTCGACGGGGCGCCGTTCGTGCGCGAGGTCGAGCCCGGCGACCTGGGCTACCGCACGAGCATGTTCCTCGGCGCGGCCGTCGTCGTGGCGGCGGCGTTCCGTCGCGACGCCGCGCTCGACCGCGACGCGGAGCGCCGCCGGTTCCTCGAGGCCGCGGCGTGGAAGCGGGCGACGCAGCCCCTGTCGGCGGCGTCGGCGGGCTGCGTCTTCAAGAACCCGCCGGGCGGGCGGTCGGCGGGGGCGCTGATCGACGCGGTCGGGCTGAAGGGCGAGCGGGTCGGCGGCGCGATGGTGTCGCCGGTGCACGCCAACTACATCGTGAACGACGCGTCTGCGACCTTCGCCGACGTCGAGGCCCTGATCGGGCGCGTGCGCGAGCGGGTGGCCGCGGCCACCGGCGCCCACCTCGAGCTCGAGGTCCAGGTCTGGAGGTAGCCCGCTGGACATCGCCGCTGGACATCGCCCGGAGGGCTCCTGCGCTCACCGCCCTCCGGTGGTCACGGCCAGCGGGACCGTCGCGCGCTTGAGGAAGAGGAGGGCGAAGCAGGTGCCGACGGTCTTGTCGGCGCCGGCCTCGTCCCACGGGCCGTCCGGCGGACGTCGCCGCAGGAACTGGACCGCGCCCTCGAAGTACCCGTCGCGCCCGCCCACCGTCCGCACGCGGGAGAAGATCGCCGCGCGTTCGCGGGCGTAGCGCGCGTCGTAGGGCCAGAGCTGGCCCGGATGCCCCGCGTTGCGGTCCACCGCCCAGTGCGCGTCGAGCCAGGCCCAGCCCGCGAGGATCCGCGTCTCCACCTCGGCCACGAACGTCGAGGTCGCCTGGGGGCGCTTCGCCGCCACCCGTTCGTGCCGCGCCAGTTCGAGCGACGCGATGCCCGCGCAGACGCTGGACCTCCAGGGCCGCGTCTCGCGCGTCGAGTCGAGGAACCCCGCCACCTCGGGCACCGTCACCGCCGGCGGAGGCGCGACCGTCCCGCCCGCCGCCGGCGCCGCCGCCTCGCCGCCCTCGCGGACGAGCGCCCGCGAGGCCCGCGGGCCCTTCCGCTCGCGGACGACCTCGAAGTGGCGCGTGAGGCCGAACCACGTCGTGTCCTTCACCGGGAACCCCAGGCGTGCCGAGGCGCGCAGCCCCAGCGCGCCGTCCTGCGTGTTCGACGAGTCGAACTTCAGCACGGCGTTCGCAGGCGACGGATCGCCCCACGAGCCGGGCGACTCGACGTCGCGCTCGAGGGCCGCCGCGACGCCGTCGCACCACGCGCGCTGCGCCGGCGACAACGCGCGCCGACGCGCCTTCACGCGGCCGGCGGCGAGCAGCGCCTCCTCGCCGGGCGGGGCGAACGCCTCGTCGAACGCCAGGAGCGCCAGCGCCCGCGCGTACGTCGTGCCGGGCGGCGCGTGCGCCACGATCCCGTCGAGGCCCTTCGCCACCGCCGGGTCCTCGCGCGGCATCCCGCACGCCGCGAGCGTCAGGACGCACAGCGCCGTCGTGCCCAGGTCGTGCCCGCCGAACGCCGGGTAGCTGCCGTCGGGTCGTTGCCAGCCGCGCACGAGCTTCGCGCCCGCGTCGATCGCCGCGTTCACCTCCGCGTCGAACGTCGGGTAGCGGGCCTTGCGTACCTCGCGGAGCGTCAGCTCCTACACCCCGTCGGCCCGGCCCGCGGGCGCGGCCTTCCCGTCCGACGACGTGCGCCGGCGCGCCGACATCCGGACGCGGGCCGCGGTCACGACGCCCCGGACGGGGTCGAACGTCCGCGTCCCGTCCGCCGTGCCTTCGTCCACGACGAGCCGCACGTCCTTGTCGAGCGCGCCGCGCGCGTCGAACGTCCACGCGTACGTCACGTCCACGAACCCGTCGGCGCGCACCGTAGCCGATGCGGTGCCTTTCGCGGCGACGTCCGCCGCGTCGGCGAGGTCGAGCCGGCACGTCTGCGGCGTCGGCGCCGCTGCGAGGCCTGCGGGGAGGCCTGCGGGGAGGCCCGTCGGTAGGTGGAGGCCGAGGATCGCGAGCAACGCGTCGGCCCGCGCGCTCGTCGGCTGGTACTGGCCGGCGCGGATCTCGTGGCCATCGACGGTCCGGACGACGGAGGTCCCCTTCGCGTCGCCCGCGGCGGTGAACGTCACGGGCGCGACGTCGTAGACCGCGACGTCGGAGGACGCGAGCTTCCAAGCGAGCGCGAGCGTCGGGGGCGGAGCGCCGCGGGCCGCACGCGCGCCGAACATGACGCCGGTCAGCGCCACGCCGAGACGAGCAGGCGAAACATGGACGGCCGCAGCGTACTCGGCGGGATCCGCGGACGGTCGCGTGCCCTGCGGGGTACAACAGACGCGCGGCCCGTCCCGGGCCCGGAGGACGCGTCATGGCGGCCGGCAAGAAGCGTGGGGCGAAGCCGTTCGGTCACGTGGCCACACCGAAGCCCAAGAAGGCGACGGAGAAGGACACCCATCGGGCCGCGGTGCACGGGCGCGCCGAACAGGGCATGGGTTCCGGGGGCCGTCCCGGCGGCACGAAGTCGAGCGGCGGGAAGGGCCGCACGCAGGGCCGGCCGTCGGCCTCGATCGAGGGCGCCCGGCGCGCCGGCGGCGGCCGCAAGGTGACGCCCGGCAGTTGCTGATCCGCGGGTCCCGGCCTCGCCTGCGGGGCCGGGGCCGGCGCGGGCGTCGAACCGACCCCCGCGCAGGCCGTTCGAACCGCCGGGCTTGTGCGGCGCGGCGTGGTGCGGCATCCCGTGCTCGGGGGCGGAGGGCCACGTGCGGCGCATCGCGTACGTCCTGACCACGGTGCTCGCGCTCGGCGCCGCGTGGTGGATCGCCGGAGGGCGCGAGGGGCACGTCGGGGAACTCGCGGGGCGAGAGACCGAGCCGACGTCGGCCGCGCCGACGCGAGGCCCGGTCGATCTCGTTGGCGCGCGTCCGGCCGCCGCGGTCCTCCCCGAGCCGCTGCCGATCGAGCCGTCGCCGTGGCCGGCGCTCGCGTCGCCGCTCATCGTCGAGGTGGTCGATGATCGGGGGGCGCCGGCCGGGGCGGTGACGGTGCGCGTGGGGGGGGCCGACGTCGCGCCGATCGAGCGGCGCACCGACGCGTCGGGCCGTGCGACGTTCGACCCGCCGCCGGACCCCCGCGACCTCGTCTGGGCGGTCGACGTCCGGGCCGCGGACGACGGCGGCGCGCGCGCGACGACGCCCGTCTTGGTGGCCGACGTGAACCCGCGGCGCCTGGTCCTGGCGTCGGCCTGGTCGATCGCGGGAACGGTCGTCGAGACATGGGGCGTGTTGACGGACGGGACGAGGCCCGGCGAATTCGACGTTCGACGCATGCGGCGGCCGGTGCCCGGTGCCCGCGTACGCCTACGACGTCTCGGTTCGCCGGCCCGCGTGGCGGACGACGCCGTCGCGGACGCGGAGGGCCGCTACGCCCTGACGGACCACGTCGCACCCGAGGAGCGTCGGCCCGTGGACGTGCTGCTGACGGCCGAGGCCGAAGGAGGCCGCCTGCGCGGGGCGACGATGTTCAGGATCGAAGCGGCGCCGACGAGGGCCCGATTCGAACTGGAGGTGCAGCGGGGCGTCCCGGTGCGCGGCGTCGTCGTCGACGCCGACGGCCGGCGGGTCGCCGGGGCCGCCGTGCGCGTGCGCTCCGAGCGGGACGTCACGATCGGCTCGCGCATGCAGCCGTGGGGCGAGGATGGGGTCACCGACGCCCGCGGGGCGTTCGACGTGCTCGGGCCGCGCGTCGGCGGCCCGTATGTCGTCGTCGCCGAGCCCCCGCCGTCGTTCGAGGCGCGCGGGCGTCCGGAGGACGCGGCGGCGCGCGGGATGTCGTCGAGGTGGTGTCGTCCTGGCAGAAGCACGCCCTTCCCGGTCGCGGAGGGGACGGCCGAGGTGTCGGTCGGGGCGGTCGTGCTCCGCCGGGCGGGCGGCGTCGCGATCGCGGTCCTCGACCGCGACGCCGCGCCCGTCCGCCCGGCGGTGGTGACCGTCGAGCGCGAGAAGGCCGTCGTGGTGGCGGAGACGTGGTCCGTCGCGGCGGACGATCCGGAGGGCGTCCGTTTCCATGTCGGCGGCCTCGAGGGCGGAGCGTGGCGCGTCCGCGTCCGCGGTCGGCTCTTCGAGGAGGCCACGCAGGAGGTCGAGGTCGTCGAGGGCCAAGACGTGGTCGTGACCGTGGTCGTGCGGATCGGCGTGCGGGTCACGGGCGTGGCGCGCGACGACGACGGCCGCCCGGTGGCCGGCGCGGCGATCGAGATCGTGGGGCCTGCGGAGCCGCCCGCGACGGGGACCGTGGTGGTCCGGCACGCGACGTCCGATGCGCAGGGCGCGTTCGACGTCGCGATGCTGCCGGCGGGGCCGCTGGCGGTCCGTGCGTCGGCGCCCGGCCTCTCCACGCTCGGGACCGGGATCGCGTTCGACGGGTCTCGGCGCGACGTCGGCGTCGTCCTCAAGCGCCTCGGGCGCGCACGGCTCGTCCTGACGACCTCCGACGGGCGGCCCCTCCCGGCGAGCGCGACGGTCACGATCGGCGAGGTCGCGCGGCCGCTCGAGGCGCAGACGTCCGAGGTCCCGATCGTCGACGGCGTGTTGGTGATCCTCGGGCTGACGGGCGTCGCGCAGGAGGTCACCGTGGACCTCGAGGGTTTCGCGCCGTTCGCGCAGAGGGTCGTCGCATTGCCGGGGCGCGAGATCGACCTGGGGCGGGTCGTGGTGTCGGCCGGGCATCGCGTCGTCGGTCGGGTGCTCGACGACGAGGGGCGACCGGTGCCGCACGCACGGGTCGTCGCGGCCGGCGATCGCTTCGAGACGACGACCGACGCCGACGGACGCTTCCTGCTCGACGGGCTGCCCGAGGGCGTCGTCGGGATCAGCGTCGCTGCCGAGGGGTACGAGGAACACGCGGGGCAGGCGACCGTGCGTGGCGCGGACGCGGCGCACGACGTGACGCTCGTCCGGGCCGCGATCGTCGAGGGGGTCGTGCAGACAAAGGCGGGGACGCCGGCCGACGGCGAGCGGTTGGAGTTCGTGCAACTCGGCGCGTCGTCGGACGGTCTGCGCGGCGACGCGCTGCCGGCTGCGGCGTTGCGAACCGACGACGACGGCTCGTTCCGGGTGGCGCTCCCGCCGGGACGGTACCGGATTCAGGCACGCGAACGGGACCGCCTGGGAGACACGCTCGCGGAGGTCGTCGTGGAGCGGGGGGTCGTCCGCGCGCTCCGCCTGTCGCTCCCGCGCTGAACGCCGCGACAGGCCCCCCGGTGGTCGACGTAGGACTCAACCTCGCGCCCCCCGCGAGCCGATGGCATCCTGGGTGGGCGGTGTCAGGGGGGCGGTTCGTCCACGGAGCCTGTTCCATGGTCCGCCCTCTCGAGTTCGTCGTTTCCGTCGTCGCTGCCGTCGCCTGTGCCCTGCTTTCCGCCTGCGGCGGAGGCGGCGGCAGCGCAGCCTCCGTCCCCGACGACGGCGGCGGATCCGGCGGTGGATCCGGCGGTGGATCCGGCGGTGGCGGTGGCGGCGGCGGCATCCCTCCGACCCCGCCGCCGTTCTACGCGCCGAACTTCCTCGCCGCGGACGTGCGCCTGGACACCGACGTCGCGGGCGCCGCGGGCAGCTTGGCACCGCAGGTCGCTTGCGACGGGAACACCGTCGCCGTCGTGTGGCAGGACCAGCGCACCGGCACCAGCGAGGTCTTCGTCCGCACGTCCCTCGACGCCGGCGCGTCGTGGATGGCCCAGGACCTGCGCGTCCCGCGACTGCCCGCGGGGCTGGTGAACAGCACGAACGCCCGCGTCGTCGTCCGCGGCCAGGCGATCTACGTCGTGTGGCAGGACGACCGGAACGGCGCGACCGACGTCTTCTTCAACCGCTCGCTCGACGGCGGGGCGACGTGGCTCCTTCCCGACGTGCGCCTCGACACGGACCTCGCCGGCGGCGCCGCCTCGGACGCGCCGCGACTTGCGCTCGTCGGCACGAACGTGTACGCGGTCTGGCAGGACGCGCGCAGCGGCGCGCGCGACGTCCACCTGAACCGTTCCGCGGACGGCGGCGTCACCTGGCTCGCGGCCGACGTGCGCCTCGACACGGACCTCGCGGGCGCGGCGAACTCGCTCGAGCCTCGCGTCGAAGCGTCCGGCGCCCACGTCTACGTCACGTGGACGGACCAGCGGAATGGGCTCCCCGACGTCTACGCGAACGCCAGCGCGGACGGCGGCGTCACGTGGCTCGCGGCCGACGTCCGACTCGATACGGACGGCCCCGGGACGGCGGTGTCGCTGCGGCCGACGGTCGCGTGCGACGGGGCGGGTGCGACCGTCGTGTGGGAGGACCGCCGAAACGGGCTGGGGGACGTGCGGTGCTCTCGCACGACGGACGGCGGCGCGACGTGGTCGGCCGCGGACGTGCGCGTGGACACGGACCTGGCGGGCGCCGCGACGTCCACGGTGCCGGTGCTCCACCGCAGTGGCGCCGCCGTGCGGGTTGCCTGGATCGACACCCGGGACGGCTTCGGCGACGTGCGCTTCCGCCGGTCCGCCGACGGCGGCGCGACGTGGCTCGGGAGCGACGTCCGCCTCGACGCCGGGCTCGCGGGGTCCGCCGCGTCGAGTGGCGTCGTCATGACCGGGAACGCGACCGACGTGTTCGTCGCGTGGGCCGACGACCGCAACGGGGCCTACGACGTGTACCTGGCGGGGTCCGTGGACGGCGGCGCGACGTGGGGCGTGGACGTACGGCTCGACACCGACGGCCCCGGGGCCGGGACCTCGACTGCCGCCGCGATCGTCTGCGCGAACCGCCGGGTCTACGCCGCGTGGGCCGACAACCGCGCCGGCTCCGACGACATCCACTTCAACACGTCGCCATAGCGGCCTGCGGGCGCCGCGCGAAGACCCGCGTTACGGCCGGAACATCCGCTTCGAGAGGAAGAAGCCGACGACGGCGACGGCGAGGAGCGTCCACAGCCCCTCGCGCCGCCCGACGAGGACGATCACGAACCCGCCGATCAGGAAGGCCGGGACCAGCGCGAACAGCAGGCGTTCGAGCCCCGCCGACTCCTTGCGGAAGAAGGCCGTCAACGGGGAGGGGCGCTTCGCCGCGGGGTCGGTCATGGGCGCGAGGGTGGCGCGGCCCCGAGGGAGGGTCAAGGTGGGGGGGCGGCGTTCGGCGTCCGTTCGGTGGGGACGGGCCCCGGCCGAGCCGATCCACCTCAAGGTGAACGTGCCGACGGCGCGGGGCGCTCCCTCGTCGGATGGTGCATTCCCCTCCCCATGCCCTCGTCCCCCTCCGACCCCATCGCCCGGTTCCTCGCGCTGCTCTCCTCGCGCCTCGGCCGCTCGCTGGCCTGGGGGCTGGGCCTCGCGTTGACGCTGCTGGTCTGCGCGGTCGCGGTGCGTCAGGCCCGGGTCGCCGTGGCGCGGATGCCCGCGTACCGTCTGGGCCCGGAGGCCGTCGCCTTCGTCGACCTGCCGACGCATGTGGACGAGCGGATGGCGACCGCGCTGCGCGAGGGCCTCGCGGCCCTCTGGCCGAAGGAGCTCGTCCACCGCCCGTGTACGTTCGACGCGGCCCTCGACCGTCGCCTGCGCGAGCTTCTCGCCGCGCACCCGATGATCCGCGAGGTCCTCGACGTGGACGTGCGGTTCCCCGCGGAAGTCCGCGTGCGCGCGACGGTGCGGACCCCGCTGGCGTGCTTCAAGGCCCGCTGGCCGGAGGCGCGGCGCGGCGAGGGCCCCACCTACGTCGCGCTGCCGGTGGACAACGACGGCGTCGTCCTCGAGCCCCACACCTACGAGCCGTTCCTGAAGCAGCACCGCGCGGTGGTGGTGTCCGGCGTCGAGGCGGTCTGCCCGGGCGTGGGACGGCGCTGGGCCGACTCCAAGGAGCAGGTGGCCGAGGGCCTCGCGGCGGCGCGCGTCGCCAACCGGCTCAACCAGGAACTCCTCGGCCTCGCGGCGCCGAAGGTGGACGCGGTGGACGTCGCGGGCTTCCCCGCGACGTCGCGCTCGCGCATGAAGGGCGAGGTCGTGTTGCTCCTGTCGGACGGGCGCAGCGTGCAGTGGGGCCGCACGGAGCGGGACCTCGCGGGCGTCACGCGGGAGGACCCGTACGATGTGAAGCGCGACCGGCTCCTCGACCTCCTCGCCACGCGACCGGTCGCCGACCGACGGCCCCTGGACGTGCGCTTTCCCCCCGGCCTCCGCGACCTCGGCCTCCGCTCGGACGGGTGAGCGCGCGGGGACGGCCCCTGCCGTCGCGGATCCCCGGGATCCCGCCCGCGCCGCCGCCGCGGATTCCGGTCCTCGCGGTTGCGACCCGCTGCGGGGGGCGCATGTCCGCCGCCCGAGGGGGCGCCGCCGCGGGCGTCGGACGACGACCGCGCGCCGCGGACCCGGACGCGGGACGCGAGGCCCGGGCGTGGGCGAGGGCGCGATGAAGGACCGCGCCGTCCCCGTCCTCGCCGCGATCCTGGTCGCGCTCCTCGCGAGCGCGTGGATCGGCGGCGATGCGGCGCTCGTGCCGAGCGCGCTGCCGGCGGTCGCGTCCGCGATGCTCGTCGTGGTGGCCGCGTTCGTCGCCGTCGTCGTGCCCGCGACGCGGACCGCGCGGCCCGCACACGTGCTCGCCGCGGTGCTCGTCGCGCTGCCCGCGGCCGCGGCGCTCCACCGCGCCGCGGGGCCGCTCGACGTCCCCGTCGCATTCGTTGTCGTCGCCGTCGCCGCGGGCCTCGCGGCCACCGCCGTCGGCCCGAGGGCGCGCGCGGCGATCGTGACCGCGGCGACGCTCGGGCTCGGGGGCGGTGCGGCGCTCGACGCGGCGGACGTG
>Ga0163144_10019751_pt1 | contig 13526 bp, 12 predicted proteins | sample OliLak19BULKMAT1_FD_123175 | JGI IMG/M metagenome (GOLD analysis project Ga0163144, IMG submission 123175) | Freshwater microbial mat bacterial communities from Lake Vanda, McMurdo Dry Valleys, Antarctica - Oligotrophic Lake LV.19.BULKMAT1 | ecosystem: Environmental > Aquatic > Freshwater >... | reverse complement strand
GTTCTTATCACCGGTTGGAGCAGCGGAAGAATCGTCCCAGTGCCCATCCTGCTCCCAATTGCCCGACCACTCGGGTCGCTGGGGAAGATCATCAGACTGGTCGTTACCGTGCTTCATTTGGGGAGCGTGCCTGCAGAACAGAACCAAACTTGCAGAACAAAACCAAACTTGCAGAACAGAACCAAACTTGCAGAACAGAACCAAACTTGCAGAACAGAACCAAACTTGCAGAAAAGAACACGAGCGTACAGAACGGAGAATCAACACAACGATACAACACTGCGAACGCGAATTGCTAACCCGGCTTTAGCCCAGCAGTGCTTCGCGAATGTGGGTCGCCACCCGCTCATCCTGCTCAAAGGCCAGCCGCATGCGGCTGCGTGCCCGGTGCAGATGACTCTTGATGGTGCCCGTGGGCATGTCCAGATACTCGCCGATCTGATCGACCGACCATTGCAACTGATAGAACAGAACAACAATTTCGCGCTGCTCGGGCGATAGGAACTCGAGGGCAACTTTCAACGCATCTTCAAGGTTGGCGCGGCGTTCGGCGGTTGAGGAAACCAAAGCACCCCGGCCCTCGCTCTTGGATGCCTCGTGCTCAACAAATTCGGAGTCGTAGGCCGGAGCCAGACGCTGACAGGCGTTCACGTGAACACGCTTGGCGATCGTAAACAACCATGTGGAAAATCGAAACCGCTCGTCGTAACGGGGCAGGTGGGTGAGCGCCCGCACCAACGCCTCTTGCGTCACATCTTCGGCAACTTCCGCCCGACCGCTCATGCGAAGCATGTACGCGTACAGCGACGGTTGGTGATGCTTGACCAATTCTTCAGCCGCCTGCCGGTTTCCGGCAAGGATCTGTTTGATCAACCCGCGTTCGTGTTTTGCGGTCATCACGGTAGAGTGTACCACGCGTTTGGCCATGGGTTGCTCGATTGTTGCAAGTAGTGGGAGGCAGCGACGACGGAGCAGGTCTATCGGACCAACACGCCGCCCCGGATGCGTGGACTCAATTTTACTCACAGATGGTCCGTGTAATTACCAACATAAATTCTGAGGCTTTAAACTCGAAATCGTGTTGAGACTCAGTCTCAGTTGCGCTAGACTTGGCCATGGTCAACCAGACCCCGATGTCATCTTCTAACGAAATGCCCGCCCGCAAGCAAGCAGCCGCCGTCCCGTTGTCGCAGTTTCCTGTAGGCACGGTTGCAGTCGTAGATGCCCTGAACATGGATGCGCCGGATGCAGCCTTGCTGCGGGCCATGGGTTTGGGTTGTTCGTGTCATCTCAAGCTCTGCCGCGTCGGGCATCCGTGCATCGTGGCGGTGCTCACTGAAGTAACCGGTTACGCAGGCATCGACGGTGCTGGTATCTCGCTGACCGAGCAGTCAATGGCGCAGGGCACCGCGCAAAGCAGCCGCTCACCCGCTTTTGCCTGTTGCGCAAGCCGCATCGGCCTCTCTCATGAGCTTGCAGCGCGAGTCATGGTCCGTCCGCTCGTTTAAGGATGCACCCCTGATGATGCACTCAATGGTGTGGGCACATCCATCCGCCGCGGCGTTCTAAGTCCGGCCCCGCAAACAGTTAGGTACCGATGACACACGCCCGCGGCACACAGCGTACTGGTTTAAGCACGAAGACCGATGAGGCGTCAACCCCGCGCGTTGCGCTGCTGGGCAACCCAAACACCGGTAAAACCACAACCTTCAACGCCCTGACCGGCCTACGCCACAAGACCAGTAATTTTCCGGGCACCACGGTCGAGGCCCGAATCGGCGCAACCGTGCTGAAACGCGGTGATGGGCAACCCCCAATCGCGGCGGAGATCATCGATTTGCCCGGCATCTACTCGCTCGAACTTGACCAGCTCGAGTCGGCCATCTGCCGTGATATGCTGGCCGGAAGAATCACCCCCGCCGGTGATGCGCTGGCCGAGCCGGATGCAATCTGCCTCGTGCTCGATGCAACCAACCTCGCTCGAAACCTCCCGCTCTTAGGCGAGGCCCTCCGCCGCCGATTGCCCACCGTCGTCGCGGTGAACATGATCGATCTGGCCCGCCGGGCCGGTACATCGGTCGATGCCGCGGCGTTATCGCGTGCCGTCGGGTGTCCGGTGGTGTGCATCTCTGCCAAGAGCGGAGAAGCCATGAGCACACTGCGCACGGTCATCGCTGATACCGTGACTACCGGAGTGGTGCCGACGTTCACACCCCCGGGCGATGAGCAGGGCCTGCGGCGATGGGCAGACCAAACCTTCGTGCGGTGCGTGTCGCGTGCCGCGGATTCCGGCAACGGTGCAGGCAAGGCGGGCGCACGCCGGGCGATGGCGGACCCGCTGGCCGATAACGCGACCGACAAACTCGACCGCGTGCTGACCCATCCGGTCGCGGGCATGGCCATCTTTGCCTTGGTCATGGCGGCTTTGTTTGTCAGCATTTTTTCCATCGCCAAGCTGCCGATGGACTTGATTGATACGGTGTTTACAAGTCTGTCGTCGCTGGTCGCCGGCGCGCTGCCCGCCGGGTTGCTTTCGGATCTGCTCGTAAACGGTGTGATCGCCGGTGTCGGGGCGACGGTGATTTTCATCCCGCAGATTTGCCTCCTGTTTTTCCTGATCGGCCTGCTGGAGGACACGGGGTATCTCGCCCGCGGCGCGTTCGTGATGGACCGCATCCTGCGGCCCTTTGGCCTGCCCGGCCACTCGTTTGTGCCGCTGCTCTCAAGCCATGCCTGCGCACTGCCCGGCATCATGAGCACACGCTGCATCCCCGACCCCAAAGAACGGCTCGCAACGATTCTGGTTGCGCCGTTTATGACCTGCTCGGCCCGCCTGCCCGTGTACGTGCTGCTGGCCGGCGTGCTGTTTCCGGGTCAGCCCGTGATGGCCGCCCTCGCATTCATCGCCTGCTACGCCTTGGGCATTGCCGCCGGGATCCTCTCGGCCCTCATCGCCCGGCGCACCATCCTGCGCGGCAAGGCCAGACCCATGGCCCTTGAACTGCCCAGCTACAAGGTGCCATCGCTCCGCACCGCGATCATCAACACGTACGACCGAGGCCTCATCTTTCTGAAGAAGGCCGGCACCATCATCATGTGCATCTGCATCCTGCTCTGGTGGTTAGGCGCATTCCCGCGGGTAGCCGCCCCCGAGGCCGCCATCAAACTGCGCGAACAGGCGGCCGCAATGCAGGCCGCCGCACCAGCGATCTCGCCATCTGATTCGGCGCCTTCTCCGTCGGCCGTTCCCCAACCAGTTGAGGCCCAAGTCGCCGACCTGCTCGCGCAAGCCGATCGCGTCGAGCACCGTCACGCCAAAGCAAACTCCATGCTCGGCATCATCGGCCGCACCGCGCAGCCGGCCCTTTCACCGCTGGGGGTTGATTGGCAACTCTCAGTGGGAATCCTTGCCAGCTTCGCCGCCCGCGAGGTCTTCGTAGGAACCATGTCGGTGGTCATCGCCGGCAGCGAAGAGTCCGATGATGACGCCGAGAACGTAAGAATCCGCGATACGCTGGCCAGCGCTCTCCGTGACGATGGCAAGACCCTGGTCTTTAATCGACCGACATCATGGGCCTTGCTGGTGTTTTACGTGCTGGCGATGCAGTGCTTGCCCACCCTTGCCGTCACCGCCCGCGAAGCCGGCCACATCAAGTGGGCCATCCTCCAGCTGGTCTGGATGTCCGGCATCGCCTTCATTTTCGCCGCTGTGGTGTACCAGGTGGCTATCGCCTTCGGCGGTGCGGCGTAAGCTCAGCTGTGTTCATCTGGCCCTTCAACATGCAAAGTCTTCTCAGTCTCGCGGCGATGCCGGTTGGAGACTGGCAGTTTTGGGCTGTCTCGCTGATCGCCCTCGGAGCGGTGCTGTTCTTGGCCCGGCCAATGCTCCGCAAAGCCCGCGGCCGCGATAAAGAAAAACGAGCGACGCTCACCATCGGTGGCAAGGCGGTTGAGGCGAAGAAACACGATGAAGTTCATCCCCGTGGCCCGGATGATCAGGCGTCATAACGCCACGGTCACCCCACCTGTTCCAGCATCCGTTCCACATACCTCCAAGCGTTCAACTCCACCCGCAAATGCTTAAGTTGAAAGGCAACAGCACCACCATGCTTTGCCGCAGCTTCAACTTCCGCGAAAAGCCCGCCCACCACCGTCACCCGCGCTTTGCGTTGGGCATCCGCCCAAGCCCGAAGCTCGGCCATCGCACCGGCATCGCCGCGGGCTTTAGCTTCTTCAAACTCCGAGCGTTTTTCCATCATCTCCATCAGAAGCGTCGGCGGCAGCGTGCGGTCCTGATTCGCCGCCGGGCCACCCAGTCTCGCCAGCAGCAGGTTGGCGCGGGCTTCATCGTCCAAAAGCAGGTCCTTGGCCGCGTTCAGCGCGGCCGACACGCCCTCGCTGTCACCATTCAGGTGGTTATCGGGGAAATTGTCGGAGTTGTTGCTATCGGGGTGTGCGGCCGTCGCGAGACCCAGATAAGCCCGCTGAATCTCTCCTGGTTTTAAGTCAAAGCGTGGGGAGAGCATCAGGATGTCAAAGGCGTCTCGGATCAAATTGGGTCAAACTCCAAGATGGTCAAACAAGTGGAAGAAACCCAGACCAGTTGTGCGGCAGAACCGCCCACATGGTAGAGGCGGCACAGATTGGCGTTACTTGTCCTCAAAACAAGGGTGGAGGCGTGGCCTGATGGCAAGTTGGGCGATTTGGACACGTATCATCTCAATTCGGTATTCGTTCTGATGTGAGGAATCGGTTTGGTGAGCAATGGCCCGCACCGGGCAGCAACGGAGTTAGCTGTGAGTTCTACGACCCCGAAACCTTCATCGCCCAGTGAACCTGCCGCCCAAGCCGCCGCTCCGCCCGTCATGGAACCCGGAGCAACCGGGAAGGCCGGCGCCAGCCGTGAGAAACGCGGTCCACTGCACATCGGCATCACCGCCGTAAGTCCGGAAGGCTCAGCTCTTTGCTACCGGGAACTGTTCCGCTACGCATCGTCACTTATTGGTGACAGCGGGCACCCCACGGTGACCATGCACAACCTGCCGTTTGAGCAGTATCTGGCCGCTGTGGAGCGTGACGACTGGCACGCTATCGGTGAGATGCTGCTCAAATCTGCCCATGCGCTTAAGCAGGCCGGTGCGGAGTTTGCGATCTGTCCGGACAATGTCATGCAGCACGGGCTGCACCTGGCCGAGCATGGTTCACCCTTGCCATGGATGACCATGACCGAGATGGTCGCCAGCGCCATCGCGGCCGATGGCCGCAAGATTGTGGGGTTGGTCGGCACACGCATGGTGATGTTCGGTTCGACTTATCAGACCCACCTTGGGCTGAAGGGCATCAAGGTGATCGTGCCCGACGCCATGGATGCCGCGGCAATTGATGGGATCATCTTCGAGCAACTCGTTCACGGGCAGGTGCTTGATGAGTCACGCGAAATTTTTGCCGGCGTCATCAAAAAACTTCAGGACAAAGGTGCCGAGGGGCTGATCGCCGGCTTCTCGGAGTCCGGGCTGATCTTATCCAGAGAGACCTGCGTTATTCCGATGTACGACCCGGTCGGGCTTTTGGCGCATGGTGCCGTGGCAAGGTCTATCGCCGATTGTTGAAACCGGAACGCCGGGCCGGTCCGAAACTCAGGTGGCGGTGCCCATTGTCGAGTCTTGGCCTCAACTTCACGAGGCTGTTATGCTTGGTTGTTCGTGCTGGCCTCGAAACTGCCTTGAACCTGCGTTGAAAACCGCATTGAAGCTGACTCGGAATTTGGGCCAGCACCGCTGGCGGCGTGAAAAGCACAGATCCACGGAACCCTCATTTTGATTTTGTTCGCCATCTATGCTGTGCTCATCTGGTACTTGGCCCTGCGGTTTCGGAGGCGCTGGCAGGCTTTTGCTATTGTGCCCATCGCATCGGCCTCCGTGTACCTGCTGGTGCCCCTGATGCGTCATGTGAATGTCGCGGATATTGGTCTGTACATTCTGCTTGGTGCTGAGGCTGTGGTGATTCTGATCGTCGGCCTGTTCATCGCCATCCTGCCGCGACCGCCAGCCCACGCGCATTGCCATTACTGCAAGTACGACATGCGCGGACTTCAGGGCCGCGGTCCCGATCAGCGTTGCCCCGAGTGTGGCATGCCCTCCGACGGCTACGCCTCGGTGCGGCGGCAGCGGGCCAAAGTCTTTGCAACGGCCAGGAACGTGCAACCGGTAAACGGCCGGAATCTGGCCGCGGAACTGCGCACGCTCGCCGCGGCGAAAACCCAGCAGGTAGCCGAGGCCGGTGAGGCCGTGGTGGACTTAAAGCCGCCGGTCGCGCCGAGTTCAAGCTGAGAGCTACAAAAGAACAGTTGTTTGCGAGATTAATTTCGAGTGCCCGCGGAATGTTCTCTGGACTGAGTCGGGACGAATGGGATCCACGCGATTAAACAGGTGATGCGAACAACACGGCCCGGTCATGCAGACCGGGCTGCTTTACATGCCGCTCGCTCCGCCCGTGCCGCCACCACCACTTTGGCGCGGGCATCAGCTACTGAGCGATGCACAAACGCCGCATCGGCCCAATCCGGTGCGCCGCTGTCACCCAAGCGCAGGTCGGCCAGGCACAGGGTTCGAAAGCCTGCATCGTCCAGCATCGCGATCATGTCAGAGAATTTCGCCTGCCCTTTGTACAACTCCACGAAGTTCACTTCAAGCTTCACGGCCCCAACTTTGCCGGCCCTGAGCATGCCCATCGCACCTTAGAGCACCCGGTCGTCAAAGCCTTGGGTATCAATCTTCTGGATGTCGATCCGTTCGATCGCGTGGTGAGCGCAGACGGCATCAAGCGTCTCGACCTGCACGCGTTCGGGCGGGCGCGAACCCGCAAAGTGCGTTGGCGATTTGCTGTAAAAGTCCGCACCTTCGGGCAGCAGCGAATCCGTGACGCTGCCCTCGTGGCGGAAGAGCGCCAACTCTCCGGGTGCATCGCCCAGCGTTAATTGGTGCGCCGCCACCTTCGAGTCAGCGCTCGTCGACGCTTGCAGGCACTCAAAGGCGTCCTTTCCTGGCTCAAATGCGTGAATCTGCGCTTTCGGAAAGATCGGGCGGACCTGCCGCACCGTCTGGCCGTCGTTAGCGCCCACATCAAAGAACATCGCCAAATCCGCCGGTGTGATAACCCGGCAGATGTGTCTCATGCACTCACCGGCGGCAAAGGCCCAGGCCTGCCGTTGATTCTGACGCTTTTTCCGGTCTTTGAAGTACCTTGAAATCCAGCTCATGCTTGATATTAGACGCAGCCGCAGTGAATCTCGGCCACGCCACCTCGCCGCCGGGCACATCGTCTGGTCGCGCAACCCGCGTTAAAAGCCCTCTAATCTTGTTCCTTGGTTACATTTCTTCCAGTAGATTTTGCATATTGCTGGCACACCGCCCGACTGAGATTACAGTGTAACCAGACCTGGTTTCTGTTTCTGGCGGGCTTTTCGCGGCTGTCCTCGCGACCAGTACGTTGCTCCAAGGCACAGCCGGACCAGTCGCGTGACTTGTCCCGGTACATTCGTATGCCCCGGCTACGATTCTGCGGCCCGGTCTGGCAGGTTTCCAGAAGATCGGCGCGGCGGTGAGCACCCATCCATATCAGGAGCACGAGCTTTGAAGCATCAGATGTATGTCAATGTCATTGCGAACCACACCTTCAGGTTTGCCGTGGCGGCCGCCGCCGGAACAGCCATCACCGTCGGTTCCGTCGCCGCCAGCGCCGCAGCTTTGCCCGGCGCTACTCAATCTGTCGCGCCAGTTTCTGCGGTCGCTGCGTCAGCAACCGTCAAACTTTCGGTTGAGGCCCGCTTTGGTGATCAGTTTCTGGCCAGCAAGGCAAGCACCGGCGCCACACTGGTCGGTGATTACGGATCCTTCTCGGTGTACCGAGTCGCGAGTGCAAACGCCGCTGCCGCCGCGGCGGTGCCGGGGGTTGAGCTTCGCCCGGACTTTGACACGGTGCTGGTCCGCCGCGGCGCCATCGACACCACGGCAGGTCGCCGCCCGCAGGCGGTCATTGCCATCGCCGGCCAGGCTCCGCAGCGGCACCTGGGCATCGTCCAGCTTCCCGGCCCGGTGAATGAAGCCGGTCGCGCGGCGGTGCTGGCCACCGGGGCCAGCATCGTCCATTATCTGCCGCAGAACGCCTACATCGTCTGGACCGATGGCCCGGAGCAGCGTGCGGCCATCCTCGCGCAGGTTGGTGATGGCAAGAGCTTCGGGTTCTTTGATGATTTCACCGCGGCGGAGGCCCTCTCGCCACTGCTTGACACCGCCGCCGCCAAGAAGGACGGTGATGTGGACATCACAGTTCAGGTTTACAACGTAGCCGCCAAGCGGGCCGCTGCGGACCGTGTCGCGGCGGTCATGGCACTGGCCACGGCGGTGTTCGCACCGCCCGGCACCGTGCTTGATGGGCTGTACACGAATATGACCATCCGCGTTCCGGCGGCCGTGCTCGGCGTCATCGCCGCGATGGATGCGGTTGTCAATGTTGAGCCGTACATCGTCCCGACGATCAACAGCGAGCGTCAGGCTCAGGAAATGGCCGGCAACCTGAACGCTGGCGGCACAGCCGCGGGCGGTGCCGGATACCTCAACTGGCTTACCGCCCACCAGTTCCCGACGACGCCCGCATCCTACCCGCTGCTGACAATTGTCGATGATGGCATCGATAACGGTACGGTGAACCCGATCGATCAGGTGCTGCGAGAGGCCGGGCTCCCGGTTGGTACATCGCGGGTCTTCTCAAACTTCAATGCCACCAGCGATTCTGGTGCCAACAGCGTCGGCGGTCACGGGCACATCAACGCCACCATCGCCATGGGCTTTGATATTGGTCTGGGCGTGCTCGATGCCGGTTTGTATAAGCGTGCTCTTGGCATCAACCCCTACGGACGCATCGCCGGAATGCGGATCTTTAACAGCAACGGCACTTACAATCTCACTAACGTCGGCAACACCGATATAGGGCTGATGCAGGCCGAATACGCCCAAGGCGCCGACATAAGCACCAACTCATGGGGCGCTGCACTCAGCGGCGCGTACAACGCCTCGGCACAGGCCTACGACGCTGGCACGCGTGATGCATCCTCCATCGTCGCGGGCAGCCAACCGCTTTTCTTCATCTTCTCTGCCGGCAACAGCGGTTCGGGCGGCACCACCATCACTGCGCCGGGTACCGCCAAGAACGTGCTGACCGTCGGCGCCACCGAGGGATCCGACAACGACGGTAACGACGGCTGCAATACGCCGGCGAGTGCGGCCGACAACATTCAGCAGATCGTTGGCTTCTCCAGCCGCGGGCCTTGTTCCGACGGCCGTAAGAAGCCGGAGATTGTTGCGCCCGGCACGCACGTGACAGGTCGGGCCAACCCTGCCGCGGGCTACAACGGCAGCCTGGTGTGCGATCGGTTCTGGCCCGCTGGCCAGACGGTTTACGCCCGCTCTTCGGGCACGAGTCACTCCACCCCGGCCGTCGCGGGCATGGCCTCGCTGGCATGGAACTTTCTTGGTCGTGTTTACGGCATCACCGCCCCCAGTCCCGCGCTGCTGAAGGCTTATGTCATCCACAGCGCGCGATATCTGGTGGCCACCGGCGGCAACTTGCCTTCGCCGGCGCAGGGCTACGGCTTTGCGGACATGGATTCAGCCTTTTCGCCCACCACAGCGCGGCTGATTGTTGATCAGACCATCGTGCTCGGCGCGACAGGCCAGACCCAGTCGATCACCGGTTCAATCGCGGACCCCACCAAGCCGGTTCGCGTCGCTCTGGCGTGGACCGACCCCGCCGGCACCACCGCCGGCAGCGCATGGGTCAATAATCTGAACCTCAGCGTTGATGTCAACGGCACTCTCTATAAGGGCAACGTCTTTAACGGTGCAAACTCTGTCACCGGCGGCGCCGCTGATAACGCCAACAATTACGAGTGTGTGTTCCTTCCCGTGGGCACCGTCGGGCCCATGACCGTTACCGTCACCGCGGCCAATCTGCCCGGTAACGGCGTGCCGGGAAATGATGATGCCACAGATCAGGACTACGCGCTGGTGATCTCCAATATGACGCAGGCTGGCGTGGCCCTTGGCGTGCAGGGGGCCATCACGATTGATGACTCAATCCCCAGCGGCAACAACAACGGCCGCGCCGAGCCTGGTGAGGCCAACCTTTCCGTCACTGCCACCATCCGCAACGCGGGCACCGACAGTTCAGGCCCCATCTCTGTCATTCTCACCCCGGTCGGCACCACCGTGGCCACTGCGCCGGTTCCGGCGCTCATCAGCAACATCGGCTCCAACGGCACCGCGACGGTCATCCTCAGTGGGCTGGCCATCGGCGCTGCGCAGCCCTGCGGGAGCGTCGCGCAGTTCACCCTCACCGCCACCGCTCCCGGGTACGCACCGACCGAACTTGCGGTGAACATTCCCATCGGTGCTCTCGGCGGCCTCTCCACGCAAACCTTCGCGTACTCCGGCACCCCAGGCGGCATCACCGCCGATGTGCCTCGCACGCGACCCATCACCGTCGGCGGGTATGAGCCTACGGCCACCGTGACTGATGTCAACTTCGTCATCGGCGGGATAACCTGCTCGGGGGCGGTTGGTGCCACGGGTGTGGGCATTTCTCACTCCAACGTGGGTGACTTGCAGGTCGGGCTTGTCAGCCCCGCGGGAACTCTGGTGAGCATCATGAATCAGCCGGGCGGAGCCGCACGCGGCGCTTCGGGTAACAACTTCTGCCGGGCCACGTTTGATGATCAGGGCGGATTCCCTTCGGTTCAGAACATCAGCGTGACCGCATCGGGCCCGTTCACCGGCAATTTTTCACCCGATGCGCCATTGTCGGCGTTTAACGGACAGAGCCCCAACGGCGACTGGCTCGTCCGCTACTTTGATGTCTATCCCGCGGCTGATATCGGCACCTTCCGCGCCGCATCGGTGGTGCTCACCGTGCGATCCTCACCGGTCTGCACGCCGCCGCTGATCCTGCCGTCCGCCTGTCTGGCAGACCGCAACCGCGACGGGACGGTTGATGGCGCGGACTTTATTGCATTCACCAACTCATTCTCTGTGGCCGACCCTGGGGTTGACCCTGTCGCCGATGTAGCCGGCACCGGCAGCAACGGCTTGAGCGCCGATGGGATCATTGACGGCAATGACTTTATCGCGTTTATCAATGCGTTTACGGTTGGTTGCTGACTGACCTGACCCAGCAACGGTGGACAAACTTTCTGTGTCAGACTCGGTTCGCCTCGATCACCGTTCGCGTGTCTTGACCTCGCAGTTTCAGGGTGCGGTAAAGGGTCATCATCACCGCCTGCGTGGCGGCAGCACGTGGCCGTGGCAATCGGGGCACACCGTTATCAGCGTGACGTCTTCACGGCGGTCGATGGTGGGCGGTGGTCTGCGATGACCCCGATGCCCATCGCGAGCGCCCGGCTTGCCCGGCCGCTTCTTGCCGGCGCTGCCCTCGGCGTAGGGCGGAAGAGCGCCCGACGGCGTGTTGGCGCCGGCGGCGGGCGCAGCGCCAGGATGCAACTGCACGATGCGGCCGTTGGCGGCGAGTATCACGGCGGTCACCGCATCTCCGCCCATCGCGACGGCACGGAACGCCATGTCTTTGGTTAGCGTACCCCGCATCGCGGCAGAGATGATGGACTCAAGTTCAGCAAGTTTGGGTGTCGAGATGTTCAGCCACAATCAATACGCGCGACAACCCGTTCGCGCCACTCGGTGCTTATTCCGTTGGATTCGACTGAAAGGTTACGGACGTTCAACTGGCGGGCTTGACGCGGACTTCAACCACATCGCTAAGGGTTTTGTGGCCATCGGTAGATAGGGTCGCCCTGACGCTGTACATTCCGGGCTCATCAAACTTCACGCGCGCCATGCGACCGTCTTGCTCGGTAACCAAATTGCCCCCGCTCGAAGTCCACGTCACAACGGCGCTGCGGCCATAGATGTCCATGGTGCGGGCGGTAAAGGTCACGATTTCACCAGAAACAATCTGACGCGATGAAGCGTCAATCATGATTGTGGGTGGGTTGAGTGAAGTCGGCACATCATGTTGTGAGACGCAACCAGTGAGCGCGAGCGTAAATGTGACGGTTGCAAGAGCAATGAGTGATCGTTTCATGATGAACTCCGGACTATTAAATATCTCGAACTGAGTGCTGACAATATCGATTGTCATGCTGCAGAAATATTACTTTGGGACAAGGTCGAAGCGCGGCGGAGCGTAGCGGCGGAGCGTAACAATTTACGCGCACCGCAACGCCGGTCGTTCCGATCGCGGAAACTTCCTAATTTCGTGACATTTCAGCCACACACAAGTAGCGTTTCACCTGTTTCCAAGGAAGAGCTTGGCGTTGCATTCCGGTGGGGCTGCATGACATATTGTCGTCCATCCGGCACTGGGCGAAGATGTCGACAGAAACCACGGGCTGACGACCGTGGCTGCGAGCGAGCGTCTCTTCGAAGTTCGGAGGCAGGACGAAAGAAGTCGCACGCGAGGTACAGAGCGTAGTTGGATTCAGTTGAAGAAGTGCGTATCTGTGGCGCTTTGCGAGCCTGCAAATGAGAAGCTAGCTCCACCGCTCCGCGGTGGCTCCGTGTTCGATCGGTAGCCCGCGGGTAACCGCTGGCGCGGCGTCTCACGGCTGCTGACCTGTATCGAGCCGCGATGGAAGGCAGGGCTTGGCGATGGGAACGATGGGCTCGCGGGTCGCGATTTTACTGATCGTGGCCAGCGAATTCCGGCATCTTGTGGCCGGCGTCTTTCAGAGTTTTTTCGCGTGAGGCGAGCTCGATGTCTCCATCCACCATCATCGCGGCGAGCTGTTCGACCGTGGTTTGTGGCTTCCAGCCCAGCTTGGTCATGGCCTTGCTCGGGTCGCCCAAGAGCAGGTCAACCTCGGCCGGGCGAAGGTAGCGGGGGTCGAAAGCGACGTGCTTGTCCCAGTCCAGGTTCGCGTGCTTGAAAGCAAGCTCCGCGAACTCGCGGACGGTGATGGCTTTGCCGGTGGCGATCACGTAATCGTCCGCCTCGGGCTGCTGGAGCATGAGCCACATCATCTTGATGTAATCGCCGGCGAAGCCCCAGTCGCGTTTGCTGTCCAGGTTGCCCAGGAACACCTTCTCCTGCAGGCCCATTTTGATGCGGCCGACGGCGCGGGTGATTTTGCGGGTGACAAATGTCTCGCCGCGGCGGGGTGATTCGTGGTTGAACAAAATCCCGCACGAGGCGTGCATCTTGTAGCTTTCGCGATAGTTGACGGTGGCCCAGTGGGCCATGACTTTGGCACAGGCGTAGGGGCTGCGCGGGTAGAACGGCGTGTTCTCCCGCTGGGGCACTTCCTGCACCAGGCCGTACTGCTCGCTGGAGCTTGCCTGATAGAAGCGCACCTGCTTGCCGGCGGTCTGCTGATGGTCGCGCACAGCCTCGAGCAATTTGAGCGCGCCCATGGCCACGGTCTCGGCGGTGAACACGGGCATGTCAAACGAGACGCGGAC
>Ga0163144_10019749_pt1 | contig 13527 bp, 11 predicted proteins | sample OliLak19BULKMAT1_FD_123175 | JGI IMG/M metagenome (GOLD analysis project Ga0163144, IMG submission 123175) | Freshwater microbial mat bacterial communities from Lake Vanda, McMurdo Dry Valleys, Antarctica - Oligotrophic Lake LV.19.BULKMAT1 | ecosystem: Environmental > Aquatic > Freshwater >... | reverse complement strand
TTTTGGTTACCGAAGCACAACGCAATATTCCTATTGCCTACGCCAAGCGAGTAAGGGGGAATAAACTATTTGGTGGAATTAATACTCATTTACCACTTCGCCTTAACCAGGCTGGGGTTATTCCAATTATCTTTGCGGTTTCTGTAATGATGTTTCCAGCACTTATTGCCCAGTTCTTTACCACTGCCCGCACTCCATTGATAGCGGAATACGCCCAGAAAACGGTGGCCTTGTTTAATTCCCAGGGGTTGTTTTACGGTATTGTATACTTTGGCATGATTCTAGCGTTTACTTATTTTTATACCGCAGTGGTATTTAATCCCCAGGAAATTGCCGAGAATGTTCAGAAAAATGGCGGGTTTGTCCCTGGTCTTAGGCCGGGACAGCAAACGGCCGATTTCCTTTCCCGTGTGCTTAATCGTATTACTCTTGCCGGTGCGTTTTTCCTCGCTCTCATTGCCATTCTTCCATTGCTGATGCAAAATGTTACCGGAACGACTGCCCTGACTTTTGGCGGTACTGGACTTTTGATCGTCGTTTCCGTGGTTATTGAAATTATCAAGAAGATAGAAGCTCAGCTGACCATGCACGATTACGAAGGGTTTTAAGTTAAAATAGTATTTAGCATCTAGTAGTTAGCTTTTAGGAAAACACCCCGACACTTTCCTGTCGGGGTGTTTTGTTTGTTATTGTATTATGGCAATAAGTGCTACAATGACTGTTATGAAAGAAATTGAAGTAAAAATTAAAATTAGCTCCCCCGTTTCTGTTATGACAGCATTGCGGAATCATGGAGCAATTTTTTCAGAATCTGTTATTCAGCGCGATGTAGTGTATATCCCTCAGCATGTGCCAACAGTTCCGGCTCCGGCCGGTACTAACACCCTCCGAATACGAAGACAGGGAGATGAGAGTATCGCTGATACCACTAAAATACGTGTTACTTGCAAATTGTCCGGCTACGAAATTTGCATTGATCACGTTAATGAATTGGGTGATTATTTAGAGGTGGAGAAAATGACTGGTGAGGATCCTATGGTTGTCCAAGAAGAAATGATTGCATTTCTAGACCGTTTAGGAATTGATGCTTCGCAAAGGGTCCTTGTTGGGTATGATGTCTTGTTTGTCCACCGGAAAGCATAATTATGGAAAAAGATAAATTTGAGCAGCTAATTAATGAGGCTGTTGAAGCCTTGCCTGAAGCTATCCAGAAAAAAATGGATAACGTGGCTTTAGTATTGGAAGAAGGGGAGTCACCTAACAACAGTTTATTTGGGTTATACCACGGTATACCCCAAACCAGACGAGGGTCTTCTTATGGTGCCTTGCCAACCATGCCCGATAAAATAACCATATGGAAGGGAACCATAGAGCGATTTGCCGGAGGAGAGGAGAACATTCCCCCCTTAGTCCGACGAGTAGTATGGCACGAAATAGGCCATCATTTCGGCTTTGGTGAACCTGGTATCCGAGCACTGGAACAAAAATGGATCAAAAACCAAAAAGTTTAGTATATCCCAGGTAAAAAGGTGACCTCTTTAACACTGGCTAAACAACCACTGACAAACACACACTGTTAAGGCTATTCAGAAATGTCCTCCCTCCGGCAAACCAGAAATGTCCCTGGGTAGGGTTTTAGAGACGCCGTCGGATTTTTCAAAGGATAGTTTTTTCCAGGGATGACTCATCGGCGGTTTCCATAGTTGCCTCTCCTTGGTTAGTCCGGTGACGTGCATTTTGACCTTTTCGGGGCGTTGTGGCAATTCCATAAACTCCAGATATTTGTTTCTTAAATTCAGATGGATGGTGCCGTCTAAATGTTCTTCCACCAATACCTGATCTTTCCGCAGGACAAGCGTGGGTTGTTGTTCTTTTAACTGGAGCCATTTGCTTTTAAACCTGATAGTAAAATCATTGTTGACATTCCGGTAACTTTGAATGGAAAAAATATTATTGATTCTTTCTAGCTCTGTCGCGGTTAAAGGCACGTGCAGATCGTCCGGCTTTTTTGGCACTACTGAAAACCTACTGTTAAATTTAGGCAGAAATATATTTTCTAAAAACTCGTTTGCCTCAGCTATGGTATTAATCCCGGCTAAACGTAATTCTTTTACCAGCCTGTCTTGCAGTGTTTTAAACAGCCTTTCAATCCTGCCCTTGCCCTGGGGGCTGTGGGCATGAATGATGTCCACGTTTAATTCCTTCATTGTTCTTTCAAACTGGGTTAAGACCTTTGGATCATCGAATAAATGTTTGTTATTAATCTTGTAGGTACTAAACCGGTCCAAGTAGATTTTTAATGGTTTTCCTAAGGTTTTAACGTATTCCAGCCAATATTGGCTTACTGGCACTACACCTTCGCTCTGGTCAAATTTAAGCTTGGTCAGCCTGCCTGTGGCGTCATCGATGGAAGCTAAAAGGCAAACCTCTTTTATGGGCTGGCCATCAATTCTCAGCAACCGGCCCTCAAACCAGTCATGATAACTGCCGTCAAACTGCTGCATTTCCCCGTAGGACTCTTTCCTTTCCCTCCAGGCACGGTAGTGGGCATAAATTTTTCTGGATTTTGGCTCCCACAGCCCGGCCCGGCTCATAACTTTTCTTACTGTTTCTTTACCCAGTTTAATATCATGATTTTCTAAAAGTTTTTCAGCGGCAAAGGTCGGCCCAAAATCCCAGTAATGATTTTTTATTAATTCAATAGCTTCAGTGACGGTTTTATCCAAAATTTTGTTGTTAGGAACCCTGCCTCGATTTTGGTGGATCAAACCTTGCGCGCCATGATCTTTAACTTTCGGTTTAAGCCGTCTGACTTGCCTTGTAGTGAGATGGAGTTCTTCAGCGGCCTGTCGGTTGGTGAGCTTGCCTGCCAAGACCTTAGTAATTACCTCATGGTACTTTAATTCTCTTTGGGAAAGCTTAACCAATTCATGTGCCATTTTATCTCCTTGTAGATTTAATGCTATCTACAAGGAAGTATGGCTAAGTTACCAGGGGGAGGACATTTCTGCTTGGGAGGGGGAGGACATTTTCCCGTGGCTGCTACACTGACAAACACACACTTGACAAATTCGGATAGCTTGTATATACTGGGTAGGGGTATATAGTATTATACTTTGTTTCAAAAGGCATAAATCTAACAAAAGTTATTTAAGAGAATAAATTTCGCGCAGTGCAGTATAATAAACACAAGTCGTTACTGGCTTGCTCTAAAAGCTAAAGTTTGATATGCTGAATTTGAGATTATGAAATATTTTCATTCTGAAAAAATTACTTTTTTGAATTACACTGCAGTAACACTGCTAATTTTAGCATTGTTTTTTAGCTATTTTTGTGTCAGCATTGTTACTTCTTCAGCGCATAATGTTCACACTGATATGGCGGAAAGTTTTCACGTTAACCAACCCGTAACCCAGGAATGTTGCCACGAAGACACTCATAAGGCAGAGCATGAATTTTTAAAAGCGACGCCAAATTATAATTATGGTATAAACAATATACCTCTCGCTTATTTATACTTCGACAACAGTTTTAAAATAAACGGTGGTACGGATTTAAGCCTTTTTAATTATCAAAAAATTCCTCCAAACAGTTTAAGCCAAAGCAAGCTGGTTTTGCTTTGTTAGTTTAATTTAATATTTTTAGTTAACCGACAATATAGGCATTTTTGTCGTGTTTTTATTTATATAAATTAAATAAATATCTTATGAAAAAACTTATTTACTTAGTTCCAATTTTGATTTTAGTATTAGCAGTAATAGCGGCAGCGTATAATAAAAGCGCAAAAAACAATACAGAACAGCAAACCGCAAATCAGAATGGCAAAGGCGGTATCATAATTCAGGGTCAATCAAATAAGGAGGCCATGCCAAAAGATTCCCAAGGTGAGGCGCATGGTGCAAAGCTGGCAGGTTCACGGATAGATATTCAAAATAAAACTAGCCTTAAACCCGGCCAAGTGACTTTAAATTTTAAGTTATTCGGGCTAGACGCTCATGAATTCGGCCCGGATGATTTAAAGTTAGCGCACGAAAAATTAATGCACGTAATGTTAGTCAGAAATGACATGCAATTCTATGAACATTTGCACCCGGAATTCATAGAGGGCAAGTGGACAATAACAACCCAAATTCCCCAGCAGGGCAATTATGAAATGTATGTTGATATTGAACCAAAAGAAGAAAAGCCTGCAGTTTTGAGATTGCCGTTATCTATTGGCGGATCTACGGAAGAAAAGATATTCCCCAAAGTAAGTGAAAATCTCACAACAGTCACCGATGGAATTTCTGCTAGCTTAGATAAGGCAGAACTGTCAAAAACAGGAGCTGATATTAAGCTAAATTTTACACTTACAAAAAACAGTCAAATTATAGGTGAGATAGGTAATTATTTGGGAGCCTTTGGGCATGTTGTAGTGCTAAAGCACGGCGAACCTGATCACTTTGTCCATGCTCACCCGCTTGACCAAACAGCTCCTAAAAATGGCATTGTTGGATTTGAATCTGAATTTGTGAGCAACGGCATGTATACCGTATTCGCCCAGTTTAATGTTCAGGGCGGAGTAAAAACTTTTCCAATAACTATGGAAGTTGATAATTTGAGTAATCCACAAATAATGAAAGAAAATAATCATATGCAATAGGGTTTAGGAAATTTACTATTAAATAGACTATAATGACAATAGAAAATATTAAGAGTAAGAAAACTATAGGAATTTTTCTGTTTGCTGTTCTTGTGATTATGGGAGGGCTTTATGCCAAAAGTTATTTGTTCCAAAAAGACAAAGGTGAAGTATTAGGAGAAGCACTTGCGTCGGATAATTTATCCGTTCCTATAGAAACTGTGGGAAATGAGCAGGTACAAGAGATGGATGATTTGGGTATTTCCTGGCCGGGCGAAATCATCTCTCTTGGAGACGTTGAAGTCCAGCCGCAACGCGAAGGCACAATTATGGAATGGAAAGTAAATATTGGTCAAAAGGTGTCTAAAGGTCAGGTGCTTGGTAGGCTTTCCGCTCCGCCGGCAACACCGGAATTAATTAAAATGCTTTCCGAACAGGCGGAAGGTCTGGCAAAAGCACGCGGACAATCGCAAGCAATAGCGGATTTCGCTGAAAAAAATAAACAGCAACTCCTAACTCTAAAAGAACAACTGAAAATAAATAATACAGACAAAAGTTTTGTGCTAAATCTGGATGGAACAAATACAGGCGGTAATTCGGGTTTGGCAAAAATTGCCTTGGAGCAGGCTCGGGAAGTAGGCAAAGCTAAACAACAAAACTTACGAACCGTTAGTGAAGAAATTTTAAACAGGCATATATATCGGCTTACAACTTCCAATGGTCTGAAATCTTTTAGAGCTAATACGGTAATAAACGGTTATGGCGTTGTAGATAGCCCGTCTTTGTATGAGTTCGATTCTGTTGTTTCAAAACTGGTTGTTGAAATAAAAAATCCTGAAACCTTACCGATAGACACAATGCGGAAATATCTAGATTTAGTCCTCAGAGTAGTTAATGCCAGCGTGCCGTCAAATTTCAGTGACAGTGATTTAAAAGAATCGCGCATGATGGTGGCTGATGATCGCGAGTTATTTTTTGACGCACTTAGTGATTACCGAGAAGCGCAAATGAACGCGGGAATGAAAGAAGCGGAATTTAAGTTAATGTCCTTAGATCAAAATAAAGAATTTGCCGAACAAGTAAAAGAAATAAATGAAAAAATTTCTATGCTTGAAAAAGAGCAACAAATGGCCGTGGCTGAAGTTAAAGCTTCTCAAGTAGCCTTCAGTACTGTAGCAAATAGCATTAATGGCGGCTTGAATATTACAGCCTCCCAAAACGGCGTGATATCCTCGGTTTACAAAAAAAATGGCGAGTTTGTAGAACCGGGAATGCCCATTGCGTCCATAAATGCCGGTGAAAATAAAGAACGTTTCGTCAGGTTTCATATTCCCGGCAATTTAGCAATTCCTGAAACGGGAACTGAATTGACAATTATGAGGCCGGGATTCCCCAATGAGATAAAAAAAGTAAAATTTATTGGCGCGGGCACCGCTTTAAATAGTAACGGGTCTTACTCCGCTGACGCACAATTTATTGGTCAAATAGATTGGCCAGTAAGGGCATCGGTTCGCGTTATGCCTCCTATCGGGTTCATTTCCGACATTGTAGTGCCTTTAGCCTCGGTTTGGTGGGACAATAAAGCCCAAGCCCAAATTTGGCTAGTGACGGAAGAAAATAGAATCCGTCCCCAGCAGATAAAAATTGGCAGGACATTGGGGAATAAGCTTGAAGTTTTAGAAGGTTTAGAGAAGGGGAATCGGTTTGTTTCAAAAATAACACTTGGGTTAACAGCCGGACAGGCAATTGCTGATATTAAAACTGAAGACAAGCAGAATATTAATAACAAGAACCAAGAGGCTGGCGGGCACGGCGACGGCGATGAGCACTAATTAATTAATGTAAATTTTATGTTTAATAAAATTATTGCATGGTCATTAGGAAATAAAATAGCAGTGCTTATTGTGTCTGGTATTATTACGGTAGCGGGTCTTTGGAGCATTGCCACAATGAAAGTGGATATTCTCCCTGATATCAACAAGCCCACTGTTACAATATTTGCAGAAAGTCCCGGTATGGCGGCGGAAGAAGTTGAACGTCTCATATTGAATCCGATTGAATCTGCCATCGCCGGCGCTCCCGGCGTTGAACGAATTAGAAGCAGTGCAACATTTGCTCAAGCAATTATTGGTATGGAATTTGCCTGGGATAGCGACACTCTGCGTAATAGACAAATTGTTCAAGAAAGGTTAGCACAAGCTATTTTGCCTCCAGGAGTTAATCCAACACTTGGTCCTGCCACATCGCTTTTGGGAGAGATTATGTGGGTTGGTATAAATTCATCGAATGACAATGTCACGCCAATGGAACTTCGGACACTCGCAGATTGGACAATTCGGCCGGCGCTTCTTAAAGTTAAGGGAGTGGCGAATGTGCTTGTGATGGGCGGAGATGTGCGTGAATGGCAAATTAATTTCAATGCGGAAAGTATGCGTCGATATGAAATTATGCCCGAGGTTGTTCGCATCAATGTAGAAAATGCCCTTAACAATAAAAGTGGCGGTATTCTTGTTGAGGGTGAAAAAGAATATCCAATTCGAATTTTAGTTGCGCCAACAGATGTCCGAGACCTTGAAGAAATTGCCATTGGGCGCAATAGCGTAGACGGTCGCCCCATTCGCCTGGCGGATGTTGCTTCTATCGTTGAAGGATCAAGTATTCTTCGCGGAAGTAGTTCCATTGATGGTAAGCCAGGTATTATTTTACGCATTATCCGTCAACCAGATGCGCAAACTCTTTTGGTTACGGATACAATTGACAAAACTTTTGTTTCGTTAAAAGCGAGTCTCCCAGACGGAGTTCTCTTTCACTCCAACCTTTTTCGACAAGAGAATTTTATTCGCGCGGGGCTTGCTAATGTCATAGAAGCGCTTCGTGATGGCACACTCATTGTAATATTTATTCTTATTCTTTTCCTGATGAATATAAGGATGACGGCAGTCACCCTTATCTCTATTCCTCTCTCTGTGTTTATTACAGCAATTATTTTTAAGCTGTTTGATTTATCTGTGAATGTGATGACGCTTGGAGGTATTGCTCTTGCAATTAGTGAATTAGTCGATGACGCAATTGTTGATGTGGAAAATATTTTCCGTCGACTGCGCTTATGGATGTTTAGTGGAAAAAAAGAAAATCGCGAACATGTTATTTTGTCTGCGTCGCAAGAAGTTCGTAATTCAATTGTCTATGCAACTATTCTCGTTGCTATAGTATTTCTTCCAATATTTTTCTTGCCCGGTATTGAAGGACGAATTCTTGTCGCTTTAGGATCCGCTTATATGGTGTCACTTGTTGCTTCTATGGTTATAGCTCTTACGGTAATACCAGTTTTGTCCAGTTTTTTTATCACTGATAAATCGCTGATAAAACATGAAAAAGAAACAGCCCTAGTAAGATATATTAAAATTTGGATTGCGCCAAGGATTCGCTGGTGTGTTGAAAATGTAAAAATTGCTGGAGGCGCAATTATTATTGCACTTATATTAACAGTTGGTGCGTATATTTTTGCTGGTAAGGAAGGATTGCCACCTTTCAATGAAGGATCAATGACGGCTATGATATTTCTTCCACCAGGCACCGCTCTTTCAACAACTAATGAATATGTAGCGAAAATTCAGACGGAGTTGCTTCAGGTCAAAGGTGTCCGTCAAGTGAGCAATATTGCTGGACGCTCGCCGGCTGATCCTCATGCTGGAAATGTTAATTCAAGCGAAGTACAAATCGCGCTTAAGCCGGGATTCGAAGGAGAGCGCGATAGAATTTTTAAAGATATTCAAGCAGTCCTTGATCGGTTCAGCGGGATAAATGTCAGTTTGGGTCAGCCCATTACCCATCGTATAGAAGAACTCCTCTCCGGAGTGAACGCGCCTATTGTCGTAAAAATATTTGGCGACAGTCCAGAGGATATGGAACGAGCTGCCAATCAAACACTTGACGAACTTAAAAAACAAAAAGGAATTACCAATCCACGTATTCGAGAAAACTCTGTTGTTCCGGAATTTCGTATCTATGTTGATAGAAATCGTTTAGCTGAATACGGATTATCTTCGGGTGTTGTGGCAAATGACCTTGAGATGGGACTTATGGGAGATAATTTTGGACAAGTACGTCTTGGGGGAGCTCAAGTAAATGTTGTTGCTCGATATGACGAAGAGTCAAAAGGAAGTATGACATCTTTGCGTGATCTCGCTCTTCCCTTTAAGGAAGCTCCATCGATTGGAAGTATAGGAGATGTTCGCATTGAAGGAGGACGCAACAGATTTGATCACGAAGGTGGCAAAAGAGTGCTGATTGTTTCGGCTAATTATCAAGGAACGGACATTGTTGGCGCTGTTGAAAATGCTAAAACATCTTTAGAATCGCAGAAACTTCCTGTTGGAGTCACTCTTTCATTTGAAGGTAATTATAAAAGCCAAAAAGAAAGCTCATGGCGACTAGCGATATTCTTTCTCGCTGGAGTAATTATGATTTTTGGAATTTTATACCATGCATTTAAGTCTGTGCCAATTGTGCTTCTTATAATGACAAATATTCCGACGGTGCTAATTGGCGGAATGGCTGGCGTGTGGCTAACTGGCGGATCAATAAATCTAGCACATTTTGTCGGGTTTATTGCTATTGCGGGAATTGTTTCTCGAAATGGAATTATGTTGATTGGGCATAGTATAACACTTGTGCGAAAAGAAGGACTGCCATTTACGCCGGAGACAATTGTGCGCGCAACCCTAGATCGTGTGGCCCCTGTGCTAATGACAGCTCTTTCTGGTCTTGCTCTTATTCCGCTTATGTTGACAGGAGGAGATCCTGGGAAAGAAATGCTTTATCCAATTGCTGTTGTAGTATTCGGCGGATTAATTTCTTCAACAATTATTTCATTATTCTTAACACCAGCTTTGTTTTATCGTTTTGGGAAAAAAGCCGCGCAAACGGTAGGGGATGATGCCGGAGGTTTTTAAAACCAAGGAGGGACTTGACAAATGATTATAATTTGCTAATATAGGGTATAGGGGTATATACTATTAGTAAATGCATAAAATATGGACAAATTAGACCAGAAGTTGAAAAACGTAAGCTTGCACCGCGCAAAAATATTAAAGGGGCAAATAGAGGGGTTGGTTAAGGCAATAGATAAAGAGGAATACTGTCCTCTTATCTTACGTCAATCCCTGTCCATTCAAAAATCGTTAAAAAGTCTTGATGAACTATTGCTGGCTAACCATATTAAAACCCACGTTAAACACCAAATGCGACAAGTGGGGGAAAGCGATAAAGCAATTAAGGAATTGATAGAAATTTATCATTTAGCCAATAGATAAAAGGTGAATTTGAAATAAAGGTTATTTGCTGCAAGCCACGAGGTATTGGACCTGTGTTTCCGCCAAAGGCGAATCCGTCTTTGGCGGAAGATCCTCGTCTCGGATCGCTTGCCCTGATGCAATATCGGAACAGAATTGCTCTACGTCACTAATAGAAAAAGTCAAGTTAAATAAAATATATGCACGATCGCAAAAATAACAACTCCAATATGATGTGGTGGATGATGATAGGTTGTGCCTTACCGGTAATAATATTGTTATTTGTTGGCAAGGGGTCGGGCTTTAGTTGGCTGACAATCCTCGCTGTGATTGTAATGTTCGGCATGCATATGTTTGGCATGCGGCATGGCAAGAATGAAGAGAATAAAAATGACGGAACAGAAACTAAAAATTCAACCGATATCAACAAAGACCACGATGGTCATAAGCATTAATTTATGAATAATCCAATTTCTAAAGCTGTGTTGTGGGTGGTATTCTCGGCGACAACAATGGTAGTAGTTTATTTTATTGCCGTAGGTCTCATTTCTGGACCCAATTTTGCTATGGGTCAGTTCGTTAAGTATTAGTATTTTATTGTAAGTTTGGCAGTTGGGTTTGGTGTTCAAATGGGTATGTATTCATACTTAAAGCAGGTTATTAAATTTAATAAGGCTTCAACATTATGAACAGAGTCATTATTACAATTTTAGTGATAATTGGGATTGCTGTTTTACTTTTTTATGTTACTAAAAATAAAACAGCCACCGCCCCGACTAATAAAACCGCCATTAATCAATCTGCTGGAAATGGCAATCTGCCGGAGTCAAAAACCAACGAAGAAAACTCCATTAAAATTAAAGTCACTCCTACAGATATATTGTCAAACTCCCCAGTTTGGAAGTTTAATATTGTTCTGGACACTCATTCCGCAGAATTGGATTATGATTTAATAAAAGTAGTTTCTTTATTTGATGACCAAAACAAAGAATATAAGCCGAGTGGCTGGGATGGCCCCGGGGCCGGTGGCCACCACATAGATGGGACTTTGGCTTTTAAGGCTGTTAGCCCATTGCCGCAAAAGATTGAAATTAGAGTTTTAAATGTTGGCGGTGTGGCAAGTAGAAATTTTACTTGGCAACTTAAGTAGTCTGCAAAAAATTTTAGATAATTTACATTTTTTATGGATCACAATTATCTTCAGCATCATAATCACAATGGACATAACACTGTCAATTGCAAGTGCGGTAAGGAGTGTATGTCTTGCGCCGCAGAAGAATTAAGCGTGGGGTGTGGCTGTAAAATGGAAGCCAAACAATATGAATATGGGATGCGAGAAAAATTAGAACACACTCAGCATGAACATATGGACCAAAAAACGACGAAACAAGCTGTTACTATATATACCTGTCCCATGCACCCCGAGGTAAGACAAGGCCGACCGGGCAAGTGCCCCGGGTGCGGTATGGACCTTATAAAATCCGAAGCACGAAATTTGAAATTCGAAACCCACGAAGGACACAAAATGTCCGGACTTAGCCATATGGATCACGAAGCGGCCATGACTAATCCGCAGATGGCTAAAAAGATGGAAGCGGACATGCGCAAGCGGTTTTGGATATCCTTAATTCTTTCTATTCCGATTTTTTTCTTATCGCCAGTCGGCGCCGCTGTATTTAAATATAGCACCCCTGATAATTTTCCAGTCAACTGGATATTATTCGCTTTAACTACCCCAATAGTCTTCTGGACCGGCTCTATTTTTATTACCGGCACTTACTACTCCCTAAAATCCAAAAAACTAAACATGGCCGTGTTAATTGCCACTGGTGTCTTAACGGCTTATTTGTTTAGTGTGATTTTAACTTTTATTGGCAGCCAAGAAACCTTTTATGAAGCTGCGGCACTACTTGTGACTTTTGTGCTTTTTGGCCATTGGATGGAAATGAAGTCCCGCCGTGGAACTTCGGATGCTTTAAGTGCTTTATTTAATTTAGTGCCGCCCCAGGCCACGGTGATTCGCAACGGCAAAGAAATAACAGTACCCAGCGCGGAGATTATAAAAGACGATATTGTAGTTGTCCGCCCAGGTGACAAGGTTCCGGTAGATGGAGAAGCTATTGAGGGATCTTCCTCGGTTGATGAATCTCTAGTTACAGGAGAGTCTTTACCAGTTGCTAAGAATATTGGTGACAAAGTTGTGGGCGGATCGGTAAACGTGACAGGCATAATAAAATTTAAAGCTACTAAAGTTGGATCAGATACTGTTTTAGCCCAAATTATTAAATTGGTAGAAACCGCCCAGAACAGCAAAGCGCCTGGTCAGCGCATTGCGGACAAGGCAGCAGGATGGTTGGTTATTGTGGCTATCGGTTCAGGTCTGTTGGCTTTTTTCAGCTGGTATTTTATTGGAGGCGCGACATTCCTTGTGGCTTTAACCTTTGCCGTATCAACTATTGTTATTGCCTGTCCTGACGCTTTGGGTTTGGCAACACCAACAGCAGTGGCTGTGGGAACCGGCATAGGAGCTAAACATAATATTTTAATTAAAGATGCAGCAACTTTAGAGAATGCGTCAAGACTCACAGCTATTGTATTGGATAAAACAGGAACGCTTACTGAAGGCAAACCAAAAGTCACTGATGTGTTAAGCTTTGCCGGATTATCTCCTGATGAAGTTATGCAATTTGAAGCTGGTATTGAATCTGGATCCAATCATCCGATTGCCAAAACCATAGTTGATGAAGCCTTAAATCGCAAGTTGGAACTAAAGAAACTTGTAAATTTTGAATCCATCGCAGGATACGGTTTAAAAGGAGTCATTGACGGCAAAATTGTTTTAGCAGGAAATCAGAAACTAATGGAAAAATTTAATATTAACACATCGCCGCAGCGAGCAATAATTGACCGATTGGCTTCCCAGGGTAAAACTTTAAGTCTTTTGGCCATAGACGGAAAAATGGCTGGCGTGGTAGCCGTAGCGGATACAATTAAGCCTAGTTCAAAAAAAGCTATACAAGCTTTAAAAAAATTGGGTTTGGAAGTTGCAATGATTACAGGTGATCATGCTAAAGTGGCGGAAGGGGTTGGTAAGGAATTAGAAATTGACCGTATCTTTGCCGAAGTGCTGCCGGAGGATAAGGCTAAATATGTTAAGAAATTACAAGATGAGGGAAAATTTGTAGGAATGGTTGGTGATGGAATTAACGATGCCCCGGCGCTTGCGCAGGCAGATATTGGCATTGCAATTGGCGCGGGCACAGATGTGGCCATTGAAACTGCCAATATTGTACTTATGAAATCAGATCCCTATGATATAGTGGCTGCGATACGTTTAAGCAAGGCCACGGTTACTAAAATGAAACAAAATTTGTTTTGGGCGGCAATTTATAACGTACTAGCTATTCCGGTAGCAGCAGGCTTATTCTACAATAATCTTGGCTGGTCGTTAAAGCCAGAGATTGCAGCTTTATTAATGTCCGCCTCTTCAATAATTGTTGCCACAAATGCAGTTCTCTTAAAAAGAGTGGAAAAAAAATTGACCGCTTAGGATAAAATAATTAACTTATATGGCTGGTATCAATGATAAATTTTCATACAGCTTATACAACA
>Ga0163144_10019748_pt1 | contig 13527 bp, 8 predicted proteins | sample OliLak19BULKMAT1_FD_123175 | JGI IMG/M metagenome (GOLD analysis project Ga0163144, IMG submission 123175) | Freshwater microbial mat bacterial communities from Lake Vanda, McMurdo Dry Valleys, Antarctica - Oligotrophic Lake LV.19.BULKMAT1 | ecosystem: Environmental > Aquatic > Freshwater > Lake... | reverse complement strand
GTAATTCAAAACCTCCGCCTGGGCGGCGGCTCCGGTCACTGGCTTGAATTTTGCCCCGTTCATTGCCGCATAGTTTAACAACTCCGGGGAGTTTGGAATGACCTCACTCCAGATTTTTTCCACTGCGCTGACCACATTCGTCGGAGTTCCTCCGGGCAGCAGAAAACCGAAACAATTCCCGCTGGCACTCAGTCCCGGAACCCACTGGCTCACTGGTGGGATGGAAGCCGTCAAACCCTCCACCACCAGCGGTTCAGCACTCAGAGTGGCGAGCGGGCGGATTTCACCGGCGCGCATCAACGCCGCACCATCCGTGAAAGACTGGGCCATGACATCGATCTCGCCGGCGGCGCAGGCCGCAGCGACCGCGGCACCGCTGTTAAAAACCAGATTGCTGAACTGGATGCCGGTCTTCTGTTGGAGAAGATGCATGGCAATGGCCCCTGTGGTGACCGGGCCCGCTGTTCCGACCCTCAGCACTCCTGGCTTCGCTTTGAATGCCTCGAGCAATTGACCAAAATTTTGGTGAGGGGACTGGGCTCCGACGGAATAAATCTGTGAATATTGGACCGGCAGAAAACAGTTCCAATCCTTGATCTCCGTATTGAGCAAACCGGTGATTTTGTAGAGGCCAATGTCGGCGGCCGAACCGGTGATCCAGGTATGCCCGTCCCTTGGCGAAGTCAGGACAGATTCAGTACCTGTGGCTCCAGAGTTTCCAGGAAGATTCACCACGAAAACCTTCTGTCCGAGCTTTGGTTCAAGAACCGTGGCAAACAGTCTGGCGAGCTGGTCGGACGAACCCCCGACGCCGAACGGCACCACCATGGTGATCGGACCCGACGGCTTCCACTCCGTCACCGTCGCCGGTTCCGTGTGGTTCAGCCGGAAAAATTCCCGTCCCTGACCGGCTGGCAGCGATGTCGGAACATTGTTTGACGGGACGAGGGTCATTTGTTCCCACACCGCCGTTTCACCAAGCTCCAAACTGCGCTCAAGCGTAAAACCGGCTGATAGTTGAGCGAAGGAAAGCTCCAAACCGCCTTGCAGCCGCTTTGAGTGGAGCTGCGGGATTTGCCAGGCAAGTATCCGGAGCCCATAGACCGTGCCATCGGGTTTTCTGAGAGGGTGTTTGGCGACCTGAAAGGAGGTTCGAGGGGAGCCGATGGGTTGATTGTCTTCGATGGTTTCGAATGCGACTCCCCGGGTCATCACCTGCCGGTCGTCGGTTTGAAATTTCTCCGCCAGATCAGGTGGGTAGAAATAATAGTCGTCACGCCCGATCAAATTGGTGACGGTTTTGATGTGGGGAAAACTTGGGCGCAATGTGGCCAGGAAGTTTTCGTTGGCGTTCAAAAAGACGCTGTTGGTGTCCTTGTCGATGGAGAGGGCGTTGGCGCGCAGCCAGTCGGAGGTGAACTCGGGGAGCGTGGTCTGGCCCGGTTCCGGTACGGTGTAGAACACGATCCGAAGGGCATAAATGAGCCCGTTGACATCTCGAAGCGGTGTTTTTGTGGTGAGCACAAAAAAAGCCGGCCCATCCTCCGGTTGATAACGTTCCACCACCTCGAAGGGGACGCCATTGCTCAGAACGCGACGGTCGTCGGCCCGGTAAGCCTCCGCCAGGACGGTCGGGTAAAAATCCAGATCGTTCTTACCGATCAGGTCTTCCAAGGACAGCACGGCTGGTCGGAGAGTGTTTAAGAACCGTTCATTGGCGTTTATAAAAACGCTGTTGGTATCTTTGTCAACAATGTGCAGATGCGCCTGCTCCCAGGCATTGGTCAGCTCCGGCAATGTCGTGGTTGCAGCCCCGGTGAGAGTTGCAGTGAAAATCAGCAAAGAGACAATCCTCACCCAAAGGTTTTGAAATAATCGGTGCATATTAGATTTTTTCTCCGGCGTTTAACCATCTGGCAAAAACTTCAGTTGAAAGTTGAAGCTGGCTTTGTTGTTCCTCTTGAAACAATCGAAGATTCACAATTTGGAGTCCAATAAATTAAATGCTTTTCTGGCCGAATGGCCCGGATCGAACGCCAAAATTTCACCCACCCGCTTTGGAAAGGAGAAAAAAGCATGCCTCCAGCCGCCGGGCGCGATTAAAAACGGATGAGGCTGCGGACCGCGGCTGTATCGTCCTCGATCAGCCGCAGCCGGTGACAATCGTCGGGCTTGTGGGAGGTTCCTTGCGTTCAGGTTTTGCGCACTGCTGCGGTTCACAGAACCGCAGTCCGTCAGAGTAATCACCTGCTTTTTCCCGGTTGCCAGAATTGAATACAGTCGTAATCATGAGCTCAATGAAAGCTCTTTGCCTCGGCTTGGGGTTGTTTTTGTGCTGCCTCTTGCTCCAGGCACAAACCTCCAGTGTCACCCGCCGGACAGTTCAGACCGCCCGCCCGGAGGGATTTGATCAAACCTTTACCCAAGGGCAACCCGTTCCGCCGCAAAGCCAGATCATCGCCGTCCGTCAGCCTTCGGAGGCTGAAAAAACCGCGCTCATGGAGCGGACGATACTTTCCCAGAAAAAACGGGCTGAGGAGGGATCCGTGATCTCCCAATACGATTTAGGCGTTCGTTATCTGGAGGGTGACGGGGTGCATCAGAACAAACAAAAGGCCTTGCACTGGCTCAGGCGTTCAGCCGCAGGAAACTATACTCCGGCTAAAAACAAGCTGGCGAAGCTTGGAGAATCAGAAAACCCGGTCGAAAAAGAACCATCACGAGCTGTTTCGGAAACTGGCCGTTAAATTCCCGGGCGGTGAAACGGTGGTTCAAAACAGGGGAAGCCATGAGCCCAAGCCGTCTTTCGACCGTTCGTTTGAGGGTATTTCGAGAGCCTCGCATGGGAACCGGGACAATGCTTCGCACAGGGCCGCTCCTGGATAAATACCACGGCATTGAATCAAGCTCTGCGTCAAACACACAAGTTTTTGACTCGCTTTCCAAGTCGCAACGGCAACAATGACAGGGCGTGCCGCTCGATAACTCGAATGACGATATCAGTTTGTGGGGACCGGCTTTAGCCGCCCGGTTGCGTCTTATCCAGGCCGGGTTCACCGATGAAGACGCCGCAACCCGTCAGGCATTCCTTGCCGAAGAGGTTGAACGGGCTCTCAAACCGATCACCCCCAGTCGCAAACGGCAATACCTGGAAGCGGTCTCCAACTATTTTCCCGCCTGGCAACCAGAAGTTCAAAAGGTCGAACCCGCACCGCAACCAACCTTGGAAAATGTGGTCGGCCAACTGGTGGCTTTCGCTCCAGAAATCAACGATGAGATGCGGATGGAGATCGCGCGTCAGTTAATCGCGGCGAAGATTATCCCCGAAACGGCCTCGCCGGCACCTGCGGCTCATTACGGTGAATTTTGGAGAAAATTTGGTCTGGAAGCAGAAAAACCGCCCCACCACGAAAGGGCTTTGCGTCTGCTCATGGCTTTGTCGGAATTTTTCCTGGCCCTCGACCAGTTGAGCTGGGCTCTGTGGCGGACCATTGGGGCCAAGTCGGCTTATAGAAAGGAATGGGAATTTTCGAAGCTCGCAGGCCCCTACCTTTCGGGTGATCCCGAAGTTTCGACGGAACAGATGCGTCAACTCATTGAACGCACCCGCAAACTGGTGGCCGCACTTTCAGGCGCTCCCGGGAGGGCTGGAAGTGATGTGGCGGCCAAACATGCCGGAATCTTTTCGCCGGAAGTGATCGAGGCTGCCGCGCGACTGGAGAAGCGCGCCTTGGAAAGTCTCGACTCAGCAAGCTGGCGCGACTATAAGCAGCGCTACCATGTCGGCGGAGCGGCTCCTCACCTTGAGGCGGCCATCCAGTCGGCCGTGGCGCAGGCGGCTGAAGACTTGATTGGAGGCCGGGTCCGATAACTTTTCACATGTCATTGTATATACATTGGAGCGAAGGCCTATTCCTGCAACCCCATCATTTGCAGCGCGCCCAGCACAGCTCGTGGGAACGCTTGCGGGTGGAGCGTCGTTTTTCCATCCCCTATCCGTGGGGGATCGTCGAAACGCGCCTCTCACGGGATGAACTGGAGAATTTCCGCATCCGTTTCGAACGCCTGCGAGTCGTCATGCCGAGCGGATTGGAGGTCAATTTTCCGGAGGATACCGAGCTTCCGGTGTTTGATATCCGTCAGGCGCTGGCCAAAAGCAGCGGCACGCTATCGGTCAAACTGGCGGTGCCGTTATGGCAGCCAGGCCGACGCAACACGATGCCGGAAGGGCAGCCGACCGATCCGCGCAGCAAATTTATTTACACCGTCGGCGAGGTTTCCGTTCCGGACGAAAACACCGGGGAGAATCCGCAACCGCTCAAAGTGCGAAAACTCAACGCCCGCCTGCTCATCGGGAATGAAGACGAATCCGACCTGGAAGTCCTTCCCCTGTTCCGCATCACCCGGGCCGGAGGCCAGGAGGGCCTGCCCCGCGAAGATTCTGAATTTGTTCCGCCCTGCCTGATTTTGCGCGGATCACCGGTGTTGTATGAGCTTTTGCGCGATCTCTCGGCTCAGGTGGAAGCCAGCCGCAAAGAACTGGCCAACCGCCTTTCAGCAGGCGCGTTCACCATCGAAAAAATCCAGCTTGCTCATATTGAACCGATGCTCAGGTTGCGAACTCTCAACCGTTTCAGCGGGTTTCTGCCGAGCTTGGTCAACGCACCGAATGTCCAGCCATTCGAGTATTACACCGCTTTGCGCGAACTGCTCGGAGAGCTGGCGGCGCTTTATCCTTCCCGGGATGTTTTTGAAGTCCCCGAGTATGATCACGAGAATCTTTACATCTCATTCCACGATCTTTGCCTGAGAATCCGCGATTTGTTGCGTGGGAAAGTCGAAGCTTTGTATGAGGAAGTGCCTTTCAAGGATCAGGACGGAAAACCGGTGGCCCATCTGAGCGATACACACTTCACACGGCCCAACGCCTGGTTCCTCGCGGTGCAAACCCGGCTCGACCCGCAGGCCCTCGCCGCCTATGTCATCGATGCCGACCGGTTTAAACTCATGCCTCTGAGCCTGGGAGACCGGGCGGTCCGGGGCATTGAACTCAAATGGGAGCCGGTTCCTCCTCCCGGCCTTCCGACTCCGAGCGGGCTTTATTACTTCCGATTGCAACACACAGTGAGCGCCCGGGTATGGACCATTGTTCAGAGTGAAAAAGTTGTCACCATCCGGATGAAAACTTCCGAGCTCGACTGGAACGACACCAAATTCACCTTGTACATGACCCTGCCTGCGGGCACCACCACTACGTGAACCCATGCCACCTCCTGCCCCCATCACAGCGACCGGGAACTCCACACTGGTGGATCTTTGCGAACCGGTCTTTCAATACCTTTGCCGTTTAAACCGCGCCGCACGGGCGGCCCTGGGAGCTCCGCGCAACACCGGGGTCACCGCTTTTTTCACCAAATCGGCCGGAGGCGGACTGGCACCCCGCGGCCCCACTTTGCATGTGAATTATGCCTCGGTCCGGACGGAAATCGTCAGTCTTCTGAACCAGATGCAAAAACGGGCGGCCGGAGATTTCCGGTTGTCCGAACAGGTGCGGCAGATCGATCTTCCCCTGAAATTTTTCATCGATTCTTACATCGCCGAAAGCAAACTCCCGTTCGCCGCCGAATGGAATGAGAACCGTCTGGCATATGAACAGAACGAACTGGCCGGGGACGAGAAACTTTTCGACGTGATCGAAGAGACCCTGCGCGATCGAAGTTCGGAGGCGACGGAGCGGCTGGCGGTTTATTATGTTTTTCTGGGGCTTGGTTTCACCGGGCCGTTCGGCAAGCAGATCGAGCTGCTGCGCAAAACGATGAATGACATCGCCCCCCGCATCCAGCATCTCCTGGAAACGGACCGGCTCTCACACATCTGCCCGGACGCCTATCAGGGCGTGGATGGAACCAACCTGATCGAACCGGAAAGCAACCGGCTGGTGCTGGTGGTGCTGCTTTTTGTCTGTTTCTCCGTGGCGGCGGTGGTGGCTTTCGTCTTCCTCTACAGCCAGGCATCCAACGCCCTGAACAACGCCCTGGACAATGTGAAGAAACACGATCCTCAGGCGAATTCCACAACACGTTAAGAAAACCGGCATGCCTTCATTTCCTAAAATCACCCCGGCAGCGGCGGCCATCGCCGGAATCACCATCGGCGGAGCGCTGGCAGGTTCTATTATTTTTTTCCGAAGCAACCTGATCCTTTTCCTCGGGATTCTCGCCCTGCTGATCATCCTATTCCTCGGCGGTTACATCCTCTGGATCCAGATCAAACGGAAAAAACGAAGCCAGCTTTTCAGCGAAGGTCTGGACAACAGCAGCTCGGCCAGTCCAAAGGGGATTTCTGATCCGAACAAACGGGCGCGTCTGGACGAATTAAAGAGGAAATTCCAGGAAGGCCTCAACGCCTACCGTTCGCGAGGCAAGGAGCTTTCAAGCCTGCCCTGGTACGTGATCGTGGGCGAATCCGGCGGTGGAAAATCCGAGGCCATCCGCCACAGCAACATTGGTTTTCCGCCCGGATTGCAAGACGAGCTTCAAGGCGTGGGCGGAACGATCAACATGCACTGGTGGTTCGCGAATGAGGCTGTAATCCTCGACACTGCGGGCCGGATGATTTTTGAAGAAGTTCCGCCCGGTGAATCGAGCGAATGGAAGGAATTCCTAGGTCTGTTAAAAACCACCCGCCCCGGCTGTCCAATCAACGGGATGCTGCTGGTCATTCCCTGCGACAGCTTGATCAAAGATTCTGAGATGGAGCTGGAACGAAAAGCCAAAAAACTGGCGCAACAGCTCGATCTGATTCAACGCAGCCTTGATGTTCGTTTCCCCGTTTCCATCCTGATCACCAAATGCGACCTTCTGGTCGGTTTCCGCGAATATTTCGACGACCTGCGCGATCCCAAACTGCAGCATCAAATGCTGGGCTGGTCGAATCCCGAGAAGCTAGACTCCCCCTTCAAACCGGGTGAGGTCGATTTGTTCCTGCAACAAGTGGCGCACCGGCTCGGTCGCCGCCGACTGGTCATGCTTCGTGATCCCGCTCCGGAATCCAACGATGCAAACGCCCGCCGAGCGGATGAGGTGGACACGCTTTTTTCTCTGCCCAACAGCCTGCTGACCCTTGCTCCAAGGCTGAGACGTTATCTGGAAACGATTTTTCAACAGGGTTCCTGGTCCCTGCCTCCATTGTTCCTTCGTGGAATCTATTTTTCGTCTGCGTTGCGGGAAGGCGGCGCTCTGGATGCCGACCTGGCATCCGCCCTCGGTGTGCCGGTGGAATCAGTCGGAGATTTCAAAGTCTGGGAGCGGGAACGTTCGTTTTTTCTCCGCGACCTTTTCATCGACAAGATATTCCGTGAGAAAGGCCTGGTGACCCGGGCCACCAACACGCAAAAGATGCTCTGGCGCCGCAAGCTCTGGCTTTACGGCGGGTCGGCGCTTGCCATGGGACTTTTTGTCAGCCTCGGCTGGATCGGAATGCGATCATTCCAATCGAGCGTCGCTTCTCAAAGCGAGGCCTGGGAACCGGTTGCACGCAAAGGATGGATTGGAAATGTTTTCGCGGACAGCCTGGTTCCGGTCGCGGCGAACGGAGCGTTTCAGCCGGTGGAAAACGGGACGGCATTTGCCCGACGTCAGGAAGAGCTGGGCGAGTTTCATCTGCGCTTGCGCAATCAATCCACAAACGCGGTCAAACTTGGCTTCATTTCAAAACTTTTTTTCAGCCGACTCGCGGCGCGGTATGAAAAGGAGAGCAGGGACGGGCAGCGGATTGTGTTCGAGACCAGCGTGGTAAAACCGTTGGTGGATTCCGCGCGGCAAAAGGCCGGCACCTACGTGGCTCCGAACATAGCCAGCGCCACCCAGCATGCGGAGACATTGGTGGCCCTGCTGCAGCTCGAAGCGGACATCCTGTCACGTTGGGGCGGCACAAATTTCAGCAGGCCGGACTTTTCCACAGTTCAGCGATTCGCCAATCCACTGCTGCAATTCGTCGCAGGATCCGATCTGGAGACCAATCTTCTCTCCACCTGGACCTGGCTCTATAATTACAACGACGCGACCCTGACAACCGGCGGACGCGGCACTTGGCCTCCGGCCTGGCTGACAGACCGTGTGGACAAATCGCCCGCCGACCTTCGCGGTTATCCGAGCTTGCAGAATGCCCTGGAATCGGTCTTTCGGGGCGTCACCAACAGTTTTGGCGACGAATTAAAGCGATGGGATCTGGCGCTCAAACTCCACGCACGGTTGAAAGAATTGTCCGCGCTCGAACAGCGCATGATGGACCTGGCCCTTCTCAACCGCGCAACCCAGGCGGAAGATGCAAGGAAGGTGTTCCTGGAGCAGGCGGCGCAGCTGGAACAATGGTTGCGTCAGCCCGAGGTGCTGGAATTGTTTCCGGAAGGAAAATATTCATTGGCACAAGCCCAGGCGCGATTTAAGCAGGGGGCGGCGGGCGGGCCGGGCGCCGTTCTGGACCGGATCGACAAACTCTGTGCCCAGATGCTGGCGAGGGGGGAGAACTCACTTTTCACCGACGTGCAGCAGACTCTGAAAAGATTCCGCTCAAATCTTGCAGCACAAGCTTCGAAGCTTTCCGAAGCAGTATCAGAAGACGAACTCAAGAAAATGGATATGAGTTACCTGGATGGATCCAAGACTGGAGGAAAAGCGGCCTTCCTTGTTCGACGCGATGCTTATGCCGAATCCCGTTCAGTGGTGGAGTTCATCAAGCTGCCGGCGGAAAAAATCGGCCGGGAAGGGGAGTTTTTCAAAGATCTTCTGGCCCGTGTGGACAAGCTGGCCTCCGCAGCGGATGATTACAAAGCAGGCATGGCCGATGAGTTCCGGCGCACGCATCAATGGTTTCTCACCAGGGCGCGTGTTCAGCTCTCCTCGGATTACCTGCAAGGCTATCTGGTTGAAGCCCGGACAAAACTCAATCCGGCCTCCTATTTCCCTCTCGGGACGGATCGAAGCCGCAGCCTTGAGGTGCGCGAAGTGACCGATGCGCGGAAAGCCATTCGGGACATCCGCGCCGACCTGGCCGCTCCCGAGTTTAAAAAAGAGATCCCCGCCACCGATGCTGCCTGGAGCAGTTTCACCAAAGATTTCGGGCGCCTGGAAAATCTAAGCAGGGCTTTGGTGGGTGACAATGGCATCACCCCGCAGGTGGAGGTGGTGATCCTGGAATTTGACCGGAACGTGACCGAAGATTCCTGGCGGCGCACCCTGGAATTTGCCGCGCCGCTCGCCGGTGGCGAAAGAACCAGGATCGGTGACCGGGATATTGTTCCGAAAACGCTGGGCAAAATCTCACTGGAACAACCGCTGGAGCTGAGGTTCTCCGACCGCGACCAAGCCCTGGCGACAACCAATAAAATAGGAGCTTGGGGGGCTCTCGATCTGCTGCGCCTTCCCGCAACACAAGCCGACACCGCCAATCCCAATTGCTGGCTGGTTCAATGGCCGCTGGCAGATCCCAAATATCCTGGAAAAATCCGCCTCAGACTGAGATTCAACCGTCCGCTGCCGGGTGTGGAAAACAATTTCAATTAAGGACCGCTGACCATTCTGCAAATGAGCGCATTTCTTGAGAATTTCCTGACGGAAGATGATCGCGTAATCGCTCCCGAAACAGGGCGGGCCGTGTTCATTGGTGCGTTCGGAAAACATCCCGGATGGGATGATCACATTGAGGAAAACGATCAGGTGCGTGATCTCGGACTGCGAACCGGGAGCCTGCTTTACGTCAAAAACCTACTCTACGTCCAGGGTTTCGGGAGAAACATCGATACTGGAGCGTGGGATAAATTAAAACCATCCCACAGGCTGGAAGAAATCGACCACGCATTTGTCTGGCAGGCGAACGGAGATTACATCGTGGGACGGATGTGGTCATCCACCGATGGGCGCGGACGGTCCCGGTATCCGATGGTGGTGGTGGCGCACGTGGTCGGGGTAAATCTGCGCTGGGCGGTTTGCAACCTCCTGCCGCGGCTTGATCAGCTGAAGCACGAGTGTCTGGTTTCCACCACCGCGCTGGAAGTAGGCACGGCGTTGGCGAAAGCGCGCGAGGACTGCCGGGGAATGCTTGAACATGCCGGTAGGAGTTGCCCGTCGGTGACAGATCTCCTCGCCCGGTTCGCGCGTCATCCGCAGTTTGGACCTGGGTCCGAAGGATTGCTCAGGGTTTTATACCAACTGAATGCCGAGACATCCGCCTTTTCTCCGAGGCGTTATAATGCGCGGAGTGATGCTTCGGAACGTTCGAAAGATTTACGGCTCCCAACCGCCGCGAGGGACACAGAAGAGCTGTTCACCGCCTGGACCCATGTAACCCAGGCGTTTCTTCATCGCAGTGTTCCCTTTCTCCTCATCTGGCCTGCCGGAAAAGAATGGATCGATCTGATCATTGGTGAACCGACACCCGAACAGATTTTCGCCGTTCGCTGCACACTGGATCAGATTCCCAGGGCGAGCGACATCCCGTTTAATTTTGATGCAAATCTGCGGCGCGAGATCAATGAACGGCTCGCGCAGATCTTGCGGGGAGAGGTGGAAAAACCGGTTGGAGGCATGTCGCGTTGGTTTGGAAGCCTGTTCAAGGCTTGAATCATTGCAATCCGGCGCAAGGATGGTTTGCCGGTGGGAGACCCAATGGAGGATCTCTTATGTCGGCTTGTGACCGCGATTCGTAATGCTCCTTCCGGGTTGGATGAAGTATGCAGGCAAAAACTCGATTTTTAAAATGAACAACTTGGTGGAAAAATTGCTGGAACCGGTTTCGGCGGCTGAACCGTGTGGTCCCGACCTTTCTTACGACCCTCGTTTCGACGAAATCGAAGCTTTGTTAAAAGGTCAGCCGGAAATTGAAATGGGATCGATCGTCAAACCAGCCGAACCTCCGGACTGGAACCGGCTCAAGGATCGGAGCATTGAATTTGCCACTGCCACAAAACATCTCAGGCCAACCGTCATCCTCTGCTGTTCCCTGTTGCAGGTGGATGGACTTGGCGGTTTCCGTGATGGATTGCTTCTGGTCCAGGGATTGTTGGAGCAATACTGGCCGACCGTTCATCCACAGGTTGACCCTGAAGATACTGAAGACCCCTATCAACAGCGGTTGAGCAATCTCGGATCACTGACCGCACCCCGGGGCGCGTTCTATGGCTGGCTGAAAATCATCGACTACCTTTACGCTGCGCCGATATGCCGTCCCAAAGGTGTGGACCCGGTTTCGCTCGAAGAAGTCCTCTCAGCAAATGAATCCCGATCCGCTCAGACCGAGGGTGGAAAAGCTGGCAACAGCGCTGAAATCGCCACCAAGTTTAGAGCTAGCAAACCGGAAGAACTGGCGGCGACTCACGCCGCGGTTTCAGAGGCGATCGTGGCAGTCCATGCCATCGATAAATTCCTCAGCAACGCCCTTGGATCAACCGGTTCCATCAGTTTCGAGGAGCTGACCCAGGTGTTGACCCAGATTCAAAAAGCCCTGGCACCACATCTGTCCGCCACCGCCGCTGTCTCAGCCGAAGGGGCTGAGTCCGCCCCCGGCGGATCCGAGCCTGTGGAACGAAGAACGGTTTCGTTCAACGGAACCTTTCAGAACCGCGAAGAAATCAGTCGTGCCCTGGATGGTATTTGTGAGTATTACCGGCAGATGGAGCCTGGAAGCCCGGTGCCTTTGCTTTTGCGCCGGGCGCAAAAGCTTGTGGAAATGAATTTTGTGGATGCAATGAAGGAGCTGAACCTGGCGGGCGCCGACCAGTTGCGACCGATCATCGGTTCGGTCCTGGATTCCTATTCATCCACCGATGCTCCGGCCGAAGCTCAACCTTCCTCCTGATCCCATGCCAAGCACAACTTCGTCGCTGCCACAGGATCTGAAGATCGGAGTTGAACCGGACTTTTCAATCGCCCGCAACTTTCTCTCCCGGGCGGACTACACCGATTCGCACTTGCTTCAATTGCTCCAAATCCCGCAGATGAGCGATTTGAGGAAGGTGGATTGGAACAAACTCAAAACCGCAGAGATTCAACCCCTCCTGCAAATCTGCCTCACACTGTTTTTGCGCTGCCTGCCGGTCAATGCCGTTGAAATGGAGAAATGTGCGAGGCCGGAAGAAATTTCAGCCCTCCGCGCGCTGGGACTTGTCCGCGATTCCCGGTCAAAACCGGGAGAAATCATCGCTCCGTTTTGGGTCTATCCGGTCGCAGGTTTTCTGATCGTCAGTGACCGGGTCCAAGATCCCGAGGGTTTTCCTTTTGAACCAGATGGCGACATGGTTTTCCCGGCGATTTATGGAGGCACACTCCGTTTTCTGGAGTTGCTGCCCAAAAAACCGGGTGCTGAGACGCTCGATCTGTGCGGCGGTTCGGGTATCGGCGCTCTGCACCTGGCCCGGAGCGCATCCCGCTCCGCGAGTTCTGACCTTACCCAACGTTCCGCTCTCTTCGCTGAGTTTAATTCCAGATTGAACGCGGCCCCGATCGAAAGCCTCTGTGGCGACCTTTATCAGCCGGTCAAAGGCAGGCAATTCGACCTTGTAACCGCGCATCCGCCGTTTGTTCCGGCCATCGGCGCCAATATGGTTTACCGCGACGCCGGGGAAACGGGGGAGGAAATCACACGTCGGGTTTTGGAGGAACTTCCAAACCATCTGCGCGTGGACGGAACTTGCGTTGTACTCTGCGTCGCGCGCGACACCAAGGAAGGGACATTCGAACAAAGGGCGCGAAAATGGCTGGGTGCGGCCGGGGAATTTTTCGACATCGTTTTCGGTCTGGAAAAAGTCCTGAGCGTGGCCGAAGTGGTCGAGTCGATTCGCAAAAGGGGAAAATCGTTCAGCACCCAGGAAACGGAAGATTTGACCCAGCGCCTTCAGGCTTTGGGCACGGAACAGTTTGTTTATGGGGCCTTGTTCCTGCGCCGGTTTCCGAAACCAGTGGAGCAAAAACCGTCCCGGATTCGTATTTTGAATGACTGCGGATCAGATGCCTTTGAACGTATTTTGCAATGGCGGCAGCTTTGCCGCCTCCCGGAAACGATGCAAAGGCTCGCGGATGCGAAACCCCTTCTTTCACCGTTTCTGGAGCTGCACGTAAGACACGCGATGCAGGAAGGTGTTCTGACTCCGAATGAATATGTGTTTGTGGTGGAGGAAGAGGTGAGCTCGGCCCTTCGTCCAGACTTGTGGGTCGTCCCCCTGCTCCTCGACCTGAAGGGGGAAACGAGCTTGAGAACCATTTTCGAGAAACATTCCCAGTCAGGCAAGATGCCGCCCGATTTTACCCTGGAGGCATTCGTTTCGTTGGTGAGCGGTTTGATCGAACGCGGGTTGGTGCGATGGGATCGAATTAATTCTAACGAATAATACGAATAATAATGCTCGATCTATAATTTTTTAGATCTCGCATTTCATCATACTTCCGGTGAAGCCCAGATGTTGGGCGCAACTCACGGTTTCGGGTGTAAGTTGAAAGAGGAAGAGAAAAGGAGTTAAGAAAAAGGATTAGTTAG
>Ga0163144_10019747_pt1 | contig 13528 bp, 11 predicted proteins | sample OliLak19BULKMAT1_FD_123175 | JGI IMG/M metagenome (GOLD analysis project Ga0163144, IMG submission 123175) | Freshwater microbial mat bacterial communities from Lake Vanda, McMurdo Dry Valleys, Antarctica - Oligotrophic Lake LV.19.BULKMAT1 | ecosystem: Environmental > Aquatic > Freshwater >... | reverse complement strand
GTGTTCGACACGCCACCGCTTTTCCAAGTCCTCTGCGGTATCGAAGAACTTGGATGGGTTCATCCATTGTCATTCGCCGGCTTTGGTCAGAGGCCCGTTGTGGTCTCGCTTGGCGGTCGTGCCTGGGAGGTCGTCCGGTTAGACGAAGGCCGGTCGATCGCGCATGTGAAAGTGACAGACGTGCCCGGACGTTCAAGATGGCTCGGGGGCAGTCGCGCTCTTAGTGAAGAATTTTGCCAGTCGGTTAGATCCCTGCTTCTAGATGATGTCGTCGATGAGCGCTGGTCAAGGCGAGCAGCGACTGAAATCGCCGAAGCGAGGTCTGGGACGAGCGCTGTGCACCGCAGCGGTACAGTGGTCGAAACTGATGCGCGAAGCACTAGGACCAAATGGTGGACCTTTGCCGGTCTTAAGGCCAACTACTCGCTAGCGTTGATGCTTCAAACACAGGGTCGAGTAATACCCCGGTTCGATAATTTTTTCGTGGAAATTCCGAACGCAAACGGACTGGCATCGGTGGAAAGCTCACTGAGTGGAATAGGCAGGAATCTAGACTCAGCACAGCAAGTCCATGATAGCGCTCCAGCGCGGGTTAAGTTTTGGGATTGCCTTCCGATTCCGCTCCGACAACGGTTTTCGGCCTCACGCTTGACTGATACATTGGGCGCCGCGAGGGGACTCGCAGAACCGAGGGTGCATCTCGATTCCTCCGATAGCCGGAAGAGTTAAGCGAATCCGGTGGGCGAACCCTTCGTGCCAAGCGTCAATACCTAATGAACGGTGCTGCGTCGTTTGCAGAGGGTGAATCGGTGAATCCACTCCCTTACAAGCAGCAACGCGACGAATTATTGGAGAGTTGAGTTGAGTAGCGGAACGCGTCGCGATAGGTGGTGCGTAACCTCAGTACTTGGCGCTGGTGGTGTTGGTGGACCACTGAACGACTGAAAAAAAATGAAAAAGTATTCCACGAGCCTTGCCAGTACTATGGAATCCAGTGGTGCCTAAGCCAATTCTTCTTCGCGTGGAGGATCTGAAAGTGGAGTTCGACACTCCGGCTGGACGCCTTCGCGCCGTTGATGGAGTTAATCTGGCCATCGCTCCGGGTGAAATTCTCGGACTGGTCGGAGAATCGGGAAGTGGAAAAACGGTCTTCGCCCTTAGTCTTCTTGGACTTATCGATCCTCCGGGTAGTGTTTCCGGAGGGAAGATTTTTTACCGAGAAACCGAGTTGACGTCTATGAGTGAGGCCCAAATCCTTCCATTTCGTGGCCGCCAGATTTCGATGATCTTCCAAAATCCATCCGCAAGCCTTAACCCTCGCATCCTAGTTGGCAAGCAATTGACTTCTGTCATCAGACTCCACTTCCCGCTCACCCAGAAAGAGGCCACAACAAAAGCCGAACAGTGGCTGCGAGAAGTTCAAGTGGGGGACGCTTCGCGTGTCATGAACTCGTTCCCTCACGAACTTAGCGGCGGGATGTGTCAGCGAGTCATGATTGCAATGGCTCTCGCTTGCAATCCTGGCCTTCTGGTTGCTGACGAGCCAACCGCTTCACTCGACGTCACCATCCAAGCGGAAATTGTGAATTTGCTGCTTACCCTTCGGGAGCGGCACGGGATGGCAATTCTATTCATCTGTCACGATTTGGGTGTCGTCGCCCGGCTATGTGATCGGGTCGCCGTCATGTACCTGGGGAGGATTGTGGAGACGGCTCCGGCGGTGCAGCTTTACCAAGACCCGTCGCACCCCTACACTCGGGCACTAATCTCGTGCATTCCTACAATCGGAAAGCGAGAACACTCGGGTACTGTACTCGTCCGAGGGGAATCGCCCAGCTCGCTAGCGATTCCCAGGAATTCGTGTCGGTTTCGCGCTCGATGTCCGGAAGCGATCGCCGCTTGCTCGCAGAAGGACCCACAGCTCCAATTCATGTCTGAAGACCGGGCCGTCGCCTGCATCCTTAGGACCGCCTCTGAACTGCGAGAAAACGTATGAAAGAGATTGTTGTAGCCCATTCTCTTGCTGCCACGTCACTACATGCAGAACGCAACAGTGCATCGTTGCGTGGTAATCTGAAGGCTTATTATTATGGGAGTTTTCGGCTCAAAAGGCGGTCTTCAAGACCACGGCCCGGTCAAAACGGGTGCTCAGTTGCGATTGCAGTGGGTTGCCACAAGAGACCCGCTCCGACCGACCAAAGTTCGGACATCGCTTGCGCGGAATCAGGATTCCCCGGAAGGCAAGCAGCCGGAGGCGAAATCTAACGATGCCGCCCCCAACTCCTCCGTTAAAACTACTGAATGACAGCATCCTGTCGGGGGTAGACTATGGTCTGGTCGACCAATACACGCAGCTGAGGTCGCCTTCTGCTTCGACCCTGATTCAGGGTTTGGAGTTGGCAATTTCGAAAAGCGCCTACTCCACCTCCCTAAAGCTCTGGCTTCAGCTAGCCTCGGGACAGTTTGGCTTTGGAGACTTCTATCAGTCGATCACCTCGACCAAAGAGCTCCGGATTCTTTCCATCGATCCGACGGGTGCATGTGACCTTAAGTGTCCGACAATGTGCTACTACCACCCGGACATCTCTCTGCGCCGGGGTTTGGTTGAAGAGTCCCACCTGCAGCGAGCGATTGTTGAAGCGGTCAGCGATCTCGATCTGAAGCTCTTGATGTTCATGGGCAAAGAACCTTTGCTCAATCCTGAACGGCTCTTTTCGCTTTTACGTTTCGCGGGTCCTGCTTCGCAGCGGCCCTTCCGAACCGGGATCGTAACAAACGGTCGCAACATTTTGCGTCAGGCGAGTCCCTTGGCGGAGTCCATCCAAGAATCCCACCTCGACTTTCTAGATGTTTCTGTGGATTCGGCAGATGCGAATACCCATGATCTGATCCGGGCCTTGCCGGGAACCTGGAACTTGGCCGTGGATGGCCTGAAATGGGTCGCCTCCGCCTTCCCGACATTCCCGCTTACGATAGTGTCTACCCTCCGCCACGACAATTCCAATTCGCTACTACCTCTTTTGAGGGTCACTCGTGATTATTGCTCCCGATTCCAAATTCAGCCGCTGCAGCCACCTCCGTTTGTTTCGGTTGGCCCTCTAGATCGTCGTTACGTCGTCTCCTTTTTCCAAAACCTGTTGAGCGAATTGGAGGGACCGCTTCGAGGCCAAAATCTTAAGGTTGGTTTCGAGCTTTACGGATACTACCTTTCCGATTTCCTAGATGCCGGGTTTTTTTCACCTTCGGACTTTCGTGAAGACGCGGAAGGCCAATTGTTTGTTTCGCTTGAGATCGGAGGCAATAGACTCACCGTTCAGCTCGAAGTGCTGCCCCTCCAAGCGTGGCGTCTCGCTCGGATTCTCTACGACGGAACATATTTGGCACACATGCATTTTCTTCAATCGCCCGATCCATTTTCCCTCGGCGTTGGAAGCATCATTGACAATGGGATTGCATCTCTTTACTCCAAAGCTATTGCCGTTGGCAGCCATTTCCATCAAGTTCTGGCCTCACGCGGCGACCATGAATGCCGAAACCGCGGCTGTTGGACTACCTGCTTCGGTGGTTGGAACGGGGCGGAGAACGCCTTTGTTTCGCCCGAGTCGATACTTGCCAAGCCTTCGCTATGTACCAAGCCAGATCAACCCCTCACTCCATTAATGTCGTCGGGAGATATGCTATGAGATTCTTACCAACCGTTGGCGTACTCGTCTTGCTCTGGTCGACTTCTTGCGCGAAGAGCGAGTCACCCCAAAAAGCTCCAACACTCACGTTGCTGTACAACGTTGAGGAGCAACCTAGCGAAAAAAATTCCGTCGCGCAGGTCCTTCAGTCGCAGTTAGCTGCCAAAGGAATTCAAGTAAAACTTGATCCCACTTCCAACAGCGTTTTCTACGACCGAGTTGGCAAGGGGGATTTCGAGGCAGCGTTTTCACTTTGGTACCTCGATTACGAAGATCCCGAGGGATTTCTCACGGATTTCTACTCGAAGGCGGGTTTTCGCATGTCAAAATTCGAGAGTGCGCCGTATGACCGGCTTTATCTCGATGGTTTATTGGCGCCAACTCCTACGCTTCGCTTCTCTAAGTTCAAAGATGCTGCCGATTTCGTCGATCGAGAATTGCCTTGGATTCCTCTCTACGCAAACTCAGAGGTATTCCTCTTAGCTCAAGGTGCTGATGGCTTCCGTGCCAATGCCTACCAGTATTATGACTATCGAGCCGTTTCTCTCCCAGCGATTCACGCTGCCAGCGACGTTGAGGTTCAAACGCTCGATCCCGCGCTCGCTTACGATCTCGCGAGCAAACATCTCGTCACCCAGTCGTACGAGGGATTGATCTCAATGGATGAGGCTGGTGGGATCGTACCGGCTCTCGCCCGTGAATGGAAATTCGATGCGAGCCTGAAAACTCTCACTTTTAAGCTTCGGTCAGGTCTTCGCTTCCATGGAAAGGCCAGTCGGCCGGTGGTTGCGGCAGATGTAAAGGCCAGCTATCAGCGTATGCTGAAAGGCAATTCTCCCTATTCGTACATCTTCGACTATGTGAAGGGGGCTAAAGAGTTCAAGGACGGCAAAGCAGCTAGCGTAGCGGGTTTTGAAACTCCCGATTCAGCCACATTTCGGCTGGTCTTCACTCAGCCCTTCCCTATGATGCTCCCATGGATGCTCGCCCCTGCCACCGCTGTTCTCCCCGCAGGTACGCCACTCGACTATGATTTCTCACAAGGCTCAATCGGAACAGGCCCTTTTGTTCTTAGTTCTTGGAAGGCGGGAGTAGCGTCGTTCGAGGGCAGCACGTCGTACTGGGGCAAGGATTCTACCAGCAGGGCGCTTCCTCGTGCAAAATCTCTAACGATCCGAGTCATGAAGGACGTTAACACCCAAATCGCCGCCTTCCGCCAAGGCGAGCTGGATGTACTGAGCATTCCGGTCGCTGCTTTTCCTGAAGTTTTCGACAGCTCCGGAGGGATCAAACCATCGTGGGCTGGAAAGCAGATCCGGGAGGTCAAACTCAACAACCTCAAATTCATAGCGTTCAACATGAAGAAGACTCCTTGGGGCACCGATCCTGACCTCCGACGTCAAGCCTTTGACGCAATTGACCGCGACGCCATTGTGAAACGACTCCTCTTCGGCAAAGGGCGGCCATTGCGTTCGATTCTTCCGCCAGAAATGCTCCTAAAAGGGGCTAAGTAAGGTGAGGCAAAGCTGAGTGTTGCGCCGAATTCTGTTCTTCTTGGTCACGATCTGGCTTATTGTGAGTTTGTCCTTCGTATTGATTTACGCGCTCCCTGGAGATCCAGCTCGTGTCGTGCTTGGCCCTCGCGCCAGCGCCGAGTCAATAGCTCGGTTCCGGGTGGAATCTGCGCTTGACGAATCGGTCCTACGTCGTTATGGCAAGTTCTTGGCAAGGGCTGCCTCGCTGGAGTTCGGTGACTCGCTCGTGCAACGTCGACCAGTGGCTAAGTTGATCCGGGAACGCGCTCCAATAACTCTCGCCCTGGTTCTCGCCGCCGCGCTGCTTGCTGCCTTGGTCGGCCTCGCCCTTCCAGCCCTGCTACTCGCGGTTCCCAAGCCTGGTCTCTTCGTGATCCTACGTCGAATCCTTTCTTCGCTCGCTCTGGCACCGCCCTATGTTCTTGCCGTGACGGTCGTGGCCGTTTTTGCCGGCCTTCTCGGCTGGATTCCTGCGGTGTTCGACTCGCAAAACCCTCTTTGTTGGCCCCTTCCGACGCTTGTGCTCGCCGCGTATCCGTGTGCGATGCTTCTCAAACTCCTTGAAACCGAAAGCCACAGCCTTCGATCTGCCTCGTTTGTGCTTCGCGCTCGCGCTTATGGCTTTTCGTATTCCACCGTCTACTTCTCGGAAATTTTACCCCTGGCAGCACTTGCCCCGCTCGCCGCCTTTGCCAATAGCTTGGCCTTTTTCATCACAGGTACATTCTTCGCGGAAGCAGTGTTCAATATTCCTGGTCTGGGCTCGCTTGGCTACGAGGCAATCCGCAATAAGGATGTGCCCGTTCTTGTTGCGGTATGCCTCGTCTACGCAACTGCCGTCAGCTTCGTATCGGCAGTCCTCGATATCGTCCTTCGCTTAGTCGATCCTCGTGTTCGGAGCGGTCACGGTGCTTAGCCGAGAGAATCGAGGCTCGTTGCTCGCAGTCGCGTGGCTGATCTTGCTGGTTACCGCTGCGCTAACCGCGCCTTTTCTCCCCTTGACCTCTCCACTCAGCATCGATCTAGATGCCCGGTTCGCTGCTCCGGACCTTCAACACTTGCTTGGCACTGATGAATTGGGTCGCGATGTGCTTGCTCGATCAATTCACGCCGCTGCGGCTTCACTCTCAATCACGGCGGGCGCCACTTTTCTCGATATCGTTTTCGCCACTGGTGCGGGGCTCATCGCCGCCTATCGTCGTGGCTGGATCGACCGGCTTCTCTCACTCGCCATCGATTTTTTCTGGACTGTCCCGTTGGTCGTCTTGGTCGTACTCATTACTTCCGTCCTCGGGGTCGACACGCTCACTTTGATCGTCACTATCGCCGGCATCAATTGGATTAGTGCCGCTCGGATCCTTCGTACCGAAATTTACCGTTTGCGACAGGAACCCTTTGTCCGCGCTGCTCGCGCGGCCGGATTTCCGTTGCGGTCGATTCTGATGCAGACCATCCTCCCCAATATTCGTCCACTGTTAGTCGCACTGAGCGCGTACACCGCCATTGAAGTCTTGACGATTGAAAGCGGCCTAGCCTTTCTTGGGCTCAGCCTACCTGCGCCATCGCCGACTTGGGGCGGAATGTTGGCGGACGGTTCGGCGTACATTCGCTCTGCTTGGTGGCTAGTGGGCGCTTCGTCTCTCGCCATCATCATTACGCTTGCTAGTTTTTTAACTGTGGCTCGTCGCTATGAAAGCGCGTCAAGGCCCCATGCCAACTGATTTCGGGCAAAACCCAAATCCGGCCTTCTATGAATGGCTCGCGCCGTGGTACGAATCCGCATACGATTGGCTTGACACCGCAGCCACAGTTCGCCAGTGGTGTGAACTCTTGTCCCTTGCCGCGCCTAGGTTTCTTCCCCGATCATCAAGCCGAAGTCAGCGCCCCAGGCTACTTGACGCAGGTTGCGGCCCCGCCTGGCACTCTGTCGAGTGGGCACGAGCCGGCTTCGCCGTCACGGCGGCGGACAGTAGCCCGACCATGCTTCGGATCGCGCAGTCCCGCATCAACACAGTCGTTCCCTCTATTGATTCGGACCCTGTTCATCTCATCTCGGCCGACCTGCGGTGCTGGAAATCTGCCCCCTCGTTCGATGTCGTTGTCGGACACACCTATCTCGTGCATCTTTTCCCGCCCTCGGAATTACTTTCGGTCGCTCAAACCTTTCACCGCCTGGCCGCTCCAGATGCCGTGTGCCTTCTCGAATTTGGTGATCTCCGTCATTCCAGCCGCGAGGGTACACGCTGCTTCACGGACGGAGACTTGAGAGGGATGTCGATCGAATCTGAGAAGACGACCGATGACACTTACACTCAGCATTGGCACTTCCGAGAGCGAGGATGTGTGGAAACATTCTGGTTCCACAGTCCGTCGGCCCTTGAGTCAATGTTCCGCCGAGCTGGTTGGCGACACGTTCACACGTGGTTCCCCTCGGCGAAAGAGCAGGCACCCTCTTGGACGCGGGACCATCGATCCGCAACTCGCGGCGTCCTCGTCGTCTCCCGTTCCTGATCGCCATCGAGGCTAAATAGGCAATAGGATCTCTTGTTCACCGGAGAGTTTCTGGTACAGAGGCAACAGCTGAGCGTCTTTTCGCACCACCAATGTGTTTAGCTTTTTAGGATCGAGATCGTAGTCCCATGAATCCGTCAAGACGGCATCGGCTATCGCGAGCCACGCCACCGCCAAGCTCAGCACGGCGAATACCCTGCGCTCGTAATCGTCGAGTTCAGTAGTCGAACGAAGGTTCCAGTGCGCCCCTTCGTGACGGCAACTCAGCAATGCATACCCGATAGCATCTCGCCGCGAAGTCAAGATTGCCGCACGCGCCCACTGGGTGCCGTTCTGCTCGTCACTTATTCGGATCTGATCGAAGGCATGGATGGCCTCGACAATTTTGCCAATGAGCACCAACATCTGATCAAGCATCGCCTGTCGTACGCTGGTTGGTTCATTACCGACAAATTCCTCGCGGCTCTCAAATGTACGCAAATAGTCGCGCAGCGACATTACCAGCTTCTCGAGGAGCGCGAAAATAAGGGTGCTGTCGACATCAGAATGACTGGGAGCCAAATAACCTTGGTCTCGAGGCGAAAGCTGCCATTGCTTATCGCTCCACCAGTGGTTGCCTTGGGACTCCAATAATTGAATCGCTAAGCCGAGCCTTCGCAGAAATTGGTACTTTCGCCCGAGCAGGATGTCGAGAATCTCGCGCAGCCTAAGCGCGTTAGCCATTGAGCTCTCTTCGCCCTCGTGTTCGGAGATCCCTTCCTTCATCCAATACGAGTCGGCGCCCAACTTTCTCATCTCTCGGTAGGTCCAAGCCTTGTTCGAGGCCGTCGCCAGGAGAATCGGGATTCCAGGTGCCGCCTTGCGAAGATTGCCAATTAGCATCGCACCACTTGATCGAGAGACCGGTTGATCTCGATCCAACCCCCGTTGCAAGCGCAAATCCACTATCGCCAGATCCGGCCTCGCAGATACGATCATGTCTGCGATCCGACCTATGTCTGCGGTGTCAGAGATCGGAACGTATTCGGCCGGGACGGCTTCTCCCGCTCCGTATATGGCGGCCGCCATCGCGTCAGCCCACCCCTCGTTCATTTCATCGTCTACATGGACCACTTTGGGAAGTCGCGCCAACTCTCGCCAACGTGCAACTCTCTGCTGAAACCTTGCTTCTGCGGCTTTGGTCGAGAAGCCCGACGGGCTCACCTCTCGAGGTCGTTGGTGCAGAAAAAGACATTCGAGCGTCTCAAGGCGTCGCCATCTGATCGAATGTCCTTCGCGAAAAGACTCTGGCACCGCTTTCCCGTCGGCGGCACAAATCGCCTCCATGAGCCGATGGGCTCCCCACCAATTCGAAAAGTCGTGTTCGCTGTCGGGTTCGCGGTAGTGGGCTCTCACAAACGGACTGAAAGCATCCTCCAAGGAAACAATCGCCGTCGGTTTCCATGAGATCTCTCCGTCGGGAGTAGGGAGCCGCCAGAAACTAATCCCCTGTGAAAGCAAAACGGCATAACGCGGATGGCGACGCACAATCGCTTCCCTGGACTCGAACGAATGGATAACGATGGGACAACACGAGTGACTGTGCCAGCGCCCGGACAGACGAATTAGAAAGACTAACTCTATCCCGGCGCATTCCTGTAGCGCATAGTATCTTCCGCTCGAAACGCTCGCTTGGATGGCGATTTCGACAGGGTCCTGGGCCTCCTTCAGCCACGGGAGCACCACTCGAAAGAACCATTCCTCAATTGGACCCTCCGGCTTCAGTCTATTCACACGCTCTGATGGTTCAAAGATCGACGTGCTTTCAGACAGCTCAAGCCTGCTCATAGCGTCTCTCGAGCAAGAAATCTCGTAGTTCAACAATTTTCGCTATTCGCTCTGCGTGGTCATCCTGGAAACATGCTTTCACTTTCGCCTCAACCCCATCCTGCTGGGTCTGCTTCTTGAAGTTCATCTCATTGACGAGCTTTAAGCAAGCCTCCTGCTTCGGCTCCCTGGCGTAAACTTCTTCCAGTAGGCGCAAGTGGAACTCTAGCCATTCGTCGTGACCGGCTAACGTCTTCTGTCCAGCCCCCCACACTGTTACGAAATCCCCATCATCAGCCCGCTGAATCAATTTGCCGACCGTTTGCCCAAACCTTTTGTAATCTTCCTGGTGCAGCATGTCGCGGGGCCAGTAGAGGTGCTGAGGGGCCGCTCGATGTTGCTCTTGCAGAATGCTTCTGTTCGGCGCACCGGTATATAGGACTCCAGGCGCACCATGGTAGGTGCCGCCTGCCTGGAGGAAAGCAAAATTGGACGTCTGATTTTGACTCCAGTGCACAAGGAGAATAGTGTCCTCGCGACCAGGGGATCCCGGTATATTTCGAAACTCGGGCCACCCCGTGGCCTCCTGTGAACCGTCGGCTAACGCCTCTACAATCTTGTCGCGCCGCGGCTGATCGTTGTCGATGACCAAAATGGTTCCCATTATGCTCTCCATGAATCAAATCGAAAAACCCAGTGCCACCCTTCGGTGGTCGTCATTGCGTCAAAGTAATCGAGAATGGGCGTGGTGGTAGATGCAGGCCGGATATCGCTAAACTCTGTGTGCTTGAAATTCAGACTACCGTGTTCTCCCGTCGAGACCACTTCCGAAATCTCAGCGTCGTCGTCGGGTTGATTTTTTCGGACCAGATGAAGTGTGCCTAGTCTTGCAAGTGATGTCAACTCCTTCTTGAGAGTTGCCTCCGTGCTTCCGCCGACCCGATGGCTCCCGGACAACTTGTAAGACAGGATTAAGTAGTTCGCGTTCAACCACACCTTCTCATAGACCGGGTGGAGATCAGTTTTGACGGCAAAATCGTAGCACTCCAAGTTGCTGCCAGACCTTTCTGGGATTTTCTTAAGCGCTTCGCAGATCTTGTCGATCAGGTCACGGTCATCGGCCTTGAGAAATAGTTCCATGTTGGTGACGTGATCCGTCAAGGCAGGGGGAATCCGATAGTTGCTCACCTTCAAAGGCAATCTACATTTATCCCGAGCTTCGGCTATCCCCTTGCAGCAGAGGATCTTCTGTTGATCACGCATATTCAGGAGCCCCTCCTGATCGTAGATCTCCGCCGCGTACCTGTACGCCAAGGAATGTATTGTGTCGATGTCAGGCCAGTCAAGGCCGCGTCCACCAGCAGCGATATAAGCCCCATCGAGGTCCGCCAAGAAACGCTCCCGTCTCTCGGGGAAGGGATATGCACCGCTTGGATGTGTCAATCTTACGATCGCGGCCACGCCAAGGAATTCTGAGGCGGCCAAAGTGTCCTTGGCACCAAATAGCCGACGGAAGAGTGCTTGCACCATGTCTTCTTTTGTAAGCGCCCCCGGATGTTCCGATTCGATTACCAGCTTTCTAAGCTCAGCGGCGATCCCCTCTGGTAATTCTTTTCTCTCCCTTGCTAGCTCTCTAAACTTCGACAAACTGCTTGGGTGCTTTTCGCGCAGCCCGATGCGATCCTCGCGAATCTGTTGTCGGTGCCGTTGCTCATAGGCCACTGCTCTCTGTTGACTCGTCTTAATCCAATCCAACTGATACTTGGTAAGTTGCTCAAGGCGAAGGTCGAGAAACGCCTTCTCAATAGAAGCGTTGCGGGGACTGGGCAGTAGTGGCTCCTCCGGTTGCATTATAAGTTTGTCAACGGCAATGCAGCTTGCCGGCATCCCCCCCGGCGGAATCTCATCCTCTGTGAGTTGCCTCCATTCGAATCCTAAAAACACGCCCTCGCCTCTCTTCACATATCCATAGACGCTCGTCTCGTCCGTTCTGGATAGCGACCTAAGCGGAAACAGTAATGGGAGATTGTTACATATGAACGGAAGGTGATTGGTCTCCATGGCGGAGAGATCAGCCGCTTGTCGGCAGGAGTCCTCCAGCTCCGCTTGGATACGAGTCTGATAGTGCGCTTCGGAGGCTCGCTGAACAGCCTCGTTCACATTCTTCAAGAACTCCCCCGCCATCAGGTGGTCGTGCAGCGGCTTCCAAGCTTCCCAGAGTTTTGGAAGAACAACCTCCTCGTCGCTATCATTTGCCTTCACATAAATGTGGAGGAAGTGGCGCCAGCCCGAGGTGACGACCGGATAGGAGAAGTAATACACGTGTTTCGAGTCGTCAGCCAGCGCTTGCTGCAGATGGTCGCCGAAATAGGCGAATGCACGATACAAAACTTTCTCGCTATCGCCGAATGTGCCAGTCCCGGGTTGGTGGCAGTATTCAAAGAAATCAACCGGCTCTGGCGACGCTTGATCTCCGTTTAGCGGAGATGTGCCACCCGCTAATTGCGTCAGATCCTGGCCTAGCAAGGAGAGCGTTACGGGGTAGCCCAGCAGGTCTTCACTAGTCCCACAGCAGGCCGTCTCGAAATCCAAGTGTGCCAAATAGAACGGTCGGGTCCAGCGAGGAAGGGATCTGGGATTGCTGGTGCCTGCATTTGGGGCTGGATCGCGCTGCTGATTCTTCCAATTGCGAGCCCACGCTCCTGGCAAGTCCCAGTGATCCGGAACGATTAGGCTACTATAGAGATCGAGGGCGGATCTTAAAGAAAGCGGAAACTCACCGACCGCGAGGGTCTTAAGCGACTCATGTTGAAGAAACTCTTGTAGCTGCTTCTTTGTTTCATCTGGAAGATCCTGCGATTCTAGGTCATCGAGGTACTCCTGTAGCACCGCTTCCCATTCGTGTTTTAGCCGCTTGAGCTTGGAACCTAGCCTTAGATCTTCGAACTGGAAGGAGGGCATGACTCCTGAATCATCGGGCTTCGCATAGGCAAAACTCGTATTCAGATCCGTAGCATCAACTGCCTGTTGAACAACCTTTCTGACGGTGTCCAGGATCTCACGAATCTGGCGGCGATGCATTTTGGGGGCACTACCCATATTTTCGGGAGGATCGGTCGTTGTGCCACGTTCCTGAAAAAGCTGCCAACGCTTTCGCAGGCCGTTGAAATAGACGAGCTCGAAGCGATAGATGGAATAGTCAGCCATACTTTAGGACAAGTCCATCACTCTACCAGAAACCTAGGGATACGGACCGCCTCAAAAGTCCGTCTTCCTTTCGAGTGCCCTCAAAACTGCATCCTTGCGGTCGTCGGGCCAGGAAAAGTCCCTTAGCCACGCTAGTTCATGGTCCAAGAGGCTCCTCAATATCCCGTCTTCTGGAGCAATCCAAGCCGTCGTGGAAAACACTTGGAGCTCATGGAATGCGTGTAGGCGATCACCTCGCTTGAACGTTGCTTTCTTGTACTTGCGGAACGGCAGGAGATTTAGCAGATCGGGCCAGTTTACGGTCAGTTTCTCCGGACCTCCACTGGCGGACAGCAAGACAGCTCCGGTGATAATCATTCTGTTAAAAATGACCCGTTGAACCTCGCTCCACCCGCTTGGTGTCTTCGTTCTCTGGTATTCGTTGTGGCGAGGGAATTTGCTCTGGGTGTATGCGCCGGAGGCGATCTCTTCAAGTTCCACCGCAACGACCAAGTGGAGGTCCTGCAAATCGTCTTCGAACGCAACGCTTCGCCTCCAGCGACTGTATCTCAGTCTGTCCCCGAAGCACCAGTTCATTTCGTCTCGATACCACTCCTTTTCGCCGAGCAAAAGATGGACTTGTTTGAGCAAGTATAGCGCCGCATTGGCGCTGTTTTGCGGATCCGCCTTGATATCAGGGGATTCCTTTATTAGCCAGCCGTCGACTTCCCAGTCCTTTCCCATTGCCTGCGCGAAGTTAAGTGCCTGCCGACTTGCAGTAAACATTAAAATCGGTGTCTGAGGACT
>Ga0163144_10019746_pt1 | contig 13529 bp, 10 predicted proteins | sample OliLak19BULKMAT1_FD_123175 | JGI IMG/M metagenome (GOLD analysis project Ga0163144, IMG submission 123175) | Freshwater microbial mat bacterial communities from Lake Vanda, McMurdo Dry Valleys, Antarctica - Oligotrophic Lake LV.19.BULKMAT1 | ecosystem: Environmental > Aquatic > Freshwater >... | reverse complement strand
GGAGAGGGGGGCAGGGGGGAGGAGGGCTGAGGAGATGCGGAAATTTATCCCGTTTTATGTATAACACATAATTAACCTATTATTGCATTAAAAATCAATAAAGTAAGCGAAGAAAAGCTCGAACACATCGCCTAAAACCTATCATTCGTCTAAAAGTGCCCCTTTCCTACTCTATGAACCCAAATATTGCTCTACTTTTACTTTACCAATCACCAAAAAGAACTCTTATGAAGAAACTGTTACTCTTCATTTTTATATGTCAGTCTGCAATAGCGCAATCAAATAGCGATACGCTAAATCAGCTGGATGCTACCACCGGGCTTAAGCAGGGCTATTGGATCGTACTGAACAGTGTAAAAAAATTGCCCAACTATCCCATGGAAGCAAAAGTGGAAGAGGGGAAATTTGCTGACAGTAAAAAGATAGGCATCTGGAAATCCTATTTCGCAAATGGAAATGTTAAAAGCGAGATCACCTATACCAATAACCGCCCCAGCGGATATGCTAAAATGTACTATGACAACGGAAAAATACAGGAAGAAGGCAATTGGGAAAACAGCAGATGGGTGGGAGATTATAAATCCTATTATGAGAACGGCCAGATGTTTTATGATTTTAAATATACCGCTACCGGGAAACGGGAGGGTGAGCAGAAATACTTTTACGAAAATGGGCAGGTAATGATGAAGGGCGTAATGAAAGATGGCAAAGAATCTGGCGTTTGGGAAGGATATTACGAAAATGGAGACCTGAGAGATAAGAAAGCATTTAATGATGGTGCCCTCGATCCGAATAATACAGAAATATACGCCCCTAAAAAGCCGCTGCCTGTTAAAAAGGAAGTAGAGTCAAAAGAGCCTCCAAAGATCGCTGATGCTACTAAAGAAAAAACAAATGCTGCATTGAAGCCTTTTGACGGCAATGGATATGCAAAACTCTTTATTGCGGGAGGAAGAGTTTCGAAAGATGGAGAGTTCAAGGGCTACCGCCTGATCGATGGAAAAGATTATGTGTACAATACGGACGGGATCCTGGAGAAAATTGCAGTTTATAAAGCCGGAAAGTACGTGGGCGATGCTCCTATTGAAGACAAGGACAGATAATACCTGTTTTACATAGTTCTTCTGCTGGTCCCGATAAGAAATTATCGGGACTACTTTTTTTATCTACTTTTATCCCTCATTCATTTTATGGCCACACAGCAAATAGAACTATACAACACACTTACCCGAAAAAAGGAAAAATTCAGTCCGCTGAATCCTCCTTTTGTTGGCATGTATGTTTGCGGACCAACGGTTTATGATGATGTGCATCTGGGTAATTGCCGCACTTTTATTTCTTTCGATCTTATCTGCCGATATTTAGTGCATGTTGGGTACAAAGTACGTTACGTCCGCAACATCACGGATGCAGGGCATTTAGAAGGAGACCGGGATGAAGGAGGAGACAAGTTTGCCAAGAAAGCAAAGCTGGAACAGGTGGAGCCCATGGAGATTGTACAAAAGTATACCGTGGGATTCAGGGAAGTAATGCGCATGTTTAATACCAAAGCTCCAAGTATTGAACCTACAGCTACGGGGCATATCTGTGAACAGATTGAAATGACCAAACAGATCATGGACGCAGGTTTGGCTTACGAATCAAATGGCACAGTTTATTTTAACGTAGAAAAATATTCTCAAAAAAATAATTATGGAATACTTTCGAACAGAAAGCTAGAAGAGCTTTTAGAAGGCACCCGCGAACTGGAAGGACAGGGAGATAAGAAAGGCAGGCTGGATTTCGCGCTTTGGATAAAAGCAAAGCCGGAGCATATCATGCGCTGGCCATCACCCTGGGGATGGGGATTTCCCGGATGGCATATTGAATGTTCTGCCATGAGCACAAAATATTTAGGTGCAACGTTCGATATTCACGGAGGAGGAATGGACCTGATCGCTACGCATCATACGAATGAAATTGCACAATCGCAGGCATGCAGCCAAGGTGAGCCCGTGAAATATTGGATGCACACCAATATGCTTACAGTCAACGGAGTGCGGATGTCGAAAAGCGCAGGCAACGGATTTCTTCCTCTGGAACTTTTTACGGGAAATCACAAGCTGCTGGATAAAGGATATGCTCCTATGGCAGTTAAATTTTTTATGCTGCAAACACACTACAGAAGTACGCTGGATTTTTCAAACGAAGCCTTGCAGGCATCGGAAAAAGGTTTTGAGCGTTTGATGAATGCAGTGAATACATTGGAAAAATTAAAGCCGTCAGAAAAGTCTTCTTCCGATATTAAAGCTCTTTGCGCTAAATGTTACGATGCCATGAATGATGACTTTAACAGTCCTATTTTGCTGGCACATTTATTCGAAGGAGTGAAGATCATTAATTCGATCAATGATGGAAAAGAAATGATCTCGAAAGAAGATCTGGAACTATTGAAAAATAATTTCCATGGATTCATCTTTGATGTTCTAGGCCTGAAAGAAGAAAAAACAACATCCAATAATGATGAACTTGTAAATAACCTCATGGCCCTGATCCTGGAAATACGGAACGAAGCAAAAGCTAAAAAAGATTTTTCTACTTCCGATAAATTACGCGATAGTCTTGCAAAAACGAAGATATCTATCAAAGACACCAAGGAAGGAGTTACCTGGGTAAAAGAAAAATAATTGTGAAAAAAATTCTAAGTTTCTGGTATTTAGCATCTGGTTGCTTTCTGTTTTCTTGTTCCAATGAAAACAAGCAAAATGATCATCAACCATCAACCGTTAACCATCAACCATCGTTTCCTCCTGCTCCCAAGTTCAATGAAGATTCTGCATACGCATTTGTAAAAGCACAGGTTGATTTTGGTCCGCGCGTTCCCGGAACACCTGCACACGCGAAATGTGCGGAGTATTTATCTTCCAAATTAAAATCCTATGGATGGGAAGTACAAATACAAACTGCTAACATAACAGTGTATGACGGGAAAAAATTTGTCATGAAAAATATCATTGCTTCTTACAGGCCTGATATTGTAAATCGTATTTTACTTCTTTCACATTGGGACACACGCCACATTGCGGATCAGGATACCGTTGACCGCGACAAACCTTTTGATGGCGCAGATGATGGGGCAAGCGGTGTTGGGGTGCTCCTTGAAATGGCAAGGCAATTCAGTATTTCTAAACCTGAATTAGGCATTGATATTTTGTTTGACGACCTGGAAGATTACGGTGATCAAACCCGAAGTGGCGAAGATACCTGGTGTCTGGGTACACAGTACTGGGCAAAAAATCCTCATAAACCCGGATATGTTGCCCAATATGGAATACTGCTTGATATGGTGGGTGCCCAAGGGGCCACTTTCCCCCGCGAGGGGAATTCTGTGGAGTATGCTCCCTATGTTGTAAAAAAGATCTGGAATAAAGCCGCACACCTGGGATATTCAAACTATTTTATTTTTCAAGATGGGAATGCTATAACGGATGACAACTATTATGTTATCACGCAAGCAAATATTCCCTGCGTTGACATCATCAATATGAATCCTTTAACGGGTAAATTTGGCTCATACCACCATACTCACAGGGATAACATGAGCATTATTGATAAGAACACGCTTAAAGCTGTTGGGCAAACTGTGCTGGAAGTATTGTGGGAGGAGCAAAAAACAACCATGTAAGATGGTTAATGGCTAAAGGCTAATGGATTCAGCAGATTGTAGCTTACATTAAACATTAGCCATGAAACATCAACCATTGCCTTTCTTTTATTTCTTCATCTCCCTCAGAGTTTCATCCGCCTGCTTCTGATACTTACTGTTGGAATTATTTTGCAGCTCCACTAAATTCTTGCGGGCATTTTTAGTATCGTCCTTTTTAATGTACGCGAGCGAAAGATACCATTGAGCAGCATCGTAATATTCTCCATTCTTTTTCTCCATCACTTTATTCAGGTTGGTGATTGCTTTATCTGTTTGGCTGGTGCTGAGATAAGAAACCGAAGAGTAAAAAAGAGCGCTATAATTGTTTGGTTCTTTTGCCAGTGTTCTTTCAAAATCTTCCAATGCTCCTTCGTAATTTTTTTGTTCATACTTCTGCATGGCCATGTTTTGCTCTCCGGATGCCGATCCTGCTGCACCTAAAGTATCCGGCACAACTACCTCTTCATTGGTTGATGCATCCATCATTAACTCTTGCTCTGCTATAGCCTGCGGCTCAGCAGGTTTTTTGGCTTTGGAACGGCTTTTTGTTTCCTGGGATTTTGCTAAAGCCATGGATTCTACCTGTTGGTCATCTTTATTACTCTCGCGTAAATTGGCACCTTCATTCTCCTTTCTGGTAGCCTTTTCAGTAACTGGACTGCTGGCAGACGTAGCTCCCATGGATGGTTTTGCAGGCGCTTGCTGCTTAGGAGCTTTATCCGCTGATCTACCAGAAGATGTTTCCTCATCGCGCTCTATAGATTGTCCCCCCGATGAAGAAGCAACAGGAGGAGGAGGTACAGCTTGCTTTTGTTCCGCAGGAGCTGTATAATATTCCTTTTCCGTCTTAGCAACTTCTTCTGCCAATTGATTTTCGATTACAGCTCCGGCCCCTCCTGCTCTTTTATCTTCCGCATGGATTGGATCGTTCCTATCCCTGCGTTCGCTTTCTTTATACGCTTCTTCGGGTGCAGATTTGTTCAGTTCAGGTGATTCGGAAACAGGCGCACTGTTTTCTTCCTCTGCAGCAGGATAAGGTTCAAACTTATCCGCAAATATCTTTTCGGAAGAAGCAGAATCCATCTCCCGCATTGACATATCGCTGCGGAAGAACCAAACGAGGCCCAGGAGAACCACCACCGATGCAGCTACGGCAAGCTGGCTGCGATACTGATACAGGAAAATGACCTTCCCTTCTTTTTTCTCTTGGGTAGCATTAATTCGTGTCTGGATTTTTCGGTTCAGGTCGGAAGTGATTTGCGATATTTTCTTTTCATCACCAACTATTTTTAATCCCTCCACTGCATCAGAACACATTTCACAATCCACCAAATGCTTTTCCACATTGTGTTTTTCTTCGGATGATAATTCACAGGAGACATACTTCGTCAGCATCTCTTCCGAAATACAATTTGTATGAGCAAATATGTCAGTCGCCTTTTTCATCTCTCATTTTATCGAAGTACGAATGTCTTACGAACATACGAACTACGAGCATTTGTTTACTGTTTACTGTCTACCTTTTTATTCGTTGTCATTATTATTTTCAAATTCCTTTTTCCGTTCTGTATGTAGCTCTTGACTTCTTTCATGGAATACCCTGTAGTTTTTGCAACTTCTTCGTACGATCTCTCCTGCAAATAAAACAGTTCTATGCATACCTTTTGCCCTTCTTTCAGCTCTTTAATTGCATATTCCATCAAAGTAAGCTGTTTTTCTTTGTCTTCTCCATTATGATGCAGATTGGAGGTGAATTCCATAGCGACCTCAACACCATTCCCTGAAGATGAGAAAACGCCATCCTCCGAATTCGTATCATTATCATTTGACAACTCCCTAGGAAGTTCAACATGATTCTTTTTACTGCGAAAAAACATCATGCAATGGTTCTTTGCCACCATATAGAGCCAGCCTTTGAAATTTTCCACCTTGTGCCGGTGCAAATCGGTAAGGATTTTTTCGAATATCTGCATCACACCATCTTTGGCGGCATCTTCATCCTTCAAATATTTCATACATACCCCAAACACCAAATGGGTGTAGCGTTGGAATAATTCACCAATGATCGCATTATCACGCGTATCACTGAACTTTTGAACGAGTTCGGAATCGGAACAATTTTTTATGTCGGAAGCAGGATTCACTTTTCTTTCAAAAGATAATTGGAAAGGTTTTTCAAAAGTTCCTTTACAGTTGGATCACTCAAATTGCCAATTGCACCTAGAATCTTTTGAGAGGGAATCGAAGAAAGAAATCCTAAACGGATAACTCCCGGTAATTTTAATCCTGATGCCTTGAAATCTGTATGTGAAAGATCCAGAATGAGATCAAATCCTTGAATGAACTCGTGCAATTGCGTACTTATTCCGCATCCAAGCCAGTCACCATGTCCGGGCAATTGCTTAAGCAAAAGTACCGGTCGGGGCTTTAGTTTTCCATCAGCTTGTTGAATGGGAAAAAGTATGATATCACCTTGGTTCAAGGCTTATACTCAGGATTAGGTTCTTTCAACATGGAAATGTCATAATCCGGCTCATGAACTCCATATGCCTTATTTAAATTCTGTGAGAATAAATTCTGCCAATCTTGGTCCTCTTCATCTCCTTCCTTTTTCTCAGTAGTCATGACCTTTGCTTTCAAATGAAGCTTTTGCACCAAATCCAGCAAAGGTTTTAGAGAAGATTCTTTATCAATATTAATGATGAGCGTTGTCATTCTATCTAAAAATTGTTCTATTTCAAAGATAAGGAATTTTCGCTAATCTCCGATTAGGTTCGCTATGGTACATAAAATATAACCGGGGTTTATGGAATCTAAAAAGATCCTGCATCATTCTAATAAACAAACCGGAATCACTTAAAATCCTATACAAATGAAAACCTTAAATCAAAACAAAAAAATGAGAATAGGAGCAATAGCCCTGTTCACATCTGCATCCCTTATTGGACTGATGAGCTGGATGACACCTACCTACTACCAGCCCGCAGTAGAGAATGATCTTATCCGATTTTTAAAGCAGCGATCCCTGGAGGCGAATGCCAAACTTCCTGAAGATCGCGTGTACCTGCAGTTTGACAAGGCATTTTATAACCCGGGAGAAACCATTTGGTTCTCCGCTTACGTACGCAACGGACAAAACCTGAAGCCAAGTGACCAAAGTGATATTCTGAATGTGGAATTCATCAACCCAAAAGGCAGCGTGGAAAAAACTATTCGTCTGATCGCAAAAAATGGAAAAGTGGCAGGGGATTTTTTACTGGATGAAGAATGTGCAGGAGGATTATATAAAGTAAGGGCTTATACTAATTGGATGAGAAATGAAATGAGGCCCACCCCCGACCCCTCCCATAAGGAGGGCAGTGCAGGAGCTCAAGTCCTCCCTAATGGGGAGGATTTAGGTGGGGCTTTTGAAAAAGAACTGACCGTTCAAGATGTTGTGCTGCCTGCATTAAAAATGAAGCTGGACTTTGACCGCAAGGCATTTGGAGCCGGAGATGAGGTATCGGCAAAAATTAAACTTGAAACGAATGAGAACAAACCGCTTTCCTCTTACAAAATAAAATATGTAGCACAGATAAACGGAGAAAAAATTGTGGAAGAAACCACTTTTACTGATTACATTGGAGAAAAACACGTAAAGTTCAAGCTTCCTGCAAAATTGAAAACAAATGATGGATTATTGAACATCATGATTGATTACCAGGGACAAACAGAATCCATTTCCCGTTCTATTCCAATCGTACTCAATAAAATAAGCTTTGCTCTTTTCCCTGAAAGCGGTGACCTGGTACGCGGCATTGAAAGCAAAGTGGCATTTCGTGCTTTGAATGAATTTGGAAAACCTGCGGATGTAGAAGGCGTGGTGCTGAACAGCAAAGGAAAACAAGTAGCCTCATTCTCCAGCTTTCATAACGGCATGGGATCCTTCGAGATCAACCCCGCCTTGGGGGAAAAATACATTGCAAAGATCACTAATCCAGCAGGAATACTGGAAGAATACACATTGCCCGAGCCGCTTGACAGGGGATATGTTTTATCGGTGGAAAACATAAACAAAAATGAACTGCTTTTAAATGTAAGCACCACTGAAACAGAAGAACTTTCATTGGTCGGGCAGGTGCGCGGAAAGATCTGCTATGCAACTGCGCTAAACACAAAAGCAGGGCAAAATCAGATCCTGATCCCTGCCAGTGTATTCCCGATCGGTGTGGCGCAATTTACTTTGTTTGATTCAAAAGGAATTGAACGCGCAGAACGCCTGGTCTTTGTAAACAAGGAACAGCAGCTGAGTGTTTCTATTTCAACAGACAAGGAAAAATATTTGCCGAGAGAAAAAGTGAACATGAGCATTGTGGTGAAAGACGAACGCGGACTGCCCATGCCTGCCAAGCTTTCTCTCAGCGTTGCCAATGACCAATTGCTTGCATTCGCGGATGACAAACAGGGAAATATTATTTCCAAAATGCTGCTTGAGTATGATATTAAAGAAAAAATAGAAGAGCCAAATTTTTATTTCGATGCCAAAGAGCCAAAATCTCAAAAAGCACTGGATTACGTGATGATGACCAGCGGCTGGAGGAGATTTACCTGGGAAAAAATTATGGCAGATGAATTACCTGCTGCGATTTATAAGGGAGAAAAAGCAATTGTTTCGGGAACTGTGCTGGATGCATATACCGGCAAACCTATTGCAAATGCAAAACTAAAAGTGAATGCCGATGGTTCAACTGTTGAAACAGATGAGAAAGGAAATTTCACAATGAAAAAGATCGATCTCACAAGTGCGACTACTCTTTTTGTGGACGCAAATGGATACAACCAGCAGCAATATAACGTGTACGATTACAATCAGAACCTTGCATACTATCTATATCCGCAGTATAACAACAATTATTCAGCAGGATCATCCGTAAGAAGTAAGAATAAGGGATGGGCTGCCATGCCCCCCCCTCCTGCCGGAAATGCAATGGCCTTAGAGGAAGTTCAAATGGACGCTGAGGCAGCAATGCCTGGAGCGGAAAGAGATGAAATGATTCCGGAAAGGCTTGTTGCTGCAAAAAAAGATAAAGCACCTGCTCAGGCAAAAAAGCCACAGGCAACATCAGAAGAAAACCGATCCCCGGCAAAAGAAGTAGCCAAAAGAGAAGAATCTAAAAAAGCAAAGATCTCCGTGGCCGATGACCGTGCTTTCCGTGGGCGGAAACATTTTAATGAAGAAGAAAGCAATGGCGGACAGAATGCGGTGGTGTATTACCGCGCAAAACAATTTGCTGCTCCCGCCTACAAACAAGAGGAATACCCGGAGCAAAGAACAGATTTTCGTTCTACGATCTATTGGAATCCGAACGTGCAGGTGGACAATTCCGGAAAAGCGGAAGTTTCTTTCTACAATTCAGATGACATCACTTCTTTCCGCACCACAGTAGAAGGAATTGGAAATGACGGAAGCATAGGCAGAGCTGAAAAAATATTCTTCACACAGATGCCTTTTTCCCTCACCACAAAAATTCCTGCAGAAGTTGTTACAGAAGACGTAGTATCCATTCCGCTCACGTTGAAAAATAACACAACCTCAGCAGTAACCGGACTCCTCAACATTACAGCACCAAAAGGGTTAGAGCTTTTATCAACTATTACGAATCTGCAAACACTTGCAGCAGGAAAAGCAAAAACCATTTACCTCGAATACAGGGTGAAGAATGAACTCTCTGAAGGAAATTTTGAGATCGCTTTCAAAGCATGCGGAATGAAAGACGCATTCGTACAGAACCTGAAAGTTGTTTCAAAAGGATTTCCTGTGAATGCATCGTTTTCGGGCGACAAAGGAGAATCAGAATATGAAGTGGACATGCGCAACGTGGTGAAAGGCTCCATTAAAGTAAAGCTGACTGCATTTCCATCGGTGGTGAGTGACCTGCTCACAGGCGTGGATGGAATTTTACGTGAACCCGGAGGATGCTTTGAACAAACCTCCATGAGCAGCTACCCCAATGCGATGGTGATGGATTATTTGAAAACTTCCGACAGCAAAGATGAAAAGTTGCTTGCTTACGCTGGCGGAATGCTGGACAGAGGATACAAAAAGCTCATCACGTTTGAAACAAAACAAAAAGGATACGAGTGGTTCGGCCAGGCACCAGGCCACCAGGGATTGACAGCCTACGGGTTGATGCAATTTAACGATCTGAAAAAAGTCTACGAAGGTGTTGACCAGAAAATGATAGACCGCACTGCTGAATGGATCCTTTCGCAAAAGGATGGCAAAGGCGGATTCAAACGCAATTCCTATGCGCTGCATGATTTCGGGAGCATTAGCGATGATGTGATGAACGGATACATTGTGTATGCCCTTGCAGAAGCAGGTTATGGTGATCAATTGAAAAAAGAAGCGGGGGAGTCTTACGAGACTTCGATGAAGAATAAAGATCCATACCAGATGGCGATGAGTGCGATCGCGTTACACGAAATAAAAGATTCTCGTGCTGACAAAGCAATGGCTGAATTGATGAAGACGCAGCAGAAAGACGGTTCTTTCAATGGCACTACACATTCCATCACGCATTCAACCGGGAATTCCCTGAAGATAGAAACCACTTCACTAGCGATCATGGCGATGGTGAAAGATCCAAACGCGAACCGCACTGCATTGAACAAAGCAATAGAATATCTTGTAAAAAGCAGAAGCGGTTACGGTTCTTTCGGAAATACGCAAGGAACCGTGTTAGCGCTCAAAGCAATGACCGAATATGCCAAAGCAAACAAAACAACTCCTGAAGACGGTACTGTTGAGTTTTACGTGGATGGAAAAAAAGTGGCTGAGCAATCTTACAAAGCAGGAGAAAAAGACGCGATCGTGCTGGACAGCCTGGAACAGTATATAAAGGAAGGAAAGCATTCGTTGAATGTGAAATATGTTGGCACAAAAAATCCTCTACCCCACTCTCTTGCTGTAAGTTGGAATACTTCGCTTCCAAGCTGTGATGAAGAATGTAAGGTAGACCTGAAAACGAAACTCGCGGCTAAATCTGCAAACCAAGGTGAAACCATCCGCCTTACTGCAACTATTAAAAACAAAACTTCCGAAGGACTACCCAGTCCTATTGCGATCATTGGAATTCCTGCGGGACTTTCTTTACAGCCATGGCAGCTAAAAGAGATGCAGGAGAAAAAGATGTTTGATTACTACGAAGTGATGGGCAGTAACCTGGTTCTCTACTACCGCGGCATGGGACCGAAAGAAGAAAAGGTGATCAACATTGATCTGAAGGCAGATATTCCCGGAGAATTTGAAGCACCTGCATCTTCTGCATATTTATATTATACCAATGAGTATAAAACATGGGATGCTGGCGGCAAGGTGCTAGTTAAAAAACCAGTTTAACCTCATAGCGCGCAAAACGAAGCAATCTCTAAAATCAAAAACGGAGCAACAAAAATAAATCTCACCCATCCCCTCTCCTTTGGAGAGGGGACCGAGGGGTGAAGCAAAACAAAACAAATGAAAATTTTTTTCATCCTCACAATTCTCCTCATTTTGCGCGCAACCGTAGTATTCGCGCAAGGGCCAAGTATTCAGCCCAATGTTTCAGCTCCAATGCAAAACATAAATTATGAAGAGACGGTCAATATCAACAACATCGTTCAAAACAACATAAACCCTCCCACTCAACAGGGAAATAGAAGCCGAGGATCCAATGTTAGTTCCGGAAACAGTAATGGCAAGCCATGCACAGATTGCGACAAAGTAAAAGAAGCAATTAAATTATCTCACGCCTCCTCCTCTAGTGGCAGTCGCAAAAGGCCTTTCAGCATGAAAAAATGGGCAAGAAAAATAGAAGGGCAACTAAATTTGAAAATGAAAAAAATATTTTCCCGCAGAACGAGGTCCAAAGCCGATGTTGGGATGTGCTTTAACTGGAGATAAGGGGCTATTATTCAATTCACATTCAAACGTTAATAAAACATAAATTAATAAGAAAAATGCGCATTATTTTCTGTTATTATTGTAAATTCCTCTGGGGAATAAACCTTTTAGAGGAGTATTACGTATAAGAAATATGCCGAAAAAAATACATGTTTTAGCAGCAGTACTATTGTGCTCTGTTCTTACGCTTTTGAGCACAAGCTCTTTTGCCTTGCATTTCAGGACGGGCGACACGCTGGCAAAAGATACTACCACCGGAACTTTTCCCGATGATCCGATAGCAGCAATGCTGGACAGTCTTTCCAGATTGAAATTTTTTGATAAGCCTGTTGCGCACGCAACAACAAATAAATACGGTTTCCCTCAGGATTCTATTCCTAATTATTCTGATTCCATTTATGCTATTCGTCTTGCAAAACTGAATGCAGCATCCCCGTTTGATCTGGTTTACAACAATGCCGTTCAGAGTTATATTGACCTATATGCTGTGAGAAGACGTAAAATGGTAGAACGTATGCTGGGAATGACTCAAATGTATTTCCCCATGATCGAAGAAATTCTCGACCGGAAAAAAATTCCGCTGGAGTTAAAATATCTTGCTATTGTGGAGTCTGCTCTGAATCCAAATGCGCGTTCGCGTGCCGGTGCAGTGGGTTTGTGGCAATTTATGTACGGCACAGGAAAAATGATGGGACTTAAAACCACTTCGTACATGGATGAACGCTGCGATCCTTATAAAGCTACGGAGGCCGCCTGCGAGTACATACAATTTTTGTACGATATGTTCGGAGATTGGCAAATGGTGCTGGCTGCTTATAACGGTGGACCGGGAACTGTGAGCAAAGCGATCCGGAGATCAGGTGGAAAAAATACATACTGGGAGATACGTCCTTACCTTCCCTTGGAAACACAGGGCTACGTTCCGGCTTTTATTGCTGTGAACTATGTAATGACGCATGCGGAGGAACACAACCTGTATCCGGTCACTCCGCGATTAACATTTAATGATGTAGATACCGTAAATATCCGCGAAGAACTTTCTTTTCAGCAGATCGCCAGGGTGCTTGAAATGAGTGTGGAAGAAATTCAATATTTAAATCCTGCATATAAAAGACAAACGATCCCGCGTTCAGAAGGCAACTGCTATTCGTTGTGCCTGCCTACTGCTAAGATCGGATGCTTTATAACCAACGAAGCGCAAATTTACGAATACGCAAAAAAAGATTCCATGATGCAGATGCTCGCGGTACAGCAGGTTGCTAAAACACATGTGGTTCGCAAAGGAGAAGTGATCGGTAAACTTGCAAGCAGGTATGGCTGTACACCGGAAGATATAAAAGCATGGAACCGCTTAAAAAGTGCCAAACTGAAACCGGGGCAAAAACTTACTGTTTATGTTCCTGTAAAAAATTCTTCGCCTCAAACAACCGCAGTAAAAACTGCGTCCGCTACTCCTGACACAACAAACGTTTCAAAAAGCACTGCAGCAAAAGCAATTTCCGATTCCACCAAGGTTTCTGCTGCGGCCGGCAACGGGAAAATGAAATTTTATACCGTGCAAAAAGGAGATTCGCTCTGGAGCATTGCACAATCCAACGGAGTTACCATTGCACAGATCAAAGAATGGAACAACATGAATGAAAGCAGTAAGATAATGCCCGGGCAGAAAATAAAAATTGCGGTAGCCGGCTAATGGTCTTTGACTCCGCTCAAGGTGCGCAAAGCGAAGCAGAGGGCAATTTTTTTGTTTGACACGGAACAAAATTAGTACAACTCTTTGATAAATAGGCAAGGTGTGCAGGGTTGTTGAATTCTAACAAAGCTGTGTTTATAAATAGTTTATAGAGTGTAGTTTCGAGTTGCAATGGGACTGAATATTGCGGTTAAAAACAATATGCAACTACTCAGCCATTTTAACCT
>Ga0163144_10019745_pt1 | contig 13529 bp, 9 predicted proteins | sample OliLak19BULKMAT1_FD_123175 | JGI IMG/M metagenome (GOLD analysis project Ga0163144, IMG submission 123175) | Freshwater microbial mat bacterial communities from Lake Vanda, McMurdo Dry Valleys, Antarctica - Oligotrophic Lake LV.19.BULKMAT1 | ecosystem: Environmental > Aquatic > Freshwater > Lake... | reverse complement strand
GGATCAGGGTGCGTTCATAAGCCGCGACCGCGGCTTCGCCGTCAATCTGCTGGCCGGTCTGCAAGCGTTCGACGTACACATCGGCCTGCCCGCCGCCGCTAGGCAGGATACGGTCCCCGAACAGATGCTCGCGGGTGATGTCGCCGCTGCCGGCCAGGGCCACGCCGCGCTGCACGCAATTATCGAGTTCACGGATATTGCCGGGCCACGAATACGCGAGCAGGGCGGCAATCGCGTCGGCGGTAAACCCGGTGATGCCGCGCCGGAGTTTCACCGCATGCCGGGCCAGAAGATGGCCCGCCAGCAAAGGAACATCGTCACGACGTTCACGCAGCGGCGGCAGATGCATGGGGATAACCGCCAGCCGGTACAGCAGATCCTCGCGAAAAGTCCCGCTGCGCACCATGACGCTGAGATCGCGATTGGTGGCGGCGACCACGCGTACATTCGCACGTTGCATGGTCGGGCTGCCGACCGGTTGAAATTCGCCGCTTTCCAAAACGCGCAGGAGTTTGGCTTGGGTCTCACTGGCGAGTTCCCCGACTTCATCCAGAAACAAGGTGCCGCCATCAGCCAACGCGAACATGCCTTGCCGATCGGCGATGGCGCCGGTAAAGGAGCCTTTGACGTGGCCGAATAATTCACTTTCCAATAGCGAGGTGGTCAATGCGGCAGAATTGACCCGCACCATCGGTCCATCCGCGCGCAGACTGCTGTAGTGAATGGCGCGGGCGACCAGTTCCTTGCCCGTGCCGCTTTCGCCACTGACCAATACGGTCGAATCGGTGGTGCTGACCTGTTCGATCACTCGTTGGATTTCTTGAATCGCGGCACTGCCGCCGATCAGATGGATGCCGGCCTGGCCTTCACCGGCGGAACTGGCCGCGAGATGGCGATCATGCGCCGCCAGGGTGCGGGCGACCACCGAACGCGCGAGATCATTATCAAACGGTTTGCGCAAAAAGGTGTACGCGCCTAGGCGCATCGCCTGCACCGCCGTCGGCCAATCGGCAAACGCGGTCATGATAATGATAAAGGCCGGATGCCCGGAGCGGCGGTGTTCGCTGAGCAGGGACAGGCCATCACCCTCATCCATGCGCAGATCCGAGAGCACGACCTCAATGGCGGGATCCGCGGCGAGGTGCGCCAACGCGGCGCTGCCGCTCGCGGCCAGGTGCACCTCGTGCCCATCGCGACGCAGCATCACGTCAAGCAGGGTGCGGACGCCGGGTTCATCATCGACGACGAGAATACGGCCCATCCTCGGATTGTGGGCCGACGCGGCAGGCTGGCCAGTCCTCACTCACCTCGGCACCTGATCGGCCAAGGGGCACGGCTCAGGTCAGGGCTGCAGCTCTAGGGCCGGGCTGCGTAGATCATCGACCCGCGCGCGCAGACGGTGGGTTTCGGGTGGCCAATCTGCGCTCTCAAGGTCGACGCTGACAAATCCACCTGCGGGCACGGTGAGGCTGCCCATCGCCGCGGCGCGGCCGCTCCAGATCACGCTGCCGGTGGCATCCAGGGCCTCAATGCGCACCTGCGAGGCGGGAATCGTCCACAGCGCCACGGTGCGATTGTAGAGCACCACGGTCAGCGCCGCATCGCCAGCGATTGGCTCAGCAGCTGCCGCCGTGGCACGAGGCGCCGGTTGATCTTTGGCCAAATCTGCACGAGCTGGCGCGGATTCGCCGGCCGCCTTTTGCGGCAGACCACGACGGTCGGCGACGTCCACCCCATTCCTGGCGCCGCCATTCATGGAGGAATGCTCGCGGCGCACCAGGGCCAGGGCGTAGGGGCCGATGGTATTCAGGTCGGCTGGAGTTGGCGTGATCGTCGACGTGGTGGTCGCTGAGGTCGTGGCGACTTGGCGTTCAGCCTCCGCGCGTAAGCGGGCTAGGGTGGAGTCATCCAGGTCCGCTTCCGATGCCGCTTGGGCTGCGCCGACTGGTTCTGCGGCGGGTATGGCGTCAGCGCTTGGGCGGGAGGTGTGCGCGAACTCCGCCTGCTCGCGTTTCCATTCACCTGGAGCAGCGGCAGCAGGCGCAGACGGTACGCCATCCCACCCTTCTTCCGAGCCGGTGGAATTCTGGTGGGCGACCAGAGGTGCCGAGGGTGCGGCGGAGAAAGAAACCGAATCATCCTCCGTGTTCCATTCACGTAATTGTAGCACACCGATCACCAGCGTCGCCGCGAGCACCGCGGTAGTCAGGATGGGCCACGGGAAACGCAGAATCGCCGGGCGCTTGCTTGCCGCTGGCACCGCCGACGCAGCCGGCGGCAGCAAACGGTCGCGCAGCGCCGGCGGCAATTCGGCACGCGGCAACGCTGCGACCGCCGCGCGGCGTTCACGCGCCTGATATTCGGCAATGGCCAGGGATTTTCCGTGGCGATCCTGTAAGGCCTGCCACTGCGCGGCATCCAGTTCGCCATCAAGCCACGCGTCGGCTAGGGCGTCGAGATCGGAGTCAGGTGCGGTCATACCAAATCCTCGGGAACAATGCGCCCGGCGAGGGTATCGCGCAAAGCGCCACGGGCGCGGCTAAGGCGACTTTTAACGGTGCCCAAGGCGATGCCCAGGGTCTGGGCGATAGCTTCGTAATCGAGCTGGTCGAAATCGCGCAGCAAAATGATTTCGCGAGCCTCCACATCCAGCTGCGCCAGGGCGTCGCGCACCGCAGCGACCAATTCTGCCCGCGCCGTCGCCTGCGACGGGGTAGCCTCGCTACTGGCGGCATTATTGAACGCTGCGTGCTGGGCGAGATCGCGCGCCAATGGTCGCTTGCGCGCCAACAGGTCGATGGCGCGATTGCGCGCCAAGCGATACAGCCAGGTGTAAAAACTGCTGTCTCCGGCAAATTGATTGAGGCGTTCCCAGGCCCGGGCAAATGCTTCCTGGGTAAATTCCGCCGCCTGATCGTGATCCCCTTGGCACAAATGAACCAGCATCGCGTGCAGGCGCGGTGCATAACGTTCGACCAAGTCCTGGGCGGCGGCAGGGTCGCCCGCGCGGAGACGGGCAACCACCAGTCGGTCATCGGGGAGAGCATGTGCCTTGGACGGGGCGGCGGTCATACGGTTCCTTACTCTACCACCCTGGCAAACGAAGACACCCTCGGGGTGAGCCGAGGGTGTCTTGTCATGTCACGTCGACGTCAGGTTGGACGTGGCGCTTATTCGGCGCGCCACTCGACGCCCAGCGCGAACACCAGTTCGCTGCGGTCACGCCCGGCAAGTTCCAAGGCGTCACGTCCCTTGGAACTGACGTACCAGATATTTTCGGCCTGGCCGTAGAGCCACATTTCTTCCCACGGCAGGGGCAGGGTCATCCGGCCACCGATCTTGATGGTCTGGAAGCCACGGGTCTCGATACCTGACACGGCCTTGTGCATGCTGGTATTGGCGATGTCGGAGAGTAACCAGACCAGGCTGTCAAGCGGCGCTTCTTGATAGAAGTAACGCACACCCAGGGTGGTCAGGATCTGATTGTCAGGATCGGCTGCTTTCCCTTCGGCGCGGGTATCACCCAGATTGAATTGAATGGAGGCGCCGGCCTCGAGACCTTCGAGAGGGGTCAGATACCAGCCTTCGACGCCAGCCCACATGTAGGCGGGCCTGCCGGTATCGAAAGGATGATTGGTCACTTCGAAGAATGGCAGGATCTGCACGTACTGCTCGACCTCGATCAGATAATCGAGGCGCACGGTGATTTCGGTGGTCTCGAAGTCACCAATTTCAGTATTGCCCTGGCCATCAAGGGCCAGGTAGCCATCCACGTGCAGGCCGATGTCGTACCAACGGAAACGTCCCGACAGGTGACCCGTCGAGCCGTCGTTGATAACGACATTATTCGACCAGTGTTGATTCAAGAGCTCGGCGGCGATGCGCGCCTCGTTCGGGCCGGTCTGCAGATCGACGTCAAGTGCGGCGATCGGGGTCAGGGCGGCAGTGGCAAGACAGGTCAAACCGAGCACGGAGGTTTTCATGCGTTCTCTTCCTTGGGCGAGCGGGACAGGAGGGAGTCCAACGCTTGGGCGACAGGTTTAGCAGCCCACAGCACGGATTCCACCTCCGAAGTGAGGGGAAGCTCCACGCCATGCCGATCACCCAGGGCCCGCGCCGAACGGGCAGTCCACGCGCCTTCGGCGACCGAACCCCGGCTGGCGAGGTGTTCGCTCAGCGTCTGGCCTTGGGCCAGGGCCAGCCCCAAGGCGCGGTTGCGGCCATGCGGACTATAGCAGGTCGTCATCAGATCGCCGATACCTGCCAGTCCAGCAAAGGTCGCATCGTTGGCACCCAGAGCCCGGCCCAGGCGGCGCATTTCGGCGAGGCCGCGGGTGATCAGGGCGGCCTTGAGATTATCACCGCAGCCGAGGCCATCGCAGATGCCGGTGGCAATGGCGACAACATTTTTCAAGGCGCCGGCCAATTCGACGCCGACCACATCCTGGCTGGAATACAGGCGCAAACCCGGACCGTGCAGCCGAGCCAGAGCGAGGGCGATCACTGCGTCGCTGCCGCACACAACCAGACAGGCCGATTTGCCCTGGGCGATCTCTTCCGCGTGGCTGGGGCCTGACAACACCCCGACCTGGGTGCAGCCAGCTTCGCCAGCGAGGACTTCGCTGACTCGGCGCAGGGACTTTTCTTCGATGCCTTTGCCAAGACTGAGCACGGGCACGGCGGTCAAGCGACCCGCCCAGATGTGGGCGATGGCGGCGGTGTGCTGGGTCGGTACCGCCCACAGGATCAGATCGGCAGAATCGACCGCATCGCAACTGGCGGTGAACTGAACCGCTGCACCTATTTCGATATCGCCAAGGCCGGGATGGCGGCGGGTGCGTTGGAGCTCTGCGACCTTGGCCGCATCGCGGCCCCAGACCACGCACGACTGACCATTGCGGGCGAGATGGATGGCCATCGCGGTGCCCCAGGTGCCGGTGCCGATAATCGCGGTGCTGGCCATGGGCGCAGTCTGGTGCAGGCGGCGGCGTGTCCACGCCCCACGCGCGGCGTTTTTACGGGGTTGGCTCGGCGGTGTCGGTCGAGTCGGCTGTGCCAACTGTAGGCGGAATACCTGCCGCGTCAGGAGCGCTCGCCGCAGGCGCGGGATCTGTACCCGCCGCAGGCGCAGGGTCTTGGCTGGGGTCGGTCGCGCGCGCCTTACTGATCAGCGTCGCAATACCGTGGCGTTTTTCTTCATGGTCGTCGTAAGCAAACGCTAATTGCGGCAGCAGGCGGGTACGCACCGCCGGCGCATAGGCGCGCTGCACGTACGGCACCGCATTTTCCAGAGCACGAGTCGCCAGCCGACGCTGTTTCTCATCCCCAAGGACGGTGAAAAACGCTTTCACCTGATGCAGATCGGACGTCAGTTCGACCCGCGTGATGGTCACGAAACCCAGGCGCGGATCGCGCAATTCCTGATTGACCACCGTAGCGATTTCGCGGTGCAGCAGGCTTTCCAGACGTTGTTTGCGAGACGGGGCTGGCATGGGATTCTTCTGCGACGACGACGTGGGAAAGCGCTCCGGGCAGGGCTACCGCCCAGAGCATGGCGCCGAATTTACAAGGTGCGGGCGCGCTTTTCCTTGGTGAAGAATTCCATCACGTCGCCGACCTGGACATCCTGGTGGTTGGTAATGGTCAGACCGCATTCGAAGCTGTCGCGGACTTCCTTGACATCTTCCTTGAAGCGGCGCAGCGTCTTCACCACACCGGTATGAATGATGACGTGATCGCGAGTCAGACGCATGCCGCAATCGCGCACGATCTTGCCATCGGTAACGTAGAGACCAGCAACCACACCCACCTTGGAAATCGAGAAGGTCTGACGCACGTCGGCGTGGCCGATGACCTTCTCGATGTATTCCGGTTCGAGCATGCCCGTCATCGCCTTTTTCAGGTCGTCGAGCAGTTCGTAGATGATGGTGTAGGTGCGGATCTCGATGTCGCCCTGATCAGCCTGCGAACGCGCTTTGCTGTCGGCGATGACGTGGAATCCCAGAACCAGGGCACGTGAGGCCTCGGCCAGGGAGATGTCGGTCGAACTAATCGCGCCGACACCGCTGTGGATCAAGGCCACGCTGACTTCGCTGGTGCGCAATTCATTGATCGCATAGCGCAGCACTTCAAGCGAACCAGAGGCGTCGCACTTGAGGATGATCTTGACCTCTTTCTTGCCGAGATCACCGATCGCGCCGAAGACGTTGGCCGAGGTGGTCACCCGAGCCTTGGCGGCGAGTTCTTTTTCGCGAATGCGATGGGTGCGCACTTCGGCGGCTTCGGCGGCCTGTTTGAGGTCGGCAACGACGACGAAATGATCACCAGCATTGGGCAGTTCGCTGAGGCCGATGACTTCGACGGCGGTGCTGGGCCCCGCCAAGGGCGTCCGATCGCCCTTCCAGTTGGTCAGCGCGCGGACGCGGCCGTAGCCAGCGCCAGCCAGAACCACATCACCCACGGCCAGGCTGCCGCGTTGGACCAGCAAGGTCGCGGTGACGCCCTGGCCTTCGTGGCGATGCGCTTCGATGACCACACCCGCCGCATTGGCGAAATGATTGGCCTGCAGGTTGAGCACTTCGGTTTCCAGAGCCAGGCGTTCGAGCAATTCGTCGAGGCCCAGGTTCTTGAGCGCAGAGACGCGCAGGACGCCGGTTTCGCCGCCCCATTCTTCGGGTTGCAGACCCTGTTCGGCAAGCTGACGCAGGACACGCTCTTGCGCATCTTTGGTCGCTTCCGGTTTATCGATTTTGTTCATCGCCACCACGATCGCCACATTCGCCGCTTTGGCGTGGTTGATGGCTTCGATGGTCTGCGGCATCAGACCGTCGACGGCGTCGACGACGATCACCGCAACGTCGGTGATCTTGGCACCGCGGGCGCGCATGGCGGTAAACGCCTGATGCCCGGGGGTATCGATGAAGGTCACTTCCATGCCATTGGGCGCGATAACCGTGTACGCGCCGATGTGCTGGGTGATGCCACCGGCTTCGCCAGCAGTAACCTGCGTCTTGCGGATCGCATCCAGCAGCGAGGTCTTTCCGTGGTCGACGTGGCCCATGATGGTCACGATCGGCGGCCGCGGCGCGAGATCCTCAGGATTGTCTTCCTGCCCGGCCATTTCCTCTTCGAGTTCATCTTCGGCGGTCTTAGCCACGCTGAAGGTGATGGTCTTTTTGAATTCCTGGGCCAGCAGCTCACAGGTATCCTTGTCCAAAGCGGAATTGATGTTCGCCATCATGCCGGCCATGAACAATTTGGCGATCACCACCGAGCTCTTGATGCCCGACGCTTCCGAGAATTCACGGACATTGCACGGCAGGGCGATATCGAATTCGGTCTTGCCGGACAGATCCTGCTCTTCGGTCGACAGCGGACGACGGCGACCGCGGATCGGGCGGCCATCGGCATCGACCTCTTCCGGGGTGGCGGTGCGATGATCACGATTGTCGCGCCGGGGGCCGCGGCCAGGGCCGGCGCCGGGGCCGGTGCGGGCACCAGGGCCGGTACGGGCATTGGGACCGGCGCGGTTCGGGCCGGCGGGGCCGCCGGGAGTCTTACTGCGATCGATGGTCTGGAAGCCGGGCCGGCGGCGATTGCGCTCGGTGGCCTTGATGTCGCGCACCTTTTGCGCCATCGCCAGATTCTTACGAATGTTTTCCTGGATTAGGCGCTTGCGATCATCGGCCGAGAGCTCGGCATCATTGCCGCCCTTGGCGATGGTGGCGCCATGCGGATCCGGAGCCTCTTTGGGCACGATCTTGACGGAATGGTCGGCTTTTTCGTGGGTCGCCTTGGCCAGGCTGGCCAAGCGTGAGCCCAGGCCTTTGACGCCACGAGCGGCTTTGGCGGCCTCGGCGTCTTGCACGTCGGCGACCGGGGCCGCGGGCGTGACGGGAGCAGCCGCAATCGTGGCTACGGGCTGGGGTTCGATTATGTCGGCAACCGGGGCGCTGACGGCAGCGAACACTTCGGCGATCACCGGCTTACTGACCGGCTCGGCAACCGGGACAGCTGCGGCGGTGGCTTCGATGGGAGCGCTGGCCTTGGCGATGGCGTGCGTCTTGGCTGCTGCGGCGGCCTCATCGCTGGACCGCATCGCGGCGAATTTGGCAGCTAAATTCTTGGCGTCGGATTCGCGCTTGCGCACTTCGTCTTCGGCGTTGGTGCGCGCATGGTCCAGTTCGACCTGGGCCATAGCGGAGGCTTCCGCGAGACGTTCAGCGTTGGCGGCCTCAGTGGCTTCGCGGCTCATGCGCTCGGCTTCGCGGCGGGCGAGTTCTTCTTCGTGCTTGCGGCGCTCTTCGACCGCGGTCTTGGCGGCGACCTCGGCCTTTTTCTCTTCTTCGGCTTGGGCCTTTTTACGCCGCGTCTCCGCTGCTTTTTTAGCCGCGAGCGAGCGCTTGTGCTTGTCCTCGAACTCTTTGGGGATGATCGGGGTGAAGGGTTCACCATCGACCGTCTCGAGTCCGTCGAAGGCGAGAATGCGCGAGGTGTCGGCCTCGATCAATTCGCTCTCGCGACCTTTCGGCAGCTTGATCTTGAGAACCTCGCACACCTCCTGCAGGAGTTCGGGGTCGAGATTATGCTCGTTGGCCAGGGCGCTGAGTTTCATGACATCCTCGGGACGATTCGTAGGGACCAGGGCAGTGCGTGCAGTCACGCGTCTCCCTGTGCTCCGTGCGCCGTCGGTTGATCCTGACCACCACTGCCATCCTGATTCATCAGCATGGCGGCTTCGGTGGCTACTGTCCGCGCCTCTTCTTCGGCATCGGCGAGTTCGCGGGCTTCTTCATCCTGACGGCGACGCTCGGCGTCGGCGCGACGTTGGATGATCTCATCACGGTCGGCTTTTTGCTCATCGGTGAGCAGCGAGTCGGCCTTGTCGATCAAGGCTTGCGCCTTGGCTTCATCCAGATGGTGCTCGGCAAATTCGTCGACCAGGATGGTCGCCGTTTGCGCCGCGAGCACGGACAGGGTATCGATATGGCGATCGAGGAAGATTTCCCGCAGGTAATCATCCATCAGGCCGGCTTGAATCAGCACATGCAGCTGTTCAGCGCCCGCGCTGCGCGCCTTGGTGGCATCTTCTTCAGAGCAGACATCAATTTTGTAGCGGGTCAAACGGGCCGACAGGCGCACGTTTTGCCCGGCTTTGCCGATCGCCAAGGGCAGCTGGTCCTGCGAAACCACGACCCGCGCCCGTTCGCGGAAGGCATCGTAGCTGATGCGCATGACGCGCGCCGGCTTGAGCGAGTTTTCGATGTATTGCGCGGGATCTTCGGCCCACGGAATAATGTCGATCTTTTCGCCGCCGAGCTCGTCGGTGACTTTGGTGATGCGACTGCCGCGCATGCCGACGCAGCTGCCGACGGGATCGATACGCGCATCCAGCGAGTGCACGGCGATCTTGGTCCGGCGACCGGCTTCGCGGACGATGCCTTTGATTTCGATCAAGCCGTCGGCGACTTCGGGGATTTCCTGCTTAAACAGCTCGCGGACGAAATTGCCATGCGTGCGCGAAAGCACGATGCGGACGCGCGAGCCCTTTTTGCTGACCGCCAGAACATAGGCGCGGATGACGCTGCCGGGGCGATAGATCTCGCCGGGAATCTGTTCTTCCTTGGGCAGGATCGCTTCGGCGCGCCCCAGGGTGATGATGAACATACCCCGTTCTTCGCGCTGCACGGTGCCCGAAACAATAGTGTGTTCGCGCTGGGACCAATCTTCGAAGACCACATCCCGTTCGGCTTCTTTCAGACCCTGCACGATAACCTGTTTGGCGACGTTGGCGACGATGCGCCCGAGTTCGGCCAGCTCGATCGGCTTTTCGTCTTCAAAAGCACGAATTTCACCCGTTTCGCGATCGATCGAGACGGTGAAATCACCAGTCTGTTCGAAACGCTTCGAGGCGGCCTGCTGTAAGGCCCGTTCGATGTGCTCTATGATAAGATCCTTATCAAGACCACGTTCGCGGCTGATGGTGTCCACAAGGCGGAGAAAGTCGCCGGATTTCATGGCAGGGCACCTGGCACGGGATGAGAGGGGTGTGTCGACGCAGGAGGGCCTGCGGGGATGAAAAAAGCGTGAGCCATGCGGCCCACGCTTCGGTCGATTGAACCGAAATGGGAGCGGGAAGGTAGCGTCCCGGGATCAGGGGTCAAGGCATCGGAAGCGTTCAATTCCTCAAGCAATTTTCAGAATGAAGGCTGGCTTTTGGGTCGGGGTCCGAGGTCCGAGGTCCGAGGTCCTAGGTCCTTTATGCGAGATTCGTCATCGGGAAGGGGTGACCCCAAGGCAGGAAATTTCTGGCCGGGGTGACCAATAAGGGGCGGCAATGCCATGCCTATTGACCTCGGACCTCGGACCTCGGACCTCGGACAGCTCTATTCTCGCCACAATTTGAAGGCTACATGATGCTGAAAGGGGGGCGCAACCGTGACCAAGGGGCCGCCCGGATGCTGCCACGTGTGGCGGTCTACGATGAGGCCGGTGTCGGCGTTCCACCATTCGACGACGACGGGGCCGGGGGGGACTTGGTCGCCGTGGGTGACGGCGACATCACGCCAAATGGGGCCGGGGGTGCCCAGGGCGCCCCAGTCGCTGTCGAGGAGATAGCCCAGGCGCCGACCGGGGCGCGACCAGCTGCCGACCCACAGGGCGGCGCCGGCGGACGTGCTCAGCATGACGGTGCGGGCTTCGCTGCCGCGGAGGTCTTCGCCGGCCAGGAATGCGCGCGGGCCGCGATAGACGCCCCAGCGGTCGCCCTGGTCGATCCATTCGAACCACCACAGCATGGGTCCGCCGCCATACCCTAACACCAGCGCCAGCCACGTGCCGCTGCGATGTTCGGCGCTGATTTGCGCCTCGGGGGCAGCGTCCCAGTTGCCGCCGTATTCGGTGACGATGACCGGAATATTCAAGCGCTGGAGACCGCGATGGAAATTGGAGGTGCCATCATAAAATAATTCGGCCAGGGCGACGCCACCGGCATTGCGTGGCTGATGATAGGCGTCGATGCAGACATAATCCAAGGGCGCCGCAGTGACCAGGGTCTGGTCAACGGTACGATAATCGGCGCTCCAGTGCGAGGTCACCGGGTGCCGATACGGATCCAATTCGCGGAACCGGGTGCAGGCCTGGGTATGCCATTCGCGCAATTCATTGCGGCCGCCCGCGGTCAGGTTCATCTCGCTCCACAATTTCCAGCCCAAGATCGCCGGGCTGTCGGCGTAGCGTGCAATCAGGTAGCGGCGCAGCCGATCCTGCCCGGCCAGGGCGCGGGGATCCGTAAATAATTGCCCCGGTTCGTTGAGCGGGCCGCCGTTGGCCCGGTTCCACGGCGAGGTATCCCACTCGCGATCAGTGTGATCACTGCCCTGACCATGATTATTTATCACCAGATTGACGCGGATGCCCAAGGCCTCGGCGCGATCCAAGATCATATCCAGGCGGGCCGCGTTATTTTCATTAAACCCTTTCAGGCCGTAAAAGCCGTCCCAACGTGGATTCCATTCCAACGCCAGATTCCACGCACTGAGCCAGATTTCACAGGCATTGGCGCCGCCGGCAGCAGCGCGGGTGAGGTAGGCGTCGTACGCAAAGGTTCCCCGATCGGGGGTCAACGCGGTGCCCAGACGATCGCGGGCCCGCAGGTCCCATACCGAGCGCAGATTGGGACCTTGCGGCCAGATGAATTGGCCACCCACCGAAAAAAAGCGTGGGTCCTGTTTATCCACCTGCACATAATCATCCCAGGCCGAGCCGCTGGCCAAGCAGGTGCCCAGTTCGGCGCGACCCTGCGTCCATTCCAGGGCCAGCGAATGGGGCCCAGGTATCCGTGCCCGCCAGCGCGCGGAAAATGTCGCGGCTGCGGACGGGCGCAGCACTTCGGAATCGCCGCGGTCCTCATTCTGCATTGGTTGCCGATAAAAAGCGGCGTAGCGGACTTCGGCTCCGGTCGGATCGCGCACCACCAAGGCGGCGGAAAAAGCCATCGCATCATACGGATCCGTCGGCATCGGATCGACGCGGAAGAAGATCTCTTGGCGCTGCCCGGTGGTGGCCTGGGCAGCGGTGCCACGGTAATCGACGATGCGGATTTTTTTTCGGCTCGCGGCCGCGGGCGCAGCGCTGGCGTCATCGGGTAACCAGCTGACGTCCAGGCGGGCGCGGCTGGCCTGGGTACTCCACGCGAACAGCCCGCCGCGCGAGCAACGCTCGGCCTGCAGCGCATTCCACGCGCCCGCATGCCCCTGCGCCGTCCACATGGTTGCGGCGTCAACGGGGACGGTCAGTTCATGCGTGCCCGGCGCCCAGGTGCCGGGAAAGACATGCTGAAACCAGCGTCCATGCGGGTCCTCGACAAAGGCACCCAGACCCAGATCCGCGGGCGCGTCTGCGGGAATGACCACCCGCACCCGCCATGCGGCGCTTCCCGCCGTGGTCGTCGACCAGCCGCGGATCACTGTGGTCAACGGCGATTGCAGCTCGATCTCTTGAGCCGAAAGACCCCCGCCGCCCAGGAGCACGAGCAACAGAGCCGCGACTGCCATGGGCTGGTCCCAGGAGGCGAAATGCCGACAACCACGGCCATGGCCACCTCCAAGGGTGCACGAAAGCTCCGTCGTTCCCGGCTGCCCAAGTGGCTGCGTCATCGCACTCTCATTGCTGCCGAGGTTCTGGCCCTGGCCGGTGTCGCCAAATACGAACTGACGCTTTTCGTCAAGGCGCAGGAGACGGTCCCCAACTGGGGCAAAGTCCTGTTTCTGCTCGCGGCCACGGTCGGCATCTTCGGCGTTCTCTTTCTTGCGCTGGAGCGCCTATTGCGGCGCAGTGTTGAGCGGACGCAAGAGGTGATACAGGCGCTGCCCCTGCCGGCGCCGCTGGTGTTGTTCCATCTCGCCGCCTGGAGCGGGCTGTTCCTGCTGGACGCGTGGGTCTACGCACTGCCCCTGCGCTGATCAGCGGCGCAGGCGCAGCCACACGCTGCGGCCGCTGCGAATGACCTGCAGGACCAGTTCGCGCTGGTTGGCGATGGCGCGCACATCATCGAGCGACTGCATGGCCCCTGCGGTGCGTTCGTGCAGCAGACGATCGCCCGGCGTCAGCCCGGCTTGTTCGCCCAGGCTGCCCGGTTCCACGTGCAGGATGGCCAAGCCGGCCTTGTCATCACCGCCCAGTAACAGCCCAAACCCCGGCAGGGTGACGCCAATGCGATTGGTGAGCTGATTTTCGCTGATCGGGATCAAAACCGCATCGACCGCGGCGCGATTGCGCCAGACTTTGAATTCCATGGGTTCACCGGGCCGGGTGGCGGCGATCTTAGCGCGGAACTGCTGCCAATTGACGATTGGCAATTTATTAATTGCCAGGACGACGTCACCCGCGAGAAGCCCGCCTTTTTCCGCCGGGCTGCCGGGCACGACCTTGGCGATGCCCAGGGTGTGGATGCGCGATAGCCCCAGGCCAGCGACATCTTCAGCCGCCAACTCCTGAATTTCGACCCCGATCATCGGGCGCGACAATTC
>Ga0163144_10019744_pt1 | contig 13530 bp, 6 predicted proteins | sample OliLak19BULKMAT1_FD_123175 | JGI IMG/M metagenome (GOLD analysis project Ga0163144, IMG submission 123175) | Freshwater microbial mat bacterial communities from Lake Vanda, McMurdo Dry Valleys, Antarctica - Oligotrophic Lake LV.19.BULKMAT1 | ecosystem: Environmental > Aquatic > Freshwater > Lake... | reverse complement strand
TTTTAAAGGAATTTTTAATAATCTTTCAAAGTAAATTTAAAGATAAACCAGATCTTTCTTATCAATTTTACCGGTATTTATTAGACTGGAGTGTTGATCAATGGATACGTACCAAACAAGACTCTGAGTTATGCGCTTTAATTGAAGTCTTTCAGTTTGCTAAATTATTGCCTTTAAACTTGAAACAGTTAAGATGGCAGGACGACTTCCATTCCCTGCCAACGCGGGGAGAATCAGGACGTGAACTTTATAGTAAGCTGAGCGAAAAAGGTTTTACTAATTGGAGTTTATTTGAAGATTTCTTATTGGCTAGACCTCTTCAGGAACGGGAAACCCAACCCTTTGATATACTGCAACTGATAGAAATACATTTAACGTCAATCCACAGAGGAAGCGTTACCAACAAAGAACGGTTAGAATTTTTTAATGAAATTTTCGATGAGGATGTCTATAGCGCCACAAGCTTTGTGGCTTGCGTGCTTCGGCAATTAGGCATGAATAGCCATAAGCATTTAGTCAGATATAGCGATATGTCTGCAAAGGGACATCTTCAATCTCAGCTTATTGCTTATCTACAAAACCTTTTACCGGATTATGACAGTGAGGCAAATCAATATTTCCGTTTACAAAAATTCATTCGTTTGCTTTTAGGTCGTCGCATTCTTTTATTGGATCGTGACCCTCAAATGGACCCGGCGACAGGAGTTTCAGAAAAGCAATGGGTTGTTGAAAATAAATGTATTTTTCTGATAAAAAAACCGGAAGGCTATTATTTGGGCGTACCGAGACAGACGAAAAAATTTGATATAGGCTTGATCTTGATTGAAGAAAAATCTGATCAAAAAGCTTTAGATAATGCTTTGGCTCAAATTAGAAAAAATCCTGAATATTCTGAATGTCCGATCATAATCAAACAAGTCGATCAATTTTTTATTTCAGGAAAGCTAGCAAAAGAATGGGAATTGCAAGAATTACAAGCGCCTGAATTGAAGCTAATCACTTTTTCTGCGCAGATTCAAAAGCCTTCAAGAATCTCAATTCCAGAGAATATTTACGAAGAAATTTTTGCCAAAAAAGCTCATCAAAACCTGGACGCTAATTATGACCAATGGTTTATTCATGATGACTTGAAGTTATCTGATGAAATTACTCAGGAAGCCTTGGATAATGATTATGATTTAAGACAAATGATACTGGAATATGTATCAGTGGTCTCAGGGGACACTTTTGGACCCCTTGAATCCTGGCCACAAGCTCAAAAGGGCGAAAAATACAAATTAAGTTTTTCATTAGATTGTATTCCGCGTTTATCTTCAGGTTTTGAAGAAATGCTCACAGAGGCTTTGCCCGGATATAAACTTTATATATCCTCTTCTCTAGATGAATTAAATCTTCCGGTGAATGATATCAATGGCCAACGTATAAAAGGTCCCGCCATTGTATTAACGAAGGAGGGTGATGCTTATTTTGTCACCTTGAATCGTTCTTTTGAAAGAAATGAAAATAATGAATTAATCAAAGTAAGTGGTATTTATCTCCAAAATTACCCCTTAGGAATAGATAGTAAAGAAATTAAAGAGATTAGAGTCATTGAAAAAACTGAGCCTTTAGATGAGGTTAACGAAATTATTAGACAAGTAACTTCTCAGGCGGGCCGGACATTCTTGCCCAACGTGGAAATTTTTTCCATCCAGAAAGGAGTTGCTAAATCACCTTCTTTGTTTAGTCAGACTCCTGTTGAAAAAAAATGGCGCTCTAGTTTGTTGCCTATCGCTGTGGGCCACAGGATAGGTCGTTGTCTGGAGTCAAGAGCTTTTAAGATTCCAAAATTGAAAGAGGCTTCTGAAAATATAGAATCTTTAATTGATAAACATTGGTTACCCCCATTACGGGCTGCCATTATTCTCAGAACTTATGAAGATTTTATAGATAAAAGTCTAAAAATAATGAAAGCAGAGAGTAGTTGGGAAGAAGGATTTACAGACTTATTGACTTTAATCCAGGAAATTCTAGGAATTAGTTTAGATAAAAATAAAGCTTCTTTGGACTTTATTCAAACTAATGACTACCAAGGCTTAATTACATTCTTTGAAAGTGGAATGTCTAAATTACTTGAGTTGAATTTGTCACCCGCATTAGTGCTACCCCCTCATCAAAAATCAGAAGAACAATTCTTATTGGCTAATGATATGGGTATAATGCGCCAGGTTTGTGAAAAAATTCTGGATGTTGAAGATTTTGCCAAACATTTTTCCCTGCGTCTGCAATTTCTCGGGAAAATCCTCGTCGCTACAACGGAAAGACTTGCACTTGATCCGAGTAAAGAAAAACCTCGAGGTCTAATTGTTGAAGCTCAAATTCCCGAAGGTGACATCCCGGAAAGTTGGCGGGGTAAGTTTGTTTTGATCAGCGAAGCGAAGTCGCTTTCTTTTAAATTAAAAGGTCAATATTCTGAAGCTAATTATCAAATTGCTTATACTAATCCTTATTATTTAGACGCTAAAGGGAACCGTCAATCAGTTTATCGCCCTGAAAATGGCGAAATAGCAGCTTGTTGCGACAGCGTGCTGATTGGAGCCATTCAAAAAGCTGGAGTTATTCACAAAAAAGCAAAGACAGGAAGCATAAATCTGGGGGTAGATGAAATTAAACCTGAGTATCAAGTTTTTATCGCCAATGAAGATGGTAAACAGATGCAGGTCAAGCCATTAAGAGATTTGGAAATAATTTGGACTAAAGCAAAAGGATTGACTCAAAAACATTATGGAAATCTTATATTTGAAATTACAGAAAATCTAAGTTCATTAGCATGCACTCTTAAAGGGCAAAGATTCCCCAGTAACCAAAATTATCTTCTTTCTAACCTGAATTATTATGATGAGAATGGAAAGAAATATGGTGTTTTTATCCCGAGTATGAATGCCCGATATTTTAATGAGCAACTTAAAAAACAACTAGGCAAAAAACGAGAGCTTACACCGGAAGAGACCAAAAACTTAATAGATAAGTTAAGATATGAGAGTCAGAATGGTAACGCTGCAGAGTGTTTTGAATTAAATCAAACTATATCTAAATTTATTCGAATTCCTCAAGGGGTAGGGAAGATAAAGCCTTTTCTTATAGAGGGTTCTTTGGAATCGAAGCAGGAGCTTACGGGAATCCCTAAATCTTCATCAATATCTTTATTTTCTGGTGCTGACAGGATACTCATGGGGCGTCCGCCAACACCAGAGTTAGAGCAAAAACAAAAGCCGATGATGCCGAGTCTAAGCCAATCCCTTATGCCGCCAGCTGTGGAATTACAGCTAGCGCCGGCAATGGAGAGGCTGAATGCAGATGAAGGTCCTATGGAAGCGGAAGCAGAAGAACCACATTCTGACGAAGAAGGATCTGAAGAAGATAATCCAGATGGAAATATGCTGCGTCAACTCGGTTTAGGTTTTAATTGATGAAAATACTGAACAGCTTTTTGACACAAAATACTTTTTTTTTAGGAAAAAAAAAGGTATGATTGAAAATCTTTTAAATAGACTATTTATAATATCGTGAATAGGATAATATATATGAATAAATTAGCCGTTTTTCTGGGCGCTTCCCTAATTGTTGCGGGCTGTGTTCCGGTCACTCAGCCTCTTCCTCCTCCGCCAGTTGTAGCTACCAGTGCTGTAATTGTACCTCCTGTTAAGGCGGGGGTTATTGATATGCCTGTCCAAACGGTTTCTTATCCTAAAAACGCAATAGTCAGACAAAAACCGTTATCCAGTATTCAAGTTTATCCTGGGTCTTTAAAAGAAAATATCGAACGTATTGCAGCTCATTATGGCTGGCATCAAGTAGTTTGGGATGCCCCTCAAGATTATACCTGGGTAGGTCACGCACAAATTCACGGTGAAAATTTATCCAGCATTCTGAAGCAATTACTTGATGATTACCCTTTACAAGCTGTTTTCTATCAAGGCAATCACGTATTATATATTCATCCTAGGACACTGAAATAATGAAAAAGCGTAGTTTTAGACAGATTATTAATTTAGTTTGCGGCGCATTATTACTAACCTCTTGCGCGCTGCCTCCCTACCAACATGCTGACGAACGCGTCGATCAAACCGATAAACAGATTGCTGCTGATAAAGCCGCTGATAATCTTCGTGCCCCCGCAGTGATTAGCCGTCCCGGCTATTATATAGATACACATCCAGTAACATTAAGTCAGGACCCAGCCTGGATGCGCCGTTCAGTGACTATGACTGCGCAAAGCATGCCTATGGATGAATTAGTCTCACGGTTGTTGCGCAACGGTGATGTCAACGTTCGTTACGACGATACCGTGTTACCGAAACGATTAGTCAGCTTACACTATACCGGCAGCGTCAAAGGAGCTTTAGAGACAGTAGCTGCCAAGACTCGATACTATTACACCATTGAAGATAATGTTATTAGCTGGTCCTCATTTGAAACTAAAATGTTCGATATCTCTTTTATGCCTGGTTTTTCTTCCTATATGGTGGGCCGTGGTCATAATAGCACTTCAGGTTTTGGCAATGCCTATCTTGGCTCTGGTGAAGTTCAAAGTGACGTTAATGATGATCAATATAGCAGCCTGCAAGCCCAATTGTCCGTGTGGGATGATCTGCGCACCGGCATAGGTAAACTGGTATCTTCTGATGGAAAATTTATGATCTCTGAATCAACCACGACGGTAACTGTTCGTGATCATCCTGATAATGTAGACGCAATTGGAAAATATTTAGGCGACTTAAACAATACTTTATCGCAACAAGTCGCTATTAAAGTTGAAGTCTTAGATGTTCGTTTGAATCAGTCCTATAATATGGGCATTAACTGGGACGCAATTGTCTCAACTTTTACTGATTTTCAATTACTTGCTAATCTGGCCGATGCGACTACACTCTCTCCGGTTGCTTTAAATGGCGGGACGACTTCTGGCGTTGCTTCTTTTGTCATTGGTAAAAATGACCATCAAACTTTTATCAATGCTTTAGACTTGCAAGGTAAAGTTCATGTCGTCACTAATCCTCAAGTAGTCACCATGAACAATCAAATGGCGTCTATCCGGATAACGAATGACACTAGTTATGTGAAGAGTGTCAGCACCACGCAAACTCCAGATGCAGGTACGACTTCTTCTATAACCCCGGGCACAGTGACAGACGGCTTTACTCTATATGTATTGCCTAAAATACAAGGCGATAAGGTTTACATGCAAATCAGTAGCACCTTATCTGACTTAGATGGCATAACGAAAGCTGATAATGCACCTACTGGTACTGATGTTACTTCAAGCACTACTTATACGGCTATTCAAACTCCGACGCTGACCCAAAAAATGTTTAATCAGCGCACTATGTTACAGTCCGGACAAACATTGATTGTGGCCGGATATCGGCGAGTGCGAGATCAGACTGCCAACGCCAAATTTTTTGAAGTATCGGCTCTTGGCGGCAAAGGTGCTGAAAGTGAAAATATTGAAACCTTAGTGTTAATTACTCCGATAGTGATGAAATGAGTTCATTGAATAGACCAGACGGCGTTCATTTCGTGATGCAGCCTTATCGGGAACGCATCGCGATAGGTAAACGCTCAGTAATGATACAAAGAATCCGGCTCTTATCTGAACAGCATGGCCAATATGTCTTGCTCTCTTCTTTGGGGCAGGAAGCCATAGAAGCGATCTTTTCCAAAGAGTCGGGTTATCTATTAGGTGAAACTATTTGGAATTATTTTCAAAAACCAGCGTATCTTATTTTCTGCGAGCGCTTATCTAAAGAAAGCAATCAAGTATTATTGGTTATCGTCAGAGCTAATGAAATCTATTTAGATACTTTAGTTGATAATGAAAAATTGCGTACTGAATTAGTGCCGCTCATGACTATGCAGGAAAGCTTTCGCATTATTACTTGCGGTGATGTCAGCTTATCGCCAATCGAGGAACCAGGACGGTTTGTCTTACCTAAAAACATAGTCCAGAGTTTTGAGGTTATCAAAGGACAGGTTTTTAAAAGTTTACCAGTATTAACCAATGCTAGATTAGAAACCTTGTTATTAGCTCTCAAATCACGACTCTTGGGCTCTCGAATATCACCGACGATTATTGCCAGCAGCTCTGCTTTGATCTTATCAGTTGTTTGGTGGATTTATGCCGTGACACCTCCTCGAGAGGAAGTTGTGATTCATAAACAAGAAGCTCCGAAAGCAGATTTGGCTTATCTTGATTTTTATAGGGCATTAAAAACTCCGGCTCCTAATCAGCAACTGACAGAATTAGCGCAAACCATTCAGAAATTTTATACTTTGCCCGGCTGGCAGGCGAGCACAATTGCTTACGACGGCCTCCAATACCATATTCAATTAGAGCGCATGGGTGGAGCTTTGGAATGGCTGACTCAATGGGCGGTTAATCAAAATTATGGTTTTAATTTTAGTTCTAAAGGCGCCGAAGTGGCTGTCCTGAGTGAGCTATCAGAACGGCCTAGGCCCAAAGCAGTATACTCTTTGCCCCAAGTAATGGCTTCTTTGATCGATCAGCTGGACCTTCTTTCACTTAATCCATCAATTATGATTAGCGATTCTAAAATATTTGGTCAAACGAAGTCCAGGATAGTAACTATTAATTTTACGGACGTCTCGCCAGATACTTTGGTATTGATTGGCGATACTTTAGGAAGTAATTTACCGCTGGCAATTTCAGCGATAAATGTCAATGTCCGAAACGGTTTACTCAGTGGAAGTGTGCAATTATCAGTATGGGGAATATGATTATGAATATTATAACCAAGCTTAACATTAGACAAAAAATTATGCTGACTCTAACCCTTGTGGCGGCAGCTTTTTTAACTTGGCAAATTTATAATTTTGTTCGCGGTAATACCTCTCCTGATAAGTCTATATCGGCTCCTGCTGCTACCCTGTCTCCAGCGGTATCGGCTCAGCCAGCTGTCCAGAAGTTGCCAACGCAAAATTTAAGCAATGCTAATTTAACTTATAACCAAAAACAATATTTGAATTTGGTTCATGAGTATCAAATTACCAAAATGAAGCGGCAGATTTTAGACGAAGCAGCTGGATTAGCCAACGCTCAAAAAAGAATTGCCGATGTTGGGAAAAACAACTCTTTGGTTGGCATGGATAATTTTGAGAACGAAGCTTATGCTGGCGGCGGTGCTTATCAATTGTCTTATGTGGATAGGCAAGCCGGCAAATGGACTGCCACCATTAATCAAAACGGCCAATACCGTGAAGTTCAAATCGGTTCTCGTTTACCGAATGGTTCTCGAGTCATCGCAATCAATAATCGTGGCGTTGTGCTCCGTTCTTCCAAAGGCCAATCTATACTGTTAAGTTTTCAGGGAAGTGTTAACGTTGACTCCGTAGCTTATAAGGCTAACTCGTCTGCAGCTAAGAAAGTCGAACCGAAGGCCTCATTACCAGTTGCAGCGCCAGTCTCTAACTCTCCAGTAAAACCTAATAACGCCAAGATTGCTAAAATGTTAGGAATTACTAAATCACCTGCCACTTCATCAATCCCGACGGCTGGGGCAGCGCCTACTGCTCCGGCGGTAGTATCTAACACTACTGACACTCAGCAGAATGAGATCAAGCCAGTCGATTCAACGCCCGCTGTTGCCAATGATGCACTGCAATCACCGTCTCAGGTTCAGCCAGAAACAAATTCTCAACAAAATACTCAGGCCATAGTAAAGCCAGTTTCAGTTAAAGAATTGCGCGAACACAGTGCTGATGTTGATTCCGGCCAAATCACCGGCCAGCAAGCAGAAACTCTACAAGCCATGTTGAGCAACCCAGTCTCACAAACTAACTGATTGATGGGGTGGGGATGGGGTCAAGTCGGCCCCCCCCTGTTAAAAATTTTAGCCACCTCTTTGACCTGAGGCTCTTCCAGGAAACTGTCATGATCCCCTGGAATAAGGTATCTTTCAATGCCTTGCTGAGCCCAGGGCAGCCAGTGATTATAGGGGTTGTCTTCAAGAAAAGTTTGCTGCGCTTTCAATAAAACGATTTTTACTGGCACAGGATGGATAACATGATTCTGTAATAATGCCATCCGCCGCCAAGCCTTTTCTACAAAATTAGCAGAAGCGTTAAGCCGTTGTTGAAGATTTTGCATCCGCTGCCGAAAAGCCGATTCTTCCGAATACGCAGCGGGAAACTTGGCCCATCCATCTAATAAAGCGAGAAATTCGACTGTTTCCCCTTGAGCAATTAAATGCGAGGCTATGGCCATAGCAGCATGAGCACCAAAAGAATAACCTGCCAATCGATAAGGGCCGCTACTTTGATTTTTTTTAATATTTTCCAGAAAAAATAAGGCCAATTCATCCAAACTATGAAAATATTCGTTCTGGGTAAAGTCCGGTTCGCGCAAGGCATAAACCGCTTGTTCGCGACTTAAATTCCGAACCAAAGGTAAAAAACATAAATATTCACCGCTGACCGGTGGTAATAAATATAAAGGAGTTTGCTGGCTGGAGGCTTGCAAATTTATTAAATAATTTTGAGATTTTTGATTTTTATTGTCGAGGCATTGTGCTTGTTTAAGAACAGTATTTGCCGATAATAATTCCTCTAAAGTTAATTCTTGATTAAAAATATGCTGGATCTTATTTTTTAAGCGCAATAAGAGTAAGGAGTATCCACCTAAAGTTGAAAAATCAGCATCTAAATTCACTTGATCCAGGTTTAATAAATGACACCATATTTTTGTTAATTTTCTGACGGTGTCATTTTCGTCGGAACAGGATTTAACTGTTTTTGATTTTTCTGGGGTTAATTTTATTAAAGCTTCCTGATCGATTTTGCCGCTGGTGGTTAAAGGTAATTGATCTAAAATAATAAAATTCTCAGGCAAATAATAAAAAGGCACAGTTTCAAGCATAAAAATTTTTAAGGCTTCAATATTTAAATCTTGATCAGGCTTAGCCACGAGAAAAGCGCATAAATACTTTTCATATTCAGAATGGGGTAAAGCTAAAACCACGCATTGACTGATGGCCGAGAATTTTAATAAACAATTTTCAATCTCATTTAATTCCAGGCGAAACCCGCGTATTTTTACCTGAGAATCTGAGCGCCCTATATAGTCAAGATTGCCATCGCTGCGTTCAAAAACAATATCCCCAGTGCGATATAAACGATCTTGAATATCATCAGGATTCAAAGGATTTTGGATAAATCGATCTTTATTTAATTCAGGGCGGTTTAAATAGCCGCGCGCCACGCCTGGACCCCCGGTGTATAACTCTCCTTGAGTACCTGACGCCACTGTTTTCTGTTGGTTATCCAAAATATAGATTTGGGTATGACTGATGGCTTTGCCGATAGGTACAGATGTGCTGCCGTCAAATTGATCGGGAATTTGATAAGTAGTCGTGAATACTGAATTTTCAGTCGGTCCATACCCATTTAATAAATATTTAGGCCGGCCTTTAGGGCAATGAATAATTCGTGCTATGGTCTGAGGATTTAAGGTCTCCCCGCCAATTAAAAGATAAGTCAATCGGGAAAAAATTTCAGGTGAAACATTTATCAATAATTGATCTAATAATCTAGGGGTTAACCATAGAATAGTAATCTGCTGCTCTTCAAGAAAACGGCCAAATGCCGGAGGATTGATTAAAAGTTTGGCGGGGGGGCAAATAAGGGTAGCGCTATTGAGTAAAGCCCCCCAAATTTCAAACATGGCGACATCAAAGCTGATATTGGTGATTTGAGCGATGCGATCCTGAGCGTTTATCTGAATGTAATTAGTTTGTTTTACCAGACGGGTAATGCCTTTATGTTCAATCATCACGCCTTTGGGTTGGCCGGTAGAGCCGGAAGTATAACAAATATAAGCCAATAATGAGCCATCATAAGAATTATTAAGATTTATCTTCTCTTGCTCATCAAGACTTGAAAAAAAATTATCCAGATAGATCACTGAAATCTGAGGTTCCACGGTATGAGAGTAACAATTTTGTGTGGTAATTAAAGTTTGTGTTTGACAATCCTTTAAGACGAATTGAACTCGCGGACCAGGATGTTGGGGATCTATCGCGACATAAGCGTATCCTGCTTTTAAAATTCCTAGCAATGTAATAATTAAATCAATCCCTGGCGGTAAGAGGATAGCAACAGGTGATTCTATCGGTAAACAGAGTTTTTTTAAGCGGTAGGCTAATTGATTGGCTTTACAATTCAATTCCTTATAAGTGAGTTTTTGGCTGTCGCTGATAATCGCAATATTTTCGGGATGTTGATAAGCATTTCCTTCAAAAACAGCGTGAATTGAATTAAATTTCCATGAGGAGGTCATTCTTTACCTTAGAAAACAGCACATCTTCAATGAACAAGGCGTCAATATCTATAGTGGTCAACATTTCAATGGCCTCTTTGACTGTTGAAACGATAGGTTGACCGCGGACATTGCAAGAAGTATTCAATAATATGGGCAAACCCGTTTTCTCTTCAAATTTATTGAGTAACTGCCAATAATAAGGATGTTCATCTTTATCCACAGTTTGAACGCGCGCGGCGCCATCAACATGAGTTACCGCGGGTAATAATTTTCGGTATTGCTCTCTGACTGGGACGATAAACGACATGCTGGATAAAGATTGATTGGCTTCAATTTCAAAATAAATATGGGCTTTTTCTCTTTTGATGGAAGGTGCAAAGGGCCGAAAAGACTCGCGCTTTTTAACAATATTATTAATTTTATCTCGCATGGAAGGATCTCTGGGGTCCGCTAAAATGCTGCGATTCCCTAAAGCTCTAGGGCCAAATTCCATTTCACCTTGCAGCCAGGCGATTACTTGGCCTTTAGTTAATAATTCGGCAGCTTCTTCCAATATTTTTTCTCTACTCATTTTTTTATGAGTTAAGCTATTATGGGTTTGGGAAAAATATTCATTGATATTTAGCCTCGAACCATAAAAAGGTAATCTTTGTGGCTTATCTCTACCAGTTAAAGCTAAATTGTGATGATGATGATATAAAGCAGAGCCTAAAGCACAGCCTGAATCGCCGGCGGCAGGTTGCACATAGACTTCGTCAAATAAACCGCTCTTTAATATAATACCATTGGCTGTGCAATTAAGCGCAACGCCTCCGGCATAACATAATTTCTTTAAGCCCGTCTTGTGTTGCCAATATGTTAATAGATGTAATAAAGCTTTGATCAAGACTTGTTGTAAAGAAGCGGCCAGATCCTTATGATGTTGTTCTAATGGATCATCCGGCGATCTTGAAGGAAAAGTTTTTTCTGCTAACCAGTGGCGAAATCCTCGATAAGTTTCCCAATCCAGGAAAGTCTCATTTTTATAAAAACCTTTGATGATTATTTCACCTTCAGGTTCAAGACTTAAACAGTCCGAAAAAAAATCAGCATACCGTTTAGGGTCGCCATAAGCGGCTAAACCCATAATTTTTCCTTCGCTATTATTAATTGAAAAACCTAAGTGATAGGTCAGCATGGAATAAAGCATACCTAAAGAGCTGAGTAAATCATATTGTTGTATGGGCAATAATTGATTGCCTCGGCCATGAAATAAAGAAATGCTATCCATTTCCCCCATGCCATCAGCGACCAGGACTAATGATTCGAGATAACCACTGGGATAAAAAGCGCTGGCGGCATGTGCGGCATGATGTTTAATAGCGAGAAATTTCTTTTCGATATTTAAATCAGGCCAGAATTTTTTAAAATGTTGGTATTGCACATCAGGGGCTAACACTGTGGAATAATATTCTTTTCCATAATCGTTGCGAGCGAATAAGGATTGATAAGGGTAGTGATCAAAGCCATGGCAAATAAAATCTAGATTGCTGATCGTAATACCGGCTTGGGCTAAACAAAAATTGATAGCATTAACCGGAAATTTTTCAGTATGTTTAACGCCGTTAAAACGCTCTTCTTCGGCGGCGGCAATGATAACGCCGTCAGCTATTAATGCCGCTGCGGCATCAAAGCCTTGAGTGATCCGATATTCTTGTGGGGTTAAGGAAGCAAATTTTAGTTTTTTAAACGTCCTAGCTTCATTCAATCCACTGTAACCTAAAATATACATCGCAACCATCCTACTGCAATCATTAAACAATTGTTTTCTTCTAGCAAAATATTTTAGAATAGATTGCCTATAACAGGAGAACAAATGTTAACAGCCGATAAAAAAGCCAGAATATCAGGGACAGAAATTTCTTTTGCTTCTTTAGCCCAATGCTTATGGAAAAATGTTCATGAAATCATTTTCTTACTTGATAAGGAGATGAAAATCATTAACATTAAGGGGTTAGAATTTGATACATCCCATTTGATTGAACAGAGTATAACAACTCTTCTTCCCTTTGAGCAGTTAGCAGGGCTTAATCAAACCCTTATAACCGGCAACCCCATCAGTATAACCTTTAATGCTATAAAAAATCCATTAATTTGTTATCTTCAGCGTTTACTGGATGATAAAAAGAAAAAAACAGTAGGTTATTTATTGATCGGCAATGTTGAAGAAACGCTTGACGAATTACGTTCTCGGGCAAGAATTGCTGAACAAAAATATTTAGATACCAGTTTGCTTTTACAAAATATTGTCGATGCCGCCCCGGGTTTAATTTACTGGAAAGATTTAGAGGGCCGTTATCTGGGGGTTAATAAATATTGGTGCCAAAGCCTCGGCTTTAATTTATCTCAGGTAATCGGAGAGAAAGATGAAAAATTCTGGCCTAGCGTCGCCCCGCGTTTGCGTGAAAACGACCGTCTCGCCATGGAGGTAGAAATAACGATTCAAAAAGAGGAAAGAACCTATAACTCAGCCTTGGGTGAAATCATTTTCATGTCCTTTAAATCGCCTTTGCGTGATTCTCATAACAATATTATCGGTGTTATTGGTACTTCTTTAGATATTACCGAATTAAAGAAAAATCAACATGAATTGGAGCTTGCCAAAGAGAGAGCTGAAACTGCCAATCGCACTAAGGATAATTTTATCGCTATTATTAGTCACGAAATCCGGACACCCATGAATATTATTTTGGGGATGGCGCAAATTTTAAATAGCAAAAACTGGCCCAAAGATCAGCAGCAAAGCTTAGATATTATTTTAACTTCGGGCAAAAATTTACTGGATTTGATTAATGATATTTTAGATTATTCAAAATTAGAGGCTCATAAATTAGAAATTAAACCGGGCCCTGTTAATGTAACCAAATTATTAAATGAAATTATAAATACAATTCAACACCGTATTGCAGAAAAACCCATTAATTTATGTGTTGATTTCCAGGATTCTATTCCTAAATGGGTTTTGGGGGATGAGATGCGTCTTCGGCAAATTATATTAAATTTATTGACTAATGCGGTAAAATTTACAGAAAGCGGTCAAATAAAATTAACTATCCAGGCTATTCCGAAAAACAAACATACTTTATTTAAAATCATTGTTGCGGACACTGGCGTTGGTATTGCCCAAGAACATTTAAAATTAATTTTTGAGCGCTTTATGCAGGTGGATTCTTATT